>Ga0209217_1000319_pt1 | contig 12687 bp, 14 predicted proteins | sample JacPinW_OM3H0_M2_FD_187957 | JGI IMG/M metagenome (GOLD analysis project Ga0209217, IMG submission 187957) | Forest soil microbial communities from Algoma, Ontario, Canada - Jack Pine, Ontario site 1_JW_OM3H0_M2 (SPAdes) (version 2) | ecosystem: Environmental > Terrestrial > Soil > Boreal...
CTTCCGAACGACCGACCGCTATTCCTCGTTCAAGTTGAGCAGGGAAATGACGTCCTTGAGGTGGTCGCAGAAGAAGTCTCGGCACATCGCGGGACGAATGTCGTACACGGTGCACGCAAGCGTTGTCTTGTCGTAGAAGCGGCACGGAATCCAGTCCTCGTCGGGTCGGACGCGCAACGCTGGGTAGTTAGCAGGTTCCTGCCACGACGGGCGTTCCGGGAAGAGGGCCCGTCCCTCCTCGAAGTCGATGAATGCCTCTTCACGGGACACTTTTCGGCCGAGGAGACGGCCAAGGTCAACCAGGAAGGCATCCGCGTCGCGGACCGGCCCCGGAATGAAGTCGCGATCATCGAGCGTGCAGCATCCACCGGCGTTTCCCCTGACGCCCATGCAATTCTGGCTGCACGTGTACCCGATGACTTGCAGTCGCAGCGCCTCGCGGACGGTCGCCATGGGTTCGACCCTAGCCCTGCCCACGTCAAGGCTGCGCGCGCAGTCGACCTGCCTGGAGTTCTAGACCAGGTCCGGCGATTTCGGCGTTGCCGCGGTGAGGCGTTAGGTTGTCGGGGTGACTGACATAGCCACTGAAAAAGCCACCCAGAAAGCCACCGAGACCCCGACGGACACCGCCGGAGAAGCCGACGCGGTCAAGCCTGCGTTCGTTTCGCGGTCGGTGCTCATAACTGGAGGTAACCGGGGGATCGGGCTGGCGGTGGCGCGTCGGCTGGCTGCTGACGGCCACAAGGTCGCCGTCACGCACCGAGGGTCGGGCGCACCGGAGGGTTTGTTCGGCGTGCTGTGCGACGTCACCGACAACGACGCCGTCGATCGCGCCTTCAAAGAGGTCGAGGAGCACCAGGGTGCGGTGGAGGTGCTGGTGTCCAACGCCGGCCTGGCCGCGGACGCGTTCCTCATGCGGATGACCGAGGAGAAGTTCGAAAAGGTCATCAACGCCAACCTCACCGGGGCCTTCCGGGTGGCCCAGCGCGCATCTCGCAGCATGACCAAGAAGCGGTTCGGCCGGATGATCTTCATAGGTTCGGTCTCCGGCACCTGGGGCATCGGCAACCAGGCCAATTACGCGGCCTCTAAGGCCGGTCTGATGGGCATGGCCCGCTCGATTGCCAGGGAGCTGTCCAAGGCCGGGGTCACCGCGAACGTGGTGGCCCCCGGCTACATCGACACCGAGATGACCCGCGCGCTGGATGAGCGGATTCAGGCGGGGGCACTGGAATTCATCCCGGCGAAGCGGGTTGGCACCGCCGCCGAGGTCGCCGGGGTGGTCAGCTTTCTGGCGTCCGAGGATGCGAGTTACATCTCGGGTGCGGTGATCCCGGTCGACGGCGGCATGGGCATGGGTCACTGACGGAACCGACAGCTACCCAAGGACACTAGGACGGACATGGCAGGACTGCTTGAAGGCAAACGGATTCTGGTCAGCGGGATCATCACTGACGCGTCGATCGCATTTCACATCGCGCGGGTGGCACAGGAACAAGGCGCCCAGTTGGTGCTTACCGGATTCGACCGGCTGCGGCTGATCCAGCGCATCGCCGACCGGCTGCCGGAGAAGGCCCCGCTGGTCGAGCTCGACGTGCAAAACGAGAAGCACCTCGACAGCCTGGCCGAGCGGGTCACGGCCGAGATCGGCGAGGGCAACAGGCTTGACGGCGTGGTGCATTCGATCGGCTTCATGCCGCAGAGCGGGATGGGCATCAACCCGTTCTTCGACGCGCCTTACGACGATGTCTCGAAGGGTATCCACATCTCCGCGTACTCGTATGCCTCGCTGGCCAAGGCGCTGCTGCCCATCATGAACCCGGGCGGTTCCATCGTTGGCATGGACTTCGACCCGAGCCGGGCGATGCCGGCCTACAACTGGATGACGGTCGCCAAGAGCGCGCTGGAGTCGGTCAACCGCTTCGTGGCGCGCGAAGCCGGTAAGTTCGGTGTGCGTTCGAATCTCGTTGCTGCAGGCCCTATCCGGACATTGGCGATGAGCGCGATCGTCGGCGGTGCGCTCGGCGACGAGGCCGGCGCGCAGATACAGCTGCTGGAAGAGGGTTGGGACCAGCGCGCTCCGGTCGGTTGGAACATGAAGGATCCCACGCCGGTCGCCAAGACGGTGTGCGCGCTGCTTTCCGAATGGCTGCCGGCGACCACTGGGACGATCATTTACGCCGACGGCGGCGCCAGCACGCAGTTGCTTTAGCAAGCAATGGAATTCGATGCAGTCTTGCTGCTGTCGTTCGGTGGGCCGGAGGGGCGCGAGCAGGTAAGGCCGTTCCTGGAGAACGTCACCCGGGGTCGCAATGTGCCGCCCGAGCGCCTTGACCATGTCGCTGCGCACTATATGCACTTCGGCGGGGTGTCGCCGATCAACGAGATCAACCGGGCGCTGGTCGCCCAACTGCAAGCGGAGTTGGATCTCCCGGTCTATTTCGGCAACCGCAACTGGGAACCCTACGTCGAAGACACCGTCGCGACCATGCGCGACAACGGTGTTCGCCGCGCAGCGGTATTCGCTACGTCCGCGTGGAGCGGATACTCCAGCTGCACACAGTATTCCGAAGATATCGACCGCGCCAGGCGGGCGGCCGGGCCTGAGGCGCCCGAACTCGTCAAACTGCGACGATACTTCGACCATCCACTATTCGTCGAGATGTTCGCTGACAGCATCGCAGCTGCCGCGGAGGCGGTGCCCGACGACGCGCGACTGGTCTTCACCGCGCACTCCATCCCGGTAGCCGCCGACGGCCGTCTCGGCCCTAATCTGTATAGCCGCCAAGTGCGTTATGCCGCAGGGCTTGTCGCGGCCGCCGCTGGTTACGCCGACTACGACCTGGCCTGGCAGTCACGATCGGGCCCGCCGCAAGTGCCGTGGCTTGAGCCGGATGTCGCCGATCACCTCGCGGCACTGGCCGAGGCGGGCACCAAGGCCGTCATCGTTTGCCCGATCGGATTCGTTTCCGACCACATCGAGGTGGTGTGGGACCTCGACACCGAGTTGCGCGCACAAGCCGACGCGGCGGGTATCGCGTTTGCGCGGGCCAGTACGCCCAACGCCGATCGGCGTTTCGCCCGCCTGGCGATAGACCTGATCGACGAATTGCGATATGACCGTGCGCCTGTCCGGGTGAGCGGACCCGATCCGGTGCCCGGCTGCGCGGCCAGCATCAACGGCGAGCCCTGCCGTCCGCCGCACTGTGTCGCGGAGCAACGCGCGGACCGGTCGGCGGGCTAGGCCCGCCAGGCGGCGTGCAGAATCGCGCTGAGCGCGGCCATTCTCGCCGACCGCACCACTGCGGCGAGCGGACGCAGTGCGTCGGTGGCGATCTGGGCTTCGGACAAGGACTGCGTTCCGATCCGGGTCAGCCCGGCGCTGACCGCGATGATCGCGTCGACGTGTGCGGCGTTCTCCAGCACCCGCAAGGCACGCGACGGCGCAGGCTCGGGAACTTGGTGCTGCCGCGCGGATTCCAACAACTGCTCGACGAGCCCGCGCGGATCGTCGATGTCGACGCCGGGGGACCCCAGGCCGATTGCGGTCAGTGCGTCGGCGGCCGAACGCACCGCCAGCCGGAGGGCGTACTCGGCCTGGCCCAGCTCGGTATCGTCGACGATTGGGGCGTCCGGCAGTGAATAGACCGTCCAGGACAGCGCACACAATTCGGGTACGACGAGTTCGTCGTCGGATTCGTCATATCCGAATTCGGGCACCAGCCCGACCGCGACGCCGGGATCGTCGGGATTGCTGACGATCACCGCTTCTCCCGCGGCCAACGCGTCCCGCTCGAACTGGCTGCCTGCCGCCAGCCCGCGGACATCGCCGGGAACCGGCAGCACCACCTTGATCGAAGGTGTGCCCGTCGAGGGCCGACCGGCGGCGGTGCGCAGCGTCTGTAGCAGCGACACCGCGCCGGCGTCGTCCACGTCCGGCCACGGCAATCCGGTGTGGCCCGCCGCGACCGCATCGTATGCGGTAACCGATTGTATTGGCGCCCAACAAGATAGCGCGTCGAGGACGTCGTCGGGCGCGGCCTTGCCGGCAAGCCAGGCGTTGGCCCAGATCGAGAGCGTTGCGCTGGGGCACCACATGGTTTCGCAGTCTAGTTGTTCGCCCTGAGCAAGGCTGATCACGCGATATCCTGGCGACATGGCTGCGGCTGTGATCTGGCTCATCGTCGCGTTCGGGCTGGCCGGTGTCGAGGCGCTGACCGGCGATATGTTCATGCTGATGCTCAGCGGCGGTGCGCTGGCCGCGGCCGGATCCAGTTGGCTCCTGGACTTGCCGATTTGGACCGATGGGGCGGTGTTCCTGGTAGTTTCGGTGCTTCTGCTGGTGCTGGTCCGGCCGGTGCTGCGGCGGCGTCTGACCCCTGCGAAGGGCCTGCCGACGGGTGTCAAGGCGCTGGAGGGCAAAAGCGCACTGGTCCTCGACCGGGTCGCCCGTGACGAAGGGCAGGTGAAGGTGGACGGCCAGGTGTGGACGGCGCGGCCCATGAACGACGGTGATGTCTTCGAACCTGGCGAGCGGGTGACTGTCATGCATATCGACGGGGCCACTGCGGTGGTCTGGAAGAACCCGTAATCCCTCTGGAGCAATAGGAGAAATTCGGATGCAAGCTCAAAATGCTGTAATTGTCAGTCAAAGTTCAGGTGGTGCAGTTGGTGCTCTGATATTTCTGGCTGTTCTGGTGGTATTCGCCATCATTGTGGTGGCCAAGTCGGTCGCGCTGATCCCGCAGGCTGAAGCGGCGGTGATCGAACGGTTGGGCCGATATAGCCGCACGATCAGCGGGCAGCTAACCCTGCTGATTCCCTTCATCGACCGCGTCCGCGCCCGGGTGGACCTGCGCGAGCGGGTGGTGTCGTTTCCGCCACAGCCGGTGATCACCGAGGACAACCTGACCCTCAACATCGACACCGTGGTCTACTTCCAGGTCACCGTTCCGCAGGCGGCGGTCTATGAGATCAGCAACTACATCGTCGGGGTCGAGCAGCTCACCACGACCACCCTGCGCAACGTGGTCGGCGGGATGACCCTGGAGCAGACCCTGACCTCCCGCGACAAGATCAACGGCCAGTTGCGCGGCGTGCTCGACGAGGCGACCGGCCGGTGGGGTCTGCGGGTGGCACGCGTCGAGCTGCGCAGCATCGACCCGCCGCCGTCGATTCAGGCCTCGATGGAAAAGCAGATGAAGGCGGACCGGGAGAAGCGGGCGGTGATCCTGACCGCCGAAGGTAGCCGCCAGGCCGCAATCACACAGGCTGAGGGCGAGAAGCAGGCGCAGATCCTCGCCGCCGAGGGCGCCAAGCAGGCCGCGATCCTGGCCGCCGAAGCCGACCGGCAATCCCGGATGCTGCGGGCGCAGGGTGAGCGGGCCGCCGCATACTTTCAGGCGCAGGGCCAGGCCAAGGCGATCGAGAAGACGTTCGCCGCGATCAAGGCCGGTCGGCCCACCCCGGAGATGCTGGCATACCAGTACCTGCAGGTCTTGCCGCAGATGGCGCAGGGCGAAGCCAACAAGGTGTGGCTGGTGCCCAGCGACTTCGGCACGGCGTTACAGGGATTCGCCAAGCTGCTGGGCGCTCCCGGCTCGGACGGGGTGTTCCGGTATCAGCCATCGCCGGTCGACGACATGCCCAAGCACGCCGTTGCCGACGACGACGCCGATGTCGCCGACTGGTTCTCCACCGAAACCGACCCGGCGATCCTCCAGGCGGTGGCCAAGGCCGAGGCAGATGCGCGCAAGCCGGTCGAGGGCACCTTCCCGCCGCCGTCGCAGCTGAATCAGTGACATGAGCGCCCTGACTTCACCGAAAACGTATGCGGCGCTTGCCGCTTTTCAGGCTGGTGATGCGGTCGCCTGCGCGATCCCGCTGTCGCCGATCGTCAAAACCCTTGACAATCTACACATTCCACAAGATATTCGGTGGCTTCTTCCGGCCTCTAAGGCCGCGTCCGTGATCGGTCTGCTCTCGGCCAGCAGGATCCCGGCATTGGCGCGCCTAACCACGGCGATGCTGACGCTGTACTTTGCTCTCGCGGTAGGCGCGCATCTTCGGGCGCACGACCGAATCGTGAATGCCGTTCCGGCGGCGTCGTTCCTGGCCACCTACGCGGTGCTGACGGCCAAGGGGCCGAACGGAGATTAACCGAGCCGCAGCTCGACGATCGGCAGCCCTACCCCGAACATCAGTGTTGATATGCCGACGCCGAAAGCGATCGCCGCCCCGTTAGCCGCGCGCTTAAGGTCCAGTGTCTTTCGTTCCCGCCTGAGGCTTTATGCGTTCAATGTGCTGGCTCGCGGCTATCCAGGAAACGCCGAAACTAACCCCGCAACGGCGCGCACTGCGCCAGCGTCTCAACCACCGACGGTAAAGGTGAGGCCCACTTATCGGGCAGCGAGAGAAAGGCTCGGACCGGTCAGCTCGGCGGCGGTGCGGCTGGGGGGCACTGCGCCGGGTATACCGGCACCCCACCGCCGCCTTTAGGACCTCCCGGCCCCTGGCGCCCGTACTTCCAGCATTTTTCGGCTGGAATGCCCTGCGGCGGACCCGGATCCGGTTGGCTAGTTGGGGAAGGCGGGGGCGGGTCCAACGGGGCGGCGTTGACTTGTCCTGTTCCGCCCGCCAGCGTTGCTATGCCAACGCCGACCGCGATCCGCGCAGCGGCCGCTAAGCGTTTAGCATCCATTTCTGTTCTCCTCGCAGACCTTCACCACGGTGACTAACAGCCCCCGGGCGGCTGAGCGCGGACGCATCGCCCGAGTGTAGGCCGAAATCGCAGGTCGCGCCGAAAGTATGCAGCGAGGCGGAAGGCCGGTTACCCGCGAAGCGCCGGCTCGCCCGCAACGTCGATTTCGGTCACCGGTGCCGTTCTGTGCCGCCGATGGTGCCGGATCTCGTAGGCCAGCAGCGCCAGTCCGACGATGCCCGTGCACAGCGAGACCAGAATCAACAGCGGGCTGACGTGACCGGTGAGCGCGTCACCCAGGATCACCACGGCCGCCGTCCCGGGGAGCACACCGGCCAGCGTCGCCAATGTGTAGGGCAGCACCCGAATGGCCGACGCGCCGACGGCATAGTTGAGCACCGAAAACGGCACTGCGGGGATCAACCGCAGCGACATCACCGCAATCCAGCCGCGGTCGCGCAGATGGGCGTCGACCGTCTCCACGGCCTGGTGGCGAACCAGCCGGCTGAGTTGCCAGCCGGCCGCGCGGACCAACACCAGCGCGATCACCGCGCTGGCCGTGCTGGCCACCACCGCCAGCGTTACCCCGAGCACCGGCCCAAACAGCAGACCGGCGGCCAACGTGAACGCAGTACGCGGAAAAGGCAACACCGTCACCACAATGTGGGCGGCCAGAAAGGCCAGCGGGAACCACGGGCCCACCGAGGTCGCCCAGTCCCGCATCTGCACCGCCGTGGGCAGCCGAACCAGCAGCGCCACCGCGATCAAGACCGCCGCTACCAAACCCGTCACGACGATCCGCCGCTTGGACACCTGGCGTGCCGTCGCCGCGACTGCTGCGGCCAGGCCGCGCAGTGCGTCAGTAAATCTCCTGGTGGCGTGCGCCGTCACAAGATTCAAGAGTACGGGTCTCGGCGCCCGTCGATGCCCAGCGCAGGTGACAAATATCTCAGCGGACCAACAACGACAACAGCTTCCTGCTCAATGGCGTTGCAGCCGAATCATTTTCAGTGCGAACCGTGACCTGTTGGCCGGCCCGTCGGCGCAGTTCTCGCTGCAGCGTGTCGTGGAGGGTAGAGCTCGCCGCCGGGCAACCGTGGCACGCGCCCGACATCCGAACGGTCACGGTGTGACCGACCACCGATAGCAACTCGATCGACCCACCGTGCGATTCGGCGAGCGCGCCGATCGGACCGGCGAGCAGCTCCGCGGCGATCGCCGCCAGCTGGGCGGTGTTGTCTGAGGCGTCGACTCGCCAACCCGCCGGGTCCAGCAGTGCGTCGGTGAGCGCTTCGCGGACGTCATCGCCGAACTCTCGCCAGCTATTGCCGGCGCTGAGTGTGATCAGCACGTCGCCTGTGCGGATGACTATCTCGTCGATTACCGCGCCGTCCAGCAAGGCGCCGAGACGGCCAGGGGCCCGGCGGACGGTGCCGGCGGGCGGCAGTCGGTCGGCGGCGATCACCCAGCGCAGCTGTTGCGGGTCCGCGGTGGCCGTGGCGTGAATCGGAATCATGCGCCCAGCCCTACCGCAATCGACCGGGCAACAAACGCCATCACCCATGCCAGCACAAACATGTAGGAAAACGCGAAGGCCGGCCACCGCCACGAGTTGGTCTCGCGGCGCATCACAGCGATGGTCGACATGCATTGCAACGCAAACATGAAATACGTCATCAGCGCGATGACGGTCGGTGCGGTGAACACCCGGTGGCCGTGATCGTCGGTCATGGTGGTCAACGCTTGGCGCGGGTTGGCCGGGTTGGTGGCCGCCGAAACCTGGCCCAGGGTGGAGACGAACACTTCGCGCGCCGAAAGCGAGCCAACCAGAGCGACATCGGTGCGCCAATCGAAGCCCAGCGGTTGGAACACCGGCGCGACCGCTTTGCCGACGTCGGCGGCATAGCTGTGGTTCATGACATAGGCGCCTGCGTCGGTCGGGGAGCGCCCCTGGGTCTCGGCCTCGCGGAGCGGCAGATTGAGCAGCGCCCACAAGACCAAGGAAGTGCCCAGGATGATGGTTCCTGCCTTGCGCAAGAACACCTTGGCCGCACTCCACATCGCGGCCAGCAGCACTGTCAGCGACGGGAATCGGTAGGGCGGAAGCTCCATGGTGAATGGCAGCAGATCACCGCGCAGAATCGTCGACTTGACCAGCGACGCGGCGATCAGCGAAGAGGCGCCGCCGCCCAGGTACAGCAGGAACATCGTGACACCCTGGGCGCTGAGCCCCCACCACTGCGTTTGCGGTGCCACCAGCAGACCGACCAACAGCGTGTATACCGGCAGCCGGGCCGAGCATGTCATCAACGGCGCGGTGACGATGGTGGCGATCCGGTCGCGCGACGACGGCAACGTCCGAGTGGCCATGATGCCCGGGATCGCGCAGGCGAACGACGACAGCATCGCGACGAAGGCGCGGCCCTCCAGCCCTGTCTTGGCCATCACCCGATCCATCAAGAACGCTGCCCGCGACATGTAGCCGATGTTCTCCAGCAGCGCGATCAGCAAAAACAGCAACACGATCTGCGGGATGAACTGCAGCACGGTGCCGACCCCGCCGATAATCCCCTGTCCGAGCAGCCCGCGGAGGACCGGATTACCGATGTGCTCGGCAACCTGCCCGCCCAGCCAGGTCAGCCCGTCGCTGATTCCGTCCCGCAGCGGCGCAGCGATGGTGAACAGGGCTTGAAAGAAGCAGAACATCACCGTGAAGAACGCGACGGTGCCCCACAGCGGATGCAGCAGCACTCGGTCGATCCGGGCGGTGCGCCGATCCGGTTGCGGCGCAACGTAGTCGGCCGCATCGAGCACCGACCGTCCCCAGGCGTCGACGGCGTCTTGTTCGGCTGGGGGGAGCACCGGCGGGCGTTGCCACCGGTCGAACAACGCCAGCTGCGCGCGCAGGGTGTCGATGCCCGAACCGCGGTGCGCGACGACCGCGGTTACCGGGATGCCCAGCGCCGTCGACAACGCCTCGACGTCGATTCTGCCGCCACGAGACGTCAATTCGTCGCTCATGGTCAGCGCCAGCAAGCACGGCAGGTCCAGTCGTAGCACCTGGCCCACCAAAATGATTGACCGACGCAGCGTAGTGGCGTCGGCGACCAGCACCAGCGCGTCGGGCCGGTCGATGTCGGGATATTCGCCGGCCAGCAGGTCGGTCACCACCTGCTCGTCCGGGCTGATCGGGTCGAGGCTGTAGGTGCCGGGCAGATCTTCCACGGCGATCGTCACGCCGTCGACTTTGGTGGTGCCGACGCTGCGCCCGACGGTGACGCCCGGATAGTTGCCGGTCTTGGCGTGCAAGCCGGTCAGGTGATTGAAAACACTGGTCTTGCCGGCGTTCGGGCTGCCGACCAGGGCCACCCGCCGGACACCGGCGATGGTGACCGGGGCAGCGACGTCGTGACAGGCGGTCATCGGTCGGGTTCGGGGACGACGACGATCAGCTGGGCTTCGCGGCGGCGCAGGCACAGTTCGGTGTCTTGGACCCGGTAAATGGTTGGGTCACCCAGCGGTGCGCGACGGAGCACGTCGACTTGGGCCGTCGCTCGAAACCCCAACTGCCCCAATCGGTTTGCCACCACATCGGCGGTATGTGGCAGCGTACCCACTACGGTTGCCCGCCGGCCCGGCGGCAACTGGGCAAGCACGATCTCCGACCTTGATTGATCGCGTGTGCGCCGCGTCCGAGTCCTCATTATCGACCTAACATTAGCCGTTCTCACCTAAGCAAGGTAAACCTAACTTGCGCAGGCCGTCGGGGTTTCCCAGGTGCCACCGGTAGCCGCAGGGTGTCCTCGAGGCGTCGCTGACGATCATTTAGCCTGGTGGTCAAGTGGCAGTCCAGCGTTGGAGCCGCCACATGCTGCGACGAAGGAGCCGCCGGTGTCAGTCGATGTGTCCGTTGGACCCGCCGACCCCGCACAGGGGCGCGCCCGCTGGCGCACGGCGGTGGCCGGAGTGCTGGCCAAGAGCACGCAGAGGGACGCCAAGGACCTAGCGGCCCTGGGGCCAGAACCCGAGCGTCTGCTCGACAGCCCGACCTATGAGGGCTTCGCGATCCGCCCGCTCTACACCGCGCTCGACGAGCTGCCGGAGCCGCCGCTGCCGGGCGAGTGGCCCTACCTGCGTGGTGGCGATGCGCTGCGCGACGTCAAGTCTGGATGGAAGGTCGCCGAGGCGCTTCCCGCCAACCGGGTAGCCGGGGTTGCGGCCGAAGACGTCAACGCCGCGGTGCTTGCCGGCCTGGCCGAGGGGGTCGGCGCGCTGCTGATCCGGGTGGGGGAGTCCGGTGTGGCACCAGGGCAACTGGAGAAGGTGCTCGACGGCGTCTATCTGCGCATGGCGCCGGTGATCCTCGATGCCGGTGCCGACTACCTGGCGGCCTGCGACGCCCTGCTGGCGGTGGTGGCCGAGGTCGAACCCGACCAGCGCGCGACTCTGTCAGTCGACCTGGGGGCAGACCCGCTGACCGCGTCGCTCAGCGACCGTCCGACCCCGGCGATCCAGGAAGTCGTCGGCGTCGCCAAGCAGGTGGCCGGCAGCCATGGTGTGCGGGCGATTACCGTCGATGGGCCCGCCTTCCACAATCTGGGCGCGAACGCGACGTGGGAGCTCGCCGGCAGCGTCGCGGCCGCGGTGGCCTACCTGCGCGTGCTGACCGCGTCCGGCCTCCCGGTGGCCCAGGCTCTGCGTCAGATCAGTTTCCGGCTGGCTGCCGACGACGACCAGTTCATGACGGTCGCCAAGGTGAGGGCCCTGCGCCAACTGTGGGCGAGGGTCGCTGAGGTCGTCGGCCAGCCGGAGAGTGGCGCGGCGGTCGTGCACGCCGAGACGTCGCTGCCGATGATGACCCAGCGCGACCCCTGGGTGAACATGCTGCGAACGACGTTGGCCGCGTTCGGCGCCGGCGTGGGCGGCGCCGACACCGTGCTGGTGTTCCCGTTCGATGTGGCGATTCCAGACGGCTTCCCAGGCATGGCGACCAGCTTCGCGCGCCGGATGGCCCGCAACATTCAGCTGCTACTACTCGAAGAGTCGCACGTCGGCCGGATTCTGGATCCGGCGGGCGGATCGTGGTTCGTCGAGGACCTGACCGAACAGCTGGCCCGGCAGTCCTGGCAGCATTTCCAGTCCATCGAAAAACACGGCGGATTCGTCGACGCGCGTGACTACCTCGCCGACCAGATCGGCGAGATAGCGGCACGGCGCACCGACGACATCGCGCATCGCCGGACTACCATCACCGGCGTCAACGAATACCCGAACTTGGATGAACCTACTCTGCCGCAAAATGATTCGCAGCATTCGCCGCTCGCGGCGGGTAACCTGGTGCGCTATGCCGCCGCGTTCGAAGCGTTGCGGGACCGTTCCGATGCCTATCTCGCCCGCACGGGTTCACGCCCGCAGGCGCTGCTGTTGCCGCTGGGCCCGCTGGCCGAGCACAACATCCGGACGACGTTCGCGGCGAACCTGCTGGCTTCCGGCGGCATCGAGGCGGTCAATCCGGGAACAGTCGACGCCGACGGTGTCGCCAAGGCTGTCGCCGATGCCGGCTCGCCGACCGTGGCGGTTATCTGCGGCACCGACGGCCGCTACGGCACCGAGGCAGCGGCGATCGTCGAGGCGGCACGCCGCGAAGGAATCTCGCACGTCTGCCTGGCCGGGCCGCACCAAGCAGTAGCGGAGACAGATCCGAAACAACAACCCGACGAGTTTCTGACCGCGAAAATCGATGCAGTGGAAGCTCTGTCGAGCCTGCTAAGCCGGTTAGGGGCGTAGCGACGATGACGACCACCGCGCCTGTTGTAGGCAGCTTCTCCGATATCCCATTGCACAGTGACCGCACCGTGCCGGCGTCGACCGAAGCCGCAGTGCAAAAACACGTTGCGGCCGCGGCGGCCGCGCACTGGTATACGCCCGACCAGCTGATGTGGCATACGCCGGAAGACATTGAGGTCAAACCGGTGTACATCGCCGCT
>Ga0209217_1000321_pt1 | contig 12685 bp, 9 predicted proteins | sample JacPinW_OM3H0_M2_FD_187957 | JGI IMG/M metagenome (GOLD analysis project Ga0209217, IMG submission 187957) | Forest soil microbial communities from Algoma, Ontario, Canada - Jack Pine, Ontario site 1_JW_OM3H0_M2 (SPAdes) (version 2) | ecosystem: Environmental > Terrestrial > Soil > Boreal...
TCCACATCGATGTTACGGATATCGACCGCGCAACGAACGAATGCGCGCAGCTTTGGAAGCCGCGGAAAAATCTCGCCTGGCCCTTCCGTCAAACGATCGGCCACGATGATATCGACATCGCGCGCTGCGTCGATCAGGCCGGCTGCATCCAGCGCGTCGTCAGCTTCGTGCAAGACGACCTGCGCCGCGGCTTGCAGGCCGTTCAGGCTGCGCTCGCCATAATACTGACGACGGAACTCAGGCGTATGGGTCAGCAAGACTTTCAACGTTGACCGTTCTCCCCAAAGACCATCGTCAGTAACCGAAGGCGCGCGGCAGCGCGGTGCTGATGCCAGGAACGAAGGCAATCACCAGCAGGCACAAAAACAGAAGTCCGAGATAACCCATGATCGGCTTGACGGTCTGTTCGATCGGTACGTTGCCGATCAGGCAGGCCCCGTAGAGGCCGAGACCAAGCGGCGGTGCGAACAGACCGAGCCCCATCGAAATCACAAGCACCACGCCGAAATGCAAGGGATCGATGCCGAGTTTGACCGCAACCGGAAGCAATAGCGGCCCGAAGATGATGAGCGCCGCGGCGCCTTCAAGCACGGAACCCATCACGATCAGCACGGCGATCGACAGCAACATGAACAGCCAGCTGCCGTTCGTGCTCGACAGCGAAAGCATCATGTCGCCAACCGCATGCGGCACTTGCTGCAGTGTCAGGATGAAAGCCAGCGATTGCGCGGCGGCGACGATGAACAAAACCAATCCGGAACGCGTCGCCGCCTGCACGAAGCTATCTGCCGCGGTTTTGAAGCTGAGTTCGCGGAACACCAGGCTGCCGATGACGATGGCATAGACCGCGGCGAACGCCGAAATTTCCGTGGCGGTCGCGAACCCGCTTTTGAAACCCGCGAAGATCATGAAGATCAATCCGAACGATGCGATCGCACCGCTCCAGAGGCCCGACATCGAAGGCCGGGATTCAGCCTCGTCAATCGACGCCGTGCGTTTTCCGAAAATGATCGACACGATGATCAGGGCCAATGCCATCAGCCCCGCCGGCAGCAACCCGGCGACGAACAGGCCACCGATCGACAGGTTGGCGACGAAGCCCAGGATGATCAGATTGATACAGGGAGGAATGGTTTCCGCCATCACGGCGGAGGCCGCCAGCAACGCCACCGCGCTGCCCGGATTCTGTTTGGAGCGGCGGGCCGCAGGGATCAGTACCGATCCTACAGCCGCGACGTCGGCCATCTTGGAGCCGGAGATGCCCGAGAACAGCACCATCGATGTCACCATGACGACGTTGAGGCCGCCGCGCATGCGCCCCACGGCGCGCTGCAGCAGTTCAATGAGGCGAACCGACATGCCGTTCGCTTCCATGAGATAGCCGACAAGAATGAAGAAGGGAATCGCGAGCAGCACGAAATTGTCGATGCCGCGCGCCATCTGCTGGGCGAAGATCACGCCGGGCAGCGTTCCTTCCACCCAAATGAATATCAGGGCCGCCAGCGCGAGAGCGAAGCCGATCGGCAATCCGCCGAACAGGGTGATGAAGAATCCCACCAGCATCAGGGTTCCCGACGACGGCACCGAACCGGGAGCCGCGAAATCCCACGCCAGATAGAGGCCAGCGATCAGGCCCGTCGCGATCATTCCGGCGATCATGTCGCGGACAGGACGGTGCCGGAAAAGATCGAGCGCAAAAATCGTCATGAGCAGCGCACCGGCGCCCATTGGATAGAAGGTCAGCTCGAGCGGCAGACCTGCGCCGGTTGTTTGTCCCGTCGTGAGCCATCCGAGCTTGATGGCGTTGAACGCCACGTAACCCGCAATCACGGTCACGAGCACCGCGCCCATGGCATCAACCACGCGCCGGACCCCCGCCGGCAGCATATCGATGAAAAATGCCACGCCGAGATTCTCGCTGCGGGCAAGCGCGCCGGCGGCACCAAAGAAGCTCGATCCGACCATGAGGCCGCGGGCCACATCGTCGGCCCACTCGACCGGTGCATTGAACAGGAAGCGCAGCAACACCGAACCGCAGACCACCAGGAGGTCAGCTGCGAGGAGGATCGCTGCCGTTGCGTCGCTTGAGAGAAGGAGCGAGGCCATGATCCGGTGGCCGCCGCTTCGCGAAGGCGCGGCGACTGACATGGTCTGTTACCTCAAGCCTGTGTCGCGCGGATCATGTCCACCACGGGTTTCGCTTCGGGGCGAGCCTTTATGAAATTGTCGGTTTGAGGCAGCACGCGCTTGCGGAATGCTTCCTTGTCGCATTCGACGACGGTAACTCCCTTTTCGACAATAAGCGCGGTTGCCTCCTTCTCGACCGCGATGCCGTGGGCGCGGGTATCTGCGCCCGCCTTCTTGGCGGCATCGAGGAATCCCTCGCGCAGCTTCGGGTCCATGCGATTGAACGTGGCTTCGCTGAAGTACGTCGCCAGCGGGGAGAAAATATGCTGCGTCAGCGCGTAGTGCTTCGAGGTTTCGTAGAATTTGCTGGCGAGGATGGTCGGGGGGTCATGCTCAAGCCCGTCGAGCACGCCGGCCTGCAATGCCGTATAGATTTCGCCGAACGCCAGCGGCGTCGCGGCAGCGCCCATCAGGCGAAGACATTCGGTGATGACGGGATTGGGCAGAGTTCGAATTTTGAGGCCGGCCAGATCTTCCGGCGTCTTCACGGGCTTCTTGGCAAGCACGCTGCGGGCGCCGAAATTATACGCCCACGAGATAATCCGGATATTCGCGCCCTTGAGCAGCGCATCCTCGATAGGCCTGGCGGCACCGGCGTCGAAGGCCTTGGTCTGTTGTTGAAAGCTGGAGAACAGATACCCAAGATCGAAGGTCCCGACCAGGGGAACAAGATTGGCCGAGATCGATGAGCCCGACACCATCAGGTCGATCACCCCCAGTTTGACGGAATTGATGACGTCGATTTCCTGACCGAGCTGGTTGTCGGGAAAGAATGTGACTTCGACCTGCTCTCCGAGCCCGTTCGCCTTCAGGTTCTTCACCAGATTGTCGTAATAGACCCGGCCGTTGGCATATTTTGGATCGTTGGGAAGTGACGACGAGCATTTGAGTTTCGTGGTGGCAGCATGCGCGCGCCCGATAATAGCGGGCGAGAAAATCAGCCACGCCGCTGTTGCTTTCGACGATTTCAGGAACACGCGACGGCTGACGGGCACAGTCTTCATGGTGCTTCCTCCGGGGCATGTTTTTTTTGCGCCGCTATTTTGCGGTTGTTTAACTTGCTATTGATCACAAATGTATGACTAAACGGAAGTGTCACGCAAGGGCGGGAATACGTTTAGAGCTCAAACGTGTCGGGGCTCGACGACGCTTGAGCAATACAACGATTTGACTTTGTACAGGCCCTCGTGCTTGTCGCGCGCGTTAGAGATGCTGCGCGTTCATGATTCTGCGTGCACCAATTTTGGTGCCCCCGGTTCCTTCCACATTGCAAGTAAGGCTACGAATAATATGCCTGTGACGAGCGTACTAAGCGGCAGCCCCAACATATTTCGGCCTGCGGTGTAATCCCCAACGGCGGTACCTGCTGCCCTGACCGTCACGATTGTGAGCCAATAGTACGATAGCGACCGAAGCAGTCCGGTACGGGCCACCGCAAACAGCACCGCCAGGATCGGGACGAGCAGGAGGGCCGCTCCGCCGTCCCCGAGCTGCAGATTATGTGAACAATAGTCGCCAATCACCGTACCCAGAGTTCCGGCGATGAACATGCTGACCCAATAGCCCGCATCGGCGCGAAGTACCGAATCCAGACTGTTGCTTTTCCCGGATTGCCGGCGCCAGGCGAATTGCCAACTTGCAAAAAGGGCGACACACAGGAACAGGGCAAGTCCGACAATGACCAACAGCCTGGGCAGTTTCATATCGCCGCAGGCGAAGTCCGCAAAGTTCGTCGCCCCCGTTCGCACGATGATGATGGCAGTCCAGTAGTGCACTTGATGGGCGGATCGGTCGAAGCGCTCGCTTACGAGGATGACGACGAGAGCGAGTGCTAGAAACGGAAGTCCGGCGACGTGACCCAATCCAAGGTCGCGGGCGAAGAAATCACCCATGTTTGCGCCAAAGATGCTCGCGAGGCAGAGTGCGACCCAATAACGCGCGCCAAGTTTTGGCAAGTGCATTTGTTGCATGAGAACCGACCGCTTTCTTTTGACGTGTTTGGTTGCTGGATGGCTCCGCGTGCACCGGGCCGACGTGTTGGAAGGCAATCGGCGTTGAGTTATTTCACCAGACTGCCGATGGCAATGGTATTTTGGCGTCGTCAACGGTGGGGCTTGGTGCCCGATACGACATAAACGACACCTACCACTTGCTTGGCTGCGTCCGACGAGAGATTGAGATTACCAACGAAACCCATCAATATTCCTGGTACGCTGCGGGTCTTTTTACGTTCTGAGATGCGTTACGTTCTGAGATGCGGCGGCAGTGCGCCCGTAAGTTGTTTTCTTTCGTGGAAGGGGGCGAGCGTTATTGTGGACGCGGCACCGGCCGGCAACGTCAGAACGTTTTTGCCAAGACGCGCCGTCCACAGGGGACGCTGAGCGGACATCCGCCCGTGACACAGACAGCTTTGCTGTCGCATTTTTCAGCAGGATTTTCCGATCTACCGTGAGATGACTCACAGACGCTGCAATGGCGGAAACGTAAAAAAGCTGACATCATCCGAGGAATTGATTGCCATGGAGGTGACATCATGCGCCGTCCAGTTTTTCACGATTTGTTGCTTGTGTCCGGACTTTTGCTGTTTCCCCTCATTTCGGCCTCTGACGCCGCATCCGCTGAAAGCCGCGTAGCGCTCGTCATCGGCCAGTCGGCCTACCGCGCAGTGCCGCCGCTACCCAACGCCGAGAACGACGGCAAGCGAATGACGGAGCTGCTCACCAACGCGGGCTTCAACGTGACCGCGGCTCCCGATCTGTCGCAGAATGACATGCGCCAGACCATCAGCGACTTCGCCGCCAAGGTGGCCGCAAGCGGACCTGACACGGTGGCCCTGGTGTTCTATGCCGGCCACGGGTTGCAGATCGACGGCGAGAATTATCTTGTGCCGGTCGATGTCGATCCGAAACGTGAAGCCGATATTCCGCTGCAGGCCGTCCGGCTCAACGATCTCATGCACACGTTAGGGGCGTTGCCGACCCGGATGCGCATCTTCATGCTTGATGCCTGCCGTAACAACCCGTTCCCGGCGCTCAACCAGACCGCCGGCCACGGGCTCGCGATCGTCGATACCAAGGCCGGCGCCTCCGGCTCGTTCATTTCCTATTCGACGTCGCCGGGCTCGGAAGCCGAAGACGGCACCGGCGCCGACAGCCCCTACACGACAGCGCTGCTCTCGGTCGCCAAGGAGCCGAATCTGCCGATCGAAGAAGCCTTCAAGCGCGTCCGTGTCGCGGTGAACCAGGCGACCGAAGGACGACAAATTCCCTGGGAGAGTTCATCGCTGACGACCGAGTTCAAATTCTTTCCCGCTGACTCGGGTCAGCAAGGTGCGACGGCGCCGAAGCCGCCATCAGCCGCAAAGCGGAGCGCGGATGACTGGCGCCAGGAACTGCAAGGCAAGGAGCCGAGAATTGCCTACGATCTCGTTGTCGCCGACGACTCGGTCGCGGCCTATGAGGCCTTTACCGCGCTGTTCGCCCAGTCGTCGTATACCCCGCGTGCGCGCTCGCTGCTCGAACGCCGGCGCGAGATGCTGGCATGGGAGAACGCCGTCGCGGTCAATACTGGCGCATCGTTCGAGGCGTTCCTCGCGAGCTATGCGAACAGCGATCTGGCGGCGACAGCGCGCAAGATGCAGGAGCGCGTCCGCAACCGTGCCCTCGCGGCCAACGCCGCGCTGACTCCGCCACTGCAGCCGACCAATGTTGCACTGGGGCCGACCTGTCCATGCGTCGTTCCGCCGACGCTGCCGCTGAAGAGGAAGGTGGATACACCGCCGACCAAGCGGGTCGATACATCCCCGCCGAAGCGCAGGCCGCCGCCCGAGGAGGTTGTCGAGCGCCGCCCGTCCGGTCCGCCGCCAGGTGCCATTATGGAAGGCGTCGGAATCGGCATTGGTCTTGGTCTTGGGCTTGGAGGCGGTATGGGTGGACGCGGCGGTGGCGAAGATATGCAGCACGGTGGCTATCGGAGATAGCCAGCTACGCTGGCGCGGCGGCGTGGCCGTCACCCCGCTGTCGCGTCGATCCAGGCCGATAGCGTGTCTACAACTTCGCGCATTGCGTCGTGGTCCTTCCTTCCCGAGCGCGCCAGGACGTGGAAGGAATGATCGGCCTCCTGCACAAGATGCAGCGACGCGGGTGTTCCGAGGCGCTTCACGACGGGTTCAATCAGTTGCAGCTCCGCAAGCTTGTCGCGGGTGCCCTGGACAAAGAGCATGGGGACATCGACATCTGAAAGGTGCTTGGCCCGCGCGTCCGATGGCTTGCCCGCCGGGTGCAATGGAAAGCTCAGGAACGCAAGTCCGCGGACGCCAGCCAACGGCGCGATGGCTTGCGCCTGAGACGTCATGCGACCGCCAAATGATTTGCCCCCGGCAATAAGGGCCAGCCCCGAGCAGCATCGCGCGGCTTCCTCAACCGCGGCCCGCACCGCGGCATGAGCGATCGCCGGTGGATCCGGTCGCTTGCTTGCTTTTTCCATATACGGGAACTGATAGCGCAACGTCGCAATACCGCGGTCGCAAAGGCCGCTCGCAACCTGCTCCATAAATTGATGGGCCATCCCTGCGCCTGCGCCATGGGCGAAGACAAAGCACGCGCGCGCCGCTGACGGCCGGAGCAGGAGCGCGGAGACAACGTTCGCGCTATCGACTTTTAGTTTCAGTTTTTGCGGGCTGACGACGCTCATCTTGCTTTAGCCGGTTACTGACGTTTTTCGACGAGAGGTGTTATTCGGCGGGCATCGATCTATCCGTTATGGCATTTGCATCGGCCCAGCCGTAGGACAACGAAATGTCCGCATGTCTATTTGGCAAGCATACCTCAAGATCCAGAGTGCCTGGTCCGCGGCGTTGTCCGGTCCTCCCTGACCACATCGTACGTCACCGGACAGGTCGCCGGCCACCAGTCTTTCGGATTGTACCAGCAGCAATGGAATGCTAGGTTTTATTGGGGCTTCTGAGGAATGTCGGTCGAACACGCGCAACCTGCGCTTGTGATTCGTCAGAATCAAAAGCGTGGTCTGCGGGCGGTGGGATGAGCTTTTTCGAGTACCCGACGGGGGTGTCGGCCGAGGCCAATGCGTCTGGTAAGTCGGCCACGAACGCATTCACCTTTCTTGAAAACTTGCCGAAAGGCTCCTGGGAGAAAATCCTGGCGATCGTCGAGACCCGGCATTTCCGCGCCGGCGACGATATCATCACGCTCGGCGAGCGCGACGACTCATTCTACATCCTGTCTTCGGGTTCGGTGAGCGTCATCGTTCCGGACCGTCGAGGCCGCGACAACGTCATCACTGAAATTGCTGAAGGTTCCGTATTCGGAGAGATTGCCTTCTTCGACAGCGAACCACGCAGCGCTACCATCCGCGCAAGCAAAAACGGCAGCGCCATTCGCATCACGCGCGCGAATTTTGAACACCTCAGCGCGTGGCACCCGGTGATCGCACGCCAGATGCTTCTCGATCTCGGCCGGATTCTGGCCCTGCGGCTGCGCTGGACGTCGGCCAAACTCAGAAGCTGAGCCTAACGAGACTGGGAATAGAGATGACTGAAGCTGCGGCCAAACGCTTCCCGAACTACACTGAAATCCCGACCAAGGTGCCAGCGTTCGTCTGGGGCATCCTTCGCGTGGCCACGCTGCTGTTTGCGTTCTGGCTCATTTATCTCCTCGCGACCGCGCAATCGCTTGGATTGACCCTGGTCTGGGCGCTCCTGATTCCACTCCTGCCGATCAGCTTCGCAGCCATTCCGGGCCTGTGGCGGCAGATTTGTCCGATGGCATTTCTCAACCAGCTGCCCCGGATATTCGGGTTCGGCCTGAATTACACGCTGCCGGTCAGGTTGAAGAATCTCGCCTATTATGTGGCGTCGATCTCGTTCTTTCTGATCGTCAGCCTGCGCCACATCTCCCTCAATCACGACCCGAAGATGGCAGGTTACGTGTTGCTGGCTGCTTCGATCTGCGCATTGGTCGGCGGAATGGTCTTCAAAGGACGCAGCGGCTGGTGCGGAACATTCTGTCCCTTGGCGCCGATCCAGCGAGCCTACGGACAGGCGCCCGTGGTGCTCGTCAAGAACGGCTATTGTCCCTCGTGCGTGGGCTGCCAAAAAAATTGCTACGATTTCAACCCCCGCGCGGCGATTCATAGCGATCTCGCCGATTCCGATCCCTGGTATTCCGGGCACAAGGAATTCTTCATTGCGGCGCTGCCGGGTTTTATCGTCGCCTTCTTCCTGGCACAGGACCCGGCGGAAACCGGAATTGCAGCCTATTACCTCCACCTCGGACTTGGCATGGCGATGTCGCTTGGCATCTACATGACGGTCACCAGGCTGGTGCGCATCAGCACCTACAAGGCGTCGCTGTCATTCAGCATGGCGGCGTTGACTATCTTCTACTGGTTCGCGGCGCCGATTGTCCTTTCGACACTCTCCAAACTCAGCGGGCTTACATTCCCGGCGTGGAGCAGCCACGCGTTCCTGTTTGCCGTCGCCATCTTCGCGCTGGCTGTGGTCTTCAACGGGTTGCGCGCCGAACATGAATTCAGGCAGGCGACCGCGCCGGCGGCGTCAGAGCCGCGAGTGACTGTCGATGCCGGTGTGTTGCGCGGCGCCGGCCTGGCAGATGCGGAAAATCTCGTGGTCGACCGCGGCTCCGGCCGTAACTTTCCTGCCGATCCGAACAAATCATTGTTGCAGGGCATCGAATCCGCCGGCGTCAGCATCGACTTCGGCTGCCGCATGGGGATGTGCGGCGCAGACCCCATCGCGATCGTCGAGGGCGGCGACGCTCTGAGCAAGCCGACCGATGACGAGATCGCAACGTTGCGCCGGCTTGGTCTGGAAGGCAGGGCGCGGATGGCATGCGTGTGCCGGCCGCTGCGTGGCGGCGTGGTAGTCGACACCAAAATGAATCCGCGCGACCTTCCCGAACCGCTGGAACAGCAGCCGGAGGTCGATCTTGGTTTGGAGTCCGGCATCTCGAAAGTCGTCATCATCGGCAACGGCACCGCGGGCATGACCGCGGCGTCCGAGATTCGCCGGCTCTCGCCCTCGTGCCAGATCGACGTCGTCGCCAAGGAAAGCCTGCTGCTTTACAACCGCATGGCCATCGGCCGGCTGGTCTACGGCCGCACAGCCATGGCTGGACTGCATCTGCTGCCTCCGGACTGGACCGAGAAAAAGAACGTCACGATGTGGCTGAACACCATCGCCAGCGGCATCGATCTCGCAAATCGCCGGGTTGAACTCGGCACCGGCGAAACTCTCGAATATGACCGGCTGGTTCTCGCGCAGGGCAGCAGCGCATTGGTACCGCCGACGCCGGGCATCACGCTTCCGGGCTGTTTTGTGCTGCGGGAAGCGTCCGACGCCATGGCGATACGCGCCTGGCGGCAGAGCCATCGCTGTCGCACGGCCGTGGTCGTTGGCGGCGGGGTCCTTGGCATCGAGGCTGCTGACGCGCTCAAGCACCTCAATCTAAACGTCGTGATCCTGCAGCGCGGCCACCGCCTGATGGATCGCCAGCTCGATGAGCGCGGCAGTGCAATCCTGACGCGATACCTCGATGCCGTTGGCATTTCCGTGAAGGTGGGGGTCGCAGTCGCACGCCTCAAAGGCGACGATCGCGTCCGTTCGGTCGAGCTTGCGACTGGCGAGGAAATCGAAGCTGACATTTTTGTGGTTTGTGCCGGCATCCAGCCCAATATCGCGATCGCCAAGGCGGCTGGCCTCAAGGTCAATCGCGGTGTCATCGTCGATGAGTGGCTGCGCACGTCGGATCCGAACGTCTTCGCAGTCGGCGACGCGGCCGAGTTGCCGGGCGCCATTGGCGGGCTGTGGGCAGTGAGTACCGCACAGGCCACCGCCGCGGTCGCAACCATGTTGGGCCGGGAGACCCGCTACGTACCGCCGAGCACGCTCGTCAGTTTGAAGATGGACGGCATCGATGTGAAGGGGTTCGGGCTGACCGAGCCAACTCGCGACACCCAAGAGGTCATCAGTTCGACGGAGGAGCGCTCCGACGAGCATCGTTTGCTCATCATCGAAAGCGACCGCATCGCAGGCGCGGTTTTCGTCGGCCCTCCCGGCATCGGCAAATTCATAGGGCCGCTGGTCCAGAAGAATCCGGAGGTGACACCGGCTGTCCTTGCGGAACTTCGCCAGGGAAACTGGGCTGCCTTGGGGAATTTGCTGGACGACGCGTCGGCTTAACCCGCGCAACGAAAGGATGATTGCCGCCATCGCTCAGCAGCAGCGCCGGTTGAAATGTCTCCTCCCGGCACAAAGCCAAAGTGCCGCCCGCCGTGAAGCCGGTCTGCTGTTTGGGTAACGGCGGACATGCCGCGCTCGCTGGCAAATTCACTGCCGTAGTACCGGATGGTCATTGAGCACATCTTCCCTGATTGATACCGCCTGAATCGCGCGAAACAATATCCGCGCCGTCCTCAAATCGTTAGCCTTCGCGCACAAGTTCACGATCTGGCGTACGGAGGAATCACGCAACAGGTCATCGGAAATCTTGATTGCGATTTCCATTGCGGCCTTGGCAGCGCGTTCGTAGCGTTCGGTTTCGTATTTGCTGTTCTTGTTATCCGGGCTGTCAGCAAGGCCACCCACTTTTTCAGCACTATCGGTAGCAGAACGGCAGATTTCGCGTATCTTGTGTGCCGCCTGGATATCGCCGATCGGCCACTGGATGTTTTCGTCCCAGACTTCCTTGCGGCTGCCCTTGTTGAACCACTTCATCGCCATGCCTTTAAATACCTGCAAGCATAGTTGGCCATGGCACAATTTGCAGATGCCCTAGGCCGCCGGCAAGATCTTTCCGGGACTGAAAACGTTCTGCGGATCGAGCGCCTGCTTCAGCGCGCGGATGCCGTCGAACCGCCCCGGAGCCGAGTTCCGTTGTCAGAATTATTGCACTAATCCTGCTGCCAAGCCGCTCCAATTCCTGTCGATTGTGACGAACTCGCCACACCATTCGACAGCTAACCCTGCTATCGTTAGACGAGTCAAATTCCGATTGGTGCTGCATTGAGGCCGCCATGACGAAGTTTATCGCCGCAAGCGTTGCGGCGCGGCACGTTACTGAAGCGATCCTAAGAGTACAGGCCTAGACCGCCGGCAAGATCTTTCCTGGATTGAAAATATTCTGCGGATCGACCACCTGCTTCAGCGCGCATGGCGTCGATCGCCTCGGGGCCGGGTTCGGCCTTGAGGTATTTCTGCTTGCCCTGCCCGATGCCGTGCTCGCCGGTACAGGTCGCGCCCATTGACGCTTTCGCGATCGCGGTGACGATCGCGCTTGCTCCTGCATCGTATCGGATGCAGAATTTTACGGCGGCGTACGAACGTCAGGGTGCCTGACATGTTTCGGATGACGGTTCGCATCGACCAAGATCGACACAACATTTGATCGGCGTGCGGCACCTTTTGAAAACGCCGGTTCTGGAATCGATCGACAGTGAACTTTCCGGCAATGCTGCTGAGAAGCGAGCAGACCAATCCTGACGAGATCGAGATCCCCATGAGTCTTGCGGATACGGACTCTTCATCGGCTGGCAAGCGACATCAGCAGCATGCCGACATGCTCCTCGTTCCCCGGCGGCACATTCCGCATGGGATCGGACAAGCATTACCTGAGGAAGCACCGGTTCATCGCGTCACGGTCGACCGGTTCTGAATGGATCGTTCGACGTGCTAGGAGTGACCAGCATGGGTTCGCTCAATTTGCCGCTTTGGCTTCGTTTTGTCTTACTCGCAGGCGTTGTTGGTCTTGTTTCAGGCGCAAGCCTCGTTGCCTATCGGTACTATACGCGTCCGGTAACTCTGAGCGTGGCAGTGGGCTCGATTGACGGCGAGGCTGCCAAGGCAATGTCGGCCATTGCAAGCCAGCTCGTTTCGACCAACGCGCCGGTGCGGCTCAACGTTATCGACAGCGGCACTGCACTTGAAGCCGCCAAGGCCTTTTCGGCGGGCAATGCAGATCTCGCAGTGGTTCGCGGTGATGTCGGCGACCTGTCGCAAGCGCGAGCCGTCGTCGTTGTAAGCCATATGGTCGCCCTCGTCATCGCGCCGCCGGGTTCGACCATCGACAGTATGGACAAATTGAAGGGCCGCCGTGTCGGCGTGATTGGAGGGGACGCGAATGCCAGGATTGTCGATGTGCTGAGCAAGGAATATGGGCTCGACCGCGCGAAGGTGTTTAAGGATATTCCTTTGCCGGATGCCCGCCGAGCCATTCAATCCAAAGAAGTTGGTGCGCTGCTTATTGTGATCCCCTTGGCCGAAAAATATTTGTCGCTGGTGCGAGACATCTTTCAGCACGGCCCAAAAGCGTTGCCGGTCCTGATCCCAATCGAGTCCGCTGGGGCCATCGCAGAAGCCGAACGCGCTTATGAAAGTTTCGACGTCCCGAAGGGCACGCTGCGGGGAGCTCCTCCGGTCCCGGACGATGACCTGACCACCTTGAGGGCTTCTCTGTACCTTGTT
>Ga0209217_1000322_pt1 | contig 12679 bp, 5 predicted proteins | sample JacPinW_OM3H0_M2_FD_187957 | JGI IMG/M metagenome (GOLD analysis project Ga0209217, IMG submission 187957) | Forest soil microbial communities from Algoma, Ontario, Canada - Jack Pine, Ontario site 1_JW_OM3H0_M2 (SPAdes) (version 2) | ecosystem: Environmental > Terrestrial > Soil > Boreal...
GAGGCGGAGGTCACCGGAAAATCGAACGCCAGCGATCTGCGCGAAGGCAAGCGGACGCTGGTGGTGGCCCGCGCGCTGGAGACCGCCTCGCCCGAGGATGCGGCGCGGCTCCGCTCGCAGCTCGGCCGGAGCGACGCGGACGTCGGAGAGCTGCGCGCCATCCTGCGGCGGAGCGGAGCGGAGGCCTCCGCCCGATTGGAGGCGGACCGCCAGTGCGACGAGGCCCTGCGTGCGCTCGACTCGCCGGCGCTGGACCCGCGGGTCGCGCAGGACTTGCGGGAGATCGCGGTGTACACCGTGCGCAGGTCGGCGTAGCGCAGGTCCGGCGTAGCTGCACTGGTGGTGGTCGCATTGTCGGTTCCGTGGCCAGCTCTTCGTGGGACGACCTTGCGGCCTGGGTGCAGGTCCTAACGCGGGCAGCCGGCGCGGCGGCGGGGCATCGGAGTTGTCGCTGGCTTTGCTGTTGCGCGTCGGCCGTGGTCTTCACGTGGGCAGCGAATTGATTTGGGCACACCTTCCCAGCGGGAACGGGTCTGCCCGGGCCGTGCCAGACGGGGCGTAGCGGGAACCCGTTCCGGAAGTTCCGGAACGAGTTCGGGCCGATTCCACGCCTCGGCGCTCATGTCGAGCGCTCATGCGGTGATCGTCCAGGGCCCATGCTCGCGTCCCCCAACTCGCCTGGGGCGGGATCGTTCAAACCGGACGAACCTGGTTCAACCGGTTGAACCAACCGCTCAATCAATTCATCTGTACTGGATTTTTCTACAACGGCTATACTCGCCTGCGAGCACTCAAGCTTGGAACCAAAAACCTCGGCGTGCTCAGCGTGCTCGGCGTTTGATCTGAAGAATCCCCGTCCCGCCCAAGTACTTGGAGCGAGTTCGCCCGCTTGGACGCCCCCTCGCCAAGCAGGCGCTCTGTCGGGTAAGCTGACGAAACCTGCTTGTCTGTGCGTGCGGGTGCCCGGGGGAGCTCTCAGCATGACCCGCATCCAGTGCGTCGACACCGTCCGCACCGCTGCGGAGCTGAAGCCGGCGGATCTGGATGGGCTGGAAGGCCGCTGGCTCGACGTCCCGAGGCTGCAGCAGCGCTCGCCGGAAGCGCGGAGCAACTTCTGGTGCGGCCGGGCCTCGGCGGCGATGATCTACAACTACTACTGCAAGGCGAAAGGGAAGACCGGCGAGTACGTCGGTCATGAGGAGGGTGAGAAGGAGCCGGGGCTGAACGGCCAGAAGCTCAACCTGCGCTTCCTCGGCGGATCCCACAAGGGCAAGCTGGCCGGAGTCAGCGAGGATGGGAAGTGCGATCCGCAAGCCATCTTCGAGGCCGGCGGCTGGCGGTGCGACTCCGGCGAGATCGCCGGCAAGAACGAGGACGTCAATCCGGACGACGCGGAGAAGAAGTTCGCTCGCCACCTGGAGCAGCTGAAGAAGAACAACCCCGTGGTCCAGTTCACGCAGCTCACTGCGCAGCGCGGGCACATCGTCGTCATCAACGGCTACAAGCGCGACGCCCAGCGCGGCGAGCTGTGGCTCCGCATCGTCGATCCCTGCTGGCCCCACGACGAGCTGATGGGGGACGGCAACTTCAAGATCATCACGCGCCCGGAAAAGCCGGACAAGGAGTTCTCCGAGTACTGGCTGAAGGCGCGCCGGCTGCTCGAGATCTACCCGGGGCGGAAGACGCGGCTGTACGCGCACGGCGACAACCCGCTGGGCCACTTCTTCTACGCCATCCCCGATCAGCCGGTGAAGGACGACAGCGAGCTGGTGCACAGGATCGCCAAGGGGCTCGGCGCCACGGCCGGCGAGAAGAAGGAAGACTCGAAAGCGCCCGCGCCGTCGTGCCCGCCGAAGACGGGCGTGCCGCGGCTCCCCTACTCTCTCGACGGCTCCGTGCTGGTCAGCGCCTCCGCGGTCACGGCCCTGTATCACCAGACCGAACGCGGGCCGGGCGGGTTCTTCCCTCTGGGCGACAGCGGCCTCTTCCACTGCGGCGCGCACGTGACGCCCGAGAGAGGTTCGCCGGTCCTGGCCATGAGCGACGGCGAGCTGGTCGCTGCCCGGATGGGGGCAGGTCCCGGCGAGCACGCCTGGGGCGACACGGGATTCGTGCTCTTGCGGCACCTGCTCGAGGGCGACAAGAAGATCTACTGCCTGTACCTGCACTTGCAGCGGGAGCCGCTCCACCCCGACACCACCGATGTTCCCTGGCTCCGGCGCCTCTTGATCGAGGCGATGCAGGACAAGAACGCGCCGAAGAAGCCGAAGTGGCGGGTGCAGGAGCCGCAGCCGACCTGGAAGGACGCGGACAAGGGCCGATTCTCGCCCACCAACGTCCAGCACAAGGACCTGCTCGAGCCCGGGGTGTACGAGGAGGAAGACGAGCTGGTCGCCGCCTCCAAACGGTACGTGAAACTGAAGGGCAAGTGGGTCCGGGCGCTCGGGCCGGATGGCGGCGGGGGAAAGGTGACCGAGCTCTCGCCGTTCGCCCAGTTCGATCTCGAGCAGGCCTGCAAGAACGACGCGCACGTGAAGGACCTGCGCGACGGCAAGGTTGCCGCATTCGATGACCTCAAGTCCGAGGACGGGAAGGCGCACCGTTGCTCGGTGGAGTCGGGCGAGACGGTGGGCCGCTCCGGATCGTATCTGGGCTTCCCTGCCCTGCACTGGTCCGTCTTCAGCAAGGGCGAGGTGTTTCCCGCGGGCTCGCTGGGCGAGGAAGAGTTCACGGCGGACCAGCAGCCGAAGCTCGCGTCCCTGGATCTCTCCTCGAAGGAGCACGGCACCAAGGAGCACGCCACGGCGCTGATCGAGGCGCTCGATCCGAAGAAGAAGTTCATCGGCAAGAAGGAGCTGGAGTGGATCGTCGAGCCCGGCGAGCTGCGGCACTTCTACCGCACGCCCACGCAGTGCTGGCGCGGGCGCTACCAGGCGGTGAAGGGCCTTGCCGACTTCAAGCTGGACGTCGACAAGCTGGTCAAGCAGGATCGGTACAAGTCGCACACCGAAGGCGAGCGCCGCGACTTCGCGCAGACCGCGAAACCGCTCCTGTTCTGGGACGAGCTCTCCAAGGCAGAGGACTTCCCGGCGGACGGCAAGGCCATCTTCGTGCACCCGGTCACGGCCCTGCGGCTGATGGCCCAGGTGCGGCTGGGGCAAGACCACGACGATCCGCCCGAGACGAAGGGAGCGAGCGCCGAGGACCGCACGCACGCCGGCGAAGACGTCGTGATCGTCGTCCGCCACGGCAAGGGGCCGCTCGCCGCGGTGGACGTGACCGTGAAGGCGGACGGACGCACGGTTGCGCAGGGTCAGACGGACTCGGAAGGGGAGATCGTCGTCCGGCTCGAGGACGTCCGGGGTCGGGACGTGCTGGTCTCCGTCGATTCCAAGGTGGTCAGCGAGAAGGGCCAGCTGGTGCAGGTGGTCAACGAGACCGGCGCGCCTGCCACCTTGACTCCCGGAGATGCGCCTCGTCATCAGAGCTTCAACGGGGAGGAAGTAGTCCCCGAGGCGCGCCTGGGCCTGCGCATGAAGGTGAAGCAGGGCGCGATGGTCCGCGCGTACGGGAAGTGGGACCCGGACAAGTTCCAGCTCGAGCAGCCGGGAAAGTTGCTCGCGCCGGAGTCGTCGATCCACGCCGAGCGGATTGTCTTCCGCAGGGAGGACGGCCAGTTCGAGCTGATCTCGCTGCTGCAGGGCCGGACGGAAGTGTTCTGCTGGTCCATCGAGGAAGGCGAGGAGAAGATCGCCCCGGACCTGCCCGCGGAGCAGCAGAAAAAGGATCCTGACGCGATCGCCTCGTGGTCGCAGCGCATCGCGCATTTGCAGGACCATCCGGTGCTCGCGGGGCGGGTGCAGAACATCGGGGACGGCACGGAGCTCCAGGTTCGCTGGTTCGCGATCCTGTCGATGGGCGCGCCGGAGCACGATCAGGATCTCGGGTCATCGAAGTGCAAGGTGGCGGCGGGCGGCTTCGCGGCAGCCTTCGATCCCCATGTGTTGACCAGCGACAGCGACCTGCTCAATGCGCCGCGGCCGGTCTACGCGAAGCTGAAGGCCAAGGACAAGGAGCTGAACCTCCGCGACCAGGCGATCACTATCTACGGCGACTCGAAATTTCCCGATGCGCCGCCGAAGCCCGCGGCCGCGCCCGCTCCGGGTTCGGCCGAGGCCAAGGAGATCGTCGCCTGGTTCGAGGTGTCGCGCGATGACGCGACCGATCGCTTCACCGGGTGGGGCAAGACGGAGTTCGACACCCGCGCGCTCACCCAGCTCACGGGCGCAGTCACGCAGCGGCTGGCGGGAGATGGACAGGACAAGATCTGGGTCGCGCCGGCGTACGCGGCGCAGCACCTGGCGCTGGAGAGCGAGAAGGGCATGCTCCCGGGCGCCGCCCTCGCGCACCATGCCGGCTTGCTTCGCGCCGCCTGGCCGGATGCTCCGACCTGGGTGATCGGGGCCGATCCGGACGTTGCCTGGAAGGCGGAAAACGGCATCGAGACCGGAATCTGCGCGACGGACTGCAAGACGGCCGTTGCGCCGGCGGGGAGAAACACCGGCTGCACGGAGAAGATCCGGGTCACGAACCTAGGCTCCTGCCACAACGGAACGGAAGCGCGCTGCCGCACGGCGGTGCAGCTGGGGAAGCTTCCGGTGGTGAAGAAGGACGGCTGTCCCGCCGAGATCGCTTCCTGCGCAGGCGCGCAGCACGACAAGTCGCACTGCTTCGTCAGCGGGGTCGTCCGCGGCGAGCACGCGGAGGAACGGGAGCGGTGGCACGTCCGCTTGCCCCTGCGTACGGCCGGGGCCGGCTATCCGTACCTGCGCGACTCAGGAAGGAACCTTCGCGTCCTCTTGCTCAACCCGCAGAACGGCGCCGCCGTGGTGTGCTCGCAGGAAGCCCGCGGGCCGCGCTGGAAGAGCGCCGGCAACCACGAATCGCCGGAAGCCGCCGTGCAGAAGGACGAGTTCAAGGACAAGGACACGGGGCTGGGCGCGTCCTACGAGGTGTTCTGGAAGCTCGGGCTCCCGCGCGCGGGCGGCGAGGCGGTGGTGCTGCTGGCCTTCGTCGACGGCGCGACTCCGCTGGGCCCGCTGCCGCCCGAGGTCTCCATCCGGCTGAAGAAGAGCGAGACCTATGCGTCGCTGATGGGCGGCGCTTCCAAGGCGGCGGCGGGGGCGGCGGGCGACAAGGTGAAGAGCGGGAACGTGCTCGTGGGCCGCAAGCACTTCGCGGATTGGTTCAACGACGACTTCAAGCCGCTCTACCCGGGCAACCACCCCACCCTGCTCCTCTGGAAGAAGCCCGCGCCGATGTTCCCGAGCAAGGTGAACAAGAAGAACTTCCAGACGGTGTTCGACAGCGTGGAGCACCTCTGGGCGAAGGAGCTCAGCCTTCAAGAATTCCTCGGCTTCTTCTGCATCTTCTACAACGAGACCGGCGGCACGCTCGAGCCGATCTCCGAGGGCGGCAGCGAGAAGTACATCTTCGAGCCCACGGCGGCGGGCAAGGCCAGCTACAACACCAGCAAGGTGAACCGCCCGGCGGGCGGTCAACTCAAAGCGATGGGCGCGATCGCCGACGACCGCGTAGCCGCCTGGAACGGCTCGTCGTATCCGGACGACACCGGCATCAAGGACAAGGTGCACGAGTGCGACTTCTGGAAGTTCCGCGGGCGCGGGATCATCCAGCTCACCTTCCGGGAGAACTACAAGAAGCACTGCGAGCCGGCGCTGCTGAAGTACGGCTACAAGGGCATCGACGCGCTGAGCGAGCGGGAGCTGGGGCAGATCATCCACGACGATCCGCGCATCTACCTCCACATGGTGAAGTCGTTCTTCGGCGACATCAAGGACGCCTTTGCGAAAGTAAATGACGACCAGTTCGTCGAGACCGGCAGGCGCGTGAGCGGACAGACGCCGTACGGCGAGCTGTACGAGTGGCGCTGCCTGACGCTGATGGAGGCGATGCAGAAGGCCGGAACCGAGTTCCGCTGAGGCGACATGCTCTGGCAAAAAGTCGATCAGAGATGGATCTCCCGCCTCGACAAGGACCGCGAGGGCGACGTCTCCTGGAAGAAGGAGCAGTGGCCGGTGCCCGGCGAGGAGCCGCTCGAGGTCCGCGTCTGCAAGCGCGACGGCGTGCCGGTGACCAGGTTCTGCAAGGCGGTGGAGGCGCCGCGCACCAGCATCGTGCTGCACCTGACTTGCGGCTACGGGAACTTCACGGGGTTGATGGGCGGCAGCGACCACGACGCGAGCGCCCACTTCCTGCTCGGCCGCTGCGGCACGCCCTATCTGCTGGTGCCCACCGCTTTCACCTCCTGGCACGCCACCTGGTGGAACCCGAACTCCATCGGCATCGAGATCGACAACATCGGTGGCCTGCGCAAGCAGGGGAAGGAGATGATCTCGGAGTACAGCACCCGGGAGAAGAAGGACGTCTACTGCAAGGCGGACGAGAAGGACGTCTATCTGGAGAAGCAGTTCTCCGGATTCAAGCACTGGGCCACGCTGCCGGAGAAGCAGTACGTGGGGCTCGGCAAGCTCCTCAAAGCCCTCTGCTTCAAGCACCAGATCCCCCGGATCATCCTGCCCGAGGAGCACCGGTACGACGACTTCAAGAGGGACGAGAAGATCCGCCGCGACTTCCGCGGCATCTGCACGCACGTCAACATCGATCCCGCGCGGCGCTCGGACATCGGGCCCTACATCGACTGGCCCAAGGTGCTCGGGTACGCCGGGCTGACCGAGGCAGACTGCTACCATCCGCCGGGAAGCGTGGCCGATACTTTCCGGAACGCGACCGGCGGGGGAAAGACCGCGAAAGAGTCGCCCACGGAGGCGCAACGGAAGCCAGCGGTGGGCGCCGAGACGCTGCCCGCCCCTGTGCTGGTCGACAACCACACGCTCCGCGTGCACATCGGATCGCATGGGGGCCGGCTCTGCCTCTCGGTGAAGCAGCCCGGGGACCCGCTCCCCACGACTCCGGATCCCGGCGGCGCTCCCACGGCGAAGGCGGCGGGGAAACGCGACGAGTTCATCCAGGCCTGCATGAACTTCCTGGGCGCGCCTCACAAGGCGGGATCGAGCAAGCCTGGGGAAGGAATCGACGGGGCGAACCTGATCGCCATCGCGATGAGGCGCGTCGGCATCTTCAAGACCGACGAGGAGACGCCCGGCGACGCGACGCACCTTTCGGCGCTCTGGCACGTGTGCGGCGGCGATCCGGGCAAACCGCCGGAGGAGATCTTCCCCGGCGACCTGGCATGGTTCGGCAAGGGTGACCACGACAACGACGCCCTCCGGCACCCGATGGTGTACCTGGGCGGTGGCCGGGTCCTCGGACCGGTCCCCGACGGCGGCGCCGGAAGCGCGGTGCAGGTCATCTCCATCGACAAGGTGCCGGAAAAGTTCGCCGGATGGATGCACGTGGATGATTTCGGCGACGCGCCGGCAAAGCACGTCGAGCATCCGGGGGAGTCGCCGAAAGCGGGCGAGAAGCTCACCGCGGCGTTGCTTCCTCCCACTCCGGTGGCGCAGTACGACGCGCTCAAGGCCGTGGTGCAGCGCGCAGGCGGCAAGTGGGAGGAAGCCAAAGGCAAGGTGAACCTGGTCGGCGTGAAGAGCTTTCAAGAGCGCTGCCTGATCAGCCCCAGGCCGGGCGGCTGGAACGACACCCTCTTCGCCGCATTCCTCGACGAGGACCGCCACAAGTGCGTCCTGGACCTCAGGGCCTCGTTGAATCCCGGCACCGACGAGAACCCGTCCGAGACCTGGCAGCTCTGGGAGGGGAGCTGGAAGTTCAAGCTCGTCCAGGGCGACTCCGTCCAAGGCGAGGCGCTGCAGCCGGACGGGAAGGTGAAGGGCTGGTTCGACGGCGCCGGCATGGGTGCGCCGCGGCCGATCGATCACGAGGAGGCGGCCGCGCCGGCGGACCTGCAGCCCGCGAGGCCGAAAGACGAGGCCAGAGATGAGTCGCCCGCGCCGAAGCCGAAGCCGACCTCGAAGGACGACAAGCCGGCGCCGCCCGCCGACAAGCCGTTCGTGTTCGACGCGAAGTCGAAGAAGGTTTCGATGAAGTTCGGGATGCGCATGATGCGCGCGCTGATCGACTGGGAGCTGCGCGACGAAGGTGGCGAGCGCGTGGGTTGCATCTACTCCTGGAACGGCGTGGTGAAGAAGTACAAGGCGCCCGCTGGCGTGCTGAACGAGTGGCCGGCGCTGGACGGCCTGATGCAGATCGAGCCGGCGAAGAAGACCGCGGGCGGCATCTCGCTCTGGCATGCCTTCGGGATCGAGTGGGGCGCTTCCGGGTCGAGCAACTGCTGCAACTCGCAGATGGCGGCCGTGTTCTCCGCGCTGCCGGACGGGAAGATGCGCATCCAGAAGCCCGACGGACTGCTCGAGCTGGACGTGGTGAAGTCCACGCCGAAGGCGCCCGGGCTCAAGGACCATCCGTTCGACGACCCGGAGAAGGCCGTGGGCTATGCCAGCGTCTTCTCCAACGTCTGGATCCAGGCGGAAGGAAGCAAGTACAGGAGCGCCGACGGCAAGAAGCTCTTCGCCGGGTACCAGTACATCGCCCCGGCCTGGGCGATGAAGTGGCTCGGGGTCGGCGAGCCGATCGGAAAGTGGGGCGAGGAAGCCAGCCTCGTGGACGTGCGCATGGGCGACAACGCCTGCTGGTTCAGCCACAACTGGCTGCTCGGCGACGTCCGCTACGCGGTCACGCTGAAGGGACGGAAGACGCCGGTCTACGTCGACCAGAGCGACTTCGTCCGCGGCGACCACCCCGATGCCCAGCCGGAGTCCAGGAACGGCGGCTACAAGATGACCAAGGACGACTGCCTCTGGGTGGAGCAGAACGAGGGGCTGTTCGAGGCCCGGCTGCAGGCGTTCCTCGGGGCGAAGAAGCTGGAGTTCGAGGGCAAGGATTCCGACGTCGACCGGATCAAGCCCGTTGCCGCCCGCGTCTTCTCCGCCAACTGCGTCGCCTTCGACAAGTACGGCACCGCGAGCGGCGTGGTCTACGAGCGGAAGTCGGACGGCAAGACCGCCGACGACTGGGTCCGTAACGACGAGAAGACGAAGAGCAACCGCCTCGGCCTCGGCGTTTCCCGGCCCTGGAACAAGTTCGAGGACCAGGTGCGCAAGGGATTCGGGAACTGCTGGGGCTTCGCGCGCTGGTACGACAACGCCGGCGGCGCGGAGTGGAAGGCGGAGGTAGGGGCCGACCCGAAGCTGGACGTGACGCCGGCGAAGAAGGGCTGACGCGATGGCCGACGCGAAGAGCATCGCTGGAGAGGTGGAAGGCGATTACGGCACCGTCAAGGTGCAGCTCGCCGGCGGTCCTGCGGGCGACGCGGTCCAGCGTCCGACCAAGGGGACCCAGGTGGTCTGGGGCGGCACCGCGCCCGGTTCGCCGTGGGCGCACCTCGCCGCGCTGATCGAGAAATCGGGCGGCAGCGTCACTTACACCTTCTTGCACGCCTCCGACCTCAAGGAACCTGTGGTCATCCCGTCCGACGAGGAGGATGCGGCCGCGAAGGAGGAAGAGGCGGCCCCGGCCCCGCCCGCGGACAAGCCGGAGGGGACCGTCCGACACTCGAGTGGCGGCGCCGAGGGCCATGGACCCCTCTTCGAGGACGGGCTCGACTTCCAGTTCGGCGGGAACGTGGCGCGGGTCTGGGCGCACCCGCACTGCTTCCACAGCGGCCCGCGTCCCCTGGTGGTCGCGCTTCACGGCATCAACGCGAAGGCCCGGGAGAAGCACCCGGCCCTCGACGAGAAGGGGCTTCACGTCGGCAAGCTGGCCGCCAAGCTGGTCGCCGACGGCAAGTCCACGCCGCTGTTGATCGCGGCGCCGACGCAGTTCTCGGACGCGCCCTGGGGCGACTTCGATCTGGCGAAGTTCGTGACGGCCGTGGAGGCCACCGTGGCGTTCGCGAGCGTGCAGGTCGATCGCGACGCCGTGTCGGTGGTCGGCCACAGCGGCGCGGGCGGCGGCTCCCCGCACCGAGGCATGAACAAGCTCGCCGAGGAAGGCGGCGTGTTCGGCGGGCACAAGCTCAAGGTGTTCGGGCTCACCGATCCCGTCGTCACCACCCATAACGCGAAGGTCTACGCCGACGGCCTCAAGGACAATCCGGTCACGGTGGTGTACGCGCTGCACAAGGGGACCGGCGGGGGAAACTCGTACAGCGGCAGCCAGAGCTTCGCGGCGGCGCTCGGGGCGAAGGACAAGGGAAAGGCCGTGGAACCGGCCGAGAATGAAGCCGACGTCGACGACGCCATCTACCAGAACGCCGAGAAGAACCGGATCAGCATCCGGATCAAGAAGGAGCGGCTGGCGCAGCACGTGAAGGAGTGGAAGGAGGCCGGCGAACATCGCCAGTCCGCGGGGCCGCACTGGGACATGGTGCCGATGTGGTTCTGGTGGGCGCTGCCGCGCTGGTATCCGGCCTCGGACGACGACCGGCAGCTCGGTCTGAAAGCCCACGTAGAGGAGCAGGTGCTGGTCGATCCAGAGCCCGAGCCCGCGATCACTGGAGGCGAATGGGCCGAGGTGCCTCCCGCCGCCGGTCCCTGGCAGCCGCCTGGTGCGGACCCGCGCGCAACCGGGGCCGCGATCTTCGCTCCCGCCACCGGTCTCTACTGGCCGGTGCGCAACCCGAAGAACCACCATGGGCGCGCGGTGTGTTTCAAGGGGAGCGACGACAAGGGCTACGGCACCGAAAGCGGCTCGAGAAAGCGGGAGTTCCTGGCGCCGCGGCCGGGGAACGCGGAGAACCCGACTCGATACCACGCCGGCATCGACTTGTTCGGCGACTTCCACGACATCATCGTGGCATGCGAGGCGGGGACGGTGGTGAACCTGTACCCCTTCTATCCGAGGGACAACCCGCTGGTGTGGTGCCTGCTCATCGAGGGCAAGAGCGGGACCGTGATCAACTACGGCGAGGTCGACCCCAAGTCGCTGAAGAAGTACGGGATCAAGAAGGGGATGACGGTAGCGCCTGGTCAGCCGATCGCGGAGGTTGGCCGCATGGTCCAGGACTCGATGCTGCACTTCGAGACGTATCCCGCGGGGACCCGGGCCAACGTTTCGTACAAGCGGAGCGATGGGGAAGGCGTCCTCAAGAGGTACCTGAACCCGACGCAGTACCTGCTCGCGCTGGCGCGCAGCGGCAAGTAGTCCCTCGGAGCCGCGGCGCTCATGCAGGCTCGATCCGGAACGCCGGAGGGTCGATGCGGGTCGCGCGGCATTCCGGGCAGGAGCCAGGGCGGCTCAGCCGGGTACGGCGCACGAAAACGTATCCGCAGGCGATGCAGCTCGCCGGCTGTACGACGAGCCGCTCCCCCCGCGCGCGAAGCGACTTCTCCAGGCGCTCGAGATGCCCGGCAACGTCCTTCTCGGAGATGGAGACGCGCTCGGAAATCTCGCGTGCGGTCGCGGCGCCCTGCAGAAGCTCCTCGCGGATGGCCTCACGTACCGTCCGGGTCCGCTCCATGCGGGAAGCTTGCAGCGCGCGGCTACGCTGTCAACCGCGCGGCCCGCAAAGCCTTCGCGATCCGGCGCGCGTCGAGCGCGATCTCGCGGAGATTGCCGCTGATCGGATTGCTGAATCCGATGAAGTGCAGGCCGGGCGCGCTCGGATGCGTGGCGGCGCCATGCACCAGCGGCAGGCCACGATCGTCCAGCACGCCGAGGTGGCCGACGAGCCGCTCGAGCCCGTGCTCGTATCCGGTGGCGGCGATGACCGCGTCGGGCTGGATGCGGCCGCCACCTTCGAGCAGCACGTCACCGCCGTCGAAGCCGCGCACCGCAGGAACGACGGTGAGGCGGCCCTGCTTGAGCGCGTCGATGAACCCCACGTCCAGGATCGGGATCTGTCCCTCCCTGGCCCTCGTGTACGTGCCGCGCGGCGAGGGAGGGAGGCCATACCGGGTCAGGTCGCCGACCGTGAGCCGGGCCACTGCGCTTGCGATAGGGTCGACGATCGCCACCGGCGCGTGGCGCAAGAGCACGCCCAACCGCTGCGAGGAAACGCCGAGCAGCTCGCGCCGCAGGATGTTGGGCGGCGTGCGCACCGCGACCCGCACCCTCCTGGCTCCGCGGTCCGATAGCGCGCCGAGTGAACCAGCTCGCGGGCGAAGGAACCGCTGCCGGGCCAGTCCGGCAGGCGCGGAGGGTGGTTGTAGCCGGTGGCGATCACCACCGCTGGAGCCGTCAGCGGCCCGGAAGTCGTCACCAGCTTCCACGCCGCGCTCACCCGCTCGATGTGGTCCACCGGCGTGGAGAGCCGCAGCGTCAGCTGGTGACGGCGCGCGTACTCCTCGAGGTATTCGACGACGCCGGCCCGCGGCACCCACTTCCCGTGCTTGGGCGGGATGGCCATCCCCGGCAAACCCGACAGGGCGCGTTCGGTATGCAGGCGCAGGCGCTCGTAATGCGAGCGCCATGTGGAGCCGACCGCGTCCGCCTTGTCGACCACGACCACGGCTAAGCCCAATGCTGCTCAGTTAGTGCAGGACGATGGAAACAGAGCTACGTCGACGCCGACGTCACGCCGACGTGGACGTAACGTGGACGTGGTCGTGAGCGTGGACGGCGACGGCGACGGCGACGTGGCCGTGGGCGCCATCATCGACACAGTCTCGTGAGCATCCCC
>Ga0209217_1000323_pt1 | contig 12676 bp, 7 predicted proteins | sample JacPinW_OM3H0_M2_FD_187957 | JGI IMG/M metagenome (GOLD analysis project Ga0209217, IMG submission 187957) | Forest soil microbial communities from Algoma, Ontario, Canada - Jack Pine, Ontario site 1_JW_OM3H0_M2 (SPAdes) (version 2) | ecosystem: Environmental > Terrestrial > Soil > Boreal...
GAGGGCGGAAAGACCTGGCCCAACCTGAAATTTCCAATGTCTTTTCGCAGCTACATACGGTGCACTGGTCCGTAACCGATATATCCAATTGTCGGGAGCGCCGGTGACGACAAGACCGGTCACCACAGAGTTTCGCCAGATTGCGCCCATGTCGCTCTTGATGCGTGCTGAAAGTCGTACACCAGTCACCGTAAACGCCGCTAGAATTGCAACGAGGACGGCAAAAGAAATCGGGCTTCGCGCATATCCGTTCAGCCAGGGGTCTGCAATGGAAGGCAGAAATGAACCTGCAAGTCGGATCAGGTCAGAAAGCCAGCGTACCGGGCTCGAGAATTCGTCCGAAGCCGGAAGGCTTTTTAACAGCGGAAATATTATGATGGTGGCGGATGCCAAAACCGTGAGAAAATATACAATGCGACGGAGCCATACCGTATTCCAAACGGATTCCTGCGCCTTCTCGCGCGCCTGACTGGCGGTGGCAGATTCATAAGGGTTGCCAGCAGCGGGAAGAATTTGGCCGGTGTCTGTCACCACTTCGTATTTTGCAGGGATGCCGAGGGGTGCGCAGGGATGGGCGTTATTCTGAATGCGCTTGAATACGCTTTCGTGAATTTTTGGCACCCGAATCAGTACCTTGTCTCCGGGTTTGTTTGAGAAGTTCTCGTCACACTGTTCGGCCAGTTTTCGCGGACCATAACGATAGTAGCTGCCTAGGCCGCTGCGTGAATCGTAGAGGCGTCCATCCTTATCCCGGGCAGCTTTAGTATTGATCAGACTGTCCGGATCGGCATCTGGCGCGGACTTGAACCGCAGCCCGCACTGACGTGCCTCCGTCATGATCCAGTACTGCGGAATATGCGCCAGCGAATCGTCCGGATATCCGCCGCCCACATTGGAGTGCATTCCCGAAAACCAGACCTGATTGATTCTTTCGTCCGACAGAGGACGCGGCTGATCCGGACCCGCTGGAAGTTGCGTGCTTTCGTCCCATAGCACCGGATGAAACGTTGTTCGTTCATCGTCCAGCGCCAGCGCGTGGCAAGCGCGCTGAACCCGTGGATCAAGCACACGGTTCGGCAGTTCGAGCGGCCAGATCCATTTACTGACCCCACGGGTCATTTCATCAACGGGCAATCCATACGCCGCCACAGTATCCCATAGCCCGAGAAAGCGAATGCTGTTCACCGGCTTGTTGTTAGCCGCTGCGGCGGGAGGAGGTATCTTGTGATTCCGATTAAAGATTTCCCACCAGACGGTATGATACTTGCGGCGCCGATAGTCCTCAAACGCCGCCGTCGCTAGGCGGTCTAGGTCGATTTCGTTGGCAGCCTGAACGAGGCCCTGGTCGAGAATAAGGCCCACCACGACGCGGATGGTGAATGCGCCGCGACTGAAGCCGAATCCAAAAATTTCATCAGCCTCGCTCTGATGATTCCTGCAGACAAATTTATAGATATTGATGACGTTACGCTTCAGTCCGTAGCCAAATGCACCGCCCAGAATCGCAAGCGGTTTGAAGCTGGAGGTGCCCACGCCATCGTCATAAAGAGCAACCTGATCCGAGTTCGATAGATCAAGCGCGTCAAATGTGCGCCATACGTTTGTGCGCCACAGGGCCGCCGAGGAGTTTCCTGTGCCATCGGAAAGCACTACGATTTTTCTGGCCATCGCTTGGGTTCTCTCCACGGAACTGACGCGGTGTCGGCGATGAAATTATGTGTCTTAAGCGATCGACGAGACGATCAATATGAAATACTTCACACATCTGCGCTAGACAGGAACGGCGTGAAGCCTTGGACAGCACGTCGAAACGCGCGTTCGCAGTGCTTTGCTAAAGCGGTAGCCTGCCGGCTGTCGCAGCTTCATATCTTCACTGACACTGCTCCATCGCCCTCATTTAGGAGTTGCCGAGGCGGTTAGAAAAACGATCCATTCCTTAAGTACTGAGGCGGGGCATAACAAAGCGATTTTAGTTCTGGCCTTTCACGTAGAAGCATCCCTCGACAGGTGCTCTCTCCCCCCAGGGTGCGAGCCCCTCGGCGTGATCTTCGCGGTGTCGAGAATGGCGTCTGCGGCCTTCTCGCCGATCATGTAGACCGCGCAGGCGATGAAAAAACCGGGGATGCGCGGAAAGACGGAAGCATCGACCACGCGCAAGCCGGTGGTTCCGTGCACGCGAAAATCGCTGGTAAGGACGCCACCGGCATTTCGCGGACCAATGGCGCAGGTGCAGGACGCGTGATGGCCCCAGGCATGTTCGCGAACGAATTGCCGCAATTGCTCGTCGTCTTGCAATTCGACTCCGGGTACCTCTTCGGCAAGAATGAGGTTGGAGCTTTGCAGTTTATCGGACATCCGCCGAACATGGCGAATGCCCTCGACTACGGCGGCGAGATCGTCTCCCCTTTGATCGGTCCCTTCCTCGAAATAGTGAAAATCGACCACCGGCGGATCCCGAGGATCGCTCGACTTCAACGTAACGGTTCCACCGCGGTTGTTGGTATGCGCTTTCAGCAGTGCGAAGGTGAGATCGTCGCGACTGTTTCGGATCGTTTCGGAATAGCCCGGAAAGTATCCGGAGAAGCGCGTCAATAGCGCCATAACAAACAAATCCGGGTCCGCCCGGCGTGGGCTCGACCGCAAGGCAAAAGCTACTGCTGCGCCGTTGGAAATATACATCCCACGGCCCGCGAGCCAGTCGCGATAAACGGGATCGTCAATGGCGAAGCGTGCATCCCGCAAGCAGGTCCAAGGATTTGATGCCTTGTGAGCGAGGCCGACCTCGTAGCGGTCCTGCAAATTTCGACCCACCCCCTCAAGCAGAACCTCCACTTTGATCGCCAATGCGGTGAGCTGATCGGGCGGGCCTATTCCGGACAACATGAGGAGCTGCGGCGTATTGAAGGCGCCTCCGGCGAGGATCACCTCGCGTGCCGCTCCGACGCGCCTCGGTACACCCGCTTCCTCAGCGGCGTTTGGCGACGCGCGATATAGATTTCGGCCCTTCAAATATTCAACGCCGACTGCACGCTTGTCTGCTCCCAGCAGGACCCGTGTCGCGAGGGCGTCGAATTCGACGCTAAGTCCGTGGTTACGCACAGCGGACAGAACGCGTTCGCGCGCGCCGCGCCGACGCCCTCGGCGCGTAGATAGCGGAATTTCGCAGAGACCCTCGGCCAGCCGGCCTTGCAATCGCCGATCGTTGGGATCGCTTTCGCCTGTGACGAAACGCGCCAACCGCTGCCGGATGTAGTGCAGCCAGACTGCGAACTTGCCGCCGTCGGCCGGCTGAAGGTCCGCGCAAATCGCCTCGCGGATGACCCGCATCAGGGCGCGGTCGCCAAACGCCTTCCGCGGCAGAGGGATTTCGGTTTCCAGCCATCCCTTCCAACCGTGTCCGGTGGGATCGAGGCGACCGACGGTGAGCAGGGAAAGAAAGCGCCAAAGCGGACGATGCCGGCAATCCTCGAGGCGGCGAAAGTAGCGCCGCATATTCCGAGCACTCCAGGAGGGGTCGCCGGTGAGCTCGGCGATCCCGTCCCAATCGGAATCGTGCGGGTACATGAAGATCATGGCGTTGTGAGCCGTGCAGCCACCAAGCGCTGACGCGCGTGGATAGAGCACGCCGGGCGGTGGATCATTTTCAGGCAGGCGACGCCGCGCGTCGTCGGCAAAATCGTGGACCAGAAAATTCCACGCCATCGATGGGTTTTCCGAGGCGAACGGATGAAAGGCTGGAACCTGATATTGTTCCGCAAGCGCCGGGCCGGCGCCTGCTGAATTACAGGGATCGCCACCCGCTTCCAGCAGCAGGACCTTCATTCCCGCCTCAGCGAGGCGCGCGGCCACCGTGCCACCCCCGGCCCCCGAGCCGACCACGATATAGTCGTAATCGCCTGTCGGCGGGTCCGGCATGGTCAGAACGTCTTGATGAATTCGATCAACGCCCGCTTGTCGTCATCGCTTAACGGCGGTTCGGCGCCGAATGCCTTCTCGTCTTCGCTCAATCCGTCGGTTTCATTGAATCTGGCGGTGCCGAAATAGTGGCCGCGGTTAACGACGAAATCCGGGCACTTGCTCAATTTCAGCATTGGCTCACGAAGATTCGCGGTCCATGCCAGCAGTTTGGCGTCATCGGTTGGGTCGAGATTCGGCCAGTTCTCGAGGAATCTCTTCACAAGCAGGGTAAAGTTGGCTGCATGGGCAACTCTTTCTTCGAGGGTCGCGCGATCGGCCAGCGGCTGGTAGCTGGCGGCTAAGCCAATCGGAAATCCCTTCGGTATCGGCCCCAGCTTGAAATCGCCGTCCTTGTCGAACAGGCGATTGAACGGGACCGCTGGAAGGGAATCAACGAGACTTTTCAACTCAACCGGAATGCTCCGCTTGGGAATGTTGAGATTGCTTCTCTCGGTCGTGCGCACGATGAAACCGTCGAAGGAATCGTCGTGGTCGCGCTTTTCCGGCCACAACAATTGCTCGATGGAAGCGTTGAAGACCTTCATCCGCCCCTCGACCGACGGATCGCCAGAGTACGGGCCGAGCCGGTTGTTGAGCAAGAACGGCGCCGTCGACCAGACGCCGACTAGCGAAGGCACCCGCGTGAACCCGCGCCCCCCGCCGGGCATCGTGTATTGCCAACGCTCCGCGGTAAAGGGATCCTGCACCGTGACCTTGCCGACCGAAGGAAGGTCCTTGTAGGTCGACGAAGAGAAATTGTCCCAGATGTTGCCACGGATCGCATTGGTTGCCAGCGGGCTGCAGGCGTTGGTTCGCAACAGTGTCACCGGCACACGCGCTTCCGTCGACAGATAATTGCCCTCGAGGAAATCCGGCCTGGCGACGATTTCGCGCATCTTGCCCTTGAAGTCGTCGGTCTTCGCATACGCCCAGTAGCGCTTCCAACAGGTCAGGTAGTTGGGTCCGGAGCAGCCGCCCGGCATCATCTGCGCCCGCGCTTCGTCGGGCAGCTTGCTCGAATGGCAACGCGCACAGGTCTCGGCGAACACGGTCTTGCCGCGCGTCAAGACGGCGGCGTCGGCTGTCAGGTATTGTTTTCCTTCTGGCACGTCCGTCAGCCGGTCCGGCTGGCCGGCCTTGATGAGAAATTTTGCCATGTTAGGCGTGCCTGCCTCAGTGGCTCGCCAATAGACGGAATTTCTCTCAGCTGTGGCGATCTCGATCGGCGTGATTTTCTTACCGCCGAAGAAAGGATTGAAGTGCTTCATCCACTCTTCGCTATAGAGGCCGATGTTGAGATAGACGCGGTTGAGGGCGCCGAGCACGCCGACCGAATCGGAGCCGTCTTTCAGTACGCGTGGCGACCAGGATGTATTCGGCGGGTCGAAGTAGTCCGGCAGTTGCTTGTTGTTGAGCTCGCCTCCCTTCAGCGTCTCCTTCCCCCAGAAATGCGTCTCGCCCAGCCGCGAGCCCAGCAAATAGACCGCGTTCATCGTGCGTGGATTGTTGATGTAGTCGGTCGAGACCAGCGACGTATCCATTGTGCCGGGCGGAAAGGAATGCATCAGCTGATAGAGAAAGTCCTTTGTGTCGGCGGAATAAACGAAAACCCGGTCCATCCAGAGATATTGGCTGCCGACGGTTGAGTTGAGATTGGCCCATTGTGGATTGGACGGGTCTGCCGGCGGGTGAATCGGACTTGGGCCGACATGGCAGAATCCGCAGGCCATGCCCACGCGATAGGGCTTTATGAGGTTGGGATCCTTGTAGTAATTCTCGTCCGTATAGTATTTCTCTGGATCCCATTTGTTCTTCGCCGCCTGGTTAAAGTCCGGATTGGGGAACAGCCGCAGGCCGATAATTCCTGTCTGATAGCCGAAATAGGAGCCTACCGGCAGCTTCGAGCCATCGGAGAATGTCGCGCCGCGGGCGCCAATCTTCACGCCTGGATAAGCCTTCTCGTCTTCGAATGGGTCTGGTGGGCAGTCCTTGCGGCGCACGTCGAGCCAGAGCCCGAATCGTTGCGGATCGGCGGCCGCGGCTTTTTCGAAGCAAGGTTCGTTGATCGCGCCCAACCATTTCCAACGCGTGTCGCGATCGCAATGTTTGCCGTCGCAATAGGTTTGACTGGGATGCGACGTGACGATTTTCAAAAGGTCAAATGTTGCGAGGCTGTCTCTCGTGACTCTGTCCCAAAACCGGTCATTGCCGCCGGTCCAGAGCAGCCACATGTTGCGTCCCTGCACCTCTTCGGTGGACATGGCCGCACCATTGTCCATGTCGTGGAAGTAATCCTCCTGGGCCTGAGGAAAACTCCTTACATCGCGATTGACCTGCTGCGCCTCGTCCATCGGCGCGGCGGCCTCGGCTTGCGCGGACAGCGCAAAGACAACAACGGCTCCCACCAGGGAGCTCAGGAGCAGAGTACGACTGGAGAAACTGCTTCTTCGCATGACCGTTTCCTTGCTCCAAATCCATCGTTAGAGGCGGCGCAAACTGTTGGTCAACTGGAATGCAATTCGGCGCGTAGTTCCCAATGGCTAATCGCGCGGGGCTACGGGTGGCGAACTTAGCCGCGGATGGTTATAGCAAAAGATTTAAGCGTGTACACGGTCGCCTTTACAACTAATAGAAATCCGGCCAAACTCAACTTTTCGCGATTTCTAAAGCGAGATGTTAGGTCTAATTCTCGTTCGCCGCGGGTGGTAGAAAATTTGAATTCACGGCAGGCCGCCGTCATGTCGATGCGGCACAGGGCTTGACGTACTTATCCATGTGAATTTCCCTTGCGTTGGCAAGTCTGGAAATTTGCGGCGAACAGCGAAAGTGGCGCCTGCCAGAGGGAAAATTTGGCGATGCTTCTCAGGCTGCTTCACCGGATATTCGAAATTCTGCTGCATCTCGAGCGGCGGTTCGAGCAGCCGTTTTTTCGGCCGGCGTTCAACTACCTGCTGCGCGAACCCACGGCGTGGCTGTTGACAACGTTGATCAATCTTCAACGCAGCCGGGAGAACGTCGGACTGGCGGAGGAAACGCGGCAGCCTGGCGAGGACGAAGATGTCCAGACCATGATCGACGAAATGCGTCGTCATTTGGTCCGGGATTTCCCACCCGGCGGCTTCGAACGCGCCGGTAACACCAAGACCCATGGCCTCGTGCGGGGCGAGTTGATCATTCGCGACAACCTGCCCGCTTCCCTGCAGCACGGATTGTTTGCGACGCCAAGAACCTATCCCTGCTGGGTGCGCTTTTCCGGCCCCGGTCCGCATGTCGAGCCCGATATCGACGACGTCGGCTTCGTAAGCATCAGCGTCAAAGTGATGGGGATCGAGGGCGAAAAATTATGGGACGACGAAAAGCATACCCAAGACTTTACGTCGGTTTGCACACCGACATTCGTGACGCCGAACATCAAATCCAATGCACGGCTGCAATATTGGAGCCGTCGCCACATGCCGACCTGGTATTTTCTTGATTTTCGCGAGCCTCATTTGCTCGACATGCTGATGCAATCCTTATGGAACGAAACACAGACCAACCCGCTCGGCGCCACGTTCTACAGCTGCGTTCCCTATCTCCTCGGGCCGGGTCAAGCGATGCAATACAGCTTCTGGCCGAAGACCGCGGTTTATCGCAAGATTCCGCGGTTACCGCTACGCCCGCCCGACGACTACCTGCGCGACAACATGATCCGTACGCTCGACGAAATGGATGTCGAATTCGAGATGCGCGTTCAGCTACAGACCGACGCCTTTTTGATGCCGATTGAAAATAACGCGGTGCTCTGGCCGGAGCGCTTGTCCCCGCGCGTCCCCGTGGCGACGCTGCGAATTCCGCGACAAAAGTTCGACGATCCGGCGCAGTTCGCCTTTACTCGCAATCTGAAATTCAATCCCTGGCATTGTCTGCCCGATCATCGGCCGCTCGGCAATCAGAGCCGCGCCCGCAAGCGCATGTATGATGAACTGGCGACGTTTCGTCAGAAAATGAATGCCGCCAAGCACATCGAGCCTACCGGCAATGAGCGGTTCGATGGCGGTTAATCGCTGGCGATCCACTTGAGTGCGGCTCGACCGGGCAGGAAGAAATAGGCGCCGCCGCGAACGGTGACGAATTGCGGAAGCCCGGTCGCGTGTCGGCATTGGGGCGGGGCGCCGGGCCGCGAAAAGCCGTCGGCGGGCCGCGGCTTAGCAATTGGGGCTGTCGGGAACGGCTCGCGATTGCCGAGCAATGGGTCCTGCTCGCCGGTAAGCGCCGCGAACTTCGCGCTGGCGATCCAGGCGCCCTGAATAAATTCGAACTGCCGCGCAATATTTGCATTGAGGCACAGGAAGTGGATTCCGGCTTGTGGATCCGACGTCGCTGGGTCAAGCGCCGAGTTGCGGTCGATCTGCTGGCCATATTCCCGACCGCGCCGCAGGATGCGATGGAATCGGGCCGATGCGATGGCGTCGTCCTCAGACCGAAGGAACGGCCAGACCGTTGTGTTGCGCGGCCACGGCAGCGTGGATGAGGTTGCCCCACGGGTGCGGCGTACAGTCAATCCGAGCATTACCAGAAGATTGTCGAGCGGGCCCTGCCGGCCGCTGGGCGCGTCGCCAGTGCGCGGATTGGCGCGGCGAATATGGGCGCCGACCGGACAGCTCAGCCCGTCGGGATCGGTATCGTAAAGGAAGCCATTGAGGTCCGAATCGCGCGGTTCCACACCCGGAATTGACCGGCGGAGGGTGAGATCGCCAAGCGGCGCTCCACCAAGCCTGCGACCCACCATCGACTCGGCCAGGTCATCCATTGTCACGCCGACGCGTTCAGCCTCGCCGGCGACCCATCGCCAAAAACCACGAACATCCTGGGCAAGCTGACGATAGACTAGGTAGCTGCCGTTAAGTCCGAGGTCGCGGCTATCCGGCGGATGTGAAGCTATTGGCAATATGTCGGCATTCTTTTCGCTCGCGTCCAGCAACGGGCGTTCCGTCAACAGGCCGTATTCATTTCTGTAACCGAGAAGAAGCTCGCCGAGGGCCAGCAGATTGGTGTAGTCCCGATCTGCCGTCGTGCCCGGCGTGCGAGGACGATCCCAGTCGAAGCTCGGTTGCGAGACCCCGTCGACGAAGCCGAATGGCTCGACCTTACCCATGTCGCTGGTCGGCAGGACTACGATCTTGGACAGGCCGGCGGCTTCCGCCTGTTCCCGCATTTTGGCGACGAATGTCTCGAGCCGGTCGGCATCGCTCGAAAGCAATATTAGTAGAATGTGCGGTTCCTTGTCGCCGACGCCCCAATCCCAATGGGTAGGGGCATTGGCGCCGGTGTCGCCCAACCGCCGTGAGCGGTTCTCGTTGCTCGCCATGCCTTCGACGAATTCCGGCGAAAAGCGCTTCACAATGGTTTCGTCGATGCCCAGCGCCAGCAGACCCGCCGAGGTGAAAGCAACTTGGTACGTTTCGCCGCCGTTCTTCTTCACGCCCTCGACGTTCATTTTCACGTCGGCGGCGGACAGATCGTGGAGACTGTCCGGAGCAAGGCCACGCAGCCACCGACGCGCGGCATGAGGCTCGACGACGCGCAAGAGCATGTAACTTGCGCTTCTGAGCAAGCCGAATGCGGTCCAGGTAATCCCCTGAACGTCGCTTCTGTCGACCTCAGGCCGTATCATCATTTTGCTTTTGGTCGTCATATCTCGGCCAACCAGCGGCGAATTTCGTCGTCGCTCATCGTCGCCTTTTCAAATCCGGTACGAATACGGCTATTGCGGGCAAGGTCACGGGCGGTCAATCCCGGATAAGCCTTGTACCAGACATCTGTTGGAATCTGGTGATGCCGCTGGAATCGCTTGAATTCCTGTTCGAGCCAGGCTCCTTTGGCAACCAGCCAATCGGTGGTCGGATAGGCCATGAAACTCGAGAAGGCTAGGTTCAGTCCGAAGCCGGCTTTGTTGATGAAATCGTCCATATAGGCTTCGTGCCCGCCGTCATAACTGCTGCAGAAAAAGCCGCGACGACGCTCGTCAAGAAACACCCAATGCGCGAAGTGGATTGTACCGATGCGTCCGATCGATCCACGCGTGAAAATGTGGCGCGCCACCCAATTGACGCCGTAAAGGATTGCGATCTCTGTCCACAGGCGGAATCGTCCCGGCTTGATGGAGCCCATTGCGGTATATTGGTTGGTCACGTCATGATCCTCGCCGTCGCGTAACAGCGCAACTTTCGCGGGTTCGTAAGGCTGGAGCACGATCGGATCTGTTTGCTCGTGCTTGCGCAACGCACTGACAAACAACAGCACGGCAATGGCAAGCAACGCGATCGCGATGACGGGGAACAATACAAAGCAAACGGCCGCAAGCAACAGCGGAAGCAACATGTGTGCGAGGTTGCGAATACGCCAGGCGAGCGGCGTCGGCGGCGTTGGCGTTAGCGGCGCGGCCGGGGCGACTAACTCGCGCAACCTAGCGAGGATCCGTCGAGGTTCGCGCTCGTCGACTCCCGGGAGGGCTTTACGCAATAAGCAGTGCAGCCGTGCCTCTTCTCGTACTTGCCCGACGCTACGCCCGACCCAATTGACATAGGAGGCCGCTGGCTTGACGCGGTGCGTGCGCAACCAGCCGAGCAGGTCGGCACTTTTGTCATAGTCCTCGCAATGTCCGAAGAGTTCTCGCAACCCATTTGCTTCTTGCACCATGTGCGTCAGCAGTTCATCTGCGTCGCCGTCGCAATCCACCATGAAACAAAGGTAAGTGGGCCAGCTACAGGACGGCTCCTTACGGGTAGGGCCTTCGCTAGTCGGTTCGTCGTGAGCCGGCTGCGAATAGGCCGCGCGATCCTCTAACGTGTTGTCCGCGAGAACGACGAAGCGGGCGAAATGAACTGTCTTGAAGTCGCCAAACGGCACGAGCGGATTGTCCGGGTCAGCGAAGCCCGCGCAATTTGCATAATTCATCGTCGTCAAAAGTGATCGCAGAGCGTCGATGCTACCGGTCTGGATTTTCGCGACGATGGTGAAACTGTCTTGCGGGATCATGCCCCGTTCCGGCTCTATGTCCTGAAGTCGAGCGAAAAATCGATCAGCCGCGATTGATCCCAGTAGACCTTGCCGAGATAAAAGCCGGTCTCGATCATGCGAATTTCATCGCGTATATGCGACGCAACCAGCGATGTCTCCGAATAATCGAGGACGATGCATTCCTTGCCGTCGAGCAAGCTTGGCGCTTTGTAAACGCGAGCGATGATGGCCTTCAGGCCGAAGGGGAGAATGTGATTCCGCAAGAGCCCCGCCTTGGCGTCGAATACCTTGCCCTGCCAAGCGAAAATGTTGATCGCCTCCGCGATCGCTTCGCTACTCGACGTACCGGGCGCGATAATCGCAGTTCCCTTGGCTTCGCCGTCGGGGGTTGGCCCAGCCTCATGCGCGCTGAACAGCGCGTCGAGTTCCTGTTGCGACATTTTGAGCAGCTGCTTCGCATCTGTAGCCATGGGGCCTCTCCCTGATAACCTAATTGGAAGGCGCAGCTCATTGACGTAGCGGTAAATTGTACTAGACGCGAGTTCGCTCGGCAACTCTAGCGGGAATAACAAGGCATCGATGCAGCCGCGATGCCGATCCTCACCGACGGCGGTCAGGTACAATGGGCGGCCTCGGCGTGAACATCCTTGGCAAGCACTGCAGCGGACAGACCTTTGCCGACGGTCTAATGGCGACCGAATAGCTCCGGTTCTGTCGTGAGGACGACTGGACGCATGTAACGATCCTAGCCGGGCATGCCTCCCTAGCGATTGCGGCATCAGCCGGGTCCCTGGGGTCAATAATACCACCGCAGGTGGCCGCCGTGACAGACGTGACCGCTCCACCCGCTAGGAGGGTCCGGCTGGTTGGGGGCCGGCGCCACGTTTGTCGCCCCCGGGAAAGGGGTGGGGAATGGGGCACCCCGTTTTGGCTGGTTGTAACATTGCCGGGCGCCAGTTCTGGCCAACCTACATGGTGCCTAGGCGGAGAAGATTCGACCCCAGTTCCTCTCCCTCCGGCGAGACTACTTCGAAGCAAAGCAGCGCCTTTTGCTCAATTGGGTCAGTCCCGCGCTGATAAGCAAACATACGAAATGGAGTCAGTTTGCCGACTGATAAGCATTTCGCCGAAACCTTATCAGTTGGGTGAAGGATAGCTTGTCGATGATCGCCAAATATCTGATGATCGCCGCGCCGTGATTCGTGCGGGCGCCGTAGCAGTTGTAGCGGCCGAGCTTGCCGCTGTAGGACACATGCAGCTTGCGGCCGCAATGACCACAGCGCAGAAGTCCGGGCAGCAATAGCTCTCCGCGCCGTACCGCTCCCTTGACCCTGGCGCTGCCTTTGCCTGTGGCGTTGTTGGCGATCACGCGCTGGTTCCTCTCGAACTCCTCCCAGGTGATGTAGGCCTCGTGATGATCCTTGATCAGAACATCCCATTCGGCCATCGGCCGATGCACGCCACGCCTCACGCGCTTGCGCCCCTGCTCGATGCTCACCTCGCTCGTCGTACGCCCGAAGGCATAGGCGCCAGCGTAGATTGGATTTGTCAAAATGTTGTGCACGATATTATAGGCCGGCAATCTCCAGACGACACCGCGTGCCTCGCCATCGCGCAACCTCCCGCGCGTTCCTTCACTGGAGGCTTTCGGACGACGGCCCCCGTGCAAGCCGCATCATCCCGATGGGCCGTCATCCGAAACCCTTCACAAAAGCGG
>Ga0209217_1000324_pt1 | contig 12637 bp, 8 predicted proteins | sample JacPinW_OM3H0_M2_FD_187957 | JGI IMG/M metagenome (GOLD analysis project Ga0209217, IMG submission 187957) | Forest soil microbial communities from Algoma, Ontario, Canada - Jack Pine, Ontario site 1_JW_OM3H0_M2 (SPAdes) (version 2) | ecosystem: Environmental > Terrestrial > Soil > Boreal...
CGCCCGTCGGGATCAGCGGCTGCCGTCGCGCAAAAGCCAGCAAGCGATGGGTGAGCGCGGCGGCGCGGTTCGCCGAAATCATCGCCGCCTCGATGTAGCGCGCGGCGTTGTCGGTGCGTCCCTGGTTGAGACGGATCTGCAACAGATCGAGCGAGCCGACGATACCGGTCAACAGATTATTGAAGTCGTGCGCGATGCCGCCGGTCAATTGCCCGACCGCCTCCATCTTCTGCGACTGCCGCAAGGCCTCCTCGGTCGCTTTCAGCCGCTCAGTGGCGGCTTTCTCGGCAGTCACGTCGCGTGCAACCGCAAAAATGCGGTCCTGATCGGGTACGCCGGTCCACGACAGCCAACGGTACGATCCATCCTTGTGCCGAAAGCGGCTTTCGAACCTCACTGTCAGATTGCCCTGGATCAGATGGCCGACATCCATCCGGGTCAGTCCGCCATCGTCGGGATGCTCCAGCCATTCCGACGTCCGGTTCAATAATTCGGCCTCGCTCCAGCCGAACGTTCTGGTCCAGGCCGGGTTGACCGTTCGCCAGACACCGTTGCGATCGACGATCACCAACAGATCCTGCGTCACATTCCAGATCCGGCTGCGCTCGCGCAGCTTGACGGCGGCAAGAACATCCTCGGTCACGTCGCGGCACACGACCAGCACGCCACTGACGCCGTCGTCCTCGTCGATCGGGCTAAAGCTGTAGGTCCAGTAGACTTGCTCCAGCCGGCCATGGCGCGTCACCGGAACCAGCTGGTTCTCATGCCAGGTCGCGCCGCCCCCGCTCATCACCTGCTCGATCTGGGGACCGATGATGTCCCAAATCTCGGCCCAGCACTCCCGGCCGGACTGACCGAGCGCGCTGGGATGCCGCTCCGGTCCGAGCGTCTGGCGGTAGGCGTCGTTATAGAACTGGATCAGTTCGGGGCCCCACCAGATGAACATCGGGTGGTTGGTATTGAGCAAGATCCGCACTGCGGTGCGTAGGCTTTGCGGCCAAGTCTTGGGCTCCCCCAGTGGGGTTGCCGACCAGTCGTAGGCCCGCGTCAACTCGCCCATCTCGCCGCCGCCCGCGAGAAAGTCCGCAGACGTCCGGCCGCTGAACTTCACGATGAGGGGTTTGGCGACCAATTTCAGCCCAAAATCCGGCAGCCGGAACGCAGCCACCTGTCACAACAATCCCACCAAACTCGCGTAGGCCCCGCCTTGTTCCCAACAAATGCACAAAAAATATCCAGTGCCGACGCGGCAGCCGCAACGACCCACCGCGTCGATCCGTATTCGCGAGGACGCCCTATTTCATGAGGCCGGCAGCCGTGAGCGCACGGGTAATGACGCTGCCGACGTCGATCGCGCGGCGCCCCGGCGGCTTGGGATGGCGATCGAGCGTCGCCCGCGGCCACAGTACATTGGCGAGATCCGGCGCTGGCAGAACCGCCGGAATGATCTTCGCCGCTTGCTTCGACGTTCTTGTTGCAGTTTCCTTGGCAGATGCCTTCTCATTTGAAGGTACCTCGGGCTGACGAATCCAACCGGTCAGGCCGAAGAAACTTGCGATGTGATAGGACGAGGAGATTCCCGCCTCGATCAGGAACGCGCCCTGCGCGCCATATCGTTCATCACTGTCGGCGTTGCCGAGCGGCGCGCCGTGGGCCATGTCGGTGATGGTGTAGGATTCGACGATGGTCTCGCCATCGGCATTCCACCAGACTTGACGGGGGTAGCCGTCGACATTCGCCTCCGACATCGGCGCCGCAGGCAGTTGATGGACATCGAGCCACTGCTTGAGGATCTCATCGGCATTGGCCGGGTTGACGGTGCGATCGGCAGAGCCATGCCACACCGAGAGTTTCGGCCACGGCCCGCGGTGATTGGAAGCGCTGCGCACCAGGTCGCCCAACTCAGAAGCCGGGCGCGACGGTGACTGGAACATCCCGTTCAGGGCTTCGCGCACATTGGTCGCGACCCCGTAGGGGAGGCCTGCGATCACGGCGCCGGCCACGAACACTTCCGGATAGGTCGCGAGCATGACCGATGTCATGGCGCCACCGGCGGAAAGCCCGGTGACGAAGATGCGACGCGCGTTGATGTTGTGCTCGCCCACCATGTGCGCGATCATCTGCCGGATCGAGCAGGCTTCGCCGCTCTCGCGCGCGGTATCTTCCGGATTGAACCAGTTGAAGCAGGTTTGCGCGTTGTTCGCGGCCTGCTGCTCCGGCATCAGCAAGGCAAAACCGAAGCGCTTGGCAAGCGTCGACCAGCCGGCGCCCATATCGTAGCCGGCCGCACTCTGTCCGCATCCGTGCAACACGACGACAAGCGCATGCGGCTCCTGAAGATGGTGAGGGACGAACGAGAACATCCGGAGATCGCCGGGATTGGAGCCAAAGCCGGTGGTCTCAACCAGCGGGCTATCGACCCCTGGCTTCAGGTTTTTTCCGAAATCCGCAAAGCCATGGATTCCATGCAGCTTTGGCAGATGTCGGAGGAATTCGACATTCTTGGCGAGGGACACCGGCAGCTCCGTCATGAGTGAGGTTCATCAACCTCAGCCAGAGCAGATAGTTGCTGCAGTGCAAAATAAAAAGGCCGTGTGCTGTCATTCCCCAGAATTTATCGCTTGTGAACGCCGATAACCTTAATCGGCCGCATTCGGCGCCGCGCGCCGCATCCACGACAGAAACGCGACGCAAGTGAGGATGGATAGCGCAAACAGTGCGAATGACGCGAATAGCGCTGGGCGCACTGACAAGGCCGCTTCAACGGCAAAAAAGGCAGCTCCAATCGCCGCCACTCCGGCGGCGTTGGCGATCTGCTGGGTTGTCCCATACATGCCCGAGCCCGAACCGGCGCTTGCAGGTTTTACCGTGGACAGGACGACGCCGGACAAAGGCGCCATCACCAAGCCCTGGCCGTAACCGAAAATCACCAATAGCAGCGCCAGCACGGACGCGGTCGGGGTCCCGACCCATGCAACCGTCAGCGCCAGTGCCGCAAGGCCCACGACTTGGATGGCGCAGCCTTCGATCAGCACCAAAGTGCCACGATGCCGCGCCCGCAACGCGCTGTGCCGCGAGGCGATCACGAAAGCCAGCGCCAACGGCACGAACACGAGCCCAGCCTGCAGCGGCGGAATATGCAAACCCCGCTGCATGAACAGGGTCATGACCAGATAGAACGACAGGTTTGCGAAAAAGAAGAAGAAGACCGCACAGAGGCCGCGCATGAATGCGGCGTCCGATAATAGCGCCAGATCGATCAGCGGCATGCCGCCGCGGCGGGCGACCGATCGTTCGAGGCGCAGGAAGGCGGCAATGACGGCGACGCCCGCCAACATCACCAGCCAGGTCCACGGCGCCCAATTCAGATCATGCCCGAACAACAGCGGCCCGATCAGGCACAATAGTCCCGTGAACAGGACGATGGCGCCGGGAATGTCGAGCCGCGTGCCGGGACGCCGTGGCACCGTCGGCATGATCTTCCAGGCCGCCGCGATGATCACGAGGCCGAACGGCACATTGACAAAAAACACCACGCGCCAGCCGAGCCCCGCAAGATCCGAGGTCACCAGCACGCCGCCCAGCGTAAAGCCCGCTGCGCCAGCAAGGGCCGAGCACGATGCCGTAAATCGCGAAGGCCCGGGCGCGCGAGGCATCCGAAAACAACAGATGAAGCGTGGCGAGCACCTGCGGCACCATCAACGCCGCGGTCGCGCCTTGCGCCAGCCTCGCCGTGATCAGCTCGGGACCGGATTGCGAAAGCCCGCACCACAGCGAGGTGAGCGCAAAGCCGAGCACGCCGGCCAGAAACACATTTTTGGTGCCATGGATATCGCCGAGCCGGCCGCCGGTGACCACCAGTGTCGCGTAGCCAATGAGATAGATCGCGATGACAGATTCGATCTGCGCCGGGCTCGCATGCAGCTCGACTGCAATGGTCGGTATCGCGACGTTGACGATAAAAGCGTCGACACCGAACATGAATTGTGCGGCGACGACGATGGCGAGGACCCACCAGCGGCGCGACGAATCCACCGGTGTCGAAACCTTCTGGTGCATGGGGAACGGCCTTGTCCGGAATCTTGCTGCGTCGGATGATCTCAGCTTTCAGTCATCCCGGCGATTACCTCCGAGGTAGGCATCCCCGAAGTCTTGGCCCGATTGCTGCTTTCGCTGGGCTTGACGCGTGGAACAGGATGACGCGTTAGCCCCCGTCATTGCGATTGAAGCGACGTGTCCGCCGAAGCTCGAAGGCGGAAGCAATCCAGCTTTGGCGCTGGTGCGGAGAAAGCTGGATTGCTTCGTCGCGGAGCCTGTCATCGGGCGCGCGTTCGCGCGACCCGTTGGCTCCTCGCAATGACGATAATTGGCGTTTCGCCCGCGCCTTAGATCGCCTTAAGCTTCCGATAGGCGAACCACACCATTTTCAACAGCAGCCAGCCGTCGCGAAAGCGCGAGATCTGGGTTTCACCGAACGTGCGCGCCTTGTAGTGGATCGGCGTCTCGATGATTTTGAGATTCTGTTTGGCCGCCCCGAAGATCAGATCGAAATCGCCGAACGGGTCGAAATTGCCGAAATAGCCGCGCTCCCGCGCCAATACTTCATAGTCCTTTCGCATCAGCACCTTGGTGCCGCACAGCGTGTCGGTCAGGCGGGTGTTGACGAGATAGCTGAACAGGTAAGCAAAGCAGCGGTTGGCGATCAAATTGAGCGGGCGCATCGCCTCATTTTCCATCGGGTAGATCAGCCTGGTGCCGTTGACGAATTCGGCCTTTCCGGTCTCGATCACCGCGTGATATTTCGGCAGCGCTTCCGGCGGCATGGTCAGATCGGCATCGAGGATCATCAGGACGTCGCCGGTCGCCGCGGCAAAACCCTTGCGGACCGCATCGCCCTTGCCCTTGCCCTCCTGTTTCAGCACCTTGATATCCCACTGGTCCTTGTAAGCGTCGCGGACGCGTTCGCATTCCTCATAGGTGCCATCGCTGGAATTGCCCTCGACGAACAGGATCTCCTGGGACGTGCCGAATTTGGGCATGCGCAGGATCGCGTTTTCGATGTTGCCCTTCTCGTTGCGGCAGGGAATGAGAATGCTCGCGGAAAATTTTCGGTCCGGAAACTGACGGACCGGGCGGCCGACGATATAGGTCCGCAGGCACAGTTTCCTGATCCCCGGCAATGGCGCGATGAACCGATTGACGAACGGGCCGAGTCCGAACCAGCGCAGCGGGATCAATTGCCGCTGCTCCTGGCTGATCACCTCGAAGTCCGCGAGATCCACCAGATTGAGGAAGTCAACCGTGGCGATGTAATTGATCTTCGGTTGCCTGGAGCGCAAACGTAAGCCTTCGGCGAGTTTGAGGATCGGCTCCCACAAATGGGAGTAATAGGAGATGATGATCCGCGTCGATGGCGCGCATAAATGATGCACCCGGCTCAAGGTGCCGTCGATGTCTTCGAACATGCCGATGGTGTCGGCGATCACGATGTAATCGAACGGCCCCTCGATGCCAGCCAGCGTCGCCGGATCTTCCGCGTCGCCCAGGACAAAATTGAGATCGGGATGCAGCGCCTTGGCCTTGGCGACGGCCTTGGCGCTGAAGTCGACGCCGACGCCGTAGGCAGGCGCCAGCGCGGCGAGCAATTGACCGCGGCCGCAGCCCAGTTCCAGCACCCGTTTGCCGGGCGGTATCAGGAAGCCCATGAACTTGCGGTCGTCCTCGCGATAGGCGGCATTGTACTTGCCCGGGCGGTCCAGTTCGTCGCCGGCGGTCTCGAAGTGCCGCAGAAACTCAAGTTTTCGTTGCGAATAGGGGGATGTGGAAATCATGACAGCCTCGAAAGGAGCTTCGAATTCAAGACTTTGAGTTCAAGGCTTGCCAATTGCCTGCTCGAACCATCAGCCGCGGATCAAAAGAAATACGGTACGTAGCTCGATCAGCTTGTCGCCGTCAGTGAATTTGAGCGGCTTGGGATCAAGCAAAGCGAGATTTGGTGCCGCTTTTACACTTTCCACGGTGGGAAAATAGCCCTTGTCAATGACGTAGGCGCCGATATCCCGCGTGACCTGGCCGGCCATCAGGCTAGAGATCACCTGCGGTCGGCTCTGAAAATATTCGTAGGTCAATCGCGGGACGCTGGCATAAAGGATAACAAAACCCTCGCCGCATTGCGCGAAGGGAGCCCTAAAGGAAAATTCGACTGCGCGCTTGTTTCCCGCCAGATAAGAACTGATTTCCTCTAGATCTACCTTCGCCAACTGGCTGAGTTTCGTTGCGTTCGTCAGGTTGTAGGTCAGCGGCCAATTCATCGCTGAGGCCATCAGATAACTGGCTATGGCGGCGGCCGTTGCGCCAATAAATCGAAAACCCGAACGCCATGATTTCGCAAGAAGGTAGCAACAGACAACGCACGCTGGCAGCGTTGCGGATACGCCGGCCGTATAATGAGTTCCGTAATGCTTCAGAACGATGAGCGCCGAGAACATCGCGGCCACGCCAGTTCCTGTGCTGAGGACGGCAACCGGTGCTTGCTGGATTCGCTTCAGTCCGGTGACGACGCCGGCGATCATCAGGCCGGCCCCGCCGACCAGGGCGATCGGAAGGGCGTAAACGCGGTCGGCCGGTATTGCCACGATCGCACGCCAGACTTCGCCCGAGCTGACCACCGTTCGACTGCCGGTCCCGTACAATTCAGAACCCAGAACGATGCTCTTGTGATACGCCAGCAAGTTGTAAAACCCGTCCCATCCAATGACGAAAGATACCGTCGCCAGGACCACCAGGGCAAATGTGCCGGCAAACACAGCGAGCAGCCAGAATCCCCGCCACAGGCCCACCCTGCAAAGAAGCAGCTTCATGAAAATCGCGGCGCCGAGGGCCAGCGGAACATAAATGTAGGAAAATTTGTTCAAGTAGGCGAGCGCGCCTACGCAGCCCGCGAACACCAGAATGCTCGGGTCGATATGTTCTTCATAAGCAAGCAAAACCATGACGGCCAGAAACAGGCCGTTGATGAGGATCGCGAAAGCCTCCATCCCCGGAGACATGAACATCAGCAGGGTTGCTGGGGTTGAAACCAACCAGATCAACAGACCGGTTACGGTTACCGCAACGGGAACCAGACGGCGCGCCGTCCGCGCAAACACATAAACGCCGGTCGCGCCCGCGAGTGCGCCAAGACATATGACCGCCAGGTGGTAGTCCTCGACATGTTCCATCACCGTGCTGAAGAAATGTTCTCCGGATGCAATGGGGTATCCGGCAAGAGCGAGCGCAAGCCAGCTCATCAGATAGAACGGCACCGCAGGATGGAAGGTCATCCCGACGGCCTCGTACATTTCTCGGTCGGCAAGCCGATACGCCATGTTAAGCGCGTCCGCGAGGCCGAGCGTCTCATTGTCGGTGCCCATCCAGAAAGAGCTTGGATACTGCAGCGCAAGAAGGACGGGAATAGAGAAAAAGATGACGGCGAGCGCTAGCGGCCACAAAACCCCTCCGCGCGAGCTGAGATTCATCTGCATCAATCTACTCGCGCTATCGCGTTGATACCGGCGCCATCCCCGATCATCCGCTGCAGCTCGCGCGGCGTCGACGGCAATGGTTGGAAGGTTCGTTCATCGTAAAAGGAATATCCATTCGGGATAAAGTAGGAAAACAGCTGATCCAGCGACGTCCCATGCTCCTCGAGCACATAGGGCGACAGCTCCATCACAAAGATCGGGCGGACGTCGCGGAGCAGCGCGGTTGCGCCGCGCAGAACGTCGCATTCAAATCCATCGACGTCGAGTTTGACGAGCTGCACTTTGCGATTCCCAAGTTCGGACAGCACACTGTCAAGACTTCGGGCCCGCGCCGCTTCCGCTCGCATTTCCCGGCCGAGATGTTTTGCGTGAAGGCCGGCCTCGCGGGTCAGCGGCCAACTCGAATAGATGGCCTGCGGCACCCGGTCTTCATCATGCGCCGCGAGGAAACAATGGCAGGCGGTCACCCGGGACTTGAGCTCTGGGTTGAGCTCGAGGTTGCGCCCAAGCTTGCGAAACGCATAGTCGGTCGGCTCGAATGCGATGACGCGGCCATTGGGGCCGACCAGCTGGGCGAGATGAAGGGTGTGAGCGCCGATATTGGCGCCGATGTCCAGCACCAGCGATCCCGGCGAGACCAGCCGGCGCAACGCCGCTTTGGTCTGGCGCTCATAGATATTGCCAAGGTAAATGGCAAAATCGATCCCTTGCGAGAGATCCAGCTCATAATTGATGCCTCCCCGCACCACGACGTCTCGATCGGTGCGGCCAAGCATGGCGCGACCAGCTCGAACGACGCGATACATCGCGCGGGCGCCGGCAATCTTATGGGTCGTTTTCATCGGAAATTCCGAATTGTGAACCGTCGATCGAGCGGTGCTTTTAGCTGAGGGGTCTGACGGTGTAAATTCGGCAACCCGCACAACCCGCCGCCGCTAGCCTCGAACTGTTCGAGCATTTTCCGCTTTCGTTGGCTGGAGGTTTGCGCTGAACCATTTTCAATAGGCTGAATTGAATCCAATGCGCCCTCGAATTGAACGCGTGACTGTTTGTTCTCTCAAAGACTCATTTGCGAATCAGCAGAAAGACCGTGCGTAGCTCGATAAGCTTATCGCCTTCCTCAAATCGAACGGGCTTCGGTCCCACGAGGTCAACATTGGCTGCGCGCTTGACCGCCTCTACGTTGGGAAAATAGCCTTTGTCGATCACGTAGGCACCCACATCCTCCGTGAGGGATTGCTCGGTTACGCTGTTCGTGATCCTCCCTTTGTTTTCAAGGTATGCCTGGGTCAGCCGGGGTACACCCGCATAATGAATGACAAAGCCTTCGCCATACTGCGGAAACGGCACTCGATAGGCAAAATCGACTACTCGTTTCATCCCCGCGATTTGAGCTTCAATTTCTCTCTTATCTGCCAAAGCCAGACGCGTGGAAGTGGATCTGTTGTCCAACACCCCGATTACATCCGGCAGCACAGGGCGTGCCATAAACAGAACCACGACCCATGCCACAGCGACGGCGGAAATTCGAAGCTTGAAATCCCAGGCCTGCGCGAGCAGGCCACACGCCACCGCACATGCCGGCAATGTCGCGGACACGCCTGCAGTATAGTGGGAAGCATAGTGCTTAAGAACGATGAGCGCCGAAAACGAAGCAGCGAGGCCGACGCCGATGGCCATGACAGCGATATCGTCCTTCTGCCTGTTCGTGATCCCGGTTACCAGGCCTACGACGAAGAGTACCCCACCTGTAATCAGGGCCAATGGGACCGCATACGTCATGTCCCCCGGTATGGCCATGATCGCACGCCGGACTTCGTCCTGGTCAACGACGACTTGATCACCCGTCCCGTAAAGCCCCGTGCCGAGAATCACGTTTTGATGGAATCTCAGGAGATCTCTGAAAGCGTGCCATCCGATAATCAAATAACCAGTTGCAGCGATCGCCGCTACAAAGGTGAAAATGGATAACGCAATGACAGCGACGCCGCGGAACCAACCTGCTCTGCAAAAGACAGCTTTCCAAAAGATGGCGGAAACGAGCGCCAGCGGAATGTAGATGTAAGAGAGCTTGTTCAAATATGCGAATGCGCCGACGCAACCCGCAAGGACAATCACCGTGACATTAATCTCCCGATCAAACGCAAGGCGAACCAGGATCGCCAGGAAGAGAGAGTTGATGAGAAGCGCAACCGATTCAAATCCTGGAGACATAAAGTACAATAGCGTCGCCGGCGTCGACACCAACCATAACAAAAGCCCGACGACGGTTGGCGCAACCGGAATTAACTTGAGGGCGGTGCGGGCAAAGACAAAGACGCCAGTCGCGCCGACAAGCGCGGCAATGCAGATACTCGCGCGATGGTAGCCGTCCACGTTATCGATGACGTTACGGAAAAAATCTGGTCCCGCTCCTGCGACCGGATAGCCCGTGAATGCGAGAGCAAGCCAGCTCATGAAATAGTACTGAATCCCGGGGTGATCCGCCAGGCCGGCGGACTGATACATCCGAAAATCGGCCAGTCTGTAAGCGGCGTTTAGAGCGTTCGCAAGCCCCAGCGGCTCGTTGTCGGTCGAACTCCAGAAGCCAACCGGATACGCAAAAAGTAAAGTCACGGGAAGGAGAAAAAATACGGCGGCGAGAATATACGGCCATACAAGCCCACTGCGCCCGCCGAAATTCATATGCTCTGTCACTCTCGGTAAAAGTTGAAAAAAATCTGGAGTCAGGGGGCCGCACCGCGGGGCGCATCTCATGATAGTGCAGGATTCAAAGATGAAATCAAGGCTACCGTTGTTCCTGGTCGCCGCGCGGCTTAACATCCGTTCGACAGAATGCGAGAGGTGCGCCTGACGTCGATGGACCAGACGGGTAAGCATGTTATAGCTGTTCACTGCGCATCGCTGCATTGCTTACAACGCGCGAGATAATTTACGGATGTTTCAAAGCCTCATCAAAAATTCGGCGGTGCAGCTATTTGAGTTGGCTGCGAAGCTTGGCATTCACCGTCTGCCCCTTTTCGAACGGGTCTTTCTGGTGCTTTACGCCGGCTACAAGCGACATTTCGAAGCCGGGCCGATCGAACGTCTCCAGGAATTTATTCCGGAGGGATCGCTGGTCATCGACGTCGGAGCCAATGTCGGGTTTTTCGCCCTCCGCTTCGCGCAGTGGGTGGGCGTTGGCGGCGAAGTCGTTGCGATCGAGCCGGAGGATCGCAACTACCAGGCCTTGCTCGCAGCGCTCAAGCGGGAGGGCCTGTCCGGCAGGGTGCGCGCCATGAAGGCCGTTGCCGCAGCTAGCGCCGGCCCGATGTTTCTCGAGATCAATCAGCTCCACCCTGCAGACCACAAGCTTTCGCGGGATGGCACCGGGGTCGCCGTCGAAGCGGTAAGACTGGACGATCTGGTTTCGGACAAGGGCGTGCTGCGGCCAAGCCTGGTCAAGATCGATGTGCAAGGAGCCGAGATGCTGGTCTTGCAGGGCGCATCCGATATTCTTGGATTGGCTGCACCTGCGCTTTTCATTGAACTGCACGACGAAGGATTGCAGCGCTTCGGCGCGTCGGTATCCGCCATTCTGGATTATTTATCGCAATATGGCTACGAGCCGTATTGGTTGATGCGCCACGGGCCGCACCGGAAAATTAGCCGCGCAGAGATCAGCGCGAAGGCTGCGGGGAACGCTTACGTCGACGTTCTGTTTCTGAAGGCGGCCTGACCGGCCGCGCCGTGCACGAATCTTGCGCAGTCTTAGCGCTCGAACAATTGTCCGACCAGGCGACCTTCGTTCTTCACGGCGCCAAACCTGTCGAACTTATATGGCACACCAAACAGACTGATCGTGCCCATTTCGGGATTGGCATTGCACCACTGCGTCTTGTCAATTTCGCTCCTGTCGCTGCGCTCGAGATTCTCGCACCATTTTGAATCCTGTTTCTGATAGGTGACCGTCACCGAAATATTGCAGTCGAGAACGGTATCGGTTCCGCAGATGGACCGCACCACCACAGGTTCGCCGCGCACCAGCCTGGCCTGCCAAAAATTGGCGGTTCGGGATTGATAAAGTCTTCGAGCCGAGCCGAGTACGATCGAAGCCACCGCTATCAGGAGGATGGCGGTGGCGATCCGCCCTCGCCTGCGTCGCCTCAGGTTTAGTTGCGGATCGCTATCTTGCATCACGGCTTCCATCGTACCCCCATACGAGCATCTCTCCCGAGACGCCCGGCGAAGCAACGGGTCCGGCTGGCGCCGGCCCGACGACAGGCTCTCCGACCCATACGCCGTGTCGCCGCTTTTGGGCACGCCGTCAACGGAGCTTCGCGAGAAATCATCGTCCGGGTATGGTCTTACTGCGGAGGTCGCAGCTCGACCATCGTCCGGGTATGGTCTTACTGCGGAGGTCGCAGCTCGATGCCGTAACGGGCATAGATCTTCGCGATGGTGCCGTCCGCCAAGAGCTTCTCGATCGCCGCATCGACACGCGCCCGCAGCCTGTCGTCGGGGCGGAACAGCCCAGCCGCGATGTTCCAGTTCAAATCCTTATCATTGTCGAACGCCGGAATCAGGCGCAACGGCGTGTCGGCATGCTGCTGGTTGAACCAGCCGACCGTCCCCGGTGTGACGGCGGCCGCCTCGATCTCGCGATTGGCCAGCGCCGCAACGATCTCGTCCTCGAACACGAACGGCGACGTGACCGTGCCGCCCTTGTCCAGCATCATCGAGACCAGCGAGCCGACCGGCACCCCGACCCGCTGATCGGAGCCGAGGCTTGCCAGCGACGTCGCGTGCGAGTCGGCCCGGACCGCGAGCACAACACCGCTGCGATGGTAGGGACGCGTTACTTTCACGCCGCCTTCGGGCGGTGCATCCTTGCGGGCGATGGTGTCGAGCACGAGGTCGCAATCGGCGCGGCGATACTGGATCGCGCTGACCACCCACTCGCGCGTCAGCTTGACGCCGAGCTCCTGGGCAATGTGCTCGCCGAGCTCGATCTGAAATCCCGGAACCGGTCCGGTCTTGCTGGCGAACGGCAGCGCGTTGGGGTTGGCGCAGAGCGTCAGCGCGCCGCGCTCGATGATGGTTTCCAGTGAGCGCGCATCTGCCGCGGCGCTGCC
>Ga0209217_1000325_pt1 | contig 12627 bp, 12 predicted proteins | sample JacPinW_OM3H0_M2_FD_187957 | JGI IMG/M metagenome (GOLD analysis project Ga0209217, IMG submission 187957) | Forest soil microbial communities from Algoma, Ontario, Canada - Jack Pine, Ontario site 1_JW_OM3H0_M2 (SPAdes) (version 2) | ecosystem: Environmental > Terrestrial > Soil > Boreal...
TCCGCAAGTGCGTCGGAAAGCCGCTTCATCAGTACCATGCCCGCACCTTCGCTGCGCACAAAGCCGTTGGCCGAGGCGTCGAACGCCTTGCATTTGCCTTCGGGCGACAGCATCCCGGCCTGGGAAAATCCAATGAACCCATCCGGCATAATCAGCACTGTCGCGCCGCCTGCGATCGCCGCCTTGCAACGCCCCGCCAAAATGTGCTCGCAAGCTACATGCACCGCCGTCAGCGCGGATGAACATGCGGTGTCCATCGCGATGCTTGGGCCGCGCAGATTCAGGCAGTAGGAAATGCGGTTGGCGGCGATGCTGTGCGCGGTGCCTGTGGATGTGTGCGCGCTGATGCCGGCACGGTCCGTGACGGTGTGCTGAATCCCCTGGTAGTCACTGTGGGAGATCCCGACGAACACGCCGATGTCCGTGCCCTTCTCCAGATCCAAAACCAGGCCTGCATCCTCAATCGCCTCCCAAGTTGTCTCCAGCAGCAGCCGGTGCAGCGGATCCACGTAGGGCGCTTCCCGCAGCGAGATGCCGAAAAACTGCGGATCAAACTGGTCAAGCCCATCCACAAATCCTCCGCGCCTGGCGACGGTTTTTCCAACCAGTCCATGCTCAGCATCGTAAAACCGCTCCACGTTCCAGCGGTCGGGAGGAACGTCAGAAACCGCCTCACGGCCTTCCACGAGCAGTTTCCAAAATGATTCTGTGTCGTTCACGCCACCGGGGAAGCGGCAGCCGATCCCGATGATGGCAATTCCTTCTTTGTTCATTAACAGGTAGAAAATGAGACAGAGCAACGGAACGGAGTATTCGAGGATGCTGTGATTTTATGGGAAAATGGGTTCACGATTCCGTGCATGACGAAGTTTCCGCTGCTGATTCGGAGCGTTTGGGAACATTAAAATTACATGATGTAGCCGCCCATTGCAATTGGGTGAAACCCTTCGGGAATCCATTCGTTAGGCGAACGAAGCGGCCAATCGACATTCTCTTTTAAGTCGTGTATGAAGTGATACGCGCAACTCGCATCACGCTGTCCAACAAACCACCAAGGAATTAATTTTGTTTCGGCATCAAGCGCCATCCACGTTCAAACATCGCAAGCGCCTTTAGCTTTCATTTCAGCGCTGCAATTTTTTCTTTCGCGCCGACGAACGTCCAATTCTTGCGAAATATCTAAATTCAAACTGACCCACTACCAAACCCAACCATGCGCGTCTTGTGCATTTCCAAAATCTTGGGAGGGGGATTGAAACTATACGACTACGTCTCCTGAAGCGATTCTCCCTAGACGGAACCACGTCCGTTTCTACTCGTCCTTAGTTGCTTTTCGAACAACGGGGGAATGTTTTGAGAAAACGATTGTCTGGCGGGTAGTCTGAACTAAAGGATTGCCAAATGTGTGGCATTGCGGGTGTGCTGGATCTGGTCGGGCTGCGAATGGTGCCGGCGGGCATCGTCCAACGGATGGCCCAGGCGCTGGTGCATCGCGGCCCGGACGAAGAGGGTTACCTCCAGCGTCCTGGGCTGGCGCTGGCCTCCCGGCGGCTCAGCATTGTCGGCTTGGCGGATGGCCAGCAGCCGGTCGCCAATGAAGACCGGAACGTGTTTGTGGTCTTCAACGGCGAGTTGTTCGATTACCCCGAGAAGCATGCTGAGCTCATATCGCGAGGACATCGCCTCGTCACCCACTGCGACACGGAAATCATTCCACACATGTGGGAAGAGAATCAGGAAGGCATGTTCGAGCGCCTGCGCGGCCAGTTCGCCGTGGCGTTGTGGGACGAGCGTCGGCATCAATTGACTCTTGGTCGCGACCGCTTCGGCATCTGTCCGCTTTACTGGACGCGACAAGGGGACTGGCTCCTGTTCGCATCCGAAATTAAGGGCCTGCTGGCCTCGGGCATGGTGCCGGCCAAACCCGACCTGCGCGGCATTGACCACATTTTCACGTTCTCCGCCATGCCCGGACCGGTGACGTGTTTTGAAGGCGTGCAGCTCCTGCCTGCCGGCCATTATCTGCAAATCACTCCGGGGAACGAAGACGGAGCGGCACCCGTCATCAACGAGCGCACCTACTGGGAAATGGACTTCCCGGATGAGGGCGATGAAGATCCGGGAGCAAATCAGCGCAAACTGGTGGATGAGTTCGAGCAGGTGTTGCTGAAGGGGGTTGAGATGCGGCTTCGTGCCGATGTGCCGGTGGGCGCTTATTTGTCGGGCGGCGTTGATTCGAGCATGATCGTTGCACTGGCGTGTCATCTCAAAGGTCCGGCGATCAATACCTATACGATCCGCGTTGACGATCCGGCGCTCGACGAGCTCAGCGCGGCCTGTCTCGCGGCCCGGCACATTGGCACGAAGCCGCCGGTCGTGCAGGAATTTCGCGCCAGCGACGCGCTGGAGACCTACCCCGCGCTGATCCAAGCTGCAGAGGCGCCGGTAATCGATACGTCGTGCGCCGCATTGTTGCAGTTGGCGCGGCGCGTTCATAGTTGCGGGCAGAAGGTCGTCCTCACCGGAGAGGGCGCGGACGAATGGCTGGTCGGCTATCCGTGGTATAAAGCGGCGAAGCTTCTCGGATATCTCGACATCCTACCCGGACTGCCGCTCAGCGACCGCGTGCGCCGCGCCTATTTCCGGGTAAATCAGGTGCCTCAATATCCAGTTGAGATGCGCCAACGCGCGGAGCAATCCATCGGCGGCCCCAACCCCTGGATTGATACTTACGGGATGCTCGCGCTCTCCAAGCTTCGGTTCTACGCCGCGCCGATGCGGGAAGTGCTCGAGCAAACCAATCCGTGGGCCGATCTTCAACTCAACCTCGAGCGCGCGAAACGCTGGCACCCGCTGAACCGCGGCATTTGGATCGCAGGCCGCGTCACACTCGCGGGTCACCTGCTCCAGGCCAAAGGGGACCGCGTGGCCATGCACTCGTCGGTGGAAGTGCGGTATCCGTTTCTCGACGAGGACGTCTTCGATTTTCTCGCAAAGCTGCACCCGCGCTGGAAGCTGCGCGGATTCCGCGATAAACACCTGCTGCGGTTGCTGGCCAAGCGCTGGCTACCGCCGTCCATTTACCGACGCGGGAAAGTCATCTTTCGCGCGCCGCTGGACAGTTTCCACATCGACCCGGAGCCGCCGTTCGTCGGGCAGCTCTTGAGCGAAGAATCGCTGCGCCGCACGGGCTATTTCGACATCGCGGCAGTGCGCCACTGGCGGAAAGCCTTTCGTGAGATGCGGGCCGGTTCACTGCCGCGTCTCTCGGTGGAAATGGGACTCGTGGCTGTCGTGGCGACGCAACTCTGGCATCACCTGTTCATCGATGGCGCGTTGTCGGACTTGCCCACGTGGACAGGCCTCGCCGCGGCAGCGAAGGCAGCACCGCAGGCTGACCGGGCTTAGCGAAGTTTCGCCAGCGTCTCACGTCCGCGCTGCTTGGTTTCGGGATCGTCCTTCTCCGTCTCCTTCATCGCCAGTCCTTTGGTGATAACAAGTCGGGCATCGGCCGTTCGGCCCATTCGAGAATAAACCAGCCCCAGCTCTATATAGTGTATGAGTCGGTCGGGCTTCAGTTCGATCGCTTTCTCAAAACATTTAGCTGCGTCCTCGTACGTCGGCGCCGGCAGCTTGCCGTAAACCAGTTCCGCCAACGCCCGCTTCACGCCCGTGACTTCGGCATACCCCATGTTCCAGCGTCCCAGTACATGCCAGGCTAAATCACTGCGCGGGTCGACTTTGATTGCCTTGTCCGCCTCACGCTTGATGATGCGCGCGGTCTCCACCTTCTCCCTGGTGCTCGCCAGCGGCTGCAGCTTGCCGTAACTGATCGCAACTGCCAGTTGAGCTTCCGGATCATTTGGCCCCAAGGCGGCGGCGCGCTTCGCATAATCAACGGCGATTCCGCCGAGCCGAAGCTTCTCCTCCGTCTTCGAGGCGTCGCTCATCAGATGCCGATATTCGCGCGAGATCCGCACGAGGAGGCGCACGTTCTTCGGCTCCAGTTTTTCCGCCGGCAGATAATCCTTGAGCGCCTCGTCAGCCTGGAATTTTAGAGCGAAGACATCGCCCTTTTTAATAAGGTCGTTCGCCGACTGAGCTCGGCTCGCCGCGCAGGTCAGCAGCAGCGCCGTGGCAACGGAAAATGCCTTGATGGAAAAAGAAAGACACATGGTTTTGCAAATCGGTAAGACGACACCTTCCACTCGCTGCACCGATGGTAGCCCCACAGCCGTTGCGTCGATTAGGTCATCAGCGCCCGGCTTCGATCAGGCGGCCCGCGTTCAAAAGTTCCGCCTCGCTCAACCGCGGTCCGACAAGTTGCAGGCTGGTGATGGGAACGGTCTTCCCTTTCACTGGCATCGGTATCGGCATCGCCAGCGCAGGATTCCCCGCAAAGTTTACTGCCGTCGTGTTTTGCGTGTTGAACACCTCCAATTCAAACAGGAAGGACGAGCCGAAGAGTGGAAATTTAGGCGGCAGCTTCTGAAGCGTTGGCAGGGCAATGAAGTCAACCTTCTCAAAGACCTTGCGGAGGTCGTGTTGCCACGCGGCCTGCCTCTTCAGAGCATCCTTGTAATTGCTCGTGTATTCCCGTCCGCCCTGACCAATTACTGCCTTCGCCGTGCCGCTTACTCCTTTTTTGTCGATATATTTTTGATCGTTGAACCAGATGTCGGCAAATACCACCGTTTTCCCGTCCTTCTGAGCCTGGTTCCATTTTGCCTTGAAGGCTTGATCGAGTTTTATGACCTTAAATTCCTTTGCGGCGAGAGCATCATCAATGGCCTTGTCAATTGCGGGATCGGTGCCGTCAAGGTAAAGCCGCCCAATTCTGATGTCTTTGGCCGAAGGTTCGGATCCGACGGCACTTTCGTATCGAGCCGCAAATCCTCTCTGCAATAAGTCCATGCCTTGCACAAGGTGGGTTATGTCTTTGGCCATGGGCCCGATGGTATCCAAGTGCTTTGGTGAAATAGGAAACACGCCCTTGATGGGAACGAGGCCGAAGGTCGTCTTCAAGCCGTAAATGCCGCAACAAGCGGCGGGAAGGCGAATGGACCCCGCCGTATCCGTTCCAAAGGCAACGTCCGCCATTCCGGTTTCGATGGCCACCGCCGAACCGCTTGACGAACCTCCTGGAATAAATTTGTGTTTGCCATCCGGGCGGTTTCTCGGAGTTCCAAAATATTCGTTCTTGCCAGAAACCGTCACCGCAAATTCAGTGAGATTCGTTTTCCCCACAATCTGCACGTTTCGCTCCCGTGCCAGCTCCAGGCACTGCGCATCCTGCGAAGCCGGTGGGCTGGTCGTGGCAATATATTCGGAGCCGGCAGTGGTAACCACACCCTTCATGTCGATGAGATCTTTGACTGCCAGGTGCAATTGTTTGCTGTTTTCAGCGGGCGGCCAGTAAACAATAAATGCGTGGTCCGGAGTACCCGTCCGCGAGTGCCTTTTCAAAACCGAGCAGCCGCTGAAAAAACTCATCAGCAAAAGCCCAGGAAGAACCCATTGGGCAATAACGCAGCGACGATTTTTCATTCTATTACTGCATCATATTGCCGCCCAACGTCAATCCATAGATGGTAATGCCGAAAAGCAGTGTGGCTTTCAAACAGCGGCATTCCAGTTATTCAGACAGCCGTTTCTGTGATCTCACGGTAAAGGCCGGCCAGCTTCCTGCGGCAAGGAATCGGCGACTTCAACCATTCCCGTCCCGGAAATATTACATAACTGCTCATCCCTTGCGCTACTTCAATCCGATGACATGTTTTCACCCGTGGCAAAGCGAGACGCTAACAAGAAAGCATTGGAGCAAATCGAGAAAGCAACTGATTCGGAGCCGGTCAAGGGCAAAGAGCTTTTGGAGTCCGGAGAGCTTAAGCGCCAGTTATCGGAAGCCGAAGAGCGGCTTAGGTCAGGGATGTCGCCGAAGAAGGCAAAGCCCGGGTCACGCTAGCTATTTCGAAATTGAATGAACCATTCCACCGTCGCGGAAAGCGTATGTGATCCTGACCAATCGCCCTCCACGGTAGGAACTGTACTAGGAACATCCGCGCCCGTTCATGCCCGTTCGTCGAGATTCGAGAATCTTCTTTTCCCAGGTAATTGAACAATCCTAAACAACGGTGAACAAGCCTTGGCCCTAACAGGGGTTCAACTCCCCTCGCCTCCAGTCCCGAAGCTTGCGGGACTGTCGCGCCGCAGTTTAGCGAAGGGCGGACCATTCCTTTAGAAAACCCGCTTCCACGCACGCGTGTGCAATTTTCTTGCACCGGTGAAAAATAAGGCTTCACATTGGGGAGTTCGTCGGCTATAACAGCTATAAACCCCATAAGCATAGCGGCTCCTTTTCAATGAATTATCGCGTCCTCGGTAAAGTATTTTATCACTCCGCCATCTTGCTGGCGTGTGTCACCCTCAGTTGCCGTCCTCAGCGAGCAGTCATTCTCTCTCCCAGCGAAAGCGAGCTGGTCGTTTTGAACGGCTGCGTTATCTCGGCTTGCAATTACCTGGCGGTGGTTAAGACCCAGCACGCTCTGGACACGAATTTTTGGGCAAAAATTCTCCTCGTCCGTTACAACGATCATCCTGCCGGCCATGCTTATTGCGTTTGGGAAACCGAAGGCACCATTTACGGATATGATCGTAACGCCGGTTCGTTTCCGATTCCGGTTTACACGCGCGATGCGCGATCCATTGCCATCGTACTCGCTCAGGAATTGGGCAAGGTCATGAACGAGCCTCTTTCCGTCGACCGCGCGGAGTTCGTCGAATCTCAGCACGCCGAGCTCTACAAATTCTAGGCCGGCAAACTTCGAGATTTACGGTTTGTCGCCCCAGGTTTTCTTCTGGAACGACACGCGGCCGGATCCATGTTCGAACGCTTCAAAGTGTTCAGGGTTCTGCTCGTAATATTTTTGATGATAGGCCTCTGCCGGATAGAATTTCATCGCCGGCAAAATCTCGGTCACGATCGGTTTTTTAAATTTGCCCGATTGACCCAGCTTTTCCTTCGACAGTTCCGCCATCTTTTTTTCCTCATCACTTCCATAAAAAATTGCGGCCCGATAGCTTGGACCGATATCGGTAAATTGGCCGTCGGATTGCGTTGGATCGATTTGCTTCCAGTAAATGTCGAGCAACTGCTCGTATGAAACTTTTGCCGGGTCGTAAACGATTTGGATCGATTCCCGGTAGTTTGTTTTTTCTGAGCCGACCAGATCATAAGTGGGATTGGGTTCGGTCCCGCCACAATAACCCACAGTGGTCTTGATTACGCCCGGCGCCTTGTCGAATGCCGGCTGAATGCACCAGAAACAACCGCCTGCGAAAACGGCGGTCTTTGTCGTTGAGGGCGAATCCTGAGCCGACAAAGGATCGACGTTCAGGAGCAGCCACACCGCGACCAAGAGATGAACAAGTTTCATATTGTCGGTCTTAGACAATCTCGTCGAAGACGCGTTGCGAAATACCCCTTTTTCTCTTGCCAGCCATCGGTGCGAACTGCCATAAGCCTGCGTCTTCAACCAATAGGAGGTTCACTATGGCGAAAACACTTGGAATGCTTTTCGGTATTGTCTTTTTGGCAATTGGAGTCCTTGGGTTCGTGCCCGGAGTTACCACTAATGATATGCTTCTCGGCGTTTTCATGGTGAATACCGCGCACAGCATTGTGCACATCGCCTCGGGCGCAATCTTCCTCATCGCTTCAATGTCAGGAGCAGGAGCCGCCCGTTTATGGTTCCAATTATTCGGAATTATTTATGCGATCGTCGCCGTCCTCGGATTCATGACTCCGAACGGAATGTTGCTCGGGATGATTTCAAACAATCCCGCCGACACTTACCTGCATGTCGGGCTCGCCGCCGCGATGTTGCTGATCGGCTTCGCTACCCCCAAACAAACCGCGTAACTCTTTCGCGATCCAATTTTAGCCCTTGCAAGGTTGAATCTCCTCGCAACGGCTCCATTTTTATTCGGTGATCGAATTAATCCCGGAAACATACGTCGCGCTTCTCGATCCAATCGCGATCTTTGGACGCGTCGCACCGTTGCATGTCGATCTTGGCTGCGGCGACGGTTCATTCCTGTGCGAACTGGCCTCGCGCTATCCAGAGAAAAATTTTCTCGGCATTGAGCGATTAGTCAGACGCGTTGCGAAGGCTTGTCGGAAAGCATCCGCACTGGAAAACGTCCGCATATTGAATGTAGAAAGCTCTTATGCCGTCGGTTACTTGCTCCCCGAAAGATCGGTCGAATCATTTTATTTGCTGTTCCCCGATCCCTGGCCAAAACGCCGCCATCATCGCCGTCGCATCGTCACACCGGACTTTCTCGATTCTATTCATGGCGCGCTTGAGGATGGTGGTTCTCTCCGCATCGCAACCGATCAATTGGATTATTTCGAGCTAATCCAGCGCGTTGGCGAAAATCATTCCGGCTTTGCGCATGCCGATACAAATGGCACTCCGACACGGACCAATCTTCCCTTAACCAAATTCGAACGGCGATTTAGCGCGCGGGGCGCGCCGATTTACCGATTGGTACTGCGAAAAATTTCGCCCGTGAGATAGGCCCGCGCCTGCCACTCGCTCTCGCCGAACTCCAGTTCCACCGCGCCGGTTTCGTCCTGGCGAAAAAGTTTGATGCCGCGCGCTTGAACCCGGTGCGCCCATTCATCTGAAATTTTCTCCTGCTGGGGAAAATCACGCGACGTTGCCACGATTAATCGCGGTTGCACTGCGTCGAGAAAATTGTCCGAGCCGGAATTACCCGAATGGTGCTGACCTTTGACCAAAACATCACTGCGCAAATCAACGCCCGACCCGATCAACGACCTTTCCGTCGCGTCCCCGCTATCGGATATAAACAAAACCTTTGCGGTTCTAACTGATAGCTGGACCACGAACGCCTGATCGTCGGCTGTGCTCCCAGTGAACTCCGCTGGCGGAAACAAAATTTTTCCAGCGACGTCGGACGAAACGGAGAAATTCTTACTCGCTTTCAGATTGATGAGGTTCAATCGATGAGTTGGAAAAACTTCGCGAAGCCGCCGATGGACGGTTGAACGGTCGGCCACTGGATTGTCGATCAAAACTGTCGGAACAAAATCGCGCAACAGATTCTCAGCCCCTCCAATGTGAAGCGAATCCCCGTGAGTGAGAAGCAGTCCGTTGATTCGATTGATTCCCGCCGCGTGCAAATACGGCCGAAGCACTCGCTCGTAATCGCGGCCGCTGCCGCAATCAAAAAGCCAGTCAGCTCTCGACGCGTGAACACGAACGGCCGCTCCCGCGCCGACATCCAGCACTGTGATTTTCGCGCACAATTTTTCCGGCCAATGCGGTTCCGCGACGTAGTAATGGCTGCCCGGCAGGTGCGCGAACCATTGGACGAATGTGATCACCGCCGTCGCGAGCGACCAGTTCGCGTTGTTGAAAATCAGCGACAAGCCCGAAGCAATCGGCGCCACGACCAGCGACAGCAGCGCAATCGCCAAAATGAAAAACGCGATCGGCACCACGACAAGATTCGCAAACAGCGAGCTGGGCGTGATCAGATGAAAATACCAGAAGATCAATGGCAACGAGCCGAGCCACGCCGCCAGAGAAACCGAACCGCCGCGGAAAACCCATTCGTAACCGACTCCAATCATGCGACGCAGACCGCTCACCAGCCGTCGCGGCAGGAATGGATCAGGCGCGCCAATTGGTCGAAGCCATCCCGAAAGCGGATCAGCCAATAAAATAATTCCGCCCACGACAGCGAACGATAATTGGAATCCGGTCGAGAAGAACTCGTTGGTATTCCAAGAGAGAAGAAAAAACGCGGCCGCGGCCAAACTATTTAACGCGAACACTTTTCGCTCGAAGAAAAAGCCACCGAGCAGAATCGAGCTCATCACCGCGGCGCGAATGCTGGAAACATGCAGACCTGTGATGGCGGCATAAAAAAGCAAAAGCGGAATGATTACTATTGTCGCCCATTTTCGGGAAAGCCGGGCCACCATCGCGAGGATCCACAGAAGACGCGCCACGATTCCGACGTGCAAACCAGCAACGGCGAATAGATGAAGCGTTCCAGTTTGTTGAAACGGTTCTTCGATGTCTTCCGGCGACTGATGGCGCAACCCGAGAACAATGCCGCTTAGGAAATTCTGCACCTGCGGCGAATCGTCGAGTCCGCGACAAATCGCGCTTTGCATCCAGGCCCGCGACTTTTGCGCTGCTCGGAGAATCGGATTTCCAGCGCCGCGTTTCAGCAGGACGCCGTCTTCGGGATAGCGGACAAACAGACTTCGCCGCACATCCTGACGCGCGAGATATGAACGCATATCGAACTCACCGGGATTGCGTGGCGGCGTGATCGGTTCGGCGATTCCGAAAAGTTTCAATTTATCGCCAAATTCGGGATTGCCGCGCCAGCGGACGAGCAACGTCGCCTCAGTCGGCCGAGTTTTCCGTTCGAACTCAATCGATTCGAGTCTCAGCAGGAATGTTGCGAATCCGTTCGGCGCCACCTTTGGCTCCGATGTTACGAATCCGACCGCGTTCGCCGCGCGCGGCCGCTCGGTCAGATCAGCCGCCAGTTGCAGGCCCGCTGTATTACCGATCCGAAAATTGTGGAGCAAAAAGAAACCAGCGCCGACCAAGAGGTATGTCGCTCCTAGGTTCGGCCAGCAGAAGAGCGCGATTGCTAGAAGCGCAAACGTGATCGCGGCGAGCCACCATCGAGACGCTCCAATTGGGAAAAAATCTGCAATGATAATTCCAAGCGCCGCCATCAACGCCAGACCGACAAATGGTTGCCGCGGTGCATTCATCCCGACAAGAGAACTCGTCCGTTACGTAATACGGCGTCTGACCAGCGAAGTTCCGATTCTTACCGGATCGCGATTAGAAGCGCTCAACTGGAAATGACGTCGCCGAAGCACTAACTTTGCGCGTGCAGGAGTTGTTTGAAGAACAAGATCTCGATTCTGCTAAGGGCAACCCGCCTCAGGCGGGCGCGCCGGTTGCAACACGGATGCGGCCGCGGTCGCTCGAGGAATTTATCGGCCAGGAACATATCCTGGCGCCGGGAAAATTATTGCGCCGCGCGATCGAGGCGGATCGTTTGCCGTCAGTGATCTTGTCCGGACCGCCCGGCACCGGCAAAACAACGCTCGCTCACATCATCGCCGACATGACGCACGCGAAATTCGTGCGGCTCAGCGGCGTGGAAAGCAATGTGGCTGAAATGCGACGCGTCATCGCCGGCGCGACCAATCGCACGCGCACATCCGGTCAGAAAACGATTTTGTTCATCGACGAGATCCATCATTTCAACAAAGCGCAGCAGGACATTCTGCTGCCCGATGTCGAAAGCGGAAATCTGCGCTTGATCGGCGCGACCACTTACAATCCGTTTTTCTACGTCAACAGCCCGCTCGTTTCGCGCTCTCAAGTTTTTCAACTCGAACCGCTACGCGTCGAGGAACTCGAACAATTAATCGACCGGGCGCTGGCTGACACAGAACGCGGGCTCGGCAATTACAAGGTGAAGATAGAGAAGGATGCGCGCCGCCATCTGGCCAAGTTGAGCGACGGCGACGCCCGCAAATGTTTGAACGCGCTTGAGATCGGCGTGATGACCACCCCACCGGATTCTAAAGGCGTCATTCATTTCACAGTCGCGGTCGCGGAGGAAAGCATTCAGCAAAAAGCGATCGTTTACGACCGCGACGGCGACGCGCACTACGACACGATCAGCGCGTTTATTAAGAGCATGCGCGCGTCTGATGAGAAAGGCGCGATGTACTGGCTCGCGAAAATGCTGCATGCTGGCGAAGACTTTCGTTTCATCGCGCGCCGCATCGTGATCTTCGCGAGCGAAGACGTCGGCTTGGCCGATCCGGAGGCGTTACCGCTTGCCATCGCCACCCAACAAGCGGTCGAATTTGTCGGTTTACCCGAGGCGCGTATCCCACTCGCCCACGCCGTTGCTTACATGTGTCGCGCCAAGAAGAGCCGCGAAGCTTACGATGCGCTAAACGAAGCCACCGAAAAGATTGAAGCGGAACAAACGAAACGCGTCCCCGAAAATCTCAAGAACAAACACTTCCCAGTAAATCCGGAAACTTAAGACTCGCGGTGCTTGTCCAGTAGCGAAAACACTGCCGCTATCACGACGATGAACGCAAACTGAGCGGCGACAAATGGAATACTGAGGCCGAGTCGAAGAACATAAATCGGAAGGACTCCACAAAAGGTGGGATAGATCGCTGATACAAAGCCTGCAACCGCCAAGCCTGCGCTATTCAACAGGGTCGGTTTCCAAATACCAAGTGCCCAGAGACCGATGAAGTAAACAGCTGTCGTTGGAAGTGAAAGCCCGATCATCTCGGGGCCGGTGTCCCAACCTAGCTCGTCGTAATAAGTAATGAACGTCGCAACTACCGCGCCAAAAAAGTGCCCGCTTAGAAAAAGCCCAAGCGCTTTCCCGAATTTCATTCCCAAACGTCGTCGCGATTCATTCTTCAAATGCCGTCGCAACTAACGTGGCGTTGTGGCCGCCGAACCCGAATGAGTTGTTCATGACCACGCGCACTTTCTTTTCTTTGGCTTTATTGGCGGTGTA
>Ga0209217_1000326_pt1 | contig 12624 bp, 11 predicted proteins | sample JacPinW_OM3H0_M2_FD_187957 | JGI IMG/M metagenome (GOLD analysis project Ga0209217, IMG submission 187957) | Forest soil microbial communities from Algoma, Ontario, Canada - Jack Pine, Ontario site 1_JW_OM3H0_M2 (SPAdes) (version 2) | ecosystem: Environmental > Terrestrial > Soil > Boreal...
CCCGGCTGCGCACCTCGCCCGCCGATGAGGTCGTCCTTGACGCTCTGGCAAAACACCTTAATAGATTGCGCCGCGCGGACCTGGCCACGGTGTGCCGTCCGCAGCCGCTGGCGGCGGGTCTGGACGCCGATGCGCGGCGGCAGGCGCGCCGCGAGCGGCTCAACACCCGCAAGGGAAGCCTCACCGCGCAGTCGAGCGCGCGGTGGGCCAACGCGATCATCCGTACCAACGACGACCAGTACCGGCTGGCCCGTGATGCGCAGTATCGGCACATCATAGGGTTGCGCGCGGCGATCGCGACCATCGACAAACGACTGGCGCTACCGACCAGTGACACGCTGACCTTCGAAGAGCTCAATGTGCGCCGAAAAGCGCGCCTGCCTAATGGATATGCGACACAGGCGGAAAGGTTTCAAAAGCAGCGCAGGTTGCAACATCTGCGCGCCGAACTAGCCCGCGCCGAAACCGACTCGGACAACGGGCGGGTACACGTCACCGACGGGGATAGGCGCCTGGCCAAGGTCCGGCACAACCTGGCGGCCGCCGATCTGCTCCTTCCCGAATGGCGTGACAAGTGGGATTGTGCGCGTTATCGGATCCAGGCCATCGGTTCTGGGGATGAACCGTTCGGCAGCCTCACCATCACCGTGTCCCCGGACGGCGAAGTCAGCCTGCAGCTACCCAAGCCGTTGGAGCACCTGGCCAACGCTAACCACGGCCGCTACGTGCTATCCGGCAGGGCAACGTTCTCCTACCGCGCCGACGAATGGGTGGGGCGGATCACCGGCGGACAGTCGGTGTCTTACAGGATCACCCGGAAACCGGGGCGCGCAGGCCACTATCTCACCGCAGCCTAGGGTACCCCGCCGCGGGCGTTCGGTTCAGTGCTCGGTGAACCCAATGTCGACGCGTTTACCTCCGATCCCGTCGTCGGCGTGGACCTCAACGCCGGGCATCTGGCGCTGCGCCGTCTCGACGAACACGGTAACCCGGTCGGCGCCCCGGCACGCATCGACATTGACCTGTCTGGATCGTCCGCGCGTCGCGACGCTCAAATCCGCCACGCAATCACACGGCTGATCCACTACACCCGCCGCCATCAGATCGACACCATCGCGATCGAAGACCTTGACTTCGCTGATGCGCGCATCCTCGGGCGAGAGACCATGGGCCGCGGCCCGCGCGGAAAACGCTTCAGAAAAACGGTGGCCGCCATCCCGACCGCGGTGTTCCGCCACCGGCTGTCCGCACAAACCAACAGACATGGCATCCGGCTGCTGGCGGTCAACCCTGCCTACAGCAGCGCCTGGGGCGACCAGCACTGGCGCGCCCCCTATGAAAACGTCACCCGACACCGGGCAGCTGCCACCGTGATCGGGCGTCGCGCCCAAGGTTTCAAGGCACGGCGACGGAAGGGTGTGACCCGCACGCGACCAGAGGATCGTGTAGGGAGAGCTACCAACCAGACCGCGCCCTACGGCCAGCGGGCCACCGGTAGTCGACTGCGGTCAGGGATGCGAGGAACCAAATCTCGCCCGCCCAGCCGGACAAGTATGCGACTACCGGGCCGGGTAACCGTTACCCCGGCACCGGCCAACAACGGCCGATTACGACAGTAACGGTAAGCTTAGCTAGCCGAACTTAGGAAACGAAGGGTGGATTTTTCGTGACGATCGCGGTGACCGGTTCCATTGCAACTGACCATCTGATGCGGTTCCCGGGCCGGTTCTCCGAACAGCTGCTCGCCGACCACCTGCAGAAAGTTTCGCTCAGCTTCCTCGTTGACGACCTGGTGATCCACCGCGGCGGGGTGGCCGGCAACATCGCCTTCGCCATCGGGGTGCTCGGGGGTGACGCCGCGCTGGTCGGGGCGGTCGGCGACGACTTCGACGACTACCGTAAATGGCTGCAGTCGCACGGTGTCAACACTGACCATGTACTGATCTCCGAAACCGCGCACACCGCGCGTTTCGTGTGCACCACCGACCTCGACATGGCCCAGATCGCGTCGTTCTACCCCGGTGCGATGTCCGAGGCCCGCAACATCAAGCTCGCCGATGTCGTCTCGTCAGTCGGCAAGCCGGACCTGGTCATCATCGGAGCGAATGACCCGGACGCGATGGTGGTGCACACCGAGGAGTGCCGCAAGCTCGGCTTGGCTTTCGTCGCCGACCCGTCGCAGCAATTGCCCCGGCTGTCGGGCGACGAGATCAACAAGCTCATCGACGGCGCCGCGTACCTGTTCACCAACGATTACGAGTGGGAGCTGTTGCTGTCGAAGACCGGCTGGTCGGAAGCCGATGTGCTGGAGAAGGTGGACCTGCGGGTGACCACACTCGGCGCCAAGGGCGTCGACATCGTGGACAGCGACGGCGGATGCGTCCACGTCGACGTGGTGCCCGAGACCAGCCAGACCGACCCAACCGGCGTCGGCGACGCGTTCCGTGCCGGTTTCCTGACCGGGCGCAGCGGGGGACTCAGCCTGGAGCGTTCGGCGCAGCTGGGTTCCCTGGTTGCCGTCCTGGTGCTGGAGTCCACCGGCACCCAGGAGTGGCAGTGGGACCGCGAGGTTGCGAAGACTCGGTTGGCGGACGCCTACGGCGACGACGCTGCCGCCAAAATCGCCGCTGTTTTGGCCTAGGTCGATTGCCCGCCTTTCCCCCGCAAGCGGGAGGTACCCCCACCTCGGACCGTTCCGGTCCGCATCGTCAGCGGGCCGTTGTCTAGAGCTGCACCGGGTACTGCGGTTCGCTGATCAGCGGCACCACACTGTGCTCGACGAAGATCGCGTGCCACAGCATGAAGATCAGCAGCGTCCACAGCCTGCGACTGTGATCGGTTGTGCCACAACGGTGTTCGTCTAGCATTCGGCGAACAGCCGACACGTCGATCAGATGGTCGGTTGCTGAAGAGTTCACCATTTCATGGGCCCACTCCAGCAGCGGGCCGGCGCGCAGCCAGTGCCGGATAGGGACCGGGAAGCCCAGTTTCGGTCGGTTGAGTACGTGCGACGGAACGATGGGCTCCAGCGCGCGTCGCAGCGCGTACTTCGTGGTGATGCGGGTGATCTTGGCCTGCACCGGCAACCGGGACGCGACCGCGAACACCTCGGGATCCAGGAACGGCACCCGAAGCTCCAGCGAGTTGGCCATCGTCATCTTGTCGGCCTTGACCAGAATGTCACCGCGCAACCAGGTGAACAGGTCGATGTGTTGCATCCGGGCCACTGGGTCCCAGTCCGCCGATTCGGCGTACAGCGGTGCCGTCACGTCGGTGTGCGTCCAATCGGGCCGAAAGTCGGGCAGCACGTCGCGCAGCTGCGCGTCGGAGAAACTGCGCGCATTGCCGTAGTAGCGCTGCTGCAGCGTCAGCGATCCGCGGTGCAGCAGGCTCTTGCCGCGCATACCGTCCGGCAGCGGCTTGGACAACGTGCCCATCGACCGTCGCAGGGGCCCGGGCAGGTAGTCGAAAGGCTTGAGCGACAACGGCTCCCGGTAAATGGTGTAGCCGCCGAAAAGCTCGTCGGCGCCCTCACCGGAGAGCACCACCTTGACGTGCTTTCGCGCCTCGCGGGCGACGAAGAACAGCGGCACCAGCGCCGGGTCAGCCACCGGCTCGTCGAGATACCAAACGATTTCGGGTAAGGCGGCGACGAACTCGTCGGGGGCGACCACCTTGGCGATGTGCCGCGCACCGATCGCCTCCGCCGACGCGACTGCGACGTCGATCTCGGAGAATCCCTCACGCTCGAACCCGGTGGTGAACGTGATCAGCCGCGGGTTGTGTCGGATGGCCAACGCCGCGATCGCCGTCGAGTCGATGCCACCCGACAGGAAAGCGCCGACGGTGACGTCAGCGCGCATGTGCTTGGCCACCGAGTCCTCCAGGACCGCGGTGATCTCGTCGTAGCGGGCCTGCTCGGTGTCCCGGGTGATCGGTGTCGCGGTGAAGCGCGGCACGAAGTAGCGGGTGGTCTCCGATGCGGCTGTGCCGGGACGAATCCGCGTATAACAGCCGGATTCGAGTCGGCGCACGCCGCGGTGCAGGGTCTCGGGTTCGGGCACATACTGCAGCACCGTGTAGTGCTGAACCGCGCGCAAGTCGATGGCGGTGTCGAAACCGATCAGGCTAGCGAGCTCGAGCAGGCATTTCTTTTCGCTGGCTACCGCGGTGCCGCCGGTTCCGGTCGCCATGAACAGCGGTTTGATGCCGAAAGGGTCGCGGGCGCAGAATAATTCGCCGACCACGTTGTCCCACAGCGCGAACGCGAACATGCCCCGCAGCCGGGTCAGGGCGTCGGCGCCCCAATAGTGATAGGCGGCGACGATGGCCTCACCGTCGCCGTCGGTGGCGAAGACAGCGCCGTGCCGCTCAGCGAGCTCGGCCCGCAGCTCGAGGTAGTTGTAGATCTCGCCGTTGAACACCAATTCGTACCGGCCGGGGCTTTCCGGCGGCCCCCAGCGCAGCGGTTGATGCGAATGCGCGATGTCGATGATGGATAGCCGGTTGAAGCCGAACACCACGGTCCCGGCAGGATCGACCCAGGTACCCGGCTCGTCGGGTCCGCGGTGGCGCATCAGGTGCGATGCGCGGGCGACGGCATCGGCCGTGTCGCGGGCAGAGCCCGGCGAATCACCGCCGGCCGCAGCGCTCACGAAGGCCAGCAGTCCACACATCGCGCCCAGTATGCCGCACTGCGGGGGCAGGCGGATGGCGCAGGTCGCGGGCCAGCCGACGGGCCGGGGACAGGCCCGGGGAGTCCGGCACGGCTTCGTTACGTCGCGTGGTCTACGCTGCGTAGTATTCGACATGCTTGCTGTCGGTCCCAGCTTGTGATTCAGGAGGCGCCACGGTGACACCTCGCGGACCAGGCCGTTCGCAGGGCTCGTTGGGAAGCCGCTCCGCAGGCTCCCGTCGGCTTCGGCTGGCGGTGCTGGCCGGCGTGCTCGGCACGCTGGCGGTGACGCTGAGCGGATGCAGTTGGTCGGAGGTCTTGGGCCTGGGCTGGCCGAGGGGCATCACCCCGGAGGCCGATTGGAACCGACAACTGTGGATCGGCGCAGTGATCGCGTCGCTGGTGGTCGGCGTCATCGTCTGGGGCCTGATCTTCTGGTCCAGCGCGTTTCACCGCAGGAAAGCCACCGACACCGAATTGCCCCGCCAGTTCGGCTACAACATGCCGCTGGAGTTGGTGCTCACCGTGACACCGTTCCTGATCATCTCGGTGCTGTTCTACTTCACCGTGGTGGTGCAGGAGAAGATGCTGCACCTGGCGTCTGACCCCGACGTCGTGGTCGACGTCACGTCGTTCCAGTGGAACTGGAAGTTCGGTTACCAGAAGGTCGATTTCAAGGACGGCACGCTCAAATACGACGGCGCCGACCCGGCCCGCAAAGCGGCGATGGTCTCCAAGCCCGAGGGCAAGGACAAGCACGGTGAGGAACTCGTCGGCCCGGTGCGGGGCCTCAACACCCAGGACCGCACCTACCTCAACTTCGACAAGGTCGAGACGGTCGGGACCAGCACCGAGATCCCGGTACTGGTGTTGCCTGCCGGCAAGCGAATCGAGTTCCAGCTGGCTTCGGCCGACGTCGTCCACGCTTTCTGGGTGCCGGAGTTCCTGTTCAAACGCGACGTGATGCCCGACCCCGTCGCGAACCACTCCGTCAACGTCTTCCAGGTCGCTCAGATCACCAGGACCGGGGCATTCGTGGGTCGCTGCGCCGAAATGTGCGGCACGTATCACTCGATGATGAACTTCGAGGTCCGGGTGGTGCAGCCCAACGACTTCAAGGCGTACCTGCAGCAGCGGATCGTCGGTAAGACCAATGCTCAGGCCTTGCAGGCGATCGCCCAGTCGCCGGTCGCGGTCACCACTCACCCGTTCGAGACCCGCCGCGGCGAGCGCTCGCCCCAAGCGAGTAAGTAGGAAGCGCCATGCATATCGAAGCCAGGCTGTTCGAATTCGTGGCCGCGTTCTTCGTCTTCTGCACGGTGCTTTACGGCGTGCTGACCAGCTTGTTCGCCACCGGCGGAATCGAGTGGGCTGGCACCACGGCGCTAGCGCTAACCGGTGGGATGGCGCTGATCGTGGCGACGTTCTTCCGCTTTGTGGCCCGCCGGCTCGATACCCGCCCGGAGGATTATGAGGGCGCTGAGATCAGCGACGGCGCAGGGGAACTGGGTTTTTTCAGCCCGCACAGCTGGTGGCCGATTCTGATCGCGCTGTCGGGCTCGGTAGCCGCGGTCGGCATTGCGTTGTGGCTGCCGTGGTTGATAGTCGCCGGGGTGGTGTTCATCCTGAGTTCGGCGGCCGGGCTGGTCTTCGAGTACTACCTCGGACCCGAAAAGCACTAGTCGGTACCGCCTGGCTTCGTTCAAGGTCACAATCAGGGCATCAGTTCATCCGTGACCCGTTCACCGAGAATGCCGTGCAGGTACCGGTTGGGTAGGGTTTCGCCAGGCACAGTGAGAAACATCCGAGCGCGCGCTCAACCACACAGCCCTGGTGCCGCGCGCCCCGGTGAAGTAGTCGAACAGGACAGGCGAACATGAGCGGGCCGAATCCACCAGGACCGGAATCCGACGAACTGCACCCCGGCGTTGAGCCCAGCCAAGGCGACAGCGAATTCGAGGCGGGTGGTAACGAATTCGGCAAAGGGTTGACGGGGGACGGAGCCGACGAGGGCAGCGAGACGGCCCAGACCGATATCTATTCCAGGGCCTACTCGGCTCCGGAGTCCGAACACTTCAGCAGCGGCCCGTATGTGCCCGTCGACCTGGACCTCTACGACTACGAGAGCTACGACGAGCTAGCCGAGCAAGAAGCCACGTCGCCGCGCTGGCCGTGGGTCGTCGGCATCGCCGCGATTGTCGCAGCGGTCGCCCTGGTGGCATCGGTATCGCTGCTGTTCGCGCGAACCGACACCAACAAACTGGCGACGCCGAGCACCGCGCCCACGTCGACGCCGCCGATGCAGGACGAGATTATCGTCACAACACCGCCGCCGGCGCCGCCTCCGCCGCCGAGCAGCGAGGCTCCACCACCACCGCCGCCGCCGACCAGCGAGGCGCCGCCACCGCCACCGCCGCCGACCGAGGCGCCACCGCCGCCCGCCCCGGCACCGGCCCCGGCGCCTGCACCGGCGCCGCCCGCAGCGCCGCCGCCGCCGACCACCCCCGCCGCGCCTCGGCAGTACACGTATTCGGTGACCGGCACCAAGGCGCCGTTCGACCAGATCACGATCACTTACACCGATGCCTCTGGAATGCGACGGACTCTGCCCAACGTGTACATCCCGTGGACGATCACGCTCACCCCAATATCGCAGTCCGACGTTGGTTCGATAGAGGCGACCAGCTTGCTGCGGCTGAGCAAGCTCAACTGCAAGATCACCGCCAGTGACGGAACGGTGTTGTCGTCGAACGAGAACAACCAACCACAAGCGAGCTGCTAATGGCCAACAGGTACTCCGGAGCCTGGGGTCCGTGGAACAGGGTCGCGCCGGTTACCGGCGATCGCATCCTGGTCGGGTCCTGCGCCGCCGTCTGGCTGGCACTGGTGGGGATGAGCGTCGCGGCCATCGTCGCGCTGATGGACCTCGGCCGCGGCTTCCACGACCCCAAAGGGAATCCGCACGCGTCGGCCGTGCTGTACGCCATCATCGTCATCTCTGCGCTCGTCATCCTGGCGGCGATCCCAATGCTGTTGCGCGCCCGGCGCGTCACTCGGGACGGGCCGGGCACGCGATCGGCGGGGACGCCAGCACGCACAGTGAGTGGGCAGCCGATCCGGTCCGGGAATACGCCCGCGCGGACCATCACCCAGCCGGGCCGTACCGAGCGATTGACCACGTTACGGCCGGCATTGCCGGACGCGGCGGTGGACCGGATCTGGTTGCGCGGCACCGCCGCATTGATGGGCACGATGGGGGCAGCGCTGCTCGCGGTCGCGGCGGCAACCTACCTGATGGCGATTGGCCACGACGGCTTCTCGTGGACCAGCTACGGGATCGCCGGATTCATCACGCTGGTCATGCCGTTAGTCCCGTGGCGCCAGGTGCGGCAGCTGCGCCGCACGCTGGCCGCATGAGATCGGAGCTAGTGGTGGCCGTTCTGGCCGTTCGGTGAGCCGTTGCTGCCGTCCTGGTGCTCCCGCAGTGCGGTGAGGGCGCGTTGTTCGGCGGCGTGGCTGGCTTCGGAGAGCGCGGTGTCTTCGGAGACGGGGTCGGCGAACAGGAAGCTGCCGGAGCCCGGCGAGCCGCCCGTGCCGAGCTGGTTCATCTTGGTGGGCACCGGGGCGCCCTGGTACTCCAGCGGCAATGGGTGGCCGTGGTCGTCGACGGGGCCGAGCGGCTGGTGCAGTTCGATGTAGGCGCCGTGCGGCAAGCGTTTGATGATGCCGGTTTCGATGCCGTGCTCGAGCACTGCGCGGTCGCTGCGCTGCAGGCCGATGGCCCATCGGTAGGTGATGAAGTAGACGATTGGCGGCAGCACGACCATGCTGATGCGCCCGATCCAGGTTGTCGCGTTCAGTGAGATATGGAATTTCAGGGCGATGACGTCGTTCATCGCGCTCAGGGTGAGCACCATGTAGAAGGCGATCGCCATGGCCCCAATTGCGGTGCGCACCGGCACATCCCGCGGGCGCTGCAGCAGATTGTGGTGGGCGTAGTCGCCGGTGAAGCGCTTCTCCAGGAACGGGTAGATCGTCAGCAGCGCGAAAACCAGGCCCATGATGATCGCGACCCAGACCGCTGCCGGAATGGTGTGGTGGCCGATGTAGAACTCCCACGACGGCCAGATACGGGCCAGGCCTTCGGTCCACATCATGTAGAAGTCGGGCTGGCTGCCGGCCGAGACTTGGGATGGCTTGTAGGGGCCTAGATTCCAGATGGGGTTGATCTGCAGCAGGCCGCCCATCAGGCCGAGAATCCCGGTGGTCAGCGCAAAGAAGGCGCCGGATTTGACGGTGAACACCGGCATCACCCGCACGCCGACGACGTTGTGTTCGGTGCGGCCAGGGCCGGGGAACTGAGTGTGCTTTTGGAACCAGACGAAGGCCAGATGCGCGCCCATCAGCGCCAGGATGATCCCAGGTAGCAGCAGGATGTGCAGGGCGTACAGGCGCGGGATGATGTAGCCGGCCGCGGTGCAGTTGTCTCCCACACCGCCGCAGGGGAAGTCACCGCCGAATAGCGCCCAGTGCAGCCAGGTGCCGATCACCGGCATTCCCAACGTGATTGAGGACAACGCGGCACGCAGCCCGATGCCGGACAGCAGGTCGTCGGGCAGCGAGTAGCCGAAGTAGCCCTCGAACATGGACAGGATCAGCAGCAGCGAACCGATGATCCAGTTGGCTTCGCGGGGCCGGCGAAACGCGCCGGTGAAGAAGATGCGCGCCAGGTGCACCATGATGGCCGCGGAGAACATCAGAGCGGCCCAGTGATGGATCTGGCGAATGAACAGGCCGCCGCGCACCTCGAAGCTGATGTCGAGCGTGGACGCGTACGCCTTCGACATCTCCACGCCGCGCAGCGGCTGATAGACGCCGTTGTAGGTGACGTCGTTCATGGAGGGGTCGAAGAACAAGGTCAGGTAGACGCCGGTCAACAGCAGGATGATGAAGCTGTACATCGCGATCTCGCCGAGCAGGAACGACCAGTGCGTCGGGAAGACCTTGTTGAGCTGGCGGCGCACCGCGGCCGAGGGGTGATAACGGGAGTCGATGTCCTCGCCTTGACGGGCCAGGACATCGCCGATCTTCGGGGGACTCAGTTTCGGACTCATGATGTTGTGCGCTCCCAAAATGCCGGTCCGACGGGCTCGATGAAGTCGCCGTTGGCGACTAGATACCCGTCGGCGTCAATGGTGAGGGGCAGCTGTGCCAACGCGCGTGCGGCCGGCCCGAAAATCGGTGTGGCGTAATGCAACGCGTCGAACTGCGACTGGTGGCAAGGGCACAGGATCCGATAGGACTGCTGCTCGTAAAGCGATGAGGGACAACCCAAATGCGAGCAGACTTTGGTGAAGGCGAACAGCTCGCCGAAGTTGAAGCTCTCCTGGCCTTTGCGCTTCACCACCCGCGACATGTCGGCGGGCTTGATGCGGATCAGCATCACCGGGTTGCGGACGGCAGTCATGATGGCTGTCAGCTTTTCGTGTGACTCCGGCGTGGTGCCGTCACCGTCGGACTCGCGCCACGGGAAGACCGTCTCCATGCCGCCGGCCTCGATGTCTTCGGGGCGCATCTTGACGAACGGCGCTCCCAGACTTTCGCCGGTGGATCGGGCCACGAAGATGGTCTCGCCGTGAAAACGCGGCGTCCAGGCCGAGGTCCACAGCACGGCCTTCTTGCCGTCGGCGGTCTGCACCACGGGTTTCCACGGGTTCTTGATCAGGCCGCCGGCAAATGCCACGAGGGTGCCGAGCCCGAATGCGCCGAGTCCGACGCCCAGCGACAGGCCGATCAGTTTGCGACGCCGCAGCGTCGAACCCTCGAAAGCGTCGGTCAGGTTGGCGACCACGGTCTTGCGGTCGATTTCGGCGGATCCGGAGCCCGCGGCGTCGTGACGGTCCTGAATCGAAATCTCTTCGGGGATGAACTTTTTCTGAAACAGCACCGCGCCGACGGCGATGCACAGCACGGACATTCCGAATGTGAGGCCGTAGAGCGGGGTGGTCAGCGAGTACAAGAAGCTGCCGTGCTCCTCGTGCGACTTGTACTCCCACGGCCAGAACAAGAAAACCAGCAGCAGCGCGAACCCGAAGAACCCACCCAGCAAAAGCCAGACCGCTACCAGGCGTTCGGCGCGCTTTTCGGCCCTGGTGTCGGCTACCGGCCAGCGCGGCTCCTTGAAGACGGTTTCCACGCCGTCGATCCGGCCGCCGAGGGCAACGAGTTCCTCGCGCGACATGTTGTTCAGTTCGGCGTCGGTGGGCTGGCCGGTGCCTTTCGCGTCGTCGGTCATGATCGTGCCCCAATCCAGAGTGCCGCTCCGATGACGGCGACCATCCCGATGAGCCACATCGCCATGCCCTCGGGGGCGGGCCCGAAGCCGCCCAGGCCGTTGCCGCCCGGACTGTGTTCCTCGGTAACGGATTTCACGTAGGCGATGATGTCTTTCTTCGCATCAAGGGAGAGCTGACGGTCGGAGAACTTGGGCATGTTCTGCGGACCGGTCAGCATCGCGTCGAGGATCTGCTGCTCGTTGGCCGGCTCTAGGTCGGGTGCGAACTTGCCCGACGACAGCGCGCCGCCCTTACCGGTGAAGTTGTGGCATGAGGAGCAGTTCAGCCGGAACAGGTCGCCGCCGCGGCCAATGTCGTCGCCGCGCAGCGATCCCATCGCGATACTGCCGTCGGGGTTGCGCAACACGGTGGGCCCGCCACCGTTGGCTTCCACGTAGGCGCCCAACGCATCAATCTGCGGGCCGTCGAAGATCGGGTCTTTGCGGGTCGCCTGGGCCTCCCCGCGCACCGCGGGCATCCGGCCGCTTGAGACCTGGAAATAGACCGCGGCCTCGCCCACGCCGATCAGGCTCGGCCCGCGGTCGGGTACGCCCTGCAGGTTGGCGCCGTGGCAGGTCACGCACGAGGTGTCGAAAAGCTGCTTGCCGGTCCGCAGCAGCGCCGAGGACGACTCGTCGGCGACAGCCACTTGTGGGCTTGGGGTCAAGACGGCAGCCAGCCCGCCGGCCGCTGAAAGTGCCACTACCAGCAGCAGTCCCGCGGACAAACGGCGACGAAGGCGACGTCGCGCCCGGTCACTAAGCGATCGGGTCAACCCCAGTCTCTTCAACCGAGCACTCCAGTCCTTACGCGCGCTGCTCATCGGATGAAATAAATCGTTGCGAACAGGGCGATCCAAACGATGTCGACGAAGTGCCAGTAGTAGGAGACGACGATCGACGCGGTCGCCTGAGCCGGGGTGAACTTGCTCATCGTGGTGCGGGCCAGCAGGAAAATGAAAGCGATCAGCCCGCCGATGACGTGTAGACCGTGAAAGCCGGTGGCCAGATAGAAAACGCTGCCGTAAGCGCTGCTGGGAATGGTGGTTCCGTGGCTCATCAGGTGGCGGTACTCGTAGGCCTGTCCCAGGACGAAGAACAACCCCATCGCAAAGGTGAGCAAATACCAGCGGCGCAGCCCAAACACGTCGCCGCGCTCGGCCGCGAAAACCCCCATCTGGCAGGTGAACGACGAGGCGATCAGCACCAGCGTGACCGGGACGGCTTGGTAGAGGTTCAGCTCGGTCGGCGCAGGCGGCCAGTTGCCGCCGGCCTGGGCGCGCGCGGTGAAGTACATCGCGAACAGCCCAGCAAAGAACATCAATTCGCTGGAAAGCCAGACTATGGTGCCGACACTGACCATATTGGGGCGGTTAAGCGAATGTACGCGCGCCGTGATAGCAGTACCCGAGGTCCCGACCGCACTCGTCACATCCGCAAGTATGACGCTTTGTAGTTGTCGATCTCCACCCGGGGCGGCAATTGGTCGAGCGGAATTCCTTCCCCGCGCCCGGCCGCGACCCGCTGCGCCCGGCTGCGCCGCGCTTGCGATCGGCTGGGGCGTTCGCATGGCGACCCGCTGCGCCCGGCTGCGCCGCGCTTGCGATCGGCTGGG
>Ga0209217_1000327_pt1 | contig 12613 bp, 9 predicted proteins | sample JacPinW_OM3H0_M2_FD_187957 | JGI IMG/M metagenome (GOLD analysis project Ga0209217, IMG submission 187957) | Forest soil microbial communities from Algoma, Ontario, Canada - Jack Pine, Ontario site 1_JW_OM3H0_M2 (SPAdes) (version 2) | ecosystem: Environmental > Terrestrial > Soil > Boreal...
CCCGGTGCGCGACTGGTCGCAGCCGCTCTAGACGAGAATCTTCCCGTAGTTCCAATTCCTGGCGCATCCGCTGTCATGGCGGCAATCGTCGGGTCCGGGCTGCCGCTCGAGAGATTCACCTATGTCGGATTCCTTCCACGCAAGGGACGCGAGCGAAGCGAGATGATCGCTGACATTGTGGCGTCGCAGTCAACCGTCGTGATGTTCGAAGCCGCCAATCGAGTCGGCACCACGCTCGATGCTCTTGCAGAAGGCGGTGCGGGCGAGAGGCACGCGGTTGTCGCGCGAGAACTGACCAAACAGTTCGAAGAATTCAAGCGCGGCAGCGTGGCCGAGCTGGCAGCACTATACGGGGAAGTGGATCCAAAGGGAGAGGTGGCGCTGGTGATCGCGGGTGCCGAGAAGTCGACAGTGTCGGAAAGCGAGCTGAGTGACACGGCAAGGAAGCTACGCGCCTCGGGAAATTCGCCACGCGATGTAATGGAACATCTAATGTCCGGCTTCGGCGCTCCGCGCAATCTCGCCTATAAGCTTGCGCACGAGAGCGAGTCGTGATTGCGCGCCCGGACTGGGATCTCCCAATCGTCTACACACCAACCTTGCAGGTTGTGGAGGAGGTCGCCGACGAGCGTGAGCGCATTCCGCTCGATCGCGATGCCGTCGAGCACGACCTTGGCCCTGGCGGCCCGGTTGCGAGAGAGCTGGCGCAGTACGAAGACCGCGAGAGCCAGCGTGAGATGGCGGGTGTGGTCGCGGATCTCTACAACGATGGTGGCGTGGGTCTTCTGGAAGCGGGGACTGGCGTCGGTAAATCGCTCGCGTACCTGGTGCCGGCGCTGCGGTGGGCCGCCAACAACGGCGAGCGCACCGTCGTCTCGACGAACACGATCAATCTCCAGGAGCAGCTAGTCCGAAAGGACCTTCCGTTTCTCGCGAGCGCGTTCGAGGGAGAGCAGGAAGTGCGCTTCGCGCTGCTCAAGGGATGGCGCAATTACGTGTGCCTTCTGCGCCTCGCGCAGAGCAAGCTGCTCGCATCTACTCTTCTAGCCGACGAGTCGCGCGCCGAGCTCGATGCAATCGCGGATTGGGCGGAGCAAACCACTGACGGATCGCTTGCTGATCTTGCTTCTCCTCCGCGTCCCGAGGTGTGGGACGAGATAGCTGCGGAGCCCGATCTCTGCCGAAAATCCGCGTGTCCCCATTATGCTGCTTGCTTCCTCTTCCAGGCACGACGCGCGGCGGCGAAGGCCGACGTCGTGGTGGTGAATCATCACCTTCTGATGTCCGACGTCGCCGTTCGGCGTGCGCAGCAGAACTGGGAAGACACCGCGGTAATTCCCGCGTACTCGCGACTCGTGGTGGACGAGGCGCATCACATCGAGGACGCCGCCGCCGCGCACCTTGGCACGTCGGTGAGCAGGCGCGGTCTCCAGCAGCTCTTCTCCCGACTCACTCGGCATGGGGCGGGCTCCCGCTTTGGTCGCGGACTGCTCCATTCGCTGGAAGCAAGACTCGTGGCGGCGCCCGATCTTTTGAATTCCGCGAGTCTAGACATTGTCAGAAAGAGCTTGTTGCCGAGCGTGGAGGCAGGGCGCGAGAAGGGAGCGTTCCTCTTCGACCTTCTGCACAGCTATCTGCAGATGCGGGGTGAATTGGTTCAGCGGCTCACGGCGGACTTTGCCCAGGATCCGATCTGGAATGCCGGACTCGGTGTCGCGCTCGCCGATTTGCTCGGCGAGATCACGACGCTGAAATCGGGGCTCGAGATGGTGCGCACTCGCATCGAGGGCGCGAAAAAGCCTGACGAAGCGGTGCTGCCGCTCATCGGCGAGATGGCTGCCGTCGGGCGGCGTCTCGAGGGTGCTGCGCTCGCGCTCGAGAGCACATTGCGTCCGCCCGCAGGCGAGCCGATGGTGAGATGGGTGGAGCACCGGGGACGGGAAGGGAATGTGGCGGTGATGTCAGTGCCGCTCGATCTCGCCCCAATTCTCCGCGAAGATCTCTTCAAGAAGGTCGAAACCGCCATCCTCACGAGTGCGACGCTGACCAGCGATACGCGGTTCGATTTCCTCTCGCGCAGGTTGGGGCTCGATACCATTGACGCGAACGTGGTGACGGAGATCTTCCCGTCGCCGTTCGAGTACCCGACCCACGCGCTGTTCATGGTGCCGACGGACGCCCCGGCACCGAACGTCGACTCCGCGGGCCACATGCAGGCGGTCGTGCGGAGCATCATCGACGTCACTGACGCCGCGGACGGGGGCGTATTCGCTCTTTTCACCAGTCACCGCGACGTGAGATCGGCAGCGAGCGAGCTCCGGGCGCGCGGAATCGAGCGGTCTCGTCCTCTCTACGTTCACGGCGAGGATACGCGCGACAATCTCCTCGGCAAATTCCGCGATTCAGGCCGAGCGGTGCTCCTTGGCACGGCTTCGTTTTGGGAGGGAGTGGACGTTCCGGGCCGCGCGCTGCAGGGACTGATCATCGCGCGACTGCCATTCCGCGTTCCCACCGAGCCGGTGACCGCAGCGCACTGCGAGGCGATCGTGGAGCGCGGCGGGGACGCGTTCGCGGAGTACATGGTACCGCACGCGGCGCTGCGGCTGAAGCAGGGGTTTGGAAGATTGATACGCACGGCGACCGATCGCGGCGTTATTGTGCTTGTAGATCCTCGTGCAGTGAACAAGGCGTACGGCAGAGCACTGCTGCGGGACTTGCCGCCCGCCCGCCGGGTGTTCGGGCCATGGAAAACGATCGTCAAGCAACTCCAGGACTTCTACTCGTGACCAACTGAGATGCCCACCAGAGGATACCGCCCCGGAAAAATCGTCTGCGTCGGCCGCAACTATCGCGACCACGCGAAGGAGATGGGCAACGAGGTCCCAAAGGAGCCTTTGCTGTTTCTCAAGCCGCCATCGAGCGTGGTGTGGTCGAGTGACCCGATCCGGCTGCCCGGAGCGTCCGCAAAGGTCGAGCACGAAGGGGAAATCGGGGTCGTGGTAGGGAAGATCCTGACATGGGTGTCTGAATTGGATGCAGAGCGCGGAATCAGAGGCATAATAGCGGTCAATGATGTGACTGCTCGGGACCTCCAAAAAACCGACGGACAATGGACTAGAGCGAAGGGTTTTGATACCTTTTGTCCTCTGGGAGAGGAGTCGTCAAAGCTTCCGGACCTCGACAGCCTGAGCGTCGTCACGCGAGTGAACGGCGTCGAGCGGCAGAGGGGGAAAAGCAGCGAGATGGTCTTCTCGATCCCATCCCTCCTCGCCTACATCTCGCGCATAATGACATTGGAGCCCGGAGACCTCGTCGCAACAGGAACGCCCGCAGGGGTGGGTCCGCTCAACCCCGGCGACGTCGTCGAAGTGGAAATTCCAGGTGTCAGTCGCGTGACCAACCCCGTTCAAGAGAGCCGATAGTGCCACCCTACACAGATCGTCTGCTGAGTCTGCCCGAGTATCCCCTTTCCGGAATTCCCGAGAAGAAGCGCGACCTCATCGCGCGCGGAGTCGACGTCATCGACCTCGGCGCTGGCGATGCTGACCTGTCGCCGCCACCGGCGGTAATCGAACGACTTGCCGCAGCCGCGCGTATTCCTACCATGAGCAGGTACGGATTCGCATTGGGCCTCGTGGAGTATCGCGAGGCAGTCGCGCGCTTCATGAAGCGGAGATTCAATCAGGATTTCAATCCGCTCAAGGAGATCATCCCCCTCATCGGATCGAAAGAGGGGATTTCGCACCTCGCGTTCGCCTACACCACGAAGGGCGACTACACGATCGTGCCCGAGCCGGGCTACAACTCGTACGTCGGCGGAACTCTGCTGGCTGAGGCAACGCCCTACAAGTACCCACTCCGGCCGGAGAACGGATTCCTGATCGATCTGGACAAGATTCCGGCTGATGTTCTGAAAAAGACCAAGATCCTCTACCTGAACTACCCGAACAATCCGACCTCGGCGATTGCTCCTAAGGAGTATCTCGAGGACATCATTCGCCGCTGCAAGGAACTCGACATCCTGCTGGTGTATGACAACGCCTACTCCGAGCTTGCCTACGACGGGTACGTGCCTCCAAGCATCTTCGAGTTCAAAGGCGCGCGCGACGTTGCGATCGAGTTCCACTCAATGTCCAAGACGTACAACATGACGGGTTGGCGGTGCGGGTGGGCATGCGGCAAGCCGGAGTTCATCGCCGGGCTCGCGAAGGTGAAGTCGTTCATCGATACGGGAACTTTCATGGCAATTCAGGCAGCTGCGGCGACTGCGCTAGACGAGTGCGCCGATTGGATCCCGACGAACGTCGCGGAGTTCAAGAGACGTCGCGATGCGGCCGCCGATGCCTTTACGGAAGCCGGATTCCCTGTCGCCAGACCCAAAGCGACGATGTACATCTGGTGCCCGCTTCCCAAGAACATTCCGAGTGCCACATTCGGCGAGAGACTGCTCCAGGACGAGGGCGTCATAGTGCTTCCTGGGTCGGCCTTTGGCCCTGGCGGCGAGGGGTTCTTCCGCGTCTCCTTTATCACGTCTCCGGAAAGACTGCGTGAGGCCGCTGCGCGCGCGGGCCGCGTGTTGAAGAAACTCGTGGCGCAGTCCGGTGGTGAAGACGCGCGGGCCGGCCGGCGAACCGAGCCAGCCGCTGGAATGGCGCGAGCCTGATGATCTTCCGCCGCGTCGCCACTCAGCCAGACGGATCGAGAAAGAGGCTTTCCAAGCCCTTCCTCGTTTCCGTTGGCGTGCACCTTGTGCTGGCGGTGGCGCTGATGCGGATGCTGATCGTGAACATGGAATTGTCATCGAACCCAAAGCGACAAACGGTTCCTGAGCAGCGTGTTGGGTTCGTCCGAATATCGGGTGGGGTGAAGACCCCAGTCCCCGGCAAGAGCGGTGGTGATGGGAAGCCGTTGACACCGCGCGCGATACACGTTGTGGCGCCGGTTTCGGTTCCTAAGACCATCGCCGCGCCTTCGGGCCCTCTGACCAAGGCAACTGAAGAAGGTACCGGGCCGCTGGTTGGAACTGGCGGTCCGACGAGAGGGGTTCGCCCACAGTATTCTGATCCCCGAGTATGGGAGCCGCCCGGTCCGGTCGTCAGCGCTCCAAAGACCGTAAAGCAGACCCTCGACAGTCTGATTGCCGAAGCCATCGCGCCGTACAACGACTCGGTCGCGGCGGCCGCGCAGCGCCGCGATCCGACGGATTGGACGATCCAGAAGGGCGGTTACAAGTGGGGAATCGACAGGCGGGCGATACGACTGGGTCCCGTTTCAATTCCCACGGCGCTGCTCGCGATGCTACCGCTCAACATCCAGGGCAATCCAACGACGATACAACGCGACCGCGCGTTTGCGGCGATGAATGCGGACATCAACTGGCACGCCCAACAGGCGATCAACGAAGCCGACTTCATGAAGGCCGTGCGAAGCATCCGTGAACGAAAAGAGCGCGAGCGGGCCGCCGCGCTCTCCGGATCACCGGCGCAGGCGAAGGACCGTTTCGGGGACCAGAAGCCGTAGGCCTGGCATCTCGTTTGATCTGGCTTTCAACTGCAACTGAACGGGTGCGAGTTGTCAGAAGCGTAGCTGATAGTTGTCGGTTCACTACGCCCCGACTTATCCCAGTGGCATTCTGAGCCACTGCTTGTGCCATGACGCCAGTAGTGACGTCCCGGCGTAGTGAACTGGTACCTGCTCGCTATGCTACTGGCGTCTCGCACCCGTTCTGTTGCAGTTGCAGTTGTAGTTGTACTTATCAGGTGAACTGCGCAAATCCGACGGTATTTCCTCCAGGCTCGCGAACGTAAATCTCGATGCTGCCGTAAAACGTCTTGTGTCTTGGCTTCACGACGGGCGCGCCGATGAGGGATTTCGCCACCTTTTCCAGATCGTCGACGGTGATGAATAGCGCGACCGAGTGGCCCATCAAGTCCTTCGCTGACCCGGGTTGCTCGTCTATGACGCTCGCGCGCGTCTGGTACATGATCTCGACGGCTCCCAGCTGCACGCTGGCGAAAATCAATTTTCCATCGGGACCGGGCACCTCGTTCGTCACCGCGAATCCAAGTCGGTCGACCCAGAATTTGAGGCAGGGTTCAACGGACTCGACGATGAGAACGGGAGTAAGCTGCTTCAGCGACGCGCTCAACTTTCCGGACGCGCCTGTAGATTCTGCAGACATCCAAACCTCCCAGAATTGATCATGATCTGTCGAGCCGGAAGAAGTGCCGGCAAGAGAGAGCGAATGCCTTGAAGCAAAAAAACGGTCGGCTCGCGCCGACCGCTAAAGTACTGCTGAATGGCCGGGTTTACGACTGCAGCGTGTTGCTTCCGTTATTTGCGTCGAAGCCGGGACGGAAAACTCCGCAGACCACTCCAAGCACGCCGAAATCGGTTCCCGGCTGAATGGTGATGTCGCGGTCCGCCGGATTCGCGGCCTCGAGCACGACCGTTCCGGAACGACGGGTAAATGTCTTGACCGTCGCCTCTTCGCCGATGCGCGCGGCAATGACATCCTTGTCGCGCGGGTCCTGGCGCGGGTTCACCATCACATAATCGCCGTCATTGATGCATTTACCGACCATGCTGTCGCCCTTCACCTTGAGGAAGAAGACATCCTCGGAGGGGACAAAGCGGCGGTCGATGGTGATGAATCCCTGGCGATGCTCCGGAATCAGAGCGGGCTCGCCAGCGTGGATCTTTCCATAATAGGGAACGGGCTGCGTCCGTAGCGCTCCACCAAAGCCGAGGAGGTTGACGCCGCGTGATCTCGAGGGGTCTCGCTCGATATAGCCCTTTTTTGCCAGCGACTGGAGCAGATCAGAAACCGTTTTCGTCGATTTGATCTTGAACTGCTTTCCGATGTCCCGAATGCTGGGCTGATACGTTCTCTCGGCCGTGAAATCGAGGAGGTAGTGGTAAACCGAGCTCTCGAGCTTTGTTAAAGGCTCGGCCATCTGATGCATCCTTGGAAATGGCGAGGCCCTTGTCGGAGGGGTCCCGCGTCTAAACAGTAATGTGTGTACGGAACCGTACCCGGTCAACTGTTTCTGGCGGACACTTCGGGCTTCCTTACCCCCGGAGCGCGGCTAAAGCCTTATCGATTCGTTTCAGGGATAGCTCCCGCCCCATCTGAACCAGGATCTCGAAGATTCCTGGGCTCACCGTGAGTCCGGTCAGGGCTACTCTGAGCGGCTGGAAGATCTTTCCCGCAGCCACCCCGCGCGCCTCCGCGAGTCCTCGCAGCGATTCCTCGAGCGCTCCGGATTCCCAGACCGCGGTGCCGGCCAGGGCTTCCCGGGTCGCTCCCAAGAGGTCTGACGCTTCCGCGGGATCCTTCCAGCTCTTGGCCACCGCCGCCGGATCGTACTCGATGTCCTCGAGGAAATAGGGCCCAGCCTGCCGCACGATATCGTCGATCGTCCGGGACCGCACTCGCAGAAGGTCCAACAGTCGAAAGTACCAATCGCGCCTCTCGACCAGCTCCTCCTCGGTCGCCAGACGTGCGGTGATGATCGCTGGAGTGACGCGCCGCTCCAGCTCCTCGAGTGCGATCATCGATAGATGCTGTCCGTTCATCCACTCCAGTTTCTTGGGATCGAAGATCGCCGCTTTCTTCTGGAGCCCATCGACGGTGAACAGCTCGATCATCTCCGGCATGGTCATGACTTCGCGATCTCCGCCGGGAGACCACCCTAGCAGCGCGAGGAAATTGAGCATCGCACTCGGAAGAAGTCCGTAGTGCTGATAGTCTCCCACGGCCGTCGCACCGTGCCGCTTGCTCAGTTTCTTTCCATCGAGACCGTGGATCATCGGCAGATGCGCGAAGGTCGGCAGAGGAGCACCGAGTGCGCGGTAGAGCAGAATCTGCTTCGGCGTGTTCGAGATGTGATCGTCCCCCCGCATCACCACGGTGATGCCCATTGCGATGTCGTCGGATACGACCGCGAGATTGTAAATCGGGGTCGCGTCCGAGCGAAGGATTACGAAATCCTCGATGTCCTTGTTCGGGAAAGCGATCCTCTCGTGTACGAGATCATTCCATTCGGTGGTTCCCTCTGGAACTCTGAAACGGACGACGTATGGCTCTCCGGCGGCGACCCTGCGCTCCACTTCTTCGCGCGGGAGTCGATCGCAGCGCCGATCGTACTTGAACGCTTCCTTCCGCGATTCCGCTTCGCGCCGACGCTCCTCGAGCTCGGCCGGAGTGCAGAAACAGCGATAGGCGGCGCCGGTCTCGAGCAGCCTGCGCGCATCCGCCTGATGGCGGGCGAGGTTTGCGCCCTGGTAGACCACGCCGTCGTCCCAATTGAGCCCGAGCCACTCCAGCCCGTCGAAGATCGCGCGTGTGCTCTCGTCCGTGCTGCGCGCCTTGTCGGTGTCTTCGATGCGGAGCAGAAACTCGCCGCCGAATTTTCGCGCGTACAGCCAATTGAAAAGGGCGGTGCGCGCGCCGCCGACGTGGAGGTATCCCGTCGGGGAAGGAGCAAAGCGCAGGCGCGGTTTGGTGCCGTTAGTCATTGGCGACTCGAAAATGAACAGCGGGCCCACACTGGATGCGCGGACCCGCCGAGCGGAGAGAGAGGGATTCGAACCCTCGATACGCGTTTCCACGTATGCCGGTTTAGCAAACCGGTGCCTTCAGCCTCTCGGCCATCTCTCCGGGAGAGTTTCGGAAGTTATTGGCGCTGAGAGTGTTCTACAACCCTTCATCCCCGCGCATACCTGAATCTGTCGATAGGCGCGCATCCTTGAATTGCGCTGGCGAAATGCGTTGCGCGCGTGCATCAATTTGGAGAACGCATTGCTGGAGGGTGAAATGATTTCCCGGAACACTCGCAGTCTGGCTAAGCTGATTCCCGCGCTCGGCTTGATCGCTGCTGCCGCGTCTCCGCTGGCGGTCGTGGAGTACCGGATCCCGCGGGAACAGGCCTTCCCGCACGATCCCGCCGTCGGCGGCGACGGAATCGTCTGGTACACGGATCAGCAAAACAGCTTCATCGGGCGCGTCGATCCGGCGACAGGGAAAATCACCGATTACCCAACGCCAACGCCCGCATCAGGGCCGCACGGAATCGTCGTTGCGCCGGACGGCGGCGTGTGGTACACGGCGCAGCGGACAAGCAAGCTCGGGCGCCTCGATCCAAGAACGGGACGCATCGAGGAATTTGCGTTGCCGGCGGCCGCGCGCGATCCGCACACTCCGCTAATTCACAAAGGAATGGTCTGGTTCACGGTTCAGCAGAGCAACATGTACGGCCGGCTCGATCCGCGGACGCACGACGCGAAGGTGTGGAGCGTGCCGACGAGCCGCGCGCTTCCCTATGGGATGGTCAACGCTCCCGACGGATCGATCTGGGTCGCGTTGTTTGGAACCAACAAGTTGGGACGGATCGACGGAGAGAGCGGGGCGCTTCGTGAGGTAACTCTTCCCGCAAGTGGAGCGCGTCCACGACGTCTTGCCGTCGACGAAACGGGAATAGTGTGGTACAGCGATTTTGCGCGCGGCTATCTCGGCTCCTACAACCCGAAGAACGGAACATTCAAGGAATGGCTATCGCCAGGTGGTGCCAGCTCGGCACCTTACGGCATCGCGATCGCTCCCGACGGACGGATATTCTACGACGAGGCGCGTTCCGGAACAATCGTCGCTTTCGATCGAAAATCGGGGCAAATGGAGACGATCAAGATCCCCACGCCGGGTTCTATCGTTCGGAACATGTCAGTCGACAGCACGCGAGGCCGCATCTGGCTGGCCCTGAGCGGAACCGGCCGGATCGGAAAGATCGAGCTCAAGTGACTGCGTCCTGAACCCCACGATGGCCACCGAGGCATGGAAATGAGATCGTCCCTCCGCCCGCTCGCGTTTTCCTTTTCGTTTCTGATCACGGTTTGGAGCGCGCAACTGCGTGCTCAGGCAGGGGACCCGCACTCGACCAGCCTTCTCGGTCTCCCGCCATCTGCGACCCGCGCGGGGCGCGATCCGAATCAGCCTGTCGACGAAGAATACACGCGCAAAATCCGGGAATACACGACGGAGCCGTTCTTCCTTTCGCCGCTCGTGGATTATCTGCCGGCGTCGTCTACAGTGCCGACTCCGAAGGCGGTGCTCGGGGATATAGCAGGCGCGCGCAACAATCTGCCGTACTCGAAAGAGGTCTACGCCTACATGCGGCTGCTCGCCAAGGCGAGTCCGAGGGTGCGGGTGTACTCGATCGGCAGAACGGAAGAGGGAAGAGAGATGATTGCCGTTGCGGTTGCCTCCGAGTCGCTGTTCGCGAACCTCGAGCAGAACAGGGCAAACCTCGCGAAGCTCGCTGATCCGCGCAGCATCAACATGGACGATGCGGAAGCAACGCGAATTGTCAGCCAGGCGACTCCGGTCTACTACATCACGGGAACGATCCACTCTCCGGAATCAGGAGCGCCGACAGCGTTGATGGAGCTGGCGTACCGGCTTGCGGTCGACGAGAGCCCGTACATCAAAAACATTCGCGAACACCTGATCACGCTCATCACTCCCATCGTGGAGGTGGACGGACGTGATCGCGAGGTAGATGTTTTTCGGTGGCACATGGCGCATCCGGGCGAGACGTACCCTCCGCTTCTCTACTGGGGACACTACGTCGGTCACGACAACAATCGCGATGCGATGGCGCTCACGCTCAAGCTGTCGCAGAACGTCCTCAATACCTACCTCGACTGGAAGGCGCAGGTACTGCACGACCTGCACGAATCTGTTCCATACCTCTACGACAACACGGTTGGCGACGGTCCGTACAACGCCTGGCTCGATCCGCTCCTCACCAACGAGTGGCAGATGCTCGGCTGGAACAACGTGCAGGAGATGACGCGCTTCGGAATGCCGGGAGTGTTCACCCATGGCGACTTCGACACGTGGTCCCCGGGCTATCTAATGTTCATGGCGGCGACGCACAACGGAATCAGCCGCCTCTACGAGACCTTCGGAAATGGCGGAACGGCCGAGACGGTCGAGCGCACGCTCCTTCCGAACGAAACCGCGCGCACATGGTACAGGCAGGATCCACCGCTGCCGCGTGTGAAGTGGTCGTTGCGCAACAACAACAACTATCAGCAGACGGGATTGCTCGTCTCGCTCAGTTACTTCGCCAACAACCGCGCGCAGTTTCTCGAGAACTTCTGGCAGAAGAGCAAGCGCTCGATTTTGAAAGCGCGGTCAGAAGGTCCGGCCGCGTACGTGCTTCCCGCAGACGAGAGACGTCCCGGCGCGCAGGCGGAGTTGCTCCGCATTCTTCAGAAGCAGCGCGTCGAGATATCACGCGCGACAGCGCCTTTCACGGTGATGGCCCCCGTTCCACGCTCACGTCCGACACTAGCCCCCGGCGCAGCCGGGCGATCTCCCGACAGCACGAGGCGTGCGGATTCAGTGCGCGCCGACAGCGCGAGGCCAGCGGAGGTGACGCGAGCCGCTGACAGCACAAGGCCGAGTGAGATGGCGAGAGTGCCAAACGCCGCGCCGCCGATAAATCCGTACGACACTCTACCGCTCTCCGTGCTACGATTGGAGCCGCGCCAGTTTCCAGCCGGCAGCTTCATCATCCGCATGGACCAGCCGTATTCCCGCATAGCCGACGCGCTGCTCGATTACCAGTACTGGAGTCCGAGCGATCCACAACGAACTCCATACGATGACACCGGCTGGACGTTTCCGGAGAATTTCGCCGTCCGCTCCTATCGGATCACCGATGCGAAAGTCCTCGCGGTCCCGATGGAACCGATCGGCGGCGAGATCAGGGCTCCGGGCGGCGTCGTCGGCAGCGGGACCATCTTTGCAATCGACCACAACGCGGATAACGCTCTGGCGACGCTGCGATACCGCCTCAAGGATGCGGACTTTCAGATCGCCGAGCAGCCGTTTGAGGCGGGGGGACACAAGTTCGTGCGGGGCTCGTTCATTGTGCGCCGGGTCGGGGCAGGAGATCTCGACAGGGCGTCTGCGGAACTGGGCCTGAGAGTTTACGCCTTGGGTGCGGCGCCAACTGTGCCGACACACGCAGCGCGTGCGCCGCGAGTAGCGATCATGCACACCTGGCTGAATACGCAGACCGAAGGGTGGTGGAGGCAGGCGTTCGACTTCCTTCACGTTCCATACGACTACATCAGTGTTCAGGACGTGGCGAGGGATCGGAACCTGAATGCAAAGTACGATGTGATTCTGTTTCCTCCGGGAGGAGGTAGTCCGCAGTCGATCATTGCGGGAATGCCGATGTGGCGGAATCCGATGCCGTGGAAGAAGACGGAGCTGACGCCCAATATCGGAGTCGATGAAACCGACGACATTCGTCCCGGTCTCGGGTTGAACGGAGTCGACAACCTCGCTGCGTTCGTAAAGAGCGGGGGAGTGCTGGTGACGGTCGAGAATACTGCCAACCTCGCCGTGATATTCGGACTGGCGAGCGGTGTGTCAACGAATCAACCGCCGCGGCTTCACGTCGTTGGCAGCCTGTTGCGCACGAAGGTGGTCGACGACGCGAGCCCGATCGCCTACGGAATTCGCGACAGCCTGGCCGTATACAGCGACGATGGCTCGAGCTTCAGCGTTACCAACGTCCTCGGCACGCGCGGCGGGCGG
>Ga0209217_1000328_pt1 | contig 12607 bp, 8 predicted proteins | sample JacPinW_OM3H0_M2_FD_187957 | JGI IMG/M metagenome (GOLD analysis project Ga0209217, IMG submission 187957) | Forest soil microbial communities from Algoma, Ontario, Canada - Jack Pine, Ontario site 1_JW_OM3H0_M2 (SPAdes) (version 2) | ecosystem: Environmental > Terrestrial > Soil > Boreal...
GAGAATTTTTTCCCGGCGCAATTTGTAGAGCATCGCCAGCACTTCCTGCGTCTTTCCGAGCGCGAACACGGGAATAAGGACGCAACCTCCGCGCGCGAACGCGTTTTCGATCGATTGCGCCAGGCGTTGTTCTTCGCCCGCGCGCGACCACGTCGCCGGCACAGGTGTATCGCCGCGAGTGCATTCCATCACCAGGATGTCGATCTTCTCCTCGGGGAAAACCGCCGCCTGCGCGATCGTTTGATCATCAAAATTGACGTCGCCGGTATAAAACAGCGTACGGCCTTCGCCACGAATAAGAATTCCAGTTGAACCGAGAACATGTCCGGCATCGAAAAATTCGAATGTAACTGCGTCACCGTTCGCAGCCGGTGTGCGTTCGCCCGAAAGCGTGTAGGCGTGCCGCAACGTGCACGATTGCCAACGGTCGGCGGCGCGATCGGTCTCGCGATGGGTGAAAAGCGGACACAGCGTCGTCCCGAACTCTTCGCGTTGCCGCGTCATCACGTTAACCGAGTTGTGCAGCAACACGCTGCCGATTTCGGTCGTCGGTTCAGTCATGAACACGCGCGCCTGCGGTTGGCGCCGCATCAAAACCGGCAACGTCCCGATGTGATCCTGATGCGAGTGCGAAACAATAATCGCGTCGAGCCGGCGGTCGCCGAGCCCTTTCCAATTCGGCAGCGCTTCTTCCCCTTCGAATTTCGGATGCATTCCGGAATCGAGCACGAGCCGATGGCCAGCGGCCTCTAAATAGTACGAATTAGCGCCAATCTCAGTTCGGCGCGTCAGATTGATGAATTTCAAAGACCCTTCCTTCTGCTCCTCGGTTTCATGTAACCAGAAGATTGGTCAAACGGTCTAGAGAAAGAGAAGGGAAGACGCAAGGAATGAACGCGCAACTGTCGTCTGAGAAACTGGTTTCATGAATATGCTGACGCCGTTGCCCGCTGCGAAATGGAACGAAGCGACGGCGACCCATCTCTTGAATCGGGCCGCTTTCGGCGGGACGCCGGCAGAGATTGAAGCGACCCGGAAAAAGGGTCTCGCGACCGCTGTTGGGGAACTCATTGATCAACGCGCCAAGTCCGCAGACATACCGGCACCCACGTGGGCGCATCCGCGCAACATTCAATCGACGCGGATGGAAATTAAGGCGGCCAAAGAACGCGGCGGAAATTTTCAGCAGAAGGAGCGTCAAGTCCGGATGATGGAAGGCGAAGATATTGTCGATCTTCGAAGATGGTGGCTCGAGCGGATGGCGAAAGGACCTGCGCCGTTACTGGAGAAGATGACGCTGTTCTGGCACGGACACTTCGCGACCAGTGTTCAGAAAGTCAGGGACGCTTATTGGATGTGGCTGCAAAACGACACTTTGCGCCAAAACGCTTTCGGCAATTTCGCCACGCTGGTGAAAAAAATGTCCCGCGACCCGGCGATGATGATCTATCTCGATCTGCAGCAGAGCCGGAAAGAGCACCCCAACGAAAATTGGGCGCGCGAGCTAATGGAACTCTTCACTGTCGGCATCGGCAATTACAGCGAGCAAGACATTCGCGAATCGGCGCGCGCGTTCACCGGTTACCGGATCGACATGACTACGCAGCAATTTCGGTTTGCGCCGTTTCAGCAGGACCGCGGCCCAAAAAATTTCATGGACCACAGCGGTCCGCTAAACGGCGACGATATCATTGATCTTTTGGTCAAGAAGCCGGCCTGCGCCCAATTCATCGGTCGAAAGCTCTGGCGCTTTTTTGTCGAGGACGAACCGTCAAATGCAATTGTCGATCTTGTCGCGGCCAGTCTGCAAGCACACAACTTCGAAATGCGTCCCGTCCTGCGAGAAATTCTCAGCTCGACACAATTCTATTCAGAGCGCGCGATGCGCACGCAAATCAAAAGCCCGGTGCAGTACATCGTCCAAACGGTGAAGCTGCTCGACGCGCCCTTGCCGTCGCCAGTCGTTGCTCAGAATGCCATGCGACAGATGGGACAGATTCTTTTTGCGCCGCCCAACGTGAAAGGCTGGGACGGAGGCAAGACCTGGATCAGCACATCGACTTTGTTGTTTCGCTATAACTTCGCGAATTATCTGATCAACGGCGACGCGATTCTCCCTCCGGGCGCGCCGCAGCGACGGCAAGGCGGCGATTTGGGATTCATTCGTCCGGCGCAATTGGCCGAGCAAATCCGACGAGAGCCGATCGACGTTAGCAAGCTCGCGCCAACCGAGCTGCGCGATAAACCGCGCGAACTTGTCGATCGTTTGAGCGCGCGGCTTTTCCAAAGCCCGGCGTCCAAGAAAGAAACTGAAACTTTTGTGCAATACCTCGAGGCGCGAAAACCGGACATGAGCGATCAAACGATGCGCGGCCTCGTCCATTTGATGATGAGCACACCGCAATTTCAATTGGCCTAACGATTATGAAACCGACTCTGCAAACACGTCGAAAATTTTTGCGAACGTCGATGCTTGGTGCGGCGGCGACCTGGACGCTGCCTGTTTTCCTCGAGAAAACTTTCTTCGCGCTCGACGCGCTCGCCGCGGACGCGTTCACTCAAACTGTTACCGGCAAGGACGGAACGATCCTTGTTGTTTTGCAGATGGCTGGCGGAAACGATGGACTCAACATGATCGTGCCGTTCGCGGATGACGCTTATCATCGCGCGCGTCCCCGATTATCTCTGCCGGCCGATCAGATTCTTAAGATCGACAATTACGTTGGCCTCAATCCGAAACTCGCCGGTTTGAAATCGCTCTATGACGAAGGCCACGTCGCGATTGTGCAGGGCGTCGGCTATCCGAACCCCAACCGTTCGCATTTTCGGTCGACCGAAATCTGGCAGACCGCTTCCGATGCCGATCGACCATTGAGCGACGGCTGGATCGGTCGTTACTTCGACAATTGCTGCGCAGGAGCGGACCCAACGGTTGGAGTTGCAATCGGCGAAGAAACGCCGCAAGCCTTCGCCGCTAAAAATCCGACTGGCGTCACGTTTTCGCGCCCGGAACAATTTCGGTTTCGACCATCCGAACCAGACGGCGGACGCATGAGCGCTGAAGAGATGCTCTTTCGCCAACTGAACGAAACCGCGAGCGGCGAAGAAGCTGTTGCCGCACCCGACGGCGCATCGGTTGGCGCGATCAATGGAAAAACAAAAAGCGATTTGAGCACATTGGACTTTTTGCAACGCACCGCGCTCGATGCGCAACTGAGCTCGGATAAGATTCTGGCGATCGCGCGCAAATCAAAATCCACGGTCACGTATCCGCAGGGTCAGCTGGCCGCCAGTTTGAACATCATCGCACGAATGATCGGCGGCGGTTTACCGACGCGCGTTTATTATGCGAGCCAGGGAGGGTTCGACACACACGCCGGGCAAATCAACGCTCACCAGCGCCTAATGACGGAGTTCAACGATGCGGTGGCGGCGTTTGTGTCTGATCTCAAGCAGCAGGGAAATTTTCAGCGCGTACTGTTAATGACGTTCAGCGAATTTGGCCGGCGGGTTCAGGAAAACGCCAACGGCGGGACCGACCACGGCGCCGCCGCCCCGATGTTTGTTCTCGGCGGCGCGATCAAGCCCGGTCTATTTGGAAAGTGTCCGAGCCTGACCGATCTCGATCACGGCGATTTGAAATTCAACACCGACTTCCGCGGCGTGTACGGGACGGTGCTCGACCGTTGGCTCAAAGCGCCGAGCCAAACCGTGCTTGGCCGCAAGTTCCCCGCGCTCGCGATTATCTAGAGCAGTTGCTCAAAAACCCGCAGCCAGTTTCCGCGCAAGATTTTGTCGATGTCTTGGTCCCTGAACCCTCGCTCGATCAATTTGCGAGTGAGATTCCGGGCGTGCGAATGATTGGTCAGATCCGGAATAAAATGTGGCGTCGTCAATTTTTCGGCCATCCATTTCTTCTTTGATTCTGGCCATTGCCGGTAAATGAATTCGAAAAAGTCGAACCCGATCCCGACGCAATCGATGCCGATCAGACTCGCGACATGCTCGATGTGATCGACATAGCAATCCAGCGTGCTCCCCTTTTGCTCGGGGCTGACGAGGACCGAATTGATACCAATCACTCCGCGGCGTTCGCTGATTAATTTGATCTGCTCATCGCTGATGTTGCGCTCGACATCATAAAATTTTCGGGCGTTCGTGTGCGAAACAACCAGCGGTTTCGTCGTAAGATTGACAATCTCTTCGAAGCCGACCGGATTGATGTGGGCAAGATCGATAATCAGACCGAGATTTTCGCATTCGCGGACAAGATCGCGACCAAATGGTGTTAGTCCTTCGGGCGATGAGCCGCTCGCAGCAAAGATGCCGCCGTGACCAGCGGCGTTCGTGCGCGCGTGAGTCAATCCAATTGCGCGAACGCCGAGTTCATAAAACGCGCGCAACAAATCCAAATCGTTCCCGAGTGGCTCGACGCCTTCCATGGTGATGAGAAAGCCGATCCTTTTGGAATCGAGCGCGCGCGCAATGCCATCCTGGCTGCGACAGATCATGCAGCGCTTTGATTGCTCAGCTTCAGTGTAAAGCCGGGCGATTTGATCGAGCGCCACTTGCAGGCCGCGCTCGGGAAGATATCGATCTTCAATGTAGATCGCAGCGCCAATGATTCCCATCCCGCCGGTTTCGAACTCGGCCAAAAATTCATTCGCGAGGACATTTGGCTGAGCCCGCTTTTCGTACAGATCCATCGGCAAATCGAAATGCATGTCGATGACGCCGCCGGCGTGCAGCTGGTCGACGCGGTCTTCGATTGATTCGGGCGAAATCGTCATTGCTTTTTATCACGCGCTGGCAAATCGCTCACGATCGTCTGTCATCCCGAGCGAAGCGAGGGACCTCTCACAGGATGATTAGGTCACGCTTACTACTTAGCGTGATCCAAGCTTCGTATGTGAGATCCTTCACTTCGTTCAGGATGACATGCTTCGGAGTTTTCGAAATATTTCGATAGCACGATTAAACTGCTGCTGTTTGGCTACGGCGCCGGCGGTGGCGATGCAATCGCGACGGTTCGGGCCGCACCCTTCGGTTTCGGGAGAACGATCGCAAACAATACCGAAATCCAAGTCGCTCCGAGCGGCAGCCAGGCCGGGATCCAGATCGAAAACCGCGAGATCATCGCGAGCGCAATCAAACAATAAGCAGCCGAAAATGCGACCGCCCCGATAATCAGATCGATCCGCGAGAATCTTCGAAGCGCGCCGCTCAAGGCGGCGGCGATCACGACAATGATACAATCGAAAATCCAGCTGACGCGCCGGACGAATGAATTGGTTTGGATCGCGCCAATCGCGGCCGCGAAAAGATCCGGCGCATTTGTCTCCGGCCGAGCCAACACCAGCTGGGTCCGAACATCTTCAAGCCGAATCGCGCTCGCCGCGCCACTTTCGTGTTGTTGGGCCGCGAGCAAAAGTTCGTTCAGCGTGACGTGACGCGCGCGCTGGACCACGCGCGGATTGATCAGGAGCGTGCCGTCGGATCGAATGGGAATTTTGGTTCCGTTCGGAAGCGTAATCGCAGTGCCGATGTCGATCTTTACTTCGCCCGGCGTAAGGCGCATCCAAAGAAGCGCGGCTTGGAGTGCAAACGACGGAATCACTTCACCGCGATACTGAAACAATAACGGGACGTGGAGATCGTCCGCGCTTTCTTCAGGCAGATTGATGAAGCCAAGGGTGGAAAGGATCCGGATATCTTCGTCGGGCTGATGTTCGATCCCGGAAAATTCCGGAAGATCTCCCCGGCGACCGCTGACTCGGGTGAAACCGGCAATTTCCGCGACCGGCGCATCCGGGTCAGGGGTTGAAGTTAATTCTGCACCGAGCACCAGCTTCGGAACACGCATCGCCTGGTCGATGAAGATCTGTTCCTGATCTTTATTGCGTCCGCCCCATTGCAAAATTGGTTCGATCGCAATCACCGTCGGCTTGAATTCGAGAATGCCCTGCAAAAGCAAAGCGGTCTCGAGCGGTGGCGGCGGATTTTGTCGTCCGGTTTCAATGATCGTGATCGGCACCGCCTTGGCCGCCGGTTGTGAATGTCGAATCAGCCAACGCAAAAAATATTCCTCGGAACGCTGGAACCGCGGTTCGCGCAGAAACAAAACGCCAAGCAACAACACAACAATGATGACCCAGATCGACGGCCGCTCCATCGGCGAAAAGTGAAGAGTGCCATGTGACCAGTGACAAGCGAAAAGCAGGCGCGATCGCGGCATGTCTCGCGAAAGAACTTTATGCGACGCGTGAAATGAACTGGTCTATTCGGACCGGCAAACGTGTGTAAGGCGATGTCTCACGCCGTTGCCGCTCGACATTTTTGTCACTGATAGCCAGCCTTGCGCGAACCCGAGGCTGAAAGAACGACAAAGGAAAAAGTAATGAAATCAAATCCGCTGAGAAACGCGATCGCAATCTGCGCTGCTGCGCTCGCATTTTCTAGTGTAACGATTTTTGCCCAAACGACGATTTGGACGGACGCGACCGGTAATTGGTTCACCGCGGGCAACTGGGACAACGGTCTACCCAATGCCGCGACCGACGCGGAGATCAACAACGGCGGCACAGCACAAATCGCGGCGGCTGGCGCCACGGCAAAAAATGTGTCGCTCGGCCAAAACCTCGGCTCCGCCGGCACGCTAACAATTAGTGGCGCAGGATCGACATTGACCAACAGCGGAACACTCTCCGTTGGTAGCAGCGGCGCTGGCACGCTCCACATTCAAAATGGCGGGAGCGTCTCCAGTGTCACAGGCGAGATTTCCGAATTCGCAGGTTCTGCCGGCCACGCCACCGTCGATGGTGCAGGATCGACTTGGAACACTAGCGCAAGTCTTTTTATCGGCGATAGAAGTGACGGCGACCTAGCGATCACAAATGGCGGAGTGGTTAACACAACTCTCAAGGGTATAATTGGCGGTTCCGCGAACGGTACCGTCAATGTGGATGGCAGCGGGTCGAAGTGGTTAATGGGTGACGAACTCTTCGTCGGCAATCTCGGACATGGCACGCTTACGATCACCGGCGGCGGCCTAGTGATGGATGTGACCGGCCGCATCGCCCGCTCCAATGGCTCTACGGGTCATGCGACCGTTGATGGCGTCGGCTCGATGTGGACAAATAGTGGCTTATTCGTTGGCGACGGGGGACACGGAATCCTGGATATTACGAATGGCGGCCAGGTTTCCAGCATGCTCGTTTTCATTGGATTTGACAGTGGCAGCTCAGGTGTGGCAACCGTCGACGGCGTTGGATCGAAATGGACGAACACAGGCGATTTTGTTGTCGGCAACCTCGATCAAGGCACGCTCGCCATCACCAACGGCGGCGGCGTCAGTAACGTCGATGGCCTCATCGGCGACCACTCCGGTTCCAACGGCACGGTGATAGTGAATGGCGCTGGCTCAACCTGGACAAACAGCGGCAATCTTTATGTAGGCGGCGGCAGTGGCGGCCCGGGTGGCACCGGGCTGTTGCGGATATTGAATGGCGGCACCGTTAGCGCATCCACGACCACGGTATGGAGCAGCGGCACGCTCGAGATTGGCGTGAACCCGGTCCTAACCACCGGCACACTGACGTTCGACGGCGGCACGCTGCGGACAATCGCCAACACCACTTTTACGAACAACGCCACGCTCGCGGCAGGCGGTGTAAGAGTTGACTCGCTAGGATTCACCTCCACTCTGAGCGGGATTTTTAGTGGCACCGGCGGGTTCTTCAAGTTTGGCACCGGCACGATTATCTTAACGAACGCGAACACCTATACGGGCATCACGAACGTCAACGTCGGCTCGTTAATTATTAATGGTTCGACAACGAGCGACACTTTTGTTGATGGGCTCCTCGGCGGCACGGGTACGATTTTCGCGAATGTGAGCAACGGCGGCGTCGTCAGCCCGGGCGATTCAGGCCCCGGCACCTTCCACATCACAGGCACTTACATCCAAAGCTCCACCGGGACATTACGGATTGAGATTGGCGGCCTTGCCCAAGGGACACAGAGCGATTTGCTCGCGGTGGGCGGGAGCGCTTCGCTTAATGGGACGCTGCAACTTATTCGAATCAACAACTTCAGGCCCTTGCCCGGCGATCGGGTAACAATCATCACTGATCAGGGCGGACACACTGGAATGTTTTCCAATCTGGACCTGGTTAACTGGGGATTAATTCAACCAGTGCCAATGTACAATGAGCCGACCGACGTTTACGTGGTCTTTGAACTTGCCAGCACCTTTCAATCTCAGGGCGAAACGCCTAATCAGCGCGCCGTCGGTCACGCAATCGATCAAGCTTTTAGCGACCAATGTCTCGCCAGTAATGTTTTAGGGGTTCTCGGTAGCATTCCAGCGCCCGATTTGCCGCGAGTTTTTGATTTGATTGCGCCAGAAGAGTTCGCCGCGATGTACGAGATCAGTTTCTCGCGGGCCGTTGTGCAAAGCGAAAACTTGCAACGACGGATGGACCAGATTCGCGATAATGCTGACCCGAATTGCGGACCGATAGTGGAAAACAATCCACCGATTCAGGAAGGCAAGAACGTCGTCAGCAAGAACGTTGCGTCGCCGGCGCCGGCGCCTCCTCCGGACAATCGCTGGGGCACGTTCGCCATGGGTAGCGGCGATTATGTGACGGTACATAACCAGGACGAGAACGCGGACGGTTATAAGATTGCAAATGGCAGTTTCCTGGCCGGCGTGGATTACCGGTTGCTGCATAATTTGGCGATTGGCGTTTATGGCGGATACGTCGGAAGCGAGAGCGATCTGGTTGGCCACGGCCGAATCATTACCGATGGCGGCACGGTGGGTGGATACGCCACTTTCTTCAGCCACGGCTTTTATCTTCAGGCCGCCGGTGGCGGTGGCTGGAATAGCTATGAAAATCTGCGTGCGGCGTTCTTGGGCGTAGCGCATAGCTCAACCAACGGGAGCGAAGTCAACGCGATGGGAGCCATTGGCTATGATTGGAGCATGAACTTCAATGCGGCCAATCATCCCGGGTCGCTCACCGTCGGACCGATCGCTTCAGTTCAATACACCAACGTCAACATTGACGGCTTCCATGAAACAGGCTCGCTGATTCCGTTGGAATTCCCGGGCCAAAGTGAAGATTCATTGCGCAGCACGATTGGCGGAAAACTGGCCATCTGCATTCAGACTGATCATGGCATCATGCTCCGGCCTGAAGCGCGTGTTGCCTGGCTCCATGAATACAACGACCGCTCGTATCCGATTAACGCGCGCTTTATTGGATGCGACGACTTATTTACCGTGCGAGGACCGAGGATCGGAGGAGACGCCGCGCAGGTTACGGGCGGTCTGACCGTCCAGTTCAATCCAATGGTAGCGCTCTTCGCCCACTACGAAGGGATCTTCGGTCGCGACAATTACGACAGTAACGGCGTCAGCGGCGGCCTGGCTATCAGTTTTTAGTAGTGGCCGGATCTGACTGTTTGCTGAGTTCGAGCATTCGCAAGATCGGCAATTCGGCGCGCTTGCGGATCGATTCCGGTAGCGTGATCTCCGGTTCCATGTTGAGCAGCGCATTATACGCTTTCTCCAGCGTGTTCATTTTCATGAACCGGCATTCTCCGCAAAAACAATTGTCGGTCGGCCCGGGAATGAATGTTTTGTCTGGAATTTCTTTCTTCAACCGATGCAGCATGCCCGCCTCGGTTACGATGATGATCTCGCGCGCGGGCGAATCTTTGCAGAATGCGATCATCTTTTCGGTGGAACAAACTTCGTCCGCCAGCATGCGGACCGCGTAAGTGCACTCCGGATGCGCCACCACGGGTGCGTCGGGATATTCTTCGCGAATTCGATTGATGCTGCGCGCCGTGAACTCGACGTGCACGTAACAAGTCCCCTGCCAGAGATCCATTTTGCGCCCGGTCCGCTCCATCACCCACGCGCCGAGATTTTGATCCGGCACAAAAAGAATATGTCGATCTTCGGGAGCCGCGCGCACGATTTTGTCCGCGTTGCCGCTGGTGCAAATCACATCGGCCTGCGCTTTCACGCCAGCGCTGCAATTGATGTAAGCGATGACGTAATAATTTTTGTCGGCGTGCTTTTTTAGAAATTCGGCCAGTTTTTCAGGCGGACACGATTCGGAAAGCGAACAACCGGCTTCGAGGTCGGGCAAAATCACGCGCTTGCTCGGATTAATGATCTTCGCCGTCTCCGCCATGAAATGAACGCCGCAAAAAAGAATCACGTCGGCGTCGGTCTTCGCGGCTTGATAACTCAGACCCAGCGAATCGCCTACGAAATGGGCGACTTCCTGCAGCTCCGGCACCTGGTAGTTGTGCGCGAGAATGACGGCGTTGCGCTCACGCGCGAGCTCACGCAGCTCTTCCGCCAGATCAACGCCAGTCCGGTTCGAATGGCTAATCCGGCTCGGAGCGAAATTTACACCGGGGCCTACCATGAATTATTATCGCTTGAAACGACCGCTTCTCAAACTCTCAGCCCTGTCATCCCGAGCCAGAGCGAGGGATCTCACAGTCGAAGTGCGGGTCACTCAATCTACTTTGCGTGATCAATCACCTTGTGTGAGATCCTTCACTTCGTTCAGGATGACAGCGCATGAATAGTTTTCGCCTCGGATTCATTGGCGCGGGCAAACTGGCCGGCTCAGTCATTCGCGGTTTGATGCGCGCCAAATTTTGTCCACCGGGCGAGATCATCGCGAGCGAGCCGAACGAACAAACACGCGCGGCGTTGCAAAAGGAAACCGCCGTTTCTGTGATCGCTGCGAACGTTGAGGTCGCAGAGAAAGCTAAACTTATTTTTATCGGAGTGAAGCCGGCGATCGTTTTGCCGGTTTTGCGCGAACTGAGCGACAAACTTCAAAACAAAGTTGTAATCTCGCTCGCGGGCGGCGTTCGGATTTCCAGCATGGAGAAAATCGCGAACGCGCGATTCATGCGCGCGTTGACCAATACGCCATCGGCAATTTGTCGTGCGGCGACCGGAATTACCCGCGGCAGTCGCACCACTAACGAAGATGTCGATCTTGCGAAAAAGATTTTTGGCGCAATTGGCGTTGTCGTCGAAGTCGAAGAAGAACAGATCGACGCCGTCACTGCGCTGAGTGGAAGCGGGCCGGCTTTCGTCTACACAGTGATCGAAGCGCTTGCGGCGGGCGGAACAAAAATGGGGTTGTCAGACGACGTCGCGCTAAAACTGGCAGCCGAAACGGTTCTCGGCGCCGCCCAGCTCATGATCGAAAGCAAAATGTCGCCGGAAGAGTTAGTGAAAATGGTCGTGACGCCGGGCGGCACGACTGCCGCTGGTCTCGCTGTGATGGAGAAACTCGGCACGAGCGAAAGTTTGATCGCTGCTATCGAAGCCGCGACCAAACGCGGCCAGGAAATGGCGAAAGAGAATTCATAACGCTTTTCGCATTACTTCAATCGGCGCTTCGCGTTGAAACCAAATTTCAAACGCGAGCGCGCCTTGATGAAGCAGCATCGAAAAGCCATTCGCCGCGCGCGCCCCAGCTTCGATTGCGGCTGAAAAAAACGGCGTGCGGTGCTGCGAGTAAACCGTGTCGTAGATCATCAAGTGCGGCGCAAGCAATCGCGACGGAATTGGCGAGGGATCGCTCCCATTCAAACCGAGCGGCGTTGCATTGACGACTAGATCGACATTTGCAATTTGAAAGCGAAACGCGCTTTCTTCCCACGCAATCGCTTGCAACCGCGCCACCGGGCCAAGCACCTTTGGGCCAGCAAAAAAGTCGCGCAGGTCATCGGCCAGTTTCTTTGCTTTATCGAAAGTGCGATTGGCGATGACCAGCCGCTCACAACTTTCCCTGGCACATTGCAGCGCAATCGCCCGTGCCGCTCCGCCCGCGCCCAGGATCATGATGCGCAGATCGCGAAGATCGACAGAGAACTCCTCGCGAATTGCGCGCGAGAACCCTTTGCCGTCGGTGTTGAAGCCGCGCACTTGTCCATTGTCGATCTTGACCGTATTCACAGCGCCGATTCGCAGCGCGCTTTCATCGAGATCATCCACAAACTCCAGCGCCGCGATCTTGTGCGGGATGGTTAGATTGGCGCCGATAAAGCTGAGCGTCCGGAGACGATTGAGCGCTTGCCGTAATTCGTTCGGAGAGATCTGAAACCGTGCGTACTGACCATCGATCTTGGCCTCGCGCAACGCGGCATTTTGTATCTGCGGCGAAAGCGAATGCACAACCGGATCGCCGAAGACACCGAGACGAATCGGCGGATCGACATCGCGCCAATTCTGCAAATCGCCAAGCGTGTAAACTTCCTTCATTGGCTTTTTTTTCATGTCATTCCGAGCAAAATCCAGTCCGGCTCGGACTCATTTGCTGGCGAGTTTCGTCATCATTCGATCGAAGCGTTTGAGCACGCGCTCTTTCCCCATCACTTCGAGCATGTGATACAAACTTGGGCCAACACTTCGCCCGCTGACCGCCACGCGCGCGGGATGAACCAGATCGCCGGTTTTGCAGCCAAGCTTTTGGGCAAGCGACTTCAGAGCGGACTCCAGGGTCTGAAAATCCCACCTGTCGATCTTTGCGAATTCTTCACGCAAAGCTTTCAATCG
>Ga0209217_1000329_pt1 | contig 12606 bp, 9 predicted proteins | sample JacPinW_OM3H0_M2_FD_187957 | JGI IMG/M metagenome (GOLD analysis project Ga0209217, IMG submission 187957) | Forest soil microbial communities from Algoma, Ontario, Canada - Jack Pine, Ontario site 1_JW_OM3H0_M2 (SPAdes) (version 2) | ecosystem: Environmental > Terrestrial > Soil > Boreal...
CCCGTGTAGTTCGCCTTCAGGTAGGCCGTCCAGTACGACACCATGCCGTATCCGGCGGCGTGCGATTTGTTGAACGCATAGTCGGCGAACGGAAGGATGGTGTCCCACAACGCTTTGATGGCCTTGGGCGAGAACCCGTTGGCCTGCATGCCTTCCGAGAAGCCTTCGAATTCCTTTTCCAGGACTTCGCGTTGCTTTTTGCCCATGGCCTTGCGCAGAATGTCGGCTCGGGCCAATGAGTAGCCGGCCACCTTCTGCGCGATGCGCATGATCTGCTCCTGATACACGATCAGGCCGTAGGTCTCGGCGAGGATTTCGCGCAGCGGTTCCTCGAGTTCGGGGTGAATAGGCTTGATCGCCTGTCGGTTGTTCTTCCGGTCGGCGTAATCGTTGTGGGCGTTCATGCCCATCGGGCCCGGCCGGTACAGCGCGATCACCGCGACGACGTCTTCGAATCCGGTGGGCTGCATGCGGCGCAGCAGGTCGCGCATCGGCCCGCCGTCGAGCTGGAACACCCCAAGCGTGTCGCCGCGACCCAGCAGCGCGAAGGTGGCCGGGTCGTCCAGCGGTACGGACTCCAGGTCGAGGTCGATGCCCCGGTTGGCTTTGATGTTCTCGATCGCGTCGCCGATGATCGTCAGGTTGCGCAACCCGAGGAAGTCCATCTTCAACAGGCCGATCGCTTCACACGCCGGGTAGTCCCAGCCGGTGATGATCGCCCCGTCTTGCGGTCGTTTCCACAGCGGGATCGCCTCGGTGAGCGGCTCGCTGCTCATGATCACCGCGCAGGCATGTACACCCGCGTTACGGATCAGACCTTCCAGCCCGCGCGCGGTTTGGTAGATGGTCCGCACATCGGGGTCGGTGTCGATCAGGCCGCGAACCTCGGCGGCTTCCTTGTAGCGCTCGTGGCTCGGGTCGGTGATGCCCGACAGCGGGATGTCTTTTGCCATGACCGCCGGCGGTAGCGCCTTGGTGATCCGGTCGGCAATCGCGAAACCGGGCTGCCCGTAGTGGATTCGGGCGGAGTCCTTCAACGCCGCTTTGGTTTTGATAGTGCCGAAGGTGATGACCTGGGCAACGCGGTCATGTCCCCACTTGTCGGCGGCGTAGCGCACCACTTCGCCGCGGCGGCGGTCGTCGAAGTCGATGTCGATGTCGGGCATCGAGGTGCGTTCCGGGTTGAGGAACCGCTCGAACAGCAGCCCATGCGGGATCGGGTCGATGTCGGTGATGCCCAGCGCGTAGGCCACCAGCGACCCGGCTGCCGAGCCGCGGCCCGGGCCGACCCGGATGTCGACCGACCGCGCGTAGTTGATCAGGTCGGCGACGATCAGGAAGTAGGACGGAAAACCCTTGTCGCAGATGACTTCGATCTCGTAGGCGGCCCGCTGTGCGTAGCCGTCGGGCATCGCTTGGGAGTCAGAGCCGAACCGTCGGCGCAGACCGGCGTCTACCTCGTGGCGCAACCAGGATGCCTGGTCGTGCCCATCGGGCACCGGGAAGACCGGCATCCGGTCGCGCGGTGCCCACACGTCGGCATAGGAGCTCACCCGCTCGGCGATCAGTAGGGTGGCGTCGCAGGCCCCGGCGACCTGGCTGTCCCAGATCGCTCGCATCTCGGCCGCGGACTTCAAGTAGTAGCCGTCGCCGTCGAACTTGAACCGGTTCGGATCCGACAACGTCTTGCCGGTTTGCACGCACAGCAGCGCCTCATGGTTGTGCGCGGCGTCGCGGGTGACGTAATGGCAGTCGTTGGTGGCCAGCGCCGGGATGTTCAGCGTGCGGCCGATCTCCAGCAGCCCGTCGCGGACTCGGCGTTCGATGTCCAGCCCGTGGTCCATCAACTCCAGGAAGTAGTTCTCCGCTCCGAAAATCTCCCGCCACTTGGCGGCGGACTCAAGCGCTTCGCGGTGCTGCCCGAGCCGCAGCCGGGTCTGCACCTCGCCGGAGGGGCAGCCGGTGGTGGCGATGATGCCGGCCGCGTGCTCGGCGATCAGCTCGGCATCCATCCGCGACCACTTGCCCAGCTGGCCCTCGAACGACGCCAACGACGACAGCTTGAACAGGTTTCGCAGGCCGGTGGCGTTCTCGGCGACCATCGTCAGGTGGGTGTAGGAGCCACTGCCGGACACGTCGTCGCTCTTCTGCCCCGGGTCGCCCCACAGGATGCGGCGGGTATCAAAGCGGGTACCGGGAGCGACGTACGCCTCGACGCCGATGATCGGTTTGATACCCGCCGCGGTGGCCGCGTTGTAGAACTCGCTGGCGCCGAACATGTTGCCGTGGTCGGTCATCCCGATCGCCGACATCTCCAGGCGCTGCGCCTCGGCCAGCATCGGCGCGATCTTCGCGGCACCGTCCAACATCGAGTACTCGGTGTGGTTATGCAGGTGCACGAAGGACGCGCGATGAGCGCTTGCGCGAAGAGCGGACGGATCGGTCATAGAAACGCCAGTCTATGGCCGTGCACCGACGCATCTCCGGCGTGTCGCAGAGTGTGTCTTGCTGTCCTGCCAACTCACGAGCGAAGCGCGACGATGTCTGAATCGGTGCCGTCAACGACGTCGCTCTGCATCGCGTGCCGGCCCGCACCCGGAGAGTGCACGGTGTCGTCCGGCGCTTCGGACGTTGATCCGGACTCGGGCTCAGGCAATTTAGCCAGCTGTCCTGTTCGCCGATGCGGTGAGTGCGGCGGTAACCGCGATGGCCACCAGTTCGCCTGCCCGACCAGCACGGCGATGGCGGGCACGGTGATGGTGCGCACCAGGAAGGTGTCCAGCAGAAGCCCGGTCCCGACAATGAAACCTGATTGGACCAAGGTGCTGATGCTGGCGAACAACAGACCGAACATCGAGGCGGCGAAAATGACACCCGCCGCAGTGATCACACCACCCGTCGAGCCCACCGTGCGGATGACCCCGGAGCGGATGCCGTACGGAGACTCATCCCGAAGCCTCGAGATGAGCAGCAAATTGTAATCCGCACCCATTGCGACCAACACGATGAAAGTCAGTCCCGGGACGCTCCACGTCAATTCCTGGTGGAGCATGAATTGAAAGACGATGACGCCGACACCAAGTGCCGACAAGTATGAGATCACCACCGAAGCTATCAGGTATAGCGGCGCGACAATGGCACGCAGGAGCGCGACCAAAATCAGGAACACAATCAGAATGGTCATGCCGATGATGAGTCGGATGTCTTGATTGTAATAGGCACGCGTGTCTCGGAGCATCGCGGTGACTCCGGATACTGATATCGAGGCGTTCGTCAGCGTGGCATCCGGTTGAGCCCCCCGAGCGGCATCGACGATCTTATGAATCTGATTCATGCCATCGGTGCCGAAAGGGTTGATTTTGGTCTGCACCAAGTACCGCGCGGTGTGTCCATCAGGCGAGATGAAAGACGTCAACGCATAGGTCAATCCTCCCGCTATATGTGTGGTTTGGTGGATCAGCGCCTTTACCCCGTCGATCAGTTGCCGAATGGCCTCCGCGAAGGTATGCGGATCGTGCTGCGGGACGGGCTGGCGGTCCTTCACGTCGCCGGGATCGCCGATACCCGTTGCCCGCAGGTCGCTGGCAGCGTTCTCGAGTATTTGGCGCACACTCTGCGACGCCGACTCGATGGTGTTCGCATCTGGCAGGGACTGCAGCTTTTCAGCAAAACCAGCGATCTTCTGGAGCGCTCCACCGTCGCTCGCGGTGGTAGCACCGACGTCCAGCACCGTCACCGGCGCGGCGTTGAGGGTGTTGGCTATCTCTGCGACGTCGAGGGACAACGCGAAGCCGAGTGCACGCACGGTGCTGACGAACATGGCAGCGTCGTCGACTTCCCCGGCCGGCTTGCCTTGTTCGCCATCGTCGGGCGATCCGCTGTCCATATTGGCGAGGGGGTACAGCATGCCGGCCACGTTGGCGAACGCGTCAGCTCCCCCACCGCCTGATTCGGCGTCGGTGTCGGCCGCAAAAGCGGAACCGTTGGATGGGCCGTTTGCTGCGCTGCCAACAGCAGAAGTTTGATCACTCGATTTTCCGCTGGGTGGAGGGGCACCTCGGATCGTCGCGATATCGGGCATTTGTTTCACCCGCTGTGTCATCTGCTTGAGGTCGGCAAGGGCTGCCGGTTCCCGCAAGTCGCGTGGTGATTGGACGACGAGATACTCAGGGATGGTGGCGTTCAACGGAAAATGTTGGGCCAGCGTCGCATATCCGACAGCGCTCTCGACGGACTTCGGAAGTGTTTTGCTGTCGTCGTAGTTATAGCGGGCCAAAGTTGCGCAGCCGGCAAGAATGATCAGCACCGTAAGGCTGGCGAGCAGATGGGTCACGGGCCGGCGCACGATGCGTATTCCCGAGCGCCGCCAAAAGCGGGTGGTGAGGTCGCGGCGCGGCATGATCCAACCGCGAGGTCCGGCGAGGACGAGCAGGGCCGGGAGGAAAGTCAGCGCGGCCAGGAGCGCCACCCCAATAGAAATGGCCAGTGCCGGCCCGACTGTTTTAAAGGCTCCCAAATGGGTGAAGATCATCCCAAGAAAGGTGATCGACACGGTGGCCGCGGACCCGGCGATCACTTTGCCGATAGACGTCAACGCCTTCCGGACAGCTTGATTCGAATCCAAGCCGAGTCGCAGATAGTCGTGGTAACGGCTGATGAGAAACACGGCGTAATCAATCCCGGCGCCCGCCATCATCGTCGTCATTAGCGTAATCGTCTGGCTGGTAACGCCCAAACCAAGTTGGGAGACTCCAGCCACAATGGCCTGCGCAGTCACCACCGATATACCGATCGTTACCAACGGCAACATCATGGTGACCGGATTTCGATAAATGACGAACAAGATGAGCAGGACCATGAGCACGACGGCGGTCTCGATCACATGCATATCGCGGATACCGATGTACGTGAGGTCGTCGCCCGTGGCCGCGGGGCCGGTCAGGTTTGCAGTCAGCGTGGATCCCGCGACGGTTTGCTTGACGATGTTGGCGACCCGGCCGTACGCCGCGTGCAGCTCGGGCGTACCCACTCCGCCGGCGAGCACCATTGGCAGGTACCAGGCTTTGTGATCCTTGCTGGTCATGGCCTCGCGTAAGGCCGGTGTGCTGACGAAATCCTGCAGCATAACGATGTCGCGAGTGTCCGGCCGCAGGTTGTCGGCCAGTGCGCGGTAGGTGGCGTCGTCGGAGGAGTCCAATCCCGTCTCGTGGGTCAGAACCACTAACAGGACGTTCTCATTCTCTGACCCCGATTGGTGAAACGCCTCGGATATCTGTCGGGTGGTGACCATCACCGGCGCGTTGGACGGCAGGATAGCGACCGGCCGCTCGCTGGCCATCTTTGTCAGCGGCGGAAACGTCAGCGACAGAACGGCGGCCAGCGCGACCCAGAACCCGATGACGACCCAGGGCCACCGCACCACAAAAACGCCTACGCCTCCGAAGAGGCCGTTGGCTTCGGGCGCAGTGGCTGCCTCAGCCCCCCGCAACATCCGGTTAGGTTACCGGCAATTTGCCAGATCCGAGGGCCTTCGGCCGAGCGGGTCGTCCGCGCCTAGCCGCGCAGTTTCCGGCCGATCCGCAGGGCGGGCAGCAGCACACTGCGCGGTGCGAATCGACCGCCGAGGCTGGCCACCTTCGGCACCACCCCGGGCACGACGCTGCGCTTACCGTCGAGCATCCCCGCGATCGCGGCTTCAGCGACGTCGTGCGGCGAGACTTGCGCGAAGCTGAGGTTTACGTGTTCGGCGTCGGCGATCTGTGCCCACTCGGTCGGCACCGGGCCGGGACACAAGACCGTGCACGAAACGCCCGTTCCGTGCAGCCCCTCGTGGACGGCTTCGGAGAAGGTCTGGACGAAGGCCTTGGTGGCGGAGTAGACCGCCATGCCCGGCAATGGCTGGAACGCCGCGATCGAGGCGATATTGAGCACCGCTCCGGCGCCGCGATCGACCATGCCGGGCAGCGCGGCATGGGTGAGCTCCATCAGCGCCAACGCGTTGAGCGTGACTTGTTCGGATTCCCGCTCGACCGGCAACGTGTGGAACACCCCACTGGTGCCGAAGCCGGCGCTGTTGCACAAACCGGCTACCGGTTCGCTGCGCAGCCGCTCGGCCAGCTTTTCCCGGGACCCGGCATCGGACAGGTCGAGCGGCATGACGTCGACGCCCACCGAGTACTGGGTGCGCAGCTCGTCGGCGAGGTCATCCAGGCGTTCCCGACGGCGGGCGACCAACACCAGCGGGTAACCGCGCCGGGCCAGACCGCCGGCCAACTCGGTGCCGATCCCCGAGGAGGCGCCGGTGATGACGACGGCCGCCTGGCTGCTTGGTTTCGGAAGGCTCATGATTACCTCACCAGTGGATTCCGCGGGTAGCCCGCACGAACGTTTCGCTTCTCGGGTCGAATTCCGGTGTGCGGCTGTCGGATTCGTCTCCCTTGGCCGCCGACGAGTCACCGAACATGCCGAACGCGCGGCTGCGCACCCGGTCCATGACGGCCGGGTTGACGGCGTCGGCGACGGCGGCGAGCTGCCCGAACGGTGAGCTGGCCCGCCGGGGTCGGTGCACGATCGCATCGGTGATCACGCCGGCCGCCTGGTCGGGCGTCAGCGCCGGGAACTTGTCATACATCTTGGTTGGGCTGATCATCGGCGTGCGCACCAGCGCCATATGCACGGTGGTGAACTTGATGTCGTTGCTGACGACCTCGGCCTGCAGCGCGTCGCACAGGCTGTCCAACGCTGCCTTGCTGGCGATGTAGGCGCCGAACCGCGGCGCGCGAGTCTGCACACCGACCGAGGACACATTGATGATCTGCCCGAACTCACGTTCCCGCATCCCCGGGATGAACTTGAGGATGAGCTGTACCGCGCCCAGGTAGTTCAGCTGCATCGTTCGCTGATAGTCGTGAATGCGGTCGTAGGACAGCGCCAGCGAGCGCCGAATCGATCGTCCGGCGTTGTTGATCAGGATGTCGACGCCGCCGAGATCGGCGAGCACCTTGTCGGCCATCGCGGCGATGGCATCCATGTCGGACAGATCGCACGGGTAGACATGCGCGGTGCCGCCGCGGATTGCTCGGATCTCAGCGGCGACCTTTTCCAGGTTTTCCTGAGTACGCGCGACCAGGACCACCTCGCCGCCGGCTTCCGCGATCTTCTTCGCCGCTGCTTCGCCGATGCCCGACGATCCGCCGGTGATGAGGGTGATCGTGCCATCGACGGCATCGTGCAGTGTGCGCCCCTGCACCGCATCGAGCAGATTGCGAAGGTAGAACGGTCGATACCGGCCCGCCGAGTTCGGGGTGTTGAGGAGGTCGGACACCGCGGCAAACGGCCTTTCGACGAGACCGGTCAGGTCACCCAGATTCATAGGTTTCTCGCTCCCCGTGATGTTCTCCGTGGATTCCCCACCGAGTCTCTCCTACAACGGTCGAACTTTCTGGTGATTCTCTGGCAATCGGCTTGTTACGCGGGGTAACCGCTCGGTGATGGCGCTCTAACTGTCGGGCAATCGCCGGATGGTCCGCTATCGGGATGGGAATGCTCTCACTTCTCCGCAAGCACAAGACCGACAGCATCTACCACCGGATCGGCGGCCGTGAGGCCCTCGAAGTCGTGGTCGAGGACTTCTATTGCCGCGTGCTTGACGACGATCACTTGTCGGGCTTTTTCGCCGGAACGAACATGAACCGGCTGAAAGGCAAGCAGGTCGAGTTCTTCGCGGCTGCACTCGCTGGGCCCAAGCCGTACACCGGCACGCCGATGAAGAAAGTCCATCAGGGTCGCGGGATCACGATGCATCACTTCAACCTGGTGGCCGGGCACTTGACGGACTCGCTGTTGGCGGCCGGCGTGCCCGAGGCGACGATCGCCGAAATCCTCGGTGCCATCTCACCGTTGGCGGCCGACATCGCATCGGATCACGCCACGGCCGACGTCTGATCGCCCCATCACGCTTCGCCGAGCGTGCTTCGGCTGCGAATTCCGTCGGCCTGGGTCTCGCGTCGACTGCACGCTCGGCGAACCTCACCGTTACAGCGCGGCCTCCGATAACAAGGATCTCCAGACAGGCTCTACCAAGTCCTCTAAGTTGTCCTCTAACTTGGTGTTCGTCGAGCTGAGGAGGCGGGCATGAGCGTGTACCGGGTCACCGAACTCATCGGGACGAGCCCCACGTCATGGGAGGACGCAGCAACCGAGGCTGTGCGGCGAGCGCAGCAGACCATCGATGACGTCCGTGTTGCCGAAGTCCTCGAGCAGGACATGGCGATGGACGAAACCGGTAAAATCACCTTTCGGACCAAGCTTCGGATCTCGTTCAAGATCCGGCCAGCCAATACGTCGGCAAGCGGCTCCTAGCGGGCGGCGAGGTTCTCAAGCCGGTCGTGCAGGTAATCGGCCACGCCGCGATCTTTGGTGAGCTCAATCGCCCGTCGATACGACGACCGGGCTTCGTCAAAGCGCCCGGCCCGGGCCTGCAGGTGCGCGCGCGTCGTCCAGGCCGGCTGGAACCGCTGCACCGCCGGATCGGTGATCGCTTCCAGCGTCTGCAGACCGGCGGACGGTCCATCGATCTCGGCATCGACGGCCGCCAGGGCGACCGCCCCACCCAATGACGGCGCGACCCGAAGCAGAGCACGATGCAGGCGACGCAGCGCGGGCCAGTCCACCGGTCTGCTGCAATGTGCCGACTGGATCGCCGCCTCGTATTGGTAGCGGCCCGGTCGACCAAAGCCGTGGGCCCGGCGCAGCAGGGCCTCGCCCCGGGCGATCAGCGCCGAGTCCCACAGTGTCGGGTCTTGTTCGTCAAGCGGCATGAACGCACCATCGCCGGCGCATCGGGCCGCTCGGCGCGACTCCGACAAGCAGACCAGCGCCGCCAGACCCAGCGTCTCGGGTTCGTCGGGAAGCAACTCAACGAGCACCAGCGCAAGGTGAAGCGCCTCAGCGGACAGCGATTCGATGGCAGCACCCGCCGCTTGCCAGTCGATCGCATACGCGCCGTACACGGCCTCGAGCACAGCGGGCAACCGCTCGTCGAGGTCGGCGCGGTCCGGCAGTACGAACGGGATGCGGGCGTCGCGGATGCGGCGCTTAGCGCGTACCAGCCGCTGGGCCATCGTCGCGGTGGGCACCGCGAACGCCTCGGCGATCGCCGCGGCGTCGACGCCGAGCACGGTCTGCAGCATCAACGGGGTGCGGCAGTTGGCGGCGATCGCCGGGTGAGCGCACACCAGCATCAACTCAAGACGCCGATCGGGAAACGCGTCGTTATTGAATTCGGTTGTATCGCATGGAATTTCGGATAGCGAGTCGGTCATCCGATAGGCGTGCGACTTCCAGTGGTCGCGCAGCCGGTTGCGGGCCACGGTGAGCACCCAGCCTTCCGGGTTGGCGGGGGTGCCCTCGGCCGGCCATCGGGTCAGAGCTCGCTCCAGGGCGTCGGCGATGGCGTCTTCGGCCGCGGCAATGTCGCCGTTGCGCGCGGCGAGCACCGCCAGCAGCCGACCGTAGCTGGTGTGAACCAGCTCGGCGACCCGATCCTGCGCCTCACTCAGGGCTGTACCAGCCTTTGCCGCTGGCGTAGGTGACCGCGACGGGGCGGATCTCGACGGACCCCCAGTCGGCGGCCGGGCAGCGCTTCGCCCACGCCAATGCGGCGTCCAGGTCGGGCACGTCGATGACGAATACCCCGCCGAGGCGCTCTTTGGTGTCGGCGAACGGGCCGTCCTGAACGGTGGGAGTGCCGTTGCGCGCGGTGAACGTCGTCGAGGCGACGGCCGATTGCAGCACCTGAGTGCCGATCAGCACACCGGCCGCGTCGAGGTCGTCGGCGTAGCGGGCGAAGGCTGCGCGCGCCGGGGCCATGTCCTCCTCGGTCAGGCCGATCTCCGGGCCCTCCTGATAGTGCATGAGCAGGCAGTACTGCATGGTGGTGTCCTTTCCGGCTCGATGATGTCACCTGAATGACGATCGAGACCCGCCCCGATCGACAATGCATGCATGCCCCGAACATTCGAGGATTTGGTTACCGAGGCCGCCGCCGCGCCGGTGGACGGCTGGGATTTCTCGTGGCTGGACGGCCGCGCCACCGAACAGCGGCCGTCGTGGGGCTACCAGCGACAAATGAGCCAGCGGCTGGCCACCGTGTCGGCCGCTCTGGACATCGACACCGGCGGTGGCGAAGTCTTGGCCGGGGCGGAGAAGTTCCCGCCGACGATGGCCGCCGTCGAATCATGGCCGCCCAACGCGGCGCTGGCCACCCAACTGCTACACCCGCGTGGCGTCGTGGTGGTAGCAACCCGCGACGAGCCGGCGCTGCCGTTCGCCGACGACGCGTTCGACCTGGTGACCAGCCGGCATCCAATTTCAGGGCGGTGGAGCGAGATCGCCCGGGTGCTGCGCCCGGGTGGAACCTACTTCGCCCAGCAGATCGGGCCCGCAACAATGTCCGAGCTGGTCGAATACTTCATCGGTCCGCAGCCCGAAAAGTGGGCCGAGTTTCACCCGGATGCCCAAAGCGCTCAGGCACGCTCGGCCGGGCTGCAGATCATCGATCTGCGGATGGAGCGGCTGCGCGTCGAGTTCTTCGACATCGGCGCCGTTATCTACTTCCTGCGCAAGGTGATCTGGACTGTGCCGGATTTCACCGTCGACCGCTATCGCGAGCGGCTCCGCGAGCTGCATGAGCGGATCACCCGCGACGGACCCTTCGTTGCGCACGCATTCCGGGTGCTCGTCGAGGCCCGAAAGCCACACCCGTAAGCCGCTGCCACTCGCGCTGCTGTCGCTTGAGATCGGCCGGGTGGAGCGGCAATGGATGGAAGAAGCCAAGGGTTACCCGCGTCGGGTGGCAAGCTAGCAAGCACGACGCTGTTCAAGCGCCGTCACGCAAGACGTCCAGGGCGTGCTGCAGATCCGCCGGGTAGGGGCTGACGATCTCCATTTGCCGTCCGTCAGCGGGATGTGTGAACGCCAACGACCGAGCGTGCAGCCATTGACGTTCCAGCCCAAGCTTTTTCGCAAGCTTGGGATTAGCACCGTAGGTCAGATCGCCGCAGCAGGGGTGATGCAACGCCGCAAAGTGCACCCGAATCTGGTGTGTGCGGCCGGTTTCCAGATGTACGTCGAGGAGACTTGCGGCGACGAAGGCTTCGATGGTGTCGTAGTGCGTGAGGCTGTGGCGGCCATTGGCGGTGACGGCGAACTTCCAGTCCTGGCCGCGGTGGCGGCCGATCGGCGCATCGATCGTGCCGCTGGACGGATCGGGATGTCCTTGCACCAGCGCGTGGTAGCGCTTGTCGACTGTGCGCTGCTTGAACGCGCGCTTGAGCAAGGTGTAGGCCCGCTCGGAGATCGCGACCACCATGACCCCGGAGGTGCCGACGTCGAGGCGATGCACGATGCCCTGCCGCTCGTGCACCCCGGAGGTGGTGATCCGGTAACCGGCCGCGGCCAACCCGCCGAGCACCGTCGGCCCCTTCCAGCCGACCGACGCATGCGCGGCCACCCCGGCCGGTTTGTCCACCGCCACGATGTCGTCGTCGGAGTACAGAATCGTCATGCCCTCGATATCGACGGGTGTGTTCTCCAACGGCGCCGGCGGCTCGGGCAACCGCACCTGCAGCCACGCCCCGGCGGCCAGGCGATCCGACTTGCCGGCCGGCACACCGTCCAACTCCACACCGCCGTCTTCGGCCAGCGCCGCGGCCGCGGTGCGCGACAGACCCAGCAGCCTGGACAGCCCCGCATCGACACGCATACCCGCCAGGCCCTCCGGCACTGGCATCGATCGGTCGGTCACCAGCGCCGCTACCGTTGGTCGGCCCTGGGCCGGTCCACGGTGCCGTCCTGCGGCTCATCGTCGACGCCTTCGGCAGGCTCGTCCGGTGTTTCGGCGTCCCCTGAGGTATCGGCGACATCTGCCACATCGAGCGCGTCGTCCGGCTTCCGACGGCCGACTGTGTCGAAGTCGAAGCCGAGCGCCGACAGGGTTACCAGCAGGATCGCCCCGCCGACCACCGACGGGTCGGCGACGTTGAACACCGGCCACCAGCCGATCGAAAAGAAGTCCACAACATGTCCCTGCAGTGGGCCCGGTGAACGGAAAAACCGGTCGACCAGGTTGCCCATCGCACCGCCCAGGATCATCCCGAGGCCGATAGCCCACCACGGCGACACCAGCCGCCGTCCCATCCAGAAAATCCCGACCACGACGCCGGTCGCGATCACTGTCAGCATCCAGGTGTATCCGGTCGCCATCGAAAACGCGGCCCCGGAATTGCGGACCAGCGTCCAGGTGACGGTGTCACCGATGATCGGCACCGGCTGGCCGGGGGTGAGCAGCTTAACGGCGAACACCTTGGTGACGATGTCCAACGCCAGCACGACCACAGCGACCGACAGCAGCAGGCGCAGTCGCCGTCGCGGCGCGGGCGCTTCAGCCTCCCCGGCCGTCGGGGCCTCAGTCACCGGCTCAGCCGATCCCGTGGGTTGGTCAGTCACTCCTACATCATCCACTAGGCCGTTTGGCGGCGACCCGCCGCGCCCGGCTCCGCCGCCCTTGCGATCGCCGCAGGCCGTTTGGCGGCGACCCGCCGCGCC
>Ga0209217_1000333_pt1 | contig 12537 bp, 13 predicted proteins | sample JacPinW_OM3H0_M2_FD_187957 | JGI IMG/M metagenome (GOLD analysis project Ga0209217, IMG submission 187957) | Forest soil microbial communities from Algoma, Ontario, Canada - Jack Pine, Ontario site 1_JW_OM3H0_M2 (SPAdes) (version 2) | ecosystem: Environmental > Terrestrial > Soil > Boreal...
CGTGGCAAATGGAAAAGAATGCGCTCCATATCTGGCCGCGGAAAAGTTTCATGATGATCGCGCTGCCGAACCCCGACGGCTCGTTCACATGCACGCTGTTTTGGGAATTCGAAGGACCGTGCAGCTTCGCCGCGACGAAGACCGATGACGACATCCGCCGATTTTTCGATGAAGAATTTCCCGACGCCGTGCCGCTCATGCCGAACCTGCTCGAAGATTTTAAGAATAATCCAACCGGCTCGCTGGTCACGATTCGCTGCGCACCGTGGTTCTACAAAGACAAGGTCGCCCTCGTCGGCGACGCCGCGCACGCGGTCGTCCCGTTTTACGGTCAGGGAATGAATGCGGCTTTCGAAGATTGCGTCGTGCTCGACGAATGCTTGGCGCAATTTCCGCAAGATCGACAAAGCGCGTTCGCAGAATATTTCCAGCGCGGCAAAGTAAACGCCGACGCGCTTGCCGATCTCGCCCTGGAAAATTTTATCGAGATGCGCGATAAGACCGCGTCGCGCGCATTCCGCGCAAAAAAGAAACTCGATCACTTCCTCGAAGCGGTGCTGCCCGAAATTTATTTGCCGCTCTACACCATGGTCACCTTCACGCGCATTCCTTACGCCAAAGCCGCCCGTCGCGCGCGACTACAAGATCGGATCGTTTATGCCAGTATGATCGCTATCGCAGCGTTATTGATTGGGATCCTTCTTAAGTTCGCAGGTTGAATCAAAAGAAGCCCGGCGAAGGAGATGGACTAGCGAAGCTTTGCTCCCCTCCTCTTCCTCCTCGATGTCCGCCGTGATGATGTGGATGATCCTCGGAGGAGGCATCGGAGCCGTCATGCGTACATCCAGCGGCCAGCAAGGCGCAGGCAAAGAGAAGTAACCCGAGTTTTCCTTTTCGTAAGGCGAACAAAAGAGATCGGTACATAACTGACGTGACCGCTTTGGCCGCAAAACGGTTACGGAATTCTTCCAAACCTCGTTCCTTGACAGTCCAGGGAAAGATTGAACCAATTCTTTACCAAGACTGTCTAGGCTTGACGTAAACACGCATAAACCTATGAAGAACGAGAGATATAAAGTCGTGAAACCACTCACCCTCGTCGTCGCACTTATTAGTGCATTCGTTCTATCCGCAAACGCGGCTGACACATTTAAGGTCGATGCGGTTCATTCGTTCGTGCTGTTTAGCGTGCAACACCTCGGCATTGCAAACACCTATGGCCGCTTTAACGACATCTCGGGGACTGTCGTTTTCGACAAAGACAACCCTTCCAATAGTTCGGTGGAATTGTCGGTGAAGGTGGAAACCCTCGACACGCACAATTCAATTCGCGACCGAAGCCTGAAGAGTCCGGATTTCTTCGACGCGAAACAGTTTCCGACGATGAACTTCAAGAGCACAAAGGTCGAAGGCAGCGGGGATGCGCTCAAAGTCTCTGGTGACCTCACCATACATGGCGTGACCAAGCCGCTGACTGTCGATTTCAAGAAAGGTGGCGAAGGCAAAGGCGTGTTTGGCGAAATGCGCGGCGGAGGCGAAACGCGCTTCACGATCAAGCGAAGCGACTTCGGGATGAACTTCCAGCAAGGCGCGGTCGGCGATGAGGTCAATATCACCCTGAGCTTAGAGGGCATTAAGAAGTAGCGGTCGCCGCGCAATCTCCTCTCGACAGTCTAGGAAAAAGATTGAACAATCGGACACCAAGACTGTCTAGGCTTGAAACATTTTATGGCGAAAGAGAAACCGGACCTCGTTTACGGCACGCTCGACATGTTGATCTTGAAAGCGCTCCAACATGATCCGCGGCACGGGCTCGCGATTGCGGACCGGATCCAGCAGATGTCGAAGGACATTTTGCACGTCGAGCAAGGTTCGCTTTACCCAGCGCTTTATCGTTTGGAGGCGCAGGGCTGGATCAAAGCCGAATGGGGCTTATCGGATAACAATCGCAAGGCGCGCTACTACAAACTGACCGCGGCCGGTCGCAAACAACTTTCCGCGGAAGAGGAGCATTGGCTCCGCATCACCAAAGGAATCGATCTCGTCCTCGCCGGAGGGTAGCAAACTATGCCGCAATTCCGCGCCTGGTTCTCTCGCTTGCTCGGTTTGTTTCAAAAAAACAAACGCGACGCTGAGATGGTGGAAGAGATGCAAACGCATCTCGATCTTTTAACGGAACGACATATCGCCGCGGGAATGTTGCCTCACGAAGCGCGCAACGCGGCGCTGCGGGAATTCGGCGGGGTTGAGCAAATCAAGGAAGTCGCGCGCGAGCAGCGGGTCTGGCGATGGGCCGATGAATTTGTTCAGGACATTCGCTTCGGCGCGCGAATGCTTTTGCGAACGCCGGGATTTTCGATCCTGGCAATACTCTGCCTGACGCTTGGCATCGGCACGAATGCCGCGGTCTTCAGTTGGATTGAAGGAATTCTGATCCGGCCTTATCCGCTTGTGTCGCATCAGGACCGCATGTTCGCGTTCATCGGCACAACGCGCGGCGTCGAAGGACACAACGGACTCTCCTATCCCGACTTTCTCGACTTCGAAAAGAACTCAACGCTGTTCGAATCGTTCATCGTCGACAGAATCATGGGCACGTCGCTGAGCGTTGGCGATCGAGCGGAGTGGGCCTCCGGCGGAATCGTCTCGGCTAACTATTTCGACGCGCTCGGCGTCCGACCGATTCTCGGCCGCGGCTTTCGCCCCGAAGAAGGCACGGGCCGAAACGCGCATCCGGTGACGGTGATCAGTTATCGAACCTGGAAAGATCGCTATAAGTTCGATCCAAACATCATCGGTCGAACGCAATACCTGAATGGTGTTCAGCACACGATCATCGGTGTCGCGCCGGAAAAGTTTCACGGTACGTTCGTCGGTTACTCGTTTAGTTTTTGGGTGCCGACGTCGATGCAGGAGACGTTCGACACGACTGGCTACAAATTAGAAGACCGCGGCGCGCGCTGGATTGAAGGTTACGCGTTTCTCAAACCCGGAGTCACGCGGCAGCAAGGGCAGGCGGAACTTTCCGCGATCGCGAAACGATTGGAGAACGATTTTCCGGAAGCCAATCGCGGCCACGAAGTGCAGCTGGTTCCGTTGTGGAAAACGCCGTTCAACGGCGCCGGCAACATGTCGCCGACGCTGGCGATAACAATGGCGGTCGTGTTCTTGGTGCTGCTCATTGCCTGCGCGAACGTGAGCAATCTTTTACTCGCGCGCTCGTTGCTCCGACGACATGAAATGACCATGCGTCTTGCGCTCGGGGCCGGGCGGCGTCGGTTGATCAAACAGCTTGTCACCGAAGGATTGCTGCTTTCGATCATTGCAGCGGCAGGCGGAATTGCTGTAGCTTACTGGTGCCGAAACGCGCTCGTATTGGCGTTCCCCTCGCCTGCGCCGGGAATCGTGATCGATTATCCAGGTCAGATCGATTGGCGCGTGCTGGCGGTGAGCGCTGGAATCTGCGTGCTCGCGACCCTGATTTTCGCGGTGGTTCCGGCGATTCACGCGAGCCATGTTGATCTTTCGGGAGCGCTGAAAAGCGACGGCGGCGGTGTCGTCAGCGGGAGCAGTCGCTCGCGATTGCGCTCGACTCTTGTTCTCGTCCAGGTGTCGCTCAGCTTTGTGTTGCTCGCCGGAACCGGGTTGCTTCTGGAAAGCCTGGCGAAAATCCAAAACGCGAACCCCGGTTTTTCAACCGATGTGATCGGGTGTTCAACGGCTTTGTTCTCCGCCGGTTACAAACAGGATCGCGCAAAAAACTTCTACACTCAGCTTCTCGACCGTGTCCGCGCACTTCCCGGCGTCGAATCGGCGACGCTGACGCGGGTCATTCCATTTAGCTACAATGTGTTCTCGTCAAGTGCGATTGAAGTCGATGGCTACCAACCGCCGCCTAACGAACAGCCGACAGTGGAGTACAACCAAGTGGCTGAGGATTACTTCGCTACGATCGGCATCCCGATCGTCTCCGGACGCGAATTCACTCGCACTGACGACGAAAACTCGCCACCGGTGGCGATCATTAACGAAACGATGGCGGCGAAGTATTGGCCCGCGAAAAATGCGCTCGGTCAACGAGTGAAAGTTAAGGATCGTTGGCTGGAGATCGTCGGTATCGCAAAGAACGCGAATTATCGAACGAAATTGGAGATACCCACGCCATTCTTCTACGTTCCGCTGCGGCAAAACTGGGGCGTGCAGAACACATTGCTGATGCGAACACGCGAAACACCGGGTGCGATGCTGAATGCGCTTGCCCGCGAAGTTCATGCACTGGATGCAAACCTGGCGCCGGGAATCCCGTATCGGCTGCAAGAACAGGTAGACCAAATGAGCTACAGCCAGCGCCTTGCCGTCACGCTCGTCGCGGTTTTTGGCGCAATGGCGCTTTTTTTGGCGGCGATCGGACTTTACGCGGTCATGTCCTACTCGGTTTCACAAACAACGCGCGAGCTCGGCATGCGAATGGCGCTCGGTGCAAATGCTGCCGATGTGTTGCGACTTGTCGTCTCACGCGGGCTTCGGCTAACCGTCGCCGGTATCGCGATCGGTGCGATCGCCGCACTCGCGCTCACTCGTTTGATCGGCAATCTTCTTTACAAAGTAAGTCCGCGCGATCCGATCGCCTTCGGCTCGGCCCTAATCATTCTGATTGCGGTTGCGCTGGTTGCCTGCTTTCTTCCGGCACGCCGCGCCACCCGCATTGATCCGGTGCGCGCACTGCGAAACTGAATCGAAGAGCAGGTTGAGAGTTGTGGGTTAATTGTTGAGCGGTAGAATCGCTCTGCTCAACCGATGCATCGCCCCGCAACACGAACCACTCTAAAAAAATCCAGAGCTTCCGCGCCCGCGAAGTCGCTCCCGCAAAAGTATTTCGTTTCGCGGGAAGTCTTTGTCGAAGAACAGGAAAAGATTTTCTCGCAGCATTGGCTGCTGGTCGGGCATCAGAGTCAGGTGGCGAAGACGGGCGATTACTTCGTGGCAGAAGTCGCCGGCGAGAGTTTCATCGTGACGAGCGATCAACGATCGACAATCCACGGGTTCTACAATGTTTGTCGGCATCGCGGGACGCGACTCAAGGAAGACGCGTGCGGACACGCGTCGGCGATTCAGTGTCCGTATCATGCGTGGACGTACGGACTCGATGGACGATTGATCGGCGCGCCGCACATGGATGAGGTTCCGGGGTTCGATAAGACCGAGTATTCCTTGCATCCGGTGGACCTGGCGCTGTGGGAAGGATTTATTTTTGCGAATCTCGCGAATTCTGGTCCCCTCACCTCAATCCTCTCCCAGAGGGAGAGGCGGAAGGAAGACGGCTTCGTTTCATTGGAAGATTGGTTTGCGCCGTTGAAGGGAAAATTTTCGCATTGGAACATGTCGATCTTGCGCCCGGCGAAACGGATCGAGTACGACGTGCGCGCGAACTGGAAGTTGATGTTTGAGAATTATTCGGAGTGTTATCACTGCCCGGGCGTGCATCCGATGCTTTCCAAAATTTCGCCGTACGATTCGGCGGAGAACGATTTAGCGGAAGGACCGTTCCTCGGCGGGTTCATGAAGATCAATAAAGGAAAAAGCCTGACCATGAGCGGCGACGCTTGTGCAGCGTTCGTCGGCGAGATCGGGAATCTTCAGCAGTTCTTTTATTATTCGATCTTCCCGAACATGCTCCTCAGCCTGCATCCGGAATACGTGATGGTGCATCAGCTCTGGCCGCAGTCACCGGAACGGACGCTAATCGTGTGCGACTGGTTTTTTCATCCGGACGCGTTCACCCGAAAGGATTTCAAACCGGAGGACGCGATTGAATTCTGGGACGTGACGAACAAACAGGATTGGCACGTGTGCGAGCTGAGTCAGCAAGGGATCGCGTCGCGCGCGTATGAGCCGGGGCCGTATTCGTCGCGGGAGAAAATTCCGGCGGCGTGGGACGAATATTATCTTCGCTTCATCAAGTGAAGCGACGATAAGTAAGAAAGCAGAAGGAAGAATTAAGAAACGGCGGTCATAGATCGCCGCTACAGTTTTCCGGATTGTCTTCGCCGCGCCAAATCTGTAGACCATCTTTCAACTCGTAACCATCAACTCTCAACTTCTTCCTATGGCTGACACATACGTTCCAATGATCAGTTCCGGCACGGCCGGTCCACTCGGAGTCGTGCATCTTCCGCGGCTTTGGCAGAAAGTTTCACTTGAGGCGTGCGGTAAACTAGCGGCCGGTTATCCCGCCATCGGCAAAGGATTCGATGCGATGACCTGTGCCGCGCTCGGGCTCGATGAACAGGCGGTAAAAGATCACATCAAAAAGAGCAAGCCGACCTACCCGCAATTCGAAGCGTGGGTGAAGAAGAACGCCAAGTCGCTCAATGCGCAGGCGATCGAAAAACACAACGCGGCTGTGCGCGGTTATATTCATGACGATGAGACGCGCAAAGGCATTCTCGGATCCTGTGGCATTGCCGACGATACTTCCGCTGCAAAAGACGCGGTGAACCTCAACAACCTCGACGACTGGTACGAGTTTCACCAGGCCGTGCTGAAATAGGGCGGCCAACGGTCACCACGACAGTTTGACGGGCGCACACGGGCCGTAGAGCATTCACTACATGCCACCGCTGACGTATGCCAACTATCTCGATTTAGAAAAACTGCTCACGCTGCAGAAGCCGCGATCAACGCCGGCGGAGCACGATGAGATGTTGTTCATCATCATTCATCAGACCTACGAGCTTTGGTTCAAGCAGCTGCTGCATGAGTTCGAGAAAATAAAACGGGATTTTTCGGCGGGCGACCTTTTCGGGGCGATCCATTCGTTTAAGCGGACGCGGACGATTATGAAAGTGCTGGTCGCGCAGGTGGACATTCTCGAAACAATGACGCCGTCGTCGTTCTCGAGCTTTCGTGATCGGCTCGAAACGGCATCGGGATTTCAATCGATCCAGTTTCGGGAGCTTGAGTTTGTGCTCGGATACAAACGGGAATCGACGCTGAAATACGTGAAGCCGGATTTTCCCGGCGCAGACCGGCTACAGGAGCGGCTCAAGGAACGGACGGTGATCGATCATTTCTATGATTTTCTGGAAAGGCGCGGCGCGAAAATTCCAGCAGAGTTGAAAAGCCGCGACCTTTCGCAGCCGAACGGACCGAATGAGCAGGTGCAGCACGAGATTCTTAAGCTCTACAAATCTTCACCCGAAGTTTCGATTCTGTTCGAGCTCATGACCGATTTCGACGAGGGATTGCAGGAATGGCGCTATCGGCACATCAAACTGGTCGAGCGCACGATCGGCGCGAAAAAAGGCACCGGTGGTTCGCCCGGTGTTCCGTTTCTGAAAGAATCCTTGTTCAAACCGATCTTTCACGATCTCTGGGCGATCAGACATCAGATGTGACGAATGACAAGTGACCAGTGACAAGCCGTTATAGAGGCGCTTGTGCCAAGCGCCTGTTTATTAAATTCGGTGCTTGATACAAGCACCGCTACACCAATCCTAAAAATTCGCGGGCGGTTCCGGAGAGGAGCTGTGTTTTCTCTTTGGCAGAGAGTTTAAGCGATTCGATGAGCTTGCCCGGATGGGCTTCGCCCAGCGGGAACGGATAATCCGATCCGAATGCAACGCGCTGCGGTCCGAATAATCTGAGCAGTAGTTTCAGCGCGCCAGGATCGTGGACGAGCGAATCGACAAAAAACCGCGCCGGCACATTGCCACGCGCAAGATAGCTTCTTGGGTTTTTCGTGTTGTCGATCGCAACCAAATCCGGGCGCACATGAAATGCATGTTCGATTCGTCCGATCGTGAATGGGAACGCGCCACCGCCATGGGCGAACGCGACGCGCAGTTTTGGGAAACGCTCGAACACGCCGCCAAAAATCATCGAGCAGATGGCCAGCGAACTCTCCGCCGGCATTCCGACGAGCCACGGCAGCCAGTAATTTGGCATGCGCTCTCTGCCGAGCATGTCCCACGGATGAACGAAGATCGCCCCGCCAAGTTGCTCGGCCACACTCCAGACAGGCTGCAACGACGCATTGTCCAAATTCAAGGTGTCGATGCGACCGGTGTGAGGGTTCGCGTCCACGTGCGTGCCAATCTGCGCGCCGCGCAATCCCAATTCACGGATGCATCGTTCGAGTTCGCCCGCGGCCAGATCGGGATCTTGCAATGGAATCGTCGCCAGCCCGGCAAATCTTTTAGGATGGCCACGAACTACTTCGGCGATGTGATCGTTTAACCGACGAGAAAGGTCGAGCGCGTCAGCCGGTTTAGCCCAATAGCTGAACATCACCGGAACGGTCGAAAGCACCTGCATCGAAACTTTCTCGCGGTCGCACTCCTCGATGCGACGTTTTGGATCCCAAACGTTGTCGGTGATCTCGCGAAAGACGCGATCGCCGATCATCATCCGGGCGCAGCAAGGTTTGTAATGATCGAGCCTAACGAATCCGCTGTAACCGTATTTCGCGTCGAGGTCCGGCCAGTTGCGCGGCAGGATGTGGGTGTGGATGTCGATCTTCATGGCGAAAGCCGCAGCAAACGTCCAACGCTCAACGCCCAACGTCCAATCTCGAAGTCAGAGACAAACATGGCGGCCGAGCCGCTCATTGATAACATCGCCCGACGGAGCGGCCGATCCACTTTCAGAACGGTTTTACCGGCTGCGGCTGCGGAACCTTCGTGCCGCATTTCTTGCAGGTGCGGCGCGCATCGTCGTTCCAGAAATCGAGCATCGCCTTGCTGAAATGTTCGACGATGTCGGCACAGTCGAAATCGATGTCTTCAACCAGCGCGCCGCATTTTTCGCAGTAGAAGATGACGTGTTCATGCTCGCCCGGCGGCCGGCGCCGCTCGACCACAATACCGATCGTGTCTGGCGGACGGACTGGCGCGTGCGGAACATTCGGCGGGATAAAGAAGGTCTCCCCTTCGCGCACGAGATGATCGACGATGCGATCGCCTTCACGGATACGCACTTTGATGTCGCCCTTGAGCTGATAAAAATATTCTTCGGAATCGACGAGATGAAAATCGTTCCGCGCATTCGGGCCCTTGATCACCATCACAAAAAAATCGCGGCCGTCATAAAGATAACGATTACTGACCGGCGGTTTGAATTTTTCGCGGTTCTCTTCGATCCAATTTTCCAAATTAATCGGCGACTGAACGGCGCGCGGCGCGCGTTCTTTGGGAGATGAGGATGGAGACTTGGTGAGCGTGGCCATGAAACGAGCGTATTTCCATCGATGCGCATGGTCAACAAGCGTGACGCTTGACCCAGTATTTTCAATGTTTCGCATTGCACCGCCTAACGAACTACGCGTTAATATCCGCCGCTTTATGAAACTCGGCAGGCTGATTCAATTCGCGCTGGTCGGAGCGATCATGGTTTTGTTTTGCAGCTGCGAGGAAATCCCGCAGCAAATACAGAAGCCGCTCGCCGCCATCATGCCGGCGCTAACCCCGGCGCCCGGTTGGTGGAATGACGATGGCGCCCACGGCGAGCCGCGCATCGTTGTTCATCTGGCGGAGCAAAAGGCTTACTTTTACAAAGGAAAACATTTAGTCGGTGAATCGACCGTCTCCACCGGAAAACGCGGGTTTTCGACGCCGCCCGGCCATTATTCCATCGTCTCCAAAGACAAGAACCATTTCTCGAGTGAATTCGGCGATTACGTCGACAGCGAAGGCAACATCGTGAAGCAAAACATTGACGTGCGAAAAGACAGCCGGCCGCGCGGAACGCATTTCGATCCCGCGCGAATGCCGTACTGCATGCACTTCAATGGAGGCTATGCGATGCACCAGGGCTACGTGCCGCCGTTCGCTGCCTCGCACGGTTGCATTCGATTACCCGAAGGAATGGCGGAACGTTTCTATAACAACGCGCCCGTCGGTACGCCGATGACGGTAAAAGACGAATAATGAGAGGAGTCGACGCTGGCGAAGCAAAGAGCAATTCGCCGCGGCTCCGCTACAAGATTATCGCCTACATCGCGATTTGGATTCTCGCGCTCGCTCTGACTGAGCCGGGTCTCTGGCCGCTGGCCTGGATGTTTCCTCTTGGCCTCGTCGCCGTCATCGATCGTCACAGTGCCAATGCCGGCGGCTGGGGAGTGCTCATCGGTTGCTACGCGGTGTATCTCGTCCACGGCTACTTTTATTTCCGCTCAAAAACGATGGCGAGGACGGTGATCCTCTACGGCGTTCTCGTGATCTTGCTCATCGGCAATGTCGCGGGATGCCGCGATATGATGCGCTCGCATTGAGCTGATCAGCTAATCAGTTCGAAGAATTTCTGCAGGTCGATGTTGCCGCCGGAAACGATGGCGACTATCGGGCCTTGGCCCGCTTTTCCCGTCAGCGCAGCCGCGAGCGGCAACGCCCCTGCCCCTTCGGAAATGACTCGCGCTTTCTCCGCCATCATCCGCATCGCTTTCTTCGTTTCTTCCAAAGTGACGACGAGGTAATCGTCCACGAGCCCCTGCATTCGCTCCCACATTCGCGGGAACATGCTTTGGCCGCCCGCGCCGTCGACGAACGATGCTGTCCAGTTTTTGAAAACCTGCGGCGAATTTTTCTCGAACGACAGCGCCGCGGGCGCCGCGGTTTCCGGTTCGGCGCCGAAAATTTTGATCTCCGGCTTGATCGCTTTGATCGCGCTCGCCACTCCGGTGATCAATCCCCCGCCGCCGATCGAGGCAATGATCGCCTTTGTGTCAGGCGCATCTTCCAAAATCTCGAGACCCATCGTGCCGTGACCCGCGATGAAATTGTCGTCGTCGAATGGATGCACAAACGTGCCTTCGACCCCGGGGAATGCGCGTTCATCGAGCGCTTTCCAAGCCGCCTCGTACGGCACTGGAATTAATTTCGCGCCGAGCGCACGCATTCGCACGATTTTTGATTCGGGCGCCGTTTCGACGACAACAACCGTGCACGGAACACCGGCCTGCCGCGCGGCATAAGCGACCCCCTGCCCGGCGTTACCGGCGCTGATCGTCCAGACACCGCGTTCACGCTCGGAGTCGGATAACATCGCAACCGCGTTGGCGGCGCCGCGCAATTTGTAAGCGTTGATCGGCTGGAGATTCTCGAGCTTCAATCGAATATCGGGAAAATTTTGACCAAGTTCCAGGCGGATGAGCGGCGTCCGAACAATCGTTGTCGCGATCCGCTGCCGCGCTTCTTTGATTTCGTCCAGCTTGATTGGCCGGACGGGGTCGAGCGTTGCCGCCATGGAAGATGTCGATCTTAGCCGGGCGGCCAGGCGAGCGCGCGTTTGCCTAACAAATGAACGTGAAGATGCGGCACGCTCTCGCCAGCGTCCGGTCCGCTGTTGATGACAACGCGATAGCCGGTTTTTTCGATGTCGAGTTTTTTCGCGAGCTCACCGGCGACCAGCAACAACTTTCCAAGAATCGCGCGTTCGGCTTCCGTGGCGGCGGCCAAACGCGGGATCACCTTTTTCGGCACGATCAGCACATGGACCGGCGCTTGCGGATTTACGTCGTGAAAAGCAATCGCATCGTCGTCTTCCCAAATAATTTTCGCCGGAATTTCGCGTGCGATGATTTTTTCGAAGATTGTCATGGCAAATCAGAGGTCAGAAGTCAGAGATCAGGCATCAGCAATCAGCGCAGCGAACATTTCAGCCGCTCGCTGGTGGTCGATGTCAGCCGTTCACGAATGAAGCAGACAATTTCTTCCCGTAAAGCATCGCAGGCGCGGGTCCACACCCGGGTGCAACGCAAATGTTTTACGCACGGCTGCAGCGAACAAAGTTGCAAATTGTCCACGCCGGTCTCGATCAGCGAGTTGAGCCGCTTCTCGAGAAGATCGAAAAACGCGAGCTCGTAACCGCTCCCAGCCTGATGCGCGATATCGACCAACGAAATCGAGATTGGCGGCGGCGCCGGTGCGAAGTAGGGAATGATTTCCTTGTAGCCGATCGCTTTCAGGACGTACTGCACCGTTTCCTGAAGCTGATTGAACGCGACGACGTTCTCGTCGTTTCGCAGATGTAAATAAAACGCGATGCTCTCGGTGACGTGCTCGGTCAACCACCAACTCGGGTAACCGGCCTTATCCGCGGCGCGATTGATGGCAGCGTGCAGCCAATCGCGGTCGAACTCAAAGAGCTGGCCCGAGTCGCAGCGCAGATATGGAAATTCTTCCTTAAACGCGACCATGATTCACTTGATCCGGTGGAAATAATTCACGCTGCTTTGAGTCAGGCCTCGCCGTCTTTCCCAACGCGTGGATGGCGTCAACAAATTGATCGACATCTTCGAAGCGCCGATGGACCGAGGCATAACGGAGATACGCGACTTCATCGATGCCGCGCAATTTTTCGAGGACCTTAGCGCCAATGGCGGTGGATTGGACTTCGCGGCCGCCCGTTTCCAAATCGTGCACGATTTCATCAACAAGCTGCTCAAGGGTGAGTAAACTGGTGGAACGCTTCTCGAAAGCCTTGGCAATGCTGCCGGCGAGCTTGCGTCGATCGAACGGCTCGTGGGTGCGATCGCGCTTC
>Ga0209217_1000334_pt1 | contig 12536 bp, 10 predicted proteins | sample JacPinW_OM3H0_M2_FD_187957 | JGI IMG/M metagenome (GOLD analysis project Ga0209217, IMG submission 187957) | Forest soil microbial communities from Algoma, Ontario, Canada - Jack Pine, Ontario site 1_JW_OM3H0_M2 (SPAdes) (version 2) | ecosystem: Environmental > Terrestrial > Soil > Boreal...
CCGATCGCCAATCCTTGCGGTCCGGCGCAGGAGTCGTGCGAGATGGTGAAAGTCTTCTCGACTTTCATGGTTTTGGGATCGATCACTGCAACGCCGCCGGCCACTGAGTTGTTGCCGGGGCCGCTGATTTCCGGGATGCTGATATAGAATTTCCCGGTCCGCCGGTCCCACTGGCACTGCTCGGCGCCGTTCGTAGCTTTCGGCGCGCCGTTCGTGCCGTCGAACGTAATTTTCTTTTTGATGGTGTGGGTCGTGCTATCGATCAACGTGGCGAATGGAAACGGGCTCTCCGCATTGTTTGCCACCATGACCAGGTGGTCACGCGGGTCGTAGCACATCTCGTCGACTCGCTTGGATCCGCCGGTAGACAAGGGTTGCACCACCAATGTCCCCGACGGCCAGGCGAATATCTTGACCGTGCTGTCGCCGTCCCCCGCCCAAATCTCCTTCTGGTCAACAAACAATACCCCATCGGGCCCGGAGGTATCGTTGTTCCCGGTGGCTCCCGTGAACGTCCCTTTTCCTACCTGAGCTACAATGGCGTTGCTGGTGGTATCTACGACGTCGACCGCTTTGTTCGTGCGATCGCCGAGGATGTAAAGCTTAAGAGCCGGATCGACGAAGCTGATGTCGAAGGCAACGATTTTCTGTTTGTCCAATCCCGTGACGGCCGACGTTGCCTTGAAGACCTCGTCGGCCGATACCGTCCCTGCCATGAAGGGCAGGGCAACAGCGCCTGCAAAATACGCCAATCTTATTTTTCTGCTGAATATGCCTCTCGATGTCGTACGCATAGGCCGCCTCCCTGTTTGTCTGTTTGTTCGTTTGATTTTAAAAGAGCGACTTGTCGATCGTTACATCTTATTAACTAAGTTTCGATCGTCGGGCAAAAAATGCATGCGAGTGGTGCATGGGGGCCATGCGGACCAACACAAGCTTCGACGTTCCTTGGTTCGCTGTTGCGACGAATTTCTTTTAGCAAACAACGCGATCGTCGGTCCGCGACCAGCCGGCTGTCTGGTGTCTCAACTTACAGAGAAACCTTCCTCGAACGTTCGGCGCAGCCGGCGGACCATCGAACAGCCGTCACGCCACGCCTGGTCCGATCAATGGTGCGCCGCAAAGTTGCATGGTGGAATTCCCGCGGTGCCTGCCAGTCTAACTGTCGACGTTCCAGTTTCTACTTATGTGACAGGCTCCGAGACGCAAACCAGACTGCAGCGGAAACAAAGTGCTGAATTGCTTCGTCGTTTCGCTCCTCGCAATGACGAACTCCGGCGATTGCGCGGTACTTTTTGGGGCCCCCTCGCGCGATCCCGGATATCGCTCCGGCAGAGCTGAAGACGAATCAAATCTTCTGACCTGCGATGTGGACGCGACCGTTTTGAGCGTTTGGATGCCGTTGGATAGCAAGGCTTCCCGGATTTGAGCGAACAGAACGGCTTTCGGTGATCTTTCACCGCATCAGCCGGCCGCAAAATTTTGAGACAGTCCGTTTGCAGCGGACGAATCGACGCCGCTGCTGCGCACAAGATGGCGCCCCGGCCAACGGTTGGCCTGTCGTGGAACCGACATGATGCGACTGGTGATTCCTAAGCATCACATTGATGGAAACAAAAGGATTTGACTCAAAGTCGAATTTTAACGCAATCTTAGTGTTAAGCTCAGCGAAGCGTCTGAGGCAGAGGTCTGCTTGAAACCGAACCCGGTGAGCGGCAGCAACAGTGCCTCTCACGTCGCAAAATCAGAGAGTGATTTCTAAACGGGAGGTCGTTATGCGCGAAGCCATCAAAGTTATGAAAAGTTTCGCTAAAGACGAAGACGGAGCAGCCCTGATCGAATACACCGTGCTGCTGGGAGTTCTCGTAGTCGCTGTTATCAGCACCATTGGTTTGGTCGGCAACTGGGTGAAAGGTCAGTGGACGAGCCTGTGTACGGGAATTGGCGCCGCAACGAGCGGGGGTTGCTGATAGTCCCGATTGGTTCTGTCACTTCCTGACGCGAGTTCTTCGTTCACTGACATGATTTGTTCGTGCACCGCACAACGGAAAGCAACGCGTCGGCCGGAGCGCAGTGCACAGAGGCGCATGACCTCAGTAATTTTCGTAAGCCACAGGGGGCGCTCGGCACTTCGAAACGGAACCGTTTGATTGCGGTTTCGCGCAATGAGCGACTATGTCAACCGGGCCAGCTCGCACGTTGGCGCCGCTGTACCGTTATGTTTCGTTGTGTTTTTTCGTTGTGTTTATCCTGTAGCTATTTTGCCACTTAAGGATTTTTTGTGCCGACGCATTGCTGCGCCCGTCGGAAAATAATGGCGCTAGGTCCTTTATAGTGTTGAGTTAAAGACCGGATCGCAGGAGTGCTTATTCATTCCTGCTGATTTCATGATGAGGAAACGTGGAGGTACGCGAACTTGCGTACTAGCAGCATCATCATTTCGATAGCCGCGGTTGTCATGGGCGCTATTGCATCGCTCCTCGTGCTCTCATGGCTGCGAAGCCAGACCCACGAGGCGACGCGGGAAGTTCGCGGGACGATCGTGGTTGCGGCTTCTCAGCTCGGTCTCGGGGTTACCCTTGCCGAGGACAACCTCGCGGAGATTGCATGGGCCGCAAGCACCGTCCCCGAAGGCGCGTTCGCAACCAAGCACGAACTGCTCAAGGATGGCCGTCGCGTAGTACTAGCGTCTTTGGAACGCAATGAGCCGGTGCTGCGCGCCAAAATCACGTTGCCTGGTCAACCCGGTTCGCTGTCATCGGTGCTCGAGGATGGCAAACGGGCCGTCACCGTGCGGGTTGACGACGTGCGAGGTGTTGCGGGGTTCATACGGCCCAACGATCGCGTCGATGTTGTCCTCATCAGGACCGAAGGGAACTCCAGCAGTTTGAGCTACTCCGATCTCATTCTCCAGCGGGTGAAGGTGCTCGCTGTGGATCAACTCACGGGTGAACGGAACGAACAGGCGACCGTTGCGAAGGCTGTTACCCTCGAAGTCACGGCAGTTGAGGCGCAGAAAGTCCTGCTCGCGACAAATATAGGCAAGCTGTCATTGATCCTGCGGCAAGCTGGCGCTGGAAGCCCCGAGGCAAACCGCAGGGTGACCGAGCGCGATCTTGCCCAGGCCGAATTCCCTCCGCCATCACAAACCAAGGTCGTGGCCGAGCCGCCTCCGCCGCCGCCCGCCGCGGTTCCGGCCCGGCGTTCCAATACGGCAACAGTCTCGATCGTGCGAGGCTTGAAACGCGAGGAATACACGGTGATGCAGGATGGAAAATTGAGAGAATAGGACGGAGTCGTGGCAAAGTATCTCCAGACGTGGATTTGAGTTCGTGCGTTTAGAACGTGAGATCAACGTCTGGCTGCTTGGTGGTGACAATGGGGGTAGGGATTGGTGATGTTGATGAGGTTTTGCGGTTGGGCGGGGCTCGGTTCTCTTGATTCCGCGTACCCCTATCGACGAGGAATCGCGTTTTTCGCATTGGCCACCACGGTGGGGCTTCTGCTGTTTGCCGGTGTGCAAAAGGCGCAAGCCCAAGGCGCCCGCGCTGTTGAAAGTGAAACCAGGCCGGTACGACATGTATCGGTAACGCTGTTCAAATCGCGCACCTTACGTATTGAAAAGCCGTTCGCCACCGCGATCATTGGCGCGCCAGAGATCGCCGACATACTCCCGATGTCGGACAGGTCGCTTTACGTGCAGGGCAAGAGAATCGGCACGACCAATATTTCAATATTCGATTCGAGCATGCAGGTGATCGGGGTCGTCGACATAGAGGTGACGCCGGATACTGGAAACCTCCGCGAAAAAATCGATGCGAGCACGAACGGCGGGAGCATTCGTGTTTCCAGCAATAACGGCCAGGTGGTGTTGAGTGGCGAGGCGCGGGACGCGGTCGCCGCTGATCGCGCCGTATCGGTCGCCAAGGGCCTGTCGCCCGAGACCCCGATCGTCAACGCGATGAGGGTCGCATCCTCGCAGCAAGTGATGCTGAAGGTTCGGTTTCTCGAGGTGTCGCGTTCCGCAGACCGGGAACTCGGCTTCAACTGGTTCGTCGGAAGCAATGGTCGCGGTGTTACGATTGGCGCGCAAGCTCCAGTGATAGGTCAGGCCGCCGGCAGCGGAGGGGCAGGCACGGGAAGCGGAATTCCGCTGTTTACAACGATCGGCTCGCTGGCTGGAACAACGGCCAGCCCATTTGGTGTTGCGATTGCAAATCTCGTCAACCACGGTACCACCGTCGACTTGATGGTAAATGCTCTGGAGACCAAGGGCCTGGTCCGCAGACTTGCCGAGCCTGATCTCGTTGCGCTCTCCGGCGACACGGCGAGTTTTTTGGCGGGAGGCGAATTTCCGGTGCCCGTGGTTCAACCCGGTGGCACTGGGGGCACTCCTTTGATTACCGTCGATTACAAGCGTTTCGGCGTCGAGTTGACATTCATGCCCACCGTGCTCGCCAGGGGCGTCATCAACCTGCGTTTGGCACCTTCGGTCAGCGAACTCGATTTCACCAATGCGGTGCTGGTCTCCGGCTTTCGGATTCCGGCGCTGACAAAGCGCGAGGCGCGAACGACCATTGAGCTGCGCGACGGCCAAAGTTTCGCCATAGCCGGCCTGCTTCAGGCCAATAACCGCGGCGACATTTCGCAACTGCCCTGGATCGGCTCAGTGCCTATTTTGGGAACGCTATTTCGAAGTACAGGGTATCAACAAAACGAAACGGACCTCGTGATCATCGTGACGCCACATCTCGTCCGGCCGGCAGCTCCGGGTCAGCAGATTGCCTCGCCCCTGGATTCGCGGCTGCCCGGGAATGACGTCGATGCTTTCCTGATGGGCCAACTGGAGAGAAAGAAAAAAGTGGCGGACTACGTGAGCAGTGGGGGCGACGTCCAGGGACCCTACGGTCACATCATCCAGCTCGAACAAGGTTCGAACGAACCCGTTTTCAAGAGGTGACGCCGCAATGTTGAAAATCAGTTCTCTTGCTAGAATTCTAGCCGGTCAGGCCGCCGTTATTTGTTGTCTCGCGTTGCCTTGGGATGATCCCTTTGAGCAATATTTTCAGCGTAAGGACACCGTTACACTCGGCGCCGGAAACGCCAAGGAAGTCAATTCTGCGACTCACGTTATCGATCCGTGGCCGCCCTACGTAGGCAATACCCGGATCCCGGGGAATGGTGAGCGCATGGCGGGAGCCGTCGAACGCTATCGTGACGTCAGCAAGCTCCCGAGAGCGCCAAAGCCAATCGGACCCGCGCTCGGCGCGACCACCAACTTTCAAATCACCGGCGGCCAAACGCAGTAAGACCCAAGACGCGGAACAATCGTGTCGGCTTCCCGATCGCCGGCTGGCTTCGGCTGGAAAAGCCTTGGGTCATCCTTGGCCCTGCGGAACGATTTCTGACGTGCTCCGCACATAGTCCATGTTTGGCTAACGGGAGCGGTTAAGCTGCTCCTGCAGGTTCGGAACAGTCAGGTTCGGCAGGTCAGTTTGCGCTGTACCAGGCCAAAAAGAAACCCGCCAGAGCCCCGGCTCCAGACATCCCGACATGAACGTAACGATCAACGCAGCGGCGATCGATGGGGCAAAGGGAATGCGCTTGCGCCCGCGAAGCTCTTGTACCTTAGCCCATCCCAACTTAACGACAATCTGGTGAATGACTATGAAAACGGCAAGAAAAATTGCAAAGACGAGGGCGCATTCAATGCCGACCCATAGGAAAGCGACCGCAAGCATTTTAACGTCGCCGCCCCCCATCATGCCTCGCGAATAATAATAGAGCATGATGATAAGCATGAAGATTGCAAAGCCAATGTTCCAATGAATGCCGACCCATCGTCCTGACAGCACGGCAAACAGTACATAGAGCCCGGCAATACAAAGCACCAATTCGTTTCGGATCTTGAATTCTTTCAGGTCCGTCCGTGCCATATAAAATAATGTTGCTGCGGTTACGATCAGCACAATATGCGCGGAGACCGGAACAGGGGCCATCACTGAGCGGCGCGCACCGCACGACAATAAACAATGTGCGACGCGGCGAACGATGGCAGCGTAGCTGTGAGCAGAGCAATAAACATGGAAAGATCAGCGCCGGATGGCATGGTCATGATTGCTGAATGGTAGCTCGCTTCTGCCAACGAAGCCGCCTGCGGCAGCGATTCAACCAGATACCACGCGTAGGCCAGGAAGGCTACGTAGAGAAAACTCAAATTGCTGGCAATAGGAAGCAGCGGACGATAATTGAAAACCAGTCCTAAACAGGCGGTCACAAACATCGGCATCACGATCAAAAATTGAAGGTACTGGATACTGACGTGACTGCTTAGAAGATAATAGCTCTTCTGAAAGATCCCGAATGCCCGCAGATTGACCAACCAGAGGATTTCCGACGAGGGCGAATGTGATAGGGCCCAGGCCGCGCCTTCGGCGCCCGAAACGGCGACGAAGAGGCAAACTGGGCCGATAACCTGGAGTTTCGCGAGGCGCGTCATTCTCCATGGCTAATTAAAAATACTTTACTCTTGGTAAAACTGCACAGCTTCAACCTTACCGCAGCGTCGGCAGGGCGGCTCGCCACAGATCACGCTTGAATGCGCAGGACAATCTTCGAACTGCCAGTATAGAGAGAATAGCCAAAGACACGCCGGCAACGACGTCGATGAAATAATGGCCGCCATCGATCGGCGTGGACAGAAGCAGCAACGCGTTGCAAATAAGTGCGATAGCTCGCATCCACCTGATGGCCCACAACGCCCACAGATAAAGAATCGCTCCGGCGGCGTGGAAGCTGGGAAACGTCACAATCCCCGTGAGTTGCCCGATCTCCAGAACCCGCATCTTACCTTCGCGCAGAAGGGGCAGGTGTCGCATGTGGTCGAAATCATCGGCCGGATGCAAATGAGGGTAATCGGCGGGAGATAGACCCAAAAAGGTGTAAGCTCCGGAGGCTGGTAGAAACACCGAGATGACAACGGTCGCCATTACCGTTAGGACGAAGGCTAGGCTGAATTGGTAAGCCCGCAGCGCCTTGCCGAACAGGCATAAGACTATCGGAATGAGGAGCGGCTGCCATGCAAACGTGCGGTAACCGAAGTTGCAGATGTCACCAAGTCTGTATCGGTCAACCGTGTTCAGATAGGACCTCCAATCGAGACCCATGAAGTGGTCGATCGCGAATAAGTTTTTGTCCTGCAATGGGTAGTTCAGCGAGGCCGCAATGTAAGTGAGAGGCGCGATCAGCATTGAAGCTGCGATGAGTTGCGACAGCACGTTGGCGGCGTGTGAGACATTCGGCCACCGGGCAGACCCTTTCCATAGCAGAGCGAACGACAGCGGCGCCAGAGTGCTCGCCAAACCGGCCATGATGATCACGATGGGATCGGACGCCCTGAGAACGAAATCGCTCTTAGCCAGTACAATGACGAGCAACGCCGCTGCGGCGGACACCACGCACCAATTGATGGTGAGAAGACGTCCTTCGACGGTTGAGTTCACGATCGGAACCAGCAATCAAGGAACGGCGGAGCGCTGAATAAAACGATAACTTGAATTCAGGAGTTTAAGGTTGTTAATAATCATCGGATTGTCAGGCTCGCGCTCATAAGCCTTTAGAAATTTTTTTCGCGCCGCCACCAGGTCTCCACGCAGCATGTAGGAATAACCTAGATTGTTGAGAATTTCGGTAGTCTCGCCAGCCTGCTTGATGGCCGAAGCGTAGGCACGATCGGCAAGGTCAAAGCGGGCGAGGCGATCGTAGCTGGCGGCAAGCCCAACCCAGGCGGTTACGTCACGCGGCGCCTTCTCAACCGCGTCGCGGAAGTAACGCTCCGCCAAGCCGTAGCTGCCGCGATTAAAATGTTCGATACCCAGCTTGAGAGGCTCGTCGGACCGGTAATACTTGACGTCCTCGGGCTCTTGCACTGTCAAGGATGTCGCTGGCGATTCCGTCTGCACGGATACGGATTCGGCGACGGTCTCGCATCCGGCCAGGGTCACGGCTGCAAAAGCCGCTATTACCAAAAAACCCCTCACAGAATCTCTTCCCGTCGCAAGTCCAACTAAACCTGCGCCCACCAATTAAACCGCCCCCAAGACTGGATTGAGCGCATCTTTGGCTGCGTCAATCAAGCCCCACGCGACGGAAATCCAAACCGAGTGCCCGTGCTTTGGTGAATGCGATCTGCCCCGGCTCAGTAAACCATTGATTCGTTTGTTTTAATCTTGGGCAGCGCGTGTTGTATCGGAGCCACATGCGGCAAATTTCGAGCTGATATTTTTGCTTTGCGCGATACCGAGCAGGCGATCTCGGCGCTCTTCTGCAATCACCGGGCGGTCCCCCTTCCAAGCTGTGGAAATACTCGACTTGAATGCCTGCCCCTCGTTGAAGGTCTGCGCAGTTGCAAATTCAGCATCTGGACGAAGTAACGCCAGATCGTGATGGTCGGCAAATCACCGGGGCCGCCAGCTTCTTCCCTCCACACCCCATTAGTGGGGCAATACCGCCATCACGCGCAACGCCAGCGGCAACATCACCACCATCAGAATGACGGGGAAAATAAACAGGCCCAACGGGGCGACCATTTTGACCGGAAGCTTGTTGGCACTCTCCTCCGCGCGCATGATGCGCTTTTCTCGCATTTCATCGCTAAAAATCCGGAGCGACTCCGCCACATCGCTGCCCAGTTCGACCGACTGTCGCAGCACCAACACGAATGATCGCGCTTCATCCAGATCCAAACGGTCGGCCAGCGAGTTGAGCGCGTCGATCGTACTGCGCCCGGCGCGCATCTCAGCTCCCATCATCATGAGGTTCAGGCCGAGCGGGCGATTCTGCTTGACCATCTCGCCGGTAATCCGGTCTAGCGCAGCCTCCAGGCTCAAACCTGAATCGACGCAGACCACCAAAAGGTCCAGCAAATCGGGAAAGACCAGCCGGTATTGCTGAGCGAGCATCCGCTTCCGCCGGGCAAGGTAAGCGTCCGGCGCGACGATGCCAAGCAACGCGGAGATCGAGACGACCGCGAGCTTGAGCAGCTGACTTAAGCCCGGCAAAAAAGTTTCGACGACGATATAACCGAGTAGCGGGAGAATGATAACGGCCATCAGCCGAGAAAAAATGTAATAGTTGACGGCATCATTCCTGAAATAACCAGCCTGGACCAATTCGCGACGCAACTTGCCGCGAATGGACTCATCGATTCCGAAGCGCTTCACGTCGAAATGCCTGGCAATAAAGGCATCCAAAGCGCTTGGCTGAGCCATGGTGGGATTCGATGCCGGCGTCGGCAGCGATATCCGCCTTTGGATTCGCGACTGCACCAAAACATATTGACCGACCAAAAAAGCAACAGCCGACACCGCACCAAATGAAAGAACGGCCACGATAAGCGGTATCGATTCCTGCATCTGAGTATCCTAGAACTTGACGTTGACCATCCGATACAGAATGACATTCGCAATCAGCAGAAGAGTAAGCCCAAAAATCAAGGCTGGAACGATAACAGGATGATGCCGGACCTCTGCGAAATAGCCTGGCGAAATCAGCGTGATGACACCGAACAGGACAAACGGCATCAGCGACAGAAAGATCGCTGAAAGCCTGCCCTCTGCGGTCAAAGCCCTGATTTTCAACCGAAGTTTGGCTCGGCTGCGGATCATCCGCGAGAGGCGCAAGAGAATCTCGGCCAAACTGCCGCCAGTCTGGGTTTGAATGTTGATTGCGATCACAAAAAACAACAAATCCTGCTGGCCTGTCCGACGGTGGAGATTTTCGATCGCCGTTCTGACATCCAGACCGAAGACGATTTCGTCCGATGTCATTCCGAATTCGGTGCCTATCGGATCAGGCATTTCCCGTGCAACCAGGCCAAGCGCTGCGGAGAAGGGATGTCCCGCTCGCACGCCCCGAACGATGACGTCGAGTGCGTCCGGAAGCTGCTCGGCAAACCGCGCCATGCGTCGGGCCCGGGCAGCGTGTAGAAACAGGACCACGGCCGACATGGCGACCACAAGGGAGAGCAGGAATTCGGCCAGACTATACCCGATTGCCAAACCGAAGCAGACAAAGAAGAAGAGCGTCAATCCCGGGATGGAAAGCGAAAGCAGGGCGCGGTTCACCTTCAACCCGGTCTGCATCAGCAGGTCATTGAGATGAATCAACGTCGGGTTTTCGAAATCGGCGAAGCCGCGCTCCCGTCGCAACGCATCCAGCACAAGCCCAGTGCCGGAGAGTTGCTTGCTCAGCGCCAGCCGGTGGTTAATGGATTTTTGCGTGCTCCTCAGCCGGAAAAATACCAGATGGATCGCTTGTATGCCGAGCATTACGGCGACGAAGACCGCAGCAGAGATGACCCAAAGATTGCTCAATGCGGCTCTCCTACAAAGGCGCGCTCGGATCGAAATGCGACGGCGGCACCTCGAGCCCTAAGGCCTTCAACTCGTTCAAAAAGTGGGGCCGGATGCCGGTAGCACGGAAGCTGCCGTGCATATTTCCCGCATCATCGGTGAATTCCTTCACGAAATGAAAGATTTCGTGCATTTGAAGCACTTCGCCTTCCATTCCTGTGATCTCGCTGACGCTGGTCAATCGTCGCTTGCCATCGGGCAGCCGCTGGACCTGAATCACCAGATTGATGGCAGAGGCGATCTGATTGCGGATGCTCGCCACCGTCATCGGCATGCCAGCCATGCCGATCATCTGCTCCAGGCGTTTTATGGCGTCGCGCGGCGAGTTGGCGTGGATGGTCGTCATCGAGCCTTCGTGTCCGGTATTCATGGCCTGCAACATGTCGAAGGCTTCTTCGCCGCGGCACTCGCCGACGATGATCCTGTCCGGTCTCATGCGCAGAGCATTCTTCACGAGGTCGCGCTGTAGAACCTCACCTTTGCCTTCAGTATTGGGGGGCCGCGTTTCCAGCCGCCCGACATGGGGCTGCTGCAATTGCAGTTCCGCAGCGTCTTCTATGGTGAGCAGGCGTTCATGGGGAGGAATGTAATTTGAGAGCGCGTTCAACAGGGTGGTTTTGCCGCTTCCCGTCCCGCCGCTCACAATCAGCGAAATGCGGCCATGGACCGCCGCCTTAAGCACATCGACGATCTGCGGGCAGACCGACCCCATCTCGATCAGGCGCTCCATGGTGAACGGGCGCTCCGAGAATTTTCTGATTGAGACCAGCGGGCCGTCCACGGCGATCGGCCTGATAGCGATGTTGACGCGCGAACCGTCTGGCAGCCGCGCGTCGACCATTGGTGAAGACTCGTCGACTCGACGGCCGACACCGGCGACGATCTTGTTGACGATGCGCAGCAGGTGCGCCTCGTCCTTGAAATGCACCTTGGTCTCATAAAGCCTGCCGAACCGCTCGACGAAACACACCTCGTGGGTGTTAATCAGAATGTCGGTAACAGTCGGATCCTTCAGCAGCGGCTCGATAGGGCCATATCCAATCATTTCCGCGATGATTTCTTCGGAAAAAATATTCAGCTCTTTTTGATTCAGCGAAAGGTTTTCGGCCCTCACGTAATTCGTGACGTACGCACTTATTTGCCGGACGAACTCTTCGTGCGGGAGCTTTTCAAGCAACGCAAGGTTAAACTCGTCGATGATCCGTGCATGAAGTTTGAGCTTGTCGTCGATCAGCGCAGGTCGTTGATCGACCAGCTCCCGGTAGAACCGGTCGGCCTCTGGCTCAAGTGGCGCATTTTCGACGGTAATCGGCGTTGCGACACCCTCGGCGGCACGTTTGCTTGCGAAGAAACTCATCACAACCCCAAGTCCAGGGATGGTTTTCGATTAAACTAGCATAGGGGATGCGGATAGCCAGCCCTTACCGATGGTCGAGGAACCGGTTTACGAAGCATCTGATAAGACGGGTTCGTTTCAGGCCACGGCCACGGATGCGGAGGTGAGACCGCTGCAAAACGCGGTCATCTTCGCAATATCCTTGCTTATGCCTCGGCGTGGATGACTCAGCGCCATCGGCATTCCGGTATTGATACTTTCGAGCGCCGCCGGGTCATTGCGGACATAGAATATCTGCTCGCCCGGGAGAACGCTTTCCACGTGCTGGCGGCGGGCTACTTGTCCGAACAACCCTCGCTCGCAGTTGTTGATGGCGACGCGGATTTCGCCGAATAGGTCGGTGGTCGCGCGCAAGGTGGTCAGTGCCCCTGCGATTTGGCGCAGACCCGGTATCGAGTTCACCCCGCTCACAATGATTCCACTCGATGCCGCGATAATCTTTGGCGTCCAGGAATACCAGTTCACGGGAAAATCAATCATGATCAAGTCATAGCGTGTGGATATCAACCCAAACAGTCCGTCTAGTGCTGCGAAGTCCAAACCGCAGGTGTCGAACTTGCTTCGCGGTGACGCAAATACGTCGAGCCCGCTGCTGTGATGACTAACGAAGACTTCGAACAGCTGATTATCGAGGCGCCCGGGATTGGCTGAAATTTCCTCGATGTGAAGGCGGGGCTCGATATCGAGATAATCGCAGACGTGACTGGTCTGGAAGTCTAGATCGACCA
>Ga0209217_1000335_pt1 | contig 12534 bp, 11 predicted proteins | sample JacPinW_OM3H0_M2_FD_187957 | JGI IMG/M metagenome (GOLD analysis project Ga0209217, IMG submission 187957) | Forest soil microbial communities from Algoma, Ontario, Canada - Jack Pine, Ontario site 1_JW_OM3H0_M2 (SPAdes) (version 2) | ecosystem: Environmental > Terrestrial > Soil > Boreal...
CGGGATTGACTTTACCTTTGCGCATCTTGCGGGGCACGGGCATCGCGTCAAGGGCTGACGCCAATTCGTGGCCGCAGGGCTGCATCGCATCTTGCGATCATCAAGTCTTATCACAAGCATGCGGATTAATTTATTGAACTTGCAGGCTCATTTGCAATCAAGCGAATTCCACTTCAGCGCAAAACAGGCTAGAGCTTGCCATCCGCTGACGACATTTGAGGCCATGGTCCCGACGCTTTCTCCGCCCCGTATTCTGCCAAGTGGCGACAGCGCCATCACGGTCGAATTCAGCCGCAATATCGATGATGCCGCAAACCAGCGGGTGCTGGCACTCGATCGCGCGCTTGCGAGTGAGCCCGTTGCCGGCGTGACCGAGACGGTGCCGACCTATCGGTCGCTGCTGGTGCATTACGATCCCGTGCAGATCGAATTCGACACACTCGGCGAGAAACTTACCGCACTCGCGCAACGGCCGGTTCCGCCGGAGACAAAGGCGCGGCGCTGGCGGATTCCCGTGGTTTATGGCGGTGAGCATGGCATCGATCTCGAGGATGTCGCCAAAACCTTGAAAACCACGCCGGACGAAATCGTGGCGCGGCATGTTGCCGGCGACTACCGCGTCGCCATGATCGGCTTTACGCCGGGCTGGTCTTATCTCAGCGGTCTCGAGAAATTCCTGCATATGCCCAGGCGGCAGAACCCGCGGCTGTTGACGCCGGCCGGCACGGTCTCGATCGGCGGCGTGCAGGCCGGCGTGCAGTGTCTCGCCGGCCCAAGCGGCTGGCACCTGCTGGGACGGACCGCGGTGCGAACCTACCAGTTGCATCGCGATCCGATCTTCCTTCTGGAACCCGGCGACCATGTGAAGTTTTGCGCGGTCGATGCCAAAACTTTTGCCGAGCAGGATCGCGCCGCGGAAGCCGGCGAGATCATCGCCGAGCAGATCGCCTTATGAGCAAACTCGTCATTTCATCGATTGGACCTGCGAGCTCCGTTCAGGACGGCGGACGGCATGGCGCGCAACGCTACGGTCTGATGCCGAGCGGCGCGATGGACCGCCTCGCGCTCGCGGCGGCGAATTGTCTGGTCGGAAACCCGATCTTCGCAGCCGCCATCGAAATCGGCCCGTTCGGGGCAGCGTTTACCGCGCGCGAAGGCGTGGTTCGCCTTGCGCTGGCAGGCGCGCCGCGCTCAGCCGATATCACGGGGCGCGCGGTGGTGTTCGATACATCCATGACGCTCGCCGATGGCGAAACCCTGACGCTCGGCTTTGCCCGCGGCGGCTCGTTCAGCTACCTCGCAATCGAGGGCAGCATCGAAGGCGAGCCGATGTTCGGCAGCCTCGCGGTGAATGCGCGCGCGGGCCTCGGCAGCCCTTATCCGCGCCCGCTGCAGGCCGGCGACGAATTGCAGACGAAACCAGCAAGCGGTGCGGCCGAACGACGGATCGATCTACCCGCGGCAACCGCAGGGCCGATCCGCGTCCTGATGGGTCCGCAGGACGACGAATTCGGCGATGCCGCAAAACAACTGTTTCTGGACAATGAGTGGAAGATATCGGCGACCAGCGACCGCATGGGTTATCGGCTCGAGGGCCCGGTGATAAAGCATCTGCACGGTCACAATATCGTCTCCGACGGCACCGTTGATGGCAGCATCCAGGTGCCCGGCAACGGCGCGCCGATCGTGCTGATGCCGGACCGCGGCACCTCCGGCGGCTATCCCAAGATCGCAACATTGATTTCAGCCGATCTCGGCCGGTTCGCGCAGATTCCGGCAGCGACCGGCTTTCACTTCAAGGCCGTCCCCATGGCGGAAGCGCAGGCAGAGGCGCGGAAATATTGGAAGACGCTGCGCGCCCTGCCCAACCGTCTGCGCGCCATTGAGAGCTTTGATCTCAACATTGAGGCACTGCAGGATGCTAATGTCGCCGGCAGCGCGGTGAGCGCCGTCGATGCCGTCACCTGGCAGATTGCATCCGGCGCGGATGTGCTGACACCGGACTGACAAGAGATCACCCCCCGAGAAGAGGACATCCAAATGAAGACCATCGATCTCAATTGCGATCTCGGCGAAGGGTTTGGCGCTTGGGAAATGGGCAATGACGCCGCCATGATCGAGCTTGCCACCTCGGTCAACATCGCCTGTGGTTTCCACGCCGGCGATGCCGACATCATGCGCAAGACCTGCGAGCTTGCGAAGGCGCGTGGCGTCTCGATCGGCGCCCATCCCGGTTACCGCGATTTGCACGGTTTTGGGCGACGGCCCTTTCCGGGCATGAAAGCCTCCGAAATCGAAAACCTGGTCGCCTACCAGATCGGCGCGTTGCAGGCGATCGCGACCGCAGCCGGTCACAAGGTCACCCACGTCAAGGCACATGGCGCGCTATCGAATGTCGCCTGCGAGGACGACACGACCGCGAAGGCGATTGCGTCCGCCATCAGGGCGGTCGACCCCAATTTGATTTTTGTGGTGCTGGCCAATTCGCGCCTGGTGCAAGCCGGCGAAGCCGCAAATCTGCCGATGGTGCACGAGGTGTTCGCCGACCGCGCCTATGAAGACGACGGCTCGCTGGTCTCGCGCCGCAAACCGGGCGCGGTGTTGCACGACGCAAAGAACATCGCAGAGCGCGTGGTGCGCATGGTGCAGGACGGCGCGGTCGTCTCGGTCACGGGCAAGGTGATAAAAATGCGCACCGACACCGTTTGCATTCATGGCGATACGCCGGGCGCGGTCGATATCGCGCGCGGCGTGCGGCAGGCATTGAAAGTTGGCGGGATTGAAGTCGCGCCGTTCAAGAAGGCGAGTTAGCGCCTCAGAACGGGTGAACCGACAGCGTGCAGAACACCACGGCGGCAATGAAGGCGAAAGCGCCGTAAAGCGCGGCGGCGTGAAACCCCGTCCCCGTCCGCCGGGACAGCGAGCGCGCGTAAAGGTGCAGGCGGGCTTCCGCCGATAGTTCGCGCATGGTCGATCTCCAATGCCCCATTTGGCGGATAATAGAATGCCGTTCGCGACCGGATTCAAGACGATCCTAAAAATAGCGATAGGAATGCTCTAACGGACTCCCGTTTCAGCTAAAAAATTCTCCGCGCCGCATAGGGCGAGAATTTTATTCGTTAGGATTTGACATTGATTGAAGCGGAACCGGTTCCGTCAGTACACGTCCTGCTGGAACCGGCCCTTCTTCTTGAGGTCGGCGACAAAGCTGATCGCCTCATCGGTGGAACGTGCGCCGAACTGCGCGACGATATCGACCAGCGCGCGCTCGACATCCTTGGCCATCCGCTTGGCGTCGCCGCAGATATAGAGATTGGCGCCCTCGGCAAGCCACGTCCACAGTTCACGGCCGACCTCGCGCATGCGGTCCTGCACATAGAATTTCTTCTCGCCGTCGCGCGACCACGCCAGCGACAGCCGCGTCAGTAGGCCCGAGGTCTTCATGGCGTTGAGCTCATCGGCATAGAAGAAATCGCATCCGCTGCGCTGATGCCCGAAGAACAGCCAATTCTTGCCCGGCGCGCCGGTCGCCTTGCGGTCGAGCAGGAAAGCGCGGAACGGAGCGATGCCGGTGCCGGGTCCGATCATGATGATCGGTGTCTTCGGATCCTGCGGTAGCGCAAAGCCGTGGGCCTTCTGGACATAGACTTTTACCTCATCGCCCGGCTGAATGCGTTCGGCCAGGAAGGTCGAGGCAAGGCCGAGGCGCTTGCGCTTGCCGATCACGTAGCGCACGCAATCCACCGTCAGCGACAGTTTTCCGGGCGTTGCGTTGTGCGACGAGGAGATCGAGTAGAGCCGCGGCTGCAGCGGCTCGAGCGCCTCGACGAAGGCTTCCGGATGCGGACGCACATTGGAGAATTTTTGCAAGGTCGCCATCACGTCAAGCGTGGCGGCATCGCCATCGGGATCCTCGCCTTGCGCCAGCGCGCGGGCCTTCTCACGCTGCGTGCCGCCGGTGAGGTAAGAGAACAGTTCGAACAGCGAATCCGGCGCCGGCGCCAGCGAAACGTCCGTCCTCAATACCTCGCGCAGCGTCTTGCCCCTCACCTCTGTCGTATGCGATGCGCCGAGAAGAGCGATGATCTGATCGACATGGCCGAGATCGTTGCGCGCGAAGATGCCGAAGGAATCTCCCACGACATAATCGAGGCCGCAGCCGGACAGATCGAAATCGATGTGCCAGGTTTCCTTTTCCGATGCGCCCTTGTTGAGCAGGCGGCGCGACACGAATGTCGCGGGAACCGGATTGTCGCGCGCGCGCCCCGGCTCGGCCGTGACCGGCGGCGGTGCTACGGCGGGCGCGGCTGCCGATGCAGAAGTGGCGGCAGGCGCCTTCTCCAGTTCCTCGTGCAGCGCTTTGAGCATCCGCGCGGTTTCCTTGCCGCCGGGGACGCAGAGATTGAGACGCGCCTCGGACTTGCCGGCGATCGCCTCCGAATAGTCGTGGCAATTGTAGCCGCACTGGCCGCAGTCCTGCTGCGCCATCGCCGCCATCATGCGCCGTCGCAACGGGCGGCCTTCCGCAAGCTTCATGCGGTCGGTAATCGGCATGGTCTGGTCGTGCCAGGGCGCTTCGCCGTCGTCGCCGACTGGTCCCTGAAGCATGGCGGCGCCCTGCTCCGCCGACAGCGGCGTCGTGCCGTCGAGCCCAAGCATTCCCACCAGGAAGCCATTCAGCCAAAGCCGCTGCGCTTCGGAAAACGGAGCGTTAGCCGGAATGATCTCAAGCCGCGGCGGGCTGGTTATCTGGTTCATGATTATGCTTCCGCTTCGGCGAGTTTGCGCAAGGCTTCGCCGTCGTGACGGCGAGCAAAAGTGAGGAAGGTCTCGTCGGTTGACGAGCGATTGGCGAGATAGGCTTTGAGCAGGCGCTCCACCGTCTTCGGCGCATCCTCGGCCTTAACGTCGCGATAGACCTCCTGCCCGATGTCGGCATCCGGTCCGAAGCCGCCCCCGGCATAGAGGTGATAGCCCTCCACCGTGTCGTCTTCAGTTACCCCCGGCACCTTCGCCGCCAGCAGCCCGATGTCGCTGATATAGTGCTGGGCACAGGAGTGATGGCAGCCGGTGAGATGGATGTTGAGCGGCGTGTCGATGTCGACGCGCCTTTCGCACCAGTCGCCGATCTCGGCGGCATGACGTTTGGTGTCCGATGCCGCGAATTTGCAGCCGGCATTGCCGGTGCAGGCGATCAGCCCGGCGCGTATCTGCGATGCCTTGACCGCAAGGCCGAGCTTCTCGATCGCCGCCGTTGCCAGTGCCACGTTCTCGTCACGTACGCCGGAGAGCAGAAGATTCTGCCAGACGGTGAGGCGGATATCGCCGTCGCCGAGGTCTTGCGCAATCTTGGCTAATCCGCGCATTTGATCGCCAATGAGCTTGCCCAGCGGCAGCACGACGCCGATCCAGTTCAAGCCTTCCTGCTTTTGCCCGTGCACGCCGATGTGCGCCATGCGGTCGAACGCCGGACGCGGCGCGATCGCTTCCGCCGGCGCGCGCACCAGCTTGCGGCCGAACTTGTCCTCGACGGCGGCCATGAACTTATCGACGCCCATGTTGTCGAGCACATATTTGAGGCGCGCTTTCAGCCGGTTGGTCCGGTCACCGGTTTCGATGAACACCCGCACGATCGCGTCCGCGACCATGGTTGCGTCCTCGGGCTTGACGATGATTCCGGTTTCCTTGGCGAAATCCTTGTGGCCGGTGATGCCGCCGACCCTCAAGCGAAACCAGACACCGGGTTCGGCACCGAAACCGTGCTTTACCTCGACGGCCGAAAAGGCGATGTCGTTGGTGTCTTCAAGCACCGCGATCCTGCCGGCACCATCGAACGCGACGTTGAACTTGCGCGGCAGGCCCGTCAGCGAACGGTCGTTGAGGATATGATAGTGCCACTCGCGTGCATATGGGCGGGTGTCGATCAATTCCTGCGGATCGATGCCGGCGGTCGGCGTGCCCGTGACGTTGCGAATATTGTCGGCACCGGAGCCGCGCGAGCACAGTCCGAGGTCCTGAATGCCCTCGATCAGCGCCACGCTGTTTTTGGGCTCTATCTCCCTGATCTGGATATTCGCCCGCGTGGTGATGTGCGAATAACCGCCGCCGCAGCTCTCGGCGAGATCGGCGAGGCCCGTAAATTGCCAGTGCTTGAGAATGCTGTTTGGCATGCGCAAGCGGCACATGAAGGAGTTTTGCGCCGGCGCGACATAGAACAGGCCGTAATAACGCCAGCGGAAATTGTCCGGCGGAGTTGGCGGTGTGTTGTTCTTCGCCTGGTCCTTCAAACGCTCATAGGCATCGAATGGATGCTCTTCGCGCTTGAATTTCTCCTGGTCGGCCAGTTTCTTGCCGGCCGCGATCACGTCGTCCTGCGCCTTGATGTGGACAGCATCGGGCCCGATCGGCTCGGCGTTGGCCTTGCCGGCCGCAGGGGCTGCCCCCACGAGACCGGCATTGCGGCCGACGCGCGCGACCTGGAGGCCCGACATGAAGCCTTCCAGATAGCGTTTTTGCTCGTCGCTGAAGTCGGTTGGCGTTGGTGTTTCGAGTTTCATGATGCGCAACGCTGTCTTTATTCTGCGGGAACTTGCGCTGCGACCGGCGCGGCCACGGGCGTCAGCTGCGTCGCGGGTTTAAAGGTCGCGTACAGCGCCAGACCGGTGAAGACAAAACCACCGACAAGATTGCCGAGCGTGACCGGAATCTGATTCCACACCCACCAATCGTAGATGCTGACCTTGGCGCCCAGCAGCATGCCGGTCGGAATGACGAACATGTTGACGACGGCGTGCTCAAATCCGAGCGCAAAGAACGTGAAGATGGGCAACCAGGTTGCGGCGATCTTTCCCACTGTGGAGGTCGACGTCATCGCCATGACGACCCCAAGACACACCAGCCAATTGCAGAGGATGGCTTTGACGAAAACGCTGACCATCCCGGCGGTTCCGAGCGCCGCATTGGCGACGGTCTTGGCTTCGGCAACGGCAATGATGCGCGCGGCAACGCCCGCAGGTTCAACCTTTCCCATATTGGTCAGCGCGATCGCGATCAGAATGCCAAATGCGATGCTGCCCAGCAGATTTGCGAGAAACACCCATGACCAATTGGCAAGGACGGCGCTCCAGGTCGCTTTGCCCTCAAGACGCGCGAGCGGCACCAATGCAAAGCTTCCGGTCACGAGTTCGAGGCCGAGCAGCACGATCATGACCAAACTGACGGGAAAGATGAGTGCGCCAACCAACGCCTGCCCCGTGGTCAGGGCGCCGGTAAATGCGAGCGTGGTCGCCGCGCCCAGCAGCGCGCCGGAAATAGCACCGCGAATAAGAAGGTCACGCGGCGCGAGCGCCAGTTTCTTGATACCGGCATCAATCATCGAGGCAACAACGTCGGTGGGTTTTGCGTAATCCATATCGAAGCTCCGGCCGCCACGCGCAGGCGTGGCTACAACGAGGGAAAGGGCGTGTGATCGTTTGGAAGTTCGATGTTTGGCAGCGCCGTATCGGAAACTTCTGAACGATCCGATCAGCCTCGTTGCTGCGGAAATCCATCTTGGAAAACGGCCAGCGGGCGACTACGGCGGCCGGCTTGCTGTCTCCCATTCAAGATGTGTGCCAGTGCAGCAATTTCTAAATATCTTTTGTATTCAATAAGTTAAACATGGTGCATCGCACCAATTAGGTTAGCTCTGATGCCCCTTATAAGGCAAAAGCCTAATAATTGAACTCCGAATCGGTCTGCCTAATATTTACTCCGCGGCGTCGCCCAGCTCACGGAACCCGGCGAAAAACCTTGAACGATGCGAGATACCCTGCGATGTCGTTCGGATCGAATGCCGGCCCAGCGAACGCGCCGATCGACCCGAACCTGCCTGGGTCTGCCTGCCCGCTCAGCCCAAGCGCCGCGTCGTAAAGGTCAGGCCGAAACACCGCCTGAGCGGTCTTGACCGCCTCCGGGCTGACCGCTGCCTGCCCCCAGCGTACCATTTGCGCATAGAGCCAGGCGGCTTGCACGGGATCGGGCCGCGCCGCGGCCTCCCGTCCCACCAACAGATAGCGGCTGCTCTCACGCATGGTTCCATCAGGCGAAATCTTCAGCCGGCCATCGAGCGTTCGCTGGATGACGCCGGCATCCACGCCGATGCGCTCCGGCTGTGCCAGGATACGCGCTATCTCGCCGCGATTTTCCGGCTGCTCGATGAATTCGGCCGCACGGAAGGCGGCGCGGACCAGGGCTGCAACCACTTCTGGATTTTTCTCCGCCCAGCTCTGTCTGATCGCAAGCACCTTCTCGGCTGCGCGGACCAGAATATCCGAGACGAAATGCAGGATGTGGCCGACGCCGAGATCGACGGCGACCGAATTCCAGGGCGCGCCGACGCAGAATCCATCGACATGACCGTTGGCGAGACTGTCCACCATATAGGGCGGCGGCAGCACTACGAGATGCACGTCCTCGTCGGGATCGACGCCGCCCGCGGCCATCCAGAAACGGAGCTGATAATTGTGGGTCGAAAATGGAAAGGTCATGCCGAAGGTCAACGGCTCGGCGCCGCTTGTACGGCGCGCCGCGACCACGCGCGACAAAGCCAGCGCGGTTGCCATCGGGTCCAGCGGGTCGCCGGCTAGCTCGCCCATGATCGCCGCATACAGCGCCGGAGATACCGTAATCGCGTTGCCGTTGAGGCCGAGATTGAAGGGCGCGGTGATCGGCACCTTGACGTGCCCGAGCCCGAGGCTTGAGGCGATCGCGACCGGGGCCAGCAGATGCGCGGCCTCGAACAGGCCGATGTTGAGCTTGTCGCGGACATTCGACCACGACACTTCCCGCACCAGGGTGACATCGAGCCCTTCCGCGGCCGTAAAACCCTTGTCGACGGCGACGATGAGCGCCGCGGCATCGACCAGCGGAATGAAGCCAATGTGCAGCGGGGTCGTCATTTCAGCAGCTCCGACGCGGTCAGGATCGATTGAGCGATCTCCCCGATCTTCTTTTTCTCGCGCATCGCAGTCGAGCGCAGCAGGACATAGGCCTCTTCTTCGGTCAGGCCCTTCAGCTTCATCAGGATACCCTTGGCGCGATCGATCACCTTGCGGTCTTCGAGCGCGGATTTGGTGCGGTCGAGTTCATCCTGCAGTTTTGCAAATGCGTTGAAGCGCGAGATGCAGAGGTCGAGGATCGGCTTGAGGCGCTCCTTCTTCAATCCATCGACGATATAGGCGGAGACCCCGGCATCGACGGAGGCCTGGATCGAGGCCGCATCGCTCTGGTCGACGAACATCGCGATCGGCCGGCGCACCGCGCGGCTGACCTGGAACATCTGTTCCAGCACGTCGCGGCTGGGATTTTCCAGGTCGATCACGATGACATCAGGATCGAGCGCATAGATCCGCGCCAGCAGACTCTGCATTTCGCTGATGTGGACGACGTCCTTAAAGCCCGCTTCCCGCAGCCCCTCCTCGAGGATAGCGGCACGGATCGGGCTTTCATCGACGATGACGATTTTGGGAGACGAATCGGCGCTCATCGATCTCTCATATTCCGGCAAAATATTCATAGCATGCCCGAGGCCGGCTCAAAGCCTTGTAATTATGAGTAATTGGGACTAGTTCCTGCCCATCAATCAGGCAGATCAAATATGCAACAGGCCGCCGCGCCCAAAGTCAGCTTTGTTTCGCTGGGATGCCCCAAGGCGTTGGTGGATTCCGAGCGCATTATCACGCGGCTGCGCGCCGAGGGCTATGAACTGGCGCGCAAGCATGACGGCGCCGACCTTGTCATTGTCAACACCTGCGGCTTTCTCGACAGCGCCAAGAAGGAATCGCTCGGCGCGATCGGCGAAGCCATGGCCGAGAACGGCAAGGTCATCGTCACCGGCTGCATGGGCGCGGAACCCGAACAGATCGAGGCGGCCTATCCCGGCGTGTTGTCGATCACAGGTCCCCAGCAATATGAGAGCGTGCTCGACGCCGTGCATCGCGCGCTTCCGCCGGTGCACAATCCGCATCTCGATCTGGTGCCGCCGCAGGGCATCAAGCTGACGCCGCGGCACTACGCTTATTTGAAGATCTCTGAAGGCTGCAACAACCGCTGCAGTTTTTGCATTATCCCAAAATTGCGCGGAGATCTGGTGTCGCGTCAGGCCAATGACGTGCTGCGCGAGGCGGAGAGGCTTGTCAGTGCCGGCGTGAAAGAATTGCTTGTCATTTCGCAGGACACGTCAGCCTATGGCGTCGATCTGAAATATGCGGCGAGCCCATGGAGGGACCGCAAAGTCCGCGCCAGATTTTTCGATCTGGCGGAGGCGCTTGGCGAGTTCGGCGCCTGGGTCCGGCTGCAATATGTCTATCCCTACCCGCACGTCGATGAAGTCATCGGCCTGATGACGCAAGGCAAGATTTTGCCGTATCTCGACATCCCGTTCCAGCACGCGAACCCGGAAATCCTAAAGGCCATGAAGCGTCCGGCAGCCCAGGAAAAGACCCTGGCGCGGATCAAGAAGTGGCGCGAGGAGTGTCCCGAGCTTACCTTGCGCTCCACTTTCATCGTCGGCTTTCCCGGCGAGATCGATTCCGATTTTGCTGATCTGCTCGACTGGCTCGAAGAGGCCGAGATCGATCGCGTCGGCTGCTTCAAGTATGAGCCGGTCGCGGGCGCCTCGTCGAACACGCTCGGCAATGCCGTGCCTGAGGAGACAAAACAGGAGCGCTGGAATGCGCTGATGGCGCGGCAGCAAAAAATTTCCGCCCGAAGGCTGAAGCGCAAGGTCGGCACGCGGCAGCAAATCATCATCGACGAGGTCGGCCCGACCGTCTCAAAGGGACGCTCAAAGGCGGACGCGCCCGAGATCGACGGAGCTGTCTATGTTTCGAGCCGCCGCCCCTTGCGGGTCGGCGAGATCGTTATCGCGAAGATCGAGCGCGCGGACGAATACGATCTCCACGGCAGCGTCGCGGGCTTCTGACGCGCTTGACATTGCCTGCCATTCGGCTGTATGGCGGCATCATGAAATTCAACCGGACCCATCTCCGCGCCACCTGCCGTCGTCGCATCTGTGACGATGATGGGTCGCGCCGTGTCCGACGACTACGCTGAACAACTAGATCAGCAACGTTTTCGAGAAGGCCGCACCCAAAAAGTGCGGCCTTCTCACGTTTTAGCCGACTTTTCCAAATCCCAACCGCAGGAGTCCGACATGAACATCGCCACCCATCCGTTTGACGCATTGATGGAAATCACAGCGCGCCCGCCGGTGGTTTTCGTCCGCGGCGAAGGCTCGTTGCTGTGGGATGACTCTGGCAAGCGCTATCTCGATTTCGTTCAGGGTTGGGCCGTCAACTGCCTCGGCCATTCGCCGCCGATGATCGCCGAAGCACTAACCGAGCAGGCAAAATTGCTGCTGACGCCGAGCCCGGCCTTTTTCAACGCCCCGAGCTTGAAGCTCGCAAAAGCGCTGGTCGATCAAAGCTGCTTCGACCAGGTGTTCTTCGCCAATTCGGGCGCGGAAGCCAATGAGGGCGCAATAAAGCTCGCGCGCAAATATGGCGCTCTTCACAGAGGCGGCGCGTACGAGATCATCACCTTCGAAGGCGGCTTTCACGGCCGGACGCTGGCGACGATGTCGGCATCCGGCAAGAAAGCTTTCGAACCGCTGTTCGAGCCCAAAGTGTCCGGTTTTCCCAAGGCGCAGTGGAACGATATCGCCTCGGTGAAACGGCTGATATCCGACAAAACCATCGGCGTGATGCTGGAGCCGATCCAGGGTGAAGCCGGTGTCTGGCCTGCAACGGATCAATTCTTGGCTGAGTTGCGGGAGCTGACAAAGGCGCACGGCCTGCTGCTGATCGTGGACGAGATCCAGACCGGCATGGGCCGGACCGGAAAGCTTTTTCATTATGAGCACGCCGGCATCGAGCCCGATATCATGACGCTCGGCAAAGGGATCGGCGGCGGAGTGCCGCTGGCCGCTTTGCTGGCCACGGCGCAGGCTTCCTGCTTCGAACATGGCGACCAGGGCGGGACGTTCAACGGCAATCCGCTGATGTGCGCCGCGGGCATTGCCGTCCTCGAGCAGGTCGGCAAGCCGGATTTTCTAAAGTCGGTGACGGAAACCGGCCTCTATCTGGAAAGCGAGTTGCAGCGGATCTCCGCGCGCCACGGTCTTGGCGAGGTTCGCGGCCGGGGACTGCTGCTGGCGCTCGATCTGAAACATCCGATCGCCGGCTCGATCGTCGCGCAGGCCTTTGACGATGGCGTGCTGCTCAACGCACCCCGGCCCGACACGCTGCGTTTCATGCCGGCGCTCAACGTCACCAAGAACGAAATCGCCGGCATGATCGATTGCCTCGACGCGATCTTGACCAAGATGGGTGCGGCGAGGCGTGTCGCGTAACTCTCCACGAGTCGTCCCGGCGAAAGCCGGGACCCATAACCACAGGAGCTCGTTGTAGCAAAAGCCGACTGTGCCATCTTGCTCAAATCTGAGAGGCCGCGGCGTATGGGTCCCGGCCTTCGCCGGGACGAGTGCGTCCGTGA
>Ga0209217_1000336_pt1 | contig 12531 bp, 13 predicted proteins | sample JacPinW_OM3H0_M2_FD_187957 | JGI IMG/M metagenome (GOLD analysis project Ga0209217, IMG submission 187957) | Forest soil microbial communities from Algoma, Ontario, Canada - Jack Pine, Ontario site 1_JW_OM3H0_M2 (SPAdes) (version 2) | ecosystem: Environmental > Terrestrial > Soil > Boreal...
ACCTACGGGGTGGGCAACGTGATGGTCTACAACTTCGGCATCGGCCTGGCGAACGACCGCGGTCGAAAGCTGGACCTTCTCCAGCGCGCCACGCCGCTGCCTCCCTTCGTCGCGACCCTGGCCTACGTCATCGGCGCGCTGATCTTCGCGCTGCTGAGCCTGATCCTCCTCGGGGTGGTGGCGACCGTAATCGGCGGCGTTCGCCTCGATGTGGGGACCTGGCTCGACCTGACCTGGCGCTTGATGCTCGGGTCATTCCCGATGATTGGGCTCGGCATGGCGATCGGCTACGGCACGAGCCCCAATGCGGCACCCGCCCTCGCCAACATGGTGTATCTACCGATGCTCTTTTTGTCCGGGATCTTCGTGCCGCTCAAGCAGCTCCCGAGCACGATCCAGCACATCGGCTCAGTACTGCCGACCTACCACTACGCGCAGCTAGCCTGGAAAACGATCGGTCTGAACGATGAGTCGACCCTGGTGGCACTCGCCTGGCTGGCGGGCTGGTCGATCGTTCTCTTTGCCCTCACGATCCGTCTCTATCGACTCGACCAGGACAAGAAGTTCAGCTAGCTCAGCTGGCGCCGGCGCCTTCAGCCTCGATCCTGGCCAGTGCGGCGACCACCGCATCATCCAGCGCCTGCAGGGCGCGCCGTACGTCCTTCGCCGGGATGGCCAGCGACCCTTCGAGGTTGACCCGCATCACTTCCCACGACCGGTTGGTCCGCCGCTGCTCGGTAATGCCCGCCATCGTGAGTGACAGTTGCTGGGCGCGGCCATCTCGCGGATGCTTCTCCCGCCGAAGGTGGTGGCGATCGTCCATGACGCGCAGGTAGTCGAGCACCGTCGTCAGGGGCATAGCCATGCGCCGTGCCATCTCGGTGGCCGTCAATGGCGCCTGCTCGAGGAGCAGGCTGTAGACCGCATACTCGTCGGCGCGCAGGGCGACATCGGCGAGGGCGGCGGTCATCAGGCGGCGCACGCGCTGATTGAGGACGAACAGGTCGAAGAGGAGTGAGATCTCGCGGCCGGGTTGCTTCACGGGTCGAATCATAAACCACGGATCCGTGGTAAATACCACGGAGTCGTGGTATCGTGATCCTCCCATGGGTCGCAGGGAGGCCGCACTTACCATGCTGCTGCTACTCCTTGTCGGCTGTACGATGACGTCACCCGCCCAGGTCACCCCGTCCGCACAGCCCTCGATTCAGATTGCGAACTTCGAGCGGTACGTCGGCGCCTACCGAACCGCGGGGAGCGTCACGTATGTCGTCAATGGTCATGGCCATCTGCTCAACCTGCAGGACAGCACCTTCCGCCAGCTCTATCCCACGTTCGTGCCGGACCGGTTTTCGGTTGGCCGCGCCTTTGCGGTCCCGTCACCCAAACAGGCCGACGTGACCTTCCGTATGGCCGGTGCACGTGCCGACCAGCTCACGATCAAGCCGGTCACGGGATCGTCGGTCGTTGGCCAACGCCTCCTGTTCAAGGAGACCGACGCTCAGGTGCCTACGACGGGCGCCGTCCTGGCCGCGACGATCACCGAACCGATGACGCCAGGGCCGCATCCCGGCATCGTCATCGTCCACGGATCCGAACCGGGGCAACGGATCTTTTACGGCGTCTGGGTCGGTCTCTACGCCAGCTTGGGCTTAACCGTGCTCACCTACGACAAGCGTGGCAACGGGGCTTCCACTGGAACATACCCAGGCGAGTTTGCGAGTGACAGCAATCTTGCGATCTACGCCGCTGACGCGGCAACCGTGCTTCGTTTCCTAGCCTCCTGGCCGGGCGTCGACCCGAAGCGCGTGGGATTTCATGGCGGTAGTCAGGGCGGCTGGACCGTCCCGCTCGCAATCGGACGTCACCAGGCGCCGGCGGCCTTCGCCATTCTCGTATCGGGACCGGCGGTGTCCGTCGACCAGCAAGGGGTCTGGGCAGACTTCAGCGCCAGCTCAAACGTCCTGCCTTCGGCCTCACCGGACGCGATGGATGCCGCGGTCCGCGCGACAACGAGCTCCGGCTACGTGCCGGCTACCGTGCTGGCGACCATCCACCAGCCGATGTTGTGGGCCAATGGCGCCGTCGATCGGCAGGTGCCGACCACCGTCAACGCCGAGATCCTTCGGAGCCTGCACCATTCGAACTGGGACATCGAGATCCTGCCGGGCGTCGACCACGGGCTGTTCGAGAATGCGAGCGGGCTCGAGCCGGACGAAGCGAAAGCCACCAGGCTGGCGAGCGGTTTTTGGGATCTGATCGCGGCCTGGCTCGCCCGGACGGTCGGCTGATCCCCCTAGATGGCTGTCAGTCGAGAGTCAAGTTCGGCGCCCGTTGCCGGCGGACCCGGCCGAAGGGCTTCCGCCCCTCGAGCGCCTGGATAAACAGGTAGATGTGGCGAGCTGCCTGCGTGTCGAGCCCACCGAGCCAGATCGGATGCATCTTGAGCTTGGCCGCCAGCAGATCCCGAACCTCGCGGGCCTCCTCATTGCGACGCTCAGTGAGGTCCTGCACGTCTTTTCCCCTTTGCGTGGCTCCCGCCCAGCCACGCGCGCCCCGTACCCCTAAGGTGACGGTAAGCGCAATTCAGCCGCTAATTATTGGGGGTGCAACCGCAAAAATCAATGAGGAGCCCAGATCAGTGTCCGCGCGACTTTACGATCAGCTCATCCATCCAGGGCGGCACCATGACATGGACGGGCACACGATTTGGTCCCGCGACCAGGAGAAAGTCGCCGCGTTCTGCTGTCTCCAGGTAGTTGACCTGCCTCTCGGTCAGATTGAAGGCCTTCTGCAACTTGATCGCTTCGGAATGCTTCTGCGAGCCGAGCAGAAGAATGCTGGGATTGGTTGCTAGAACGGCCCCGTCTTTAGTCTCGAAAAAGTCGCCCGGATTCTGACTGACGAGGATCAGGCTCCCGCCATACTTTCGAATCCGGCGAGCCAGCCGTATCAGGAAGCGCCGGATTGGCTCGTGTTCCAGTAGAAGGCCCACCTCATCGATGAGGAGATGACGTGGCCGACGATCTCGACGCAGTGCCGTCCAGAGCCAGTTGGCGAGCAGCAGGCAAGACGGAGGGATAAGTTCCTCGCTCAAGTCGCGGAGGTTGAACCCGACGATGTCGGCTCCAAGGTCGACGTTCGTCGGTGCGCTGAACAGCCGTCCCAGATCGCCGGTGACCCAGCGGCGAAGGATGGTGCTTACTCGTGAGCCAGGTTGGGCGCGATCGAGTTCGCGCCAGATATCTCCGAGCACAGGGGTCCTTTCCGCGTTCGCGATTACCGACCGCGTGATCGCCTCCACATGTGCCCGCTCGACCTCGTCGAGCTTGCCGCACATCAAGCCGATCAAATCCAGCACATCGCTGAGCTGATCCGTTGGCTCGTCCGATTCGACCGCGAAGAGGAGGGGATCAAGGGCATTAATCGCGTGACCAGATCCGGCGGCCAGGTGCAGGTACGTCCCGCCTAATGAACGGATCATCCCGCCGTACTCTGCCTCCGGATCTATCACGATCGCTCCGATCCCACGAGTGTGGCCGCTGAGCACGACCGATGCGGCGGCGTAACTCTTGCCCGCACCGGAGTGCGCCAAGACGGCGATATTCGCGTTGCTGAAGCGCTCTGCATCAAAAGGGTCGAAGACGCAGAGGCCTCCCGTTTCCTTGTTGTAGCCCCAGTAATGGCCTTCAGCATCCGCGAGGTCCTCTTGGAGCCAGGGCATCATCGTGGTCAGGGCGCTGGTATGCAAAATGTGCTCCCGACCCAGCAGGTCGGTGCCCAGCGGCCAAGAAGAGAGAAGCGCCTGCCGCATTTCGAAGTAAGGCTGAACCGTCTGCAGCATCATGCGGCGGCAACTGGCCCGCAGCGCTTCGGCCTGGCTATGTAGTTCGACCGGATTCTCGGCGCCGATCGTCAGGTAGAAACTGACGGCGAACGCTTTTTCCTCGTTACGTGCGAGCGCCTGGTGAACCGTCAACGCATCGGGAAGGGTCCCCATCGCCGTCCGGTCGACCGCCCCCGATTCGAGGCTTGCGATGTCGTTGGCGCGAAGGTCCCGTATGCGGTGGTGGAGCAATGTAAGCATCCGGTCCGTCTCGAGTGGAACGATGTGGATGCCCGCATGCAGCTCACCCTTGAAGCTCAGGAGTGGCAGCAGCCAGCCTGGTTCGACCTCCTCTCCTGGATATCGGTTGACGACGAACGATGCGTAGTAACGGCCGTTGATCTCCACGTTGTCGGAGCGATCGGCATATGCCTGGCGCCGCGCACCGGCATCGCCGCCGTGGGCAGGTTCGTGGCCGTACAGCTGAGCAAGCAGCGTGGCCAGGGCCGGGTCATCCAGGACCTTACCTTTCACGCCGATGCGACGCAGCGACTCCGAGAGCGCCTGCGCTCGATTTCGAAGCGGCGTTCCGAGGTCTGTTCCGACAAAGCGCGGCTGGTCGCTCATTCGGTCGAAGCGAAAGAGCCAGGAGCGAAGCAACTGGCGGGCTGGTTCCACCGGACCCAGGACGACAAAAATCTCCCGCTGGTAAACAGGCGTGTCCTGCAGATGCGTGTTGATGAAGCTGCGGGTCAGTGCTGCCAGATACGTTCGATGGTCGGGGAAGGCCGCCGAATCCGGTTCGGTCGCGTTCTCAGCCGTGACCCGACGGACGCGGAGGTACAGTTGCAGCGGTCCACTCTGTGCATGCAGTAGATCGCGAAAGGCTTGGATGGACCGCGACTGTTGCTCCGGCGCTAGGCCCTGGAAATTCAATGAACTGGTGCCGACGATGATGCGAGGTGCACCGCCGCGAAGTTGAATGACCCCGTCCTGTATCGCGGAGACCTCATCGCCAAAGGTCGGCCGCCGAAACAGTTTGACCACCGATCTTTTCAGTCGGTGCTGAGCGCCAACACGAAGGACGAGGACGCGATCGCCGACGAATATGCCGACTCCTCGTTCTGGGCAATGGCAAGAAGGACGCTTCCGGGCTTGGTGTAACCGGCGTTGAGGCCATGATCGGCCTGGTCAACTTGAGTGCCTTGGTCGGTGCGCAGGCCGATGACCAGGACATTCTTGCCAATCATCACGGGGACCGGTGCCGGCTCGTCGGCCAGGGTGGCGGCCTTCGATGGGTTTGGAATGGCCATTACGTCTACCCGGTCGCCAGGCTTGAGCACGCCCCCCACCGCCGCGGCCGGCGCGATGGGTAGTCCGATGATCCGATAGCCGGCTGGGACGTCCAGACCCGTGCCAAGAAGGCTGGCGTTCTTGGAAGGGGCAACCTGGCGGGCATCCAGGAATTGTCCCTCCAGGATGGGCGATGCGACAACCTGGCCGATCGCCTGGTCGGATGATTTCAAGACCCCAGCGGGCACCGACGCTGGATTGATTCGCCGGAGCGCGATGTCCGAATCCTGGATGCGGGTTCCGATACTCAGGTCACGGGTGGCCACCAATGCGGTGGACTGGCGCGTGTGGGAGTAATAGAGGAAACCGGCGATGGTCGATAGAAGAATGAACATCCCCAAATAGATCCTGCGTCGCATGTGCCCCCTCCTAGCCGCTCTGCGCGGCAAAATCGACAGATACCGAGAAGCTTGACGAGATGATGTAGGACGCGAGCTGACCGTCGGGGAAGCGCGTCTCCACGTACAGCGTGACTGGTACTTCGTAATCCAGTCCGTGGCCGCCCACGATGCGGTCCGGACTGTTCCATTGCAGCCGCATCACGTCCCCGGCGAGGTGCGTCCGGTGTGGGGATGTCCCGCTACCCGGCGGAGCGTCCGATGGGGCGCCGTCGAATCGCCAGCCAGTCAGTCGTGAATGTCCGAGCCCCAGGGGGACGCCGTTCACCATGAGTATGCCCTCCCGAACCATCACGAGACGAACGGATAGGGTGGTGAGAGCGCCTCGAAGGACCTCAATATGTCGAAATCCGGTCGCGGCTCCGTCTCCGGTCGCCGGTCCAAGGTACGGCACGACTCCAACCACGGCCTGGGGCGGTAGGTAACGTCGCAATGGCCGCGGCCCGGCGGTCGCTAGAGCATGGTTGCCGACTTCAACCGAAAATGGGCGGCTGAGGAGGTGAACCGTGCCGTAGTGGTCGTACACCGCCGCCTGGGCATGTCCGGAGATGAACGCCACAGCCCGGGCGTCGTAGCGGCCGGGTGCTTGATAGGTATGACTCAGCTGGATCGCGGTTCCAATCGGGCCACTTAACGTTTGGCCCGAGCCATCCCCAAAGTCGACCGTCCAGGTCATTACGGACCAATCCTCGATCGCCATGCTCAGGTAGAGATTGAGATCCTGGGTCAAGGCGCTGCTCAGGACGGCCGACACAGTGCTGGCCGACCCAGCCGTCGCAACAGCGGGCGCGACCGTGACCTGCAGATCGAGGTCGAGTCGGGCGTTCGCATCCACCTGCGGGGGCTGGCCGACAGGGGTCCTCGTTGGGCTGGCGCAAATGGTCGTTGTCGTGCCGAAGTTGGGCTGTGGCGCAGTGGGTGGAGGTACATTGATTTGCACGTTGGTGGCCCGGTTAAAGACGTACACCGCCCAGATCCATGGACATGATGCGGTAGCGACCGGTTCGGCAACCCATTCGGAGAAGAAGGGAGACTGGTGACCGGTGCCACTAGGTGCCGGGTACACGGAGCTGGAGTCGCTGACCTGTGCGTAGACGAAGGCGTGGCCGGCGTACCCGGACACGGCGGTGATCGATACCGTCGGGGATGGGCCGCTCACTCCCTGGCCGTCGGTCGTGCCAGTCGCGAGCAGCAACAGGCTGAGTGCGATGGGGACAAGGGTCTTGATCGCCGCCGACCCCCGTGTCATGTGCGGATCTCGGCGTCTGCGGCGATGACGAGCTCGACTTGATTGAACCCTACCCAGCCGAGGAGCATGAACCGATAAGGCACCCTGATCCGGGCGCAGATTGCCGGACGGTCGAGGTGTCCACCGGTATACGGATCGATAGCCGGCGTACGGTTCACGATGCTGATGTCCGCCGCCGCCGCGATGGCACGCGGGGCTGCGACATCCGGCATATCGGCAAGGTTGCGCGCGAGGTACTCGCGCGCGGTGGCCGTCGCGGCTGCTGGGTCCAGCTGAAGCCGGCCGGTGCGGCTGTAATACGGGGCGTCGACCAGGGTGGCGGCGGTGACCGTTGCCAGGTCGACGGCGTAGCGGAGGCGCAACTTCTGCATCTGGAGTCCGGCCATGTCGACGGCGAGGGCCAGGATCAGGATCAAGGTGGGCATCAGCATTACGGCATAGAGCGCGCTCTGGCCGCGCGACCGATTCAATGGTTGACCTCGCCGCGGCCGACATAGCTCGACGCGAGGGTCAGGTCCCGGCTGAAAAGGAAGGGGATGGCGAGATGGCGCCGGCTGATCACCCGTACCGTGATCGGCTGTCCCCAGCGAACGTAGGGCGGGGAGACCGTCACTTGCACGTGCGCCGGATCGAGGCCGGCGGCGTGCAATTCGACGGCAACCCGGTCGCGCACGATGGCGTCATCCTCGCCGCGTTCGCCGGCGACTCGTGCCCCGATCGCGGCGGCCGACTGTTGGCCTATCCAGACATGGATCAGGCCGCCGAGTTCGACAATGCCAAACAGAACCGGCAGCAGCATGAAGGCAACCACCAGGACCGCCTGGAGTGTTTCCTGTCCGCGCTGTAGCCGGCGCCGCCGCACTCCTCTCATGAGGTCTGTGTCAGGCGCTGCACCATCTGACCGATCTTGGCGACCAGGCCGTTGTTCCATGCCATGATGCCGACGACCAGGGTGCCAAGAATGATGGCTGCCCCGATCACCCACTCGAGAGTCGACTGCCCGCGTTTCAAGGTGTTCACGTGTTCCCTCCAATAACTCAGCCGGTTGCCGTTTAGTCCGCTGTTCGCCGCCTCATCCAAACGCCCGCTGCATGATGCCCCAGAAGAGCGGCACCATGATCAAGATCACGAATTCAGGCAGATAGATTCCGCCCAGCACGGCGAGCAATTTCGTGCTCACTGACGCCGCCTGTGCAGTTGAGCGGTTCTGCTGGTTCATCCGCGCGAGAAGTTCCTGGTCGCGCAGGATTGGCTCGAGGCCACCACCGATTCGTTTGCTTTGAGCCACGGCCCCGACGAAGGTCGCGACCTCGTCAATGCCCGTTCTGGGGCCAATGTCCAACAGCGCCTGCTCGATGCTGGATCCAAGACCGTAGCGACCGAGAGCAAGTCGGATTTCTTGCCGTAGGACGCTGTCTGGTTGCGAATTCGCGGAGAGGACGTGCAGGGCTCGCTCCAGTGGCATCCCGGCCACCGTGAAAGCGCGGATCATGCTCACCAGCTGAGGCAGCTCGCGGTGGATGGCGTCTTGCCGCTGCCGTCGTCGATGCGCGAGATAGCGTGCCGGCGCGACGTAGCCGGCCCAGACAAGCAGGGGGACAAGCGCCAGCGCACCCGATGCCAGCATGGCGAGAAGACATGCGATCAACCCGCCCGCGAGTCCGGACATCAGCCGAATCACCCGCAGCTCGACCCCATCGATCCGATCCGGATCGATGCCGGCCTGGATCAGATAGATCGGATCGAGGCGGGTCGGGCGGAGGCGAAGGCGGCTGCCCCAGAGCAGGGCAATGGGACGCAGCCATCGCTGGTACCAGCCCTCACGCCCTCGTTGATGCTGCCGCCACTCGACTGGAGAAAGGGTCGTCGCGCGGATCAGCGCCATCTGCGACGAGTGCAGCGGACGCGCCCGGCCGAACACAGCCTGCAATCCAGCAAAGCAGGCAAGCCCCGCACAGACGGCGCCCAGCGTCATGTTTCGAACCGCGTGATACGGAAGCTGAGGACCAGGCCCATCACCTCGAGCGCCGCGGCAAGCGGAACCAGGACATAGCGGCCAACCGTCGTTTCATCCAACACACTGAGGAGCTGCGGGCTCATCAACCTGAGATAGAGGTACATGCCGGGGACGATGACGGCCAGCAACCAGATCTGCGCCCGCTGACCGGACGAACGAGCTCGCACCTCGTTCGCCAACTGGACATTGAACTGAACCGTTGACGACAGCTCAGAAAACAATGTGCGCGCGGCCTGCGTGGGCAGCTGGTTCGCCGCGCCGATCAATAAGGTTTCCCAGATCAGGCCGAGGTTGCGGGTCATGACCCGTGCGCGAACCGTCTGCAGACTTTCATGGAGTGGGACGTCCAGCAGAAAGCGCTGAATGACATAGTCAAGGTCCTCTCGGATCCAGGGGTCAGTGCAGCTAAGGCGTGCCTGGCGCAGCGCATCGAGGTAGGTGCTGCCGGCGGTCAGCCCGCCGAGAATGGCTTGCAAGAGTCGGGGAGCTTCTGATTCGCTTCGTCGGGACTGCGCATGGACCAGCCACGCGAGGTAGAGGCGGGGAATCAGAAGACCGGCGACGCCGGCGACGACCGCCAGGACCGCTGATTGCAGCCAACCGACAGCAAACAAACCAATGGGCGCTAGGACGGCCATAGCGACGTACGTCTGCGGGTTGCCGGCGATACGCGCCTCAGCCAGCCGCTGACGGTGATGTGCCGTCAGTCGATCGACGAGGCGGCGAGAGGTGCCACGCTTTGGCGAGCCGCCTCGAAGAGCGAGGCCGAGGCTCAAGATTGCCAGCGAGAGGCAACCGGCGGCTACGACATCCACCGCATCCCTTGCAGCCCGAGTTTGCGGACCAGCCGGGGGCCCGGACGGTAGTCCTGCACGGTGGTGAAGTCAACTTCTATGCCGTGTCGCCCGGGCGTCTGCTCGCTCGTGAACACTGTGCACAATTCGTATCGACCGTTCGCATCGACGTCGCGCAGCTCGGCGATTTCTTGCACGCAGCGGCGCCCGTCGCGCAGCCGGCCGACGAAGACGACCAGGTCGAAGACGCGCGCAATGTAGCGCCGAATCTCGGGCGGGCTGAGTTGCGCGAAGTCTCGACTAATGAGGAGCTCGAGCCGGGCCAGGGCATCGGCACAGCTGCTGGCGTGAATGGTGGTGGCTGAGCCGTCATGACCGGTATTCAGTGCCTCAAGGACGTAATAGGCCTCCTTGCTGTGTCGAATCTCACCGATGATCAGTCGGTCGGGCCGCATGCGCAGCGCATTCTGCACAAGATCAGCGACGTCCAGCCGCCGGTCCTGTGTCGTCTTGCCGGCCAGCTCCCTCGAATGGACGCATTCGAGCTTGACCCAATGCGGATTGTCGAGCTCAAGTTCGGCGGTGTCCTCGATCGTAATCACGCGTTCCTCTTCGGGGAACGCACTGACGATCGAACGAAGCAGCGTGCTCTTTCCGGAGCCGGTTGCGCCGGCGATCAGGATATTCGCGCGGGCGATGGCCATCGCCTCGAGGAAGGCGCCCATTTGCAGTGACAGGCCGCCCGTACTTGCCCAGCTCGCCTCGCTGGGGTCGTGCTCGTCCGGTAGTAGGGCGAGCCGAACCCGATTGAACTTTCGAATGCAAAGGGTGGGCCCGCCGACCGGGGCATAGACAGCGTTGGCGCGACTCCCGTCGACCATGCGGGCGTCGACCAGCGGCTTTTCAATATTGATCTCGCGTCCGACCAAGGCGACGATCTTCTGTATGACCTGCTCGAGCTGCGCCTCATCGCGAAAGGCGTTGGAGACGAATTCGAGCCGGCCCCTACGCTCGATGTAGATCTCGTCGAAGCGGTTGACGAGGATGTCGCTGATTTCTGGATCCGCCATCAGCGGCTGGAGCGGCCCGAGGCCGACGATCTCGTCAAAAAGGCAATCGACCAGGTCGGAGGTCGGCGTCAGGTGGCGCTGGGTGATCGCATCACGGATTCGGTCTCTGAGGATCGTGTTGCGGTTCGGATTGGCGGAAAACGGGTCGAGGATCTCCGGATCGACCTGAAGAGTGAGCTGGGCGCGCACGAAGTGACGAAGCTCCTCTAGTGTGGGTAACTGCGCGGGCGGGGCTGCCTCAGCCAGCACGGCGGCTCCTCGACAACCAGACAAATGACCGCAGCCTCGACCGTGACGGCGTCGGCAATTGGAGCGCCGGGTAGACCGAGGCAGCCAGTCGGCGCAAGGCGTCCCCCGAGGCCCCCGCGCTCCGCATAACCATGGGCTCGTGCCGATTCTCGGCGGTATCGAAGGCCGCATCGTATGGGATGCGCGCAACAAGTGAGCCATTGAGGTCACCCATCGGCTCGGCCAGGTTGAAGCCGTCGCGCATCTTGTTGGCAACGTATTGCAGCTTGGGGCCCAGACCGAGGCGTCGAAGCGCTTCGACGCCTCGATAGAGCGACTGCACAGAGCCGGCTGTCGGGGTGACCACGCAGTAGATTCGCGTAGCCGTCTCGAGGAGGTAGGTCTCAAGGTTGCCGAGAGTCGCTGACATGTCCAGAATCAGGAACTGGTAGCCGGCAGCTTTCAGTGTGCTGAGGATATGCGCAGCCTGCGGCACACCAAACAGTTCGGCGCGATCGCCTGCCAGGCATTTGGATGGGCCAAGGAAGACATCAAGGCCTGACGTGTGGTGGCGGACGATGTAGTCCCTCGGATCGGGGTGAGGAACCGTGAGATCACACAGATAATCCAGCATCGTGGGCTGCGCAATCCCAAGACGAGCCGAGACGTTGGCTGAGGCGAGGTCGAAATCGACAAGCACAACCCGGAGAGGTTGTCGCGGACCGGTCGGCGACTCGCGATAGCGACCCTTCATCGCTAGAAGGGCGGCAACCTCGGTGGCGAGCGTGGTCCGGCCGGTGCCACCCTTGGCGGAGAAGAAGGTAATGACCTGAGGTCCTCCGAGGTAGACCGGTGCGGGCTCGGTTGGGTCCGTGTCGATGTCTGCATCGACCTGCTGCCCGGCGCTACCGCCGGCGTCGGGGAGCTCAATAACGTCGTCGTCCGCGAACTGAACCGGAGCGGCCGATGGCAGTTCGTGTGTCGGAGTCGAGTGGGTCTTGGACGTAAGCACGCTCAAACGCGGACCGCGGTCAGTGATCAACGTGCGATCAGGCTCGGTCCGCGACTTCGAATCTGTCCGATGGCTCAATTCGGGATCGGTAGCGATCTGCCGACCAAACTTGAACTCGACAGCGGCCACTGCCCAGTGGATGAGCGAGCGACCCTCTGGGCGGACCCAGGCGATGGCGGCCCCCGCCAGAGCTGCTATCCCGGCCGCTGCCAATTGCAGCGGCGCTGGCAGCGCGAGGTGGAGGATGGTGTACGCGGCCAACAGCCCGAGCAGCAGGGCGGCCAAACGAGTCACCGAAAGTCCAAGGACGAACTGGTCTTCGCCGTTGAGATCGTGAGGAATCCGCACTCCGCGCATTGGCCCCCTCCAGGTGGCGTAGAACTTCAGCGCGGGGACTTAGCTGGAAGGGACGAGTGCGGGAATTTCTGCTGCGGCTGCGCTGACTTGTTGCCTACACGCAGTGACCCGTTTCGATGGCCGGGATTTTGGTGCCTGCACCAGGATTCGAACCCGGGACCAACTGATTAAGAGTCAGCTGCTCTACCAACTGAGCTATGCAGGCGCACCGGCTATTCTATCCAGCC
>Ga0209217_1000338_pt1 | contig 12529 bp, 12 predicted proteins | sample JacPinW_OM3H0_M2_FD_187957 | JGI IMG/M metagenome (GOLD analysis project Ga0209217, IMG submission 187957) | Forest soil microbial communities from Algoma, Ontario, Canada - Jack Pine, Ontario site 1_JW_OM3H0_M2 (SPAdes) (version 2) | ecosystem: Environmental > Terrestrial > Soil > Boreal...
GCCGGTGACGAGCGCTCTCACCGGGTCGTCGGGACCTGGACCGGCACGCGGGCGCCGGAGAGCCTCGATCCCGCCGCGACCACGGCGGAGGCCCCGATGATCGTTCCGTCGGCGGCGACGGCCCCTTCCTCGAGCATCGCCCCCGGGCGCAGCCGGGCGAACGGGCCAACGATCGCGTTCGCCCCGACCACCGCACCTTCGAGATGCGAGAACGAGCGGATTCGTGCTCCCTGCTCGACCGTAACGCCAGGGCCGAAAATGACGTTCGGCTCGACGACGACGTCACGGCCGAGCCGCGTATCGGCGCTGAGGAAGACCGTCTCCGGCGCTACCAAGGTGACACCCGAATCCATCGCCGCCCCGCGCAGCCGCGATTGCATCAGTGCCTCTGCCATGGCGAGCTCGGCTCTCGTGTTGATCCCGACCAGCTCCTCCGCGGGGAGCTCGATCGCGCGACAATCGAGCCCCTTTTGCCGGCCAACGCTGACGATGTCGGAGAGGTAGAATTCGCCTTTGGCGTTGTCGCTGTCGAGCGCGTCGACAAGATCGACGGCATGACGCGCGTCGATCGCCATGATGCCACCGTTGACGAGCCTGATCGCCCGTTCTTCCGGGGTGGCGTCGGCGGCCTCGACGATGCGCTCGAGCCCGCCATCGGGGCCGAGAACGAACCGGCCATAGGCGCCAGGATCGGCGGGCCGCATGCCCGAGACGAGGATGGCGGCCGATGCCCTTCGGCGCTCTGCCAACAACCGGGACAGCGTCTCGGTGCGGAGCAGCGGCGTATCCGCGAACAGCACGAGCGCCTCGTCGATCTCGCCTTGTGGCGCGAGCCGGCCTCGAAGGGCTCGGAGTGCGGCCCGCACGGCGTCGCCGGTGCCGAGCGGCGGGTCCTGAACAACGCACTGCGCCCAGGCGACAGTCCGGGCAACATCACCCATCCGCGGTCCGATCACGACGACGGTTGCTGCAGGTGTCAAAGGCTGCAGGGCGCCCAGCAAATACGCTATCATCGGCTGCCCGGCGATCTGATGCATCACCTTCGGCATCGCCGATTTCATTCGCGTGCCGCTGCCGGCGGCGAGGATGATGGCGGCGAAACGGCGCTGGCTCATTTTGGCTCGAACGCAATCAAAAGAGGTACGGCGGCACTGCCGCGCAGTGCCGCCGTATCTACACCACAAAGATTGTTGCAAAGTATAGCACGACAACGAAGAGTTTGCAGGGATGGAACGCGTACTGCTGGTCTTTGATCTCGATGGCACGCTCGTCGACAGCGTGCCAGACTTGCGCGCCGCGGTGAACGAGATGCTGCGTGAGCGCGGGCGCCCGCCGCTGTCGCCATCCGAGGTCAAACGTATGGTCGGTGACGGCGCCCCGGCGTTGGTCGCGCACGCACTGGCAGCGAGTGGGGCCGATCCGGCGGGCGCCGGCGAGGCGCTCGCGCGCTTCCTGGAGATCTACGAAGCGAACGCGGTGCGGCTGAGCCGCCCATACCCGGACGTACGAGAAACTTTGGCTGCACTACGTCGGCGCGGCTATCGCACCGCCGTCTGCACCAACAAGCCGCAGCGGGCGACAATGGCGGTGATCGAGGGGCTTGGTTTCCTGCCGCTGTTCGACGGGATCGCGGGCGGCGACCGCTTTTCGGTCAAAAAGCCTGATCCCGGCCACCTTCTCGGCCTGATCGGCGAACTCGGTGCCAGCGTCGGCGCGACCGCGATGATCGGGGACAACGAAAACGACGCCGCCGTAGCTCACGCCACCGGAGTACCGCTCGTGCTGATGCGCTACGGCTATGCCCGGGTCGCGCCCGAATCGCTCGCCGCGGACGCGCTGCTCGATCACTTCGCCGACCTGCCCGCGGCGCTCGAACGCCTTGGCCTAATACCGTGAAATCGGCCGCACCGGCCTCCAAGAGCCGAGCCTCTTGCCGCGATCGGGTGCCGGTCGCATAACCCCCGGAGGAAACGCCCCGATGTCACACTCTCCCGACGATCCGCCGAGCGATCGGGCCAGCCCTGTGTCGCCGCCCGCCATGCCGGCCGCGAGCGGAGAGAGCGAGCCGGCGACCTCAGCCCGCCCGCAACACGCGGACGAGGAGGCGAAAGAAAGCGCTGATCCGCAGGCTGAGACTGTGGCGGGCGGCGATCCGCCCCGCCGGCCCCGACGGCGTCGGCGCCGGCGTCCGCCTCGCGAGGCGGGGGTTGCACCACAGCCCGGAGAGCTTTCGGCCAGGCCCCAGAGCGAGGGCGATCCCTCCCGGAGCCATCGACGCCGGCACCGCGGAGCGAGGCCTGACATGGCAAGGGCGAACGCGACGCCAGGCGACGAAATCCAGGCGGCGGCGGGCCCACCGGCCGACGGGCCGGATTCCGCTCCACACGAAGCCTCGCCAGCCGCCGGGGAGGGCGGACCGGGTGTCAGCGCTTCGCGCGATGGCAAGGTTCGTACGCATCTCGGCCGCAGGCGGCGGCGCCCGAAGATCCCGCCGGCATCGGCCTCCTCGGGAGAGACAGCCGATGACGAGCCTTCAGTGGAACGGAGTTCGCAGCCAACCGGCGGTTTGGCGCAGCATGCGGGGGCCGGGGCCAGTATCGAGCCGCACACTGGCCAGCCCGGCGCCCGGCGGCGGCGCCGTCGCTTTCCACGTCCCGCAGTGGGAGCGCCGATCGGCGAACACCAGGCTGCCGGCCGATCTGCCAACGAAAGCGGCCCCGGAGGCGCGCCGCCCAACCGCATCGGCCGATACCGCGAGTTTCCCGGTCGGGGTTCACGCGAGCCCCGCGATCGGGACGAGAGGCGAATGCCTGGACCGGCGGAACAAGGTGAACGCCGCCCGCACGAATCTGCAAGCCCGAGACCAGGCAATCGAGAGCGGGCCTCATCCGGCCGGCAAGAGCGCCGGAAGGGAGGCCGAGGTCCGAGGGAGCGGGGCGGCCGAGACGTGCCGCAGAGGAGACCGGAGCCGCGGCTCTACGCGCTCGAGGCAGTGGTTGACCGCGGTTTCGAGGATGTGCCCGACGAGACCGACGGGGCCATCCGGCGCGTTCACTGGACGATAACGAAGCGAACCGTGGCCGACCAGCAAAGCGGAAAACCGATGACGACTGCCTACGTCCTGAAGCGCGACGGAGTCGATACAGAGTTTCCCAGTCTCGGCACCGCACGGATGGCGGCGAACAAGACTATTGTTCACCCCGAAAAGCTAACGCTTTCAAAGGCAGAGCACGCCGCCGCGCGGAAGTGACCGGCTGAAAGATCGTCCCGAGGTTCTGGGGCTTTCAGCCAGGATCACGCTGGTGGTAAAAAGCTCTCAGCGACCGATGTTGGACGGTGGCGGGATGGATCTCCCTGATGAGGGTATCGGAATTGGCCCCCGCCGGATGCGCTGCGCCGGCGGAATCTTCAGCAAGTTATGGTATTGCCAAAAGAACATCAGAGAAAGAACTGCTGCGACCAGCACCCAACTAACCACCCCATCCCCCAGAAAGACAATAGAAACCCACGCGAGTATGGGAAGACAAATCGCCGTGTTGGAAATAGAAATCCATAAGGAATGTAAGAACCTTCCAATTCTCCCTCGATAATACAGCCAGTCTGCCGTAGTTATACTTACCATTCCTAAGATAGCGGCAAACACCTGTACTGTCAGGATTTCCATCATGTTCAAGATCTCCTCGCGGATTCGCGCCATCGGCGTCGATCCGGTTGGGTGAGGAAGTAAGTCCCGGCAATCGACGGCGGGCGCGCTGAAGCTATATTCGATCGTGACATAGGTGGGTTTTATGTCTTATCTGTTGCAGATTTATTGACGTGGGAGATCGCCACGATTTTCTGATACACTCGCGTCATTGTAGGCCCGACGGAGATGCATCGAGGAGCGGCAGCTGGCGCTATAGCCACGGCATGCCGCTTTCCCGATGGCAATCGCCCGCTTCTTCCGGCTAAGGATCGCGATGTTGCGACGGCGGCAAGTGCTGCGCGGCCAACTGCGAAGCCTTATCGAGCTTGCTACGGAAGCGCCCGTACGCAAGAGAATAACGATCCGTCTCAACGGGCAATCCTCCCCGGGCATCAAGATTTGCGCACGCGTAGCGGGCGAAGGCGACCCAATCGCCCCCGCCTTCTTCGGCCGAGCGATACGGCGGCTGCCGGACCGCCACCGGCGTCTGGCGGTCGCACATTCCACTGTCGTGAAGCACGCGCCGCAGATAGGCCGCCACACCGATCAGGAACTTGTCTCCCGGTCGCCCGGCTTTGACCCACGCATCCACGTTGCCCATGCCCCAATTGTACGCGGCGATTGCATCCGGCCAGTTCTTGTACCGCCGGAACAACAGCGCCAGGTAGTCTCGTCCGATGGCGCGATTTTGGATCAGATCAAATCGATCCCCCCCGCCGACATCTGCCGCCGCCGCTTCGGTCACCTGCATTGGTCCTTGCGGCCCCGACGGATCGGGCCCCCACATACCAAGATCCTTGCCATGGCTGGACTCCGCGCCATCAACAGCATAGGCCACCCGATCAAGCGCCATCCCCGCGCTCGATCGCTCGTCCTTGATCGCTCGCTGACCTGGACTCCTTGCCGTGCTCACCGAGACCACCGGGTCCCACGGCGCCGCGCGCTCCCCGGCCTGCGCCACCGATCCCTGTTGGATAACCAGGACCGCGATCAGTATGAATCGGACGCAACCCCTCATTGTTCTCCCTTGCTGGCTTATGGCAAGAATAGCGCCGAGAAGCATGCCGGCAAAGCAAGAATTTGCCGCGAATGTGCAGAAAAATCGTTAATAAGTGTTAATCAATATTTCGTGACAATTTCATGGCAATTCGGCTGCGAATTGTTTCTCCATGGGCGATCGTCTTCACCGGGGTTGCCCGATCGTTATAACGGACTCACAGCACCTCGAAGAGCCCGGCGGCGCCCATGCCGCCGCCGACGCACATGGTTACGACGACCCAGCGTACGCCGCGCCGTTTGCCCTCGATCAGCGCATGTCCGACCATGCGCGCCCCCGACATCCCATAGGGGTGACCGATCGAGATCGCGCCGCCGTCGACATTGTACCGGTCGGGATCGATGCCGAGCCGGTTGCGGCAATAGAGAGCCTGTACGGCGAAGGCTTCATTGAGCTCCCACAAGCCGATGTCGTCGACTTTGAGCCCGTGCTGCTGCAGCAGCTTCGGCACGGCGAAAACCGGCCCGATCCCCATCTCGTCCGGGGCGCAGCCGGTGACCGCGATCCCGCGATAGGCGCCGAGCGGCTGCAGCCCGCGGCGCTCGGCCTCCTTGGCCTCCATCAGCACCGAGGCGGAGGCGCCGTCGGAGAGCTGCGAGGCGTTGCCCGCGGTGATGAACCGGCCCTCCTTGACGGTTTGCCCGTCGCGGAACACCGGCTTTAAACCCGCCAGACCCGCGAGCGTCGTCGAGGGGCGGTTGCCCTCGTCCTTGTCGAGTGTGACCGAGACATAGGCAGTCTCACCGGTCTCGCGATTGTCGACCCGCATCATCGACGGCATAGGAGCGATTTCGTGATCGAGGCGGCCCTCCGACTGGGCGGCCGCGGTCCGCTGCTGGGAGAGGAGCGCGTACTCGTCCTGCGCCTCGCGGGTAACCTGATATCGCTCGGCGACGATCTCCGCGGTCTCGATCATCGTCATGTAAAGGTCGGGCCGATGCTCGGCCAACCAGGGGTCCTGCGCGCGGAACTGGTTGCGCTTGTCGTTCTGGACCAGCGAGATCGACTCGAGGCCGCCGCCCACCGCGATCGTCATGCCGTCATGCGCGATCTCTTTCGCCGCAGTCGCGATTGCCATCAGCCCAGACGAGCATTGGCGATCGATCGTCATCCCCGCGACCGAGACCGGCAATCCGGCACGGATCGCCGCCTGACGGGCGACGTTGTAGCCGGTCGATCCCTGCTGGAGCGCGGCGCCGAGCACGACGTCCTCGACCTCGGCCGGATCAATGCCCGCGCGGCGCACTGCTTCGGCGACGACGTGGCCGGCGAGCGTCTGCCCCTGCGTGTCGTTAAAGGCGCCGCGATAGGCACGACCGATCGGGGTGCGGGCGGTCGATACGATGACGGCTTCGGGCATCTAGTCCTCCCTGAGCAGGGTTCTCTGCAGTATAGGACAAGATAGTACATGGCTTGTGCCGATCACACACCCCTCCCATGAGCTGCAGAGGTCATGTAGCATCGCTTCCCGGACCCCCCCCAACGGAACCCCGAGGAGGAGCGCGCCATGCCCGACAACTATCCCTTGCCGTCTGCCGATCCCGTTAGCCTCGGCTTTGCCCCGGCGCCGCTGCAGCATCTCGACCGGCTGATCCGCCAGCATATCGAGGAGGGACGCTATCCCGGCGCGCAAATCGCGCTGGCGCGTAATGGCAAATTGGCGCTCTTCCGCAGTTACGGCGACGCCAAGACCGAGCCCCGGAACGCGCCGGCGACCGACGAGACGCTGTTTCTCTTGTTCAGCCAAACCAAGGTGTTGACTAGCTCCGCGGTCTGGGCGCTGGTCGAGGAGGGCAAGCTTTCCTTCATGGACCGCATCGCCGAGCACCTGCCCGAGTTTGCGCAGCGCGGCAAGGGCGAGATCACCTTGCACCAGGTGATGACGCATCAGGGCGGCTTCCCGAGCGGCGATGTGACGAAAGCGACTTGGACCGACCACGCGCGGATGCGCGCCGAAGTCTGCGACTTCTCGCTCGACTGGACCCCGGGGACGCGGCTGCAATACCACCCGCGCGCGGCGCACCTGACGCAGGCGATGGTGATCGAGGCGGTGACCGGCCAAGATTATCGCGCCGTCATCCGCGACAAGGTGCTGGCGCCGCTCGGCCTCGCCAATGACATCTATGTCGGCGTGCCGGCGAGCGAGCAGCAACGCTGCGCCGATACCTACGCGCCGGAGCCGCGCGACAATTCGGCGGAGTTCAAGGCCGCCGGGATGCCGAGCGGCGGCGGCTACGCCACCGCCCGCGGGATGGCGGCGTTTTATCAGATGCTGCTCGGCCGCGGTCGGCTCGGCGATGTTCGGCTGCTGTCGCCGCGGCTGATCGCCTATGTCACCCGCAGTCACACCGGAGAGCGCGGCGATGACGCGATGGGCGGCATCCCGATGCACCGCGGGCTGGGGCCTCATGTGCGCGGTGAGAGCGATCGGATCCGCGGCCTCGGCACGATCGGCGCGCCCGAGACCTTCGGGCATGGCGGCGCCGGGACCTCGTATTCTTGGGCGGATCCGACGAGCGGGGTGTCGTTCACCTACATCACCAACTTCATGTCGCCCGATCCGTGGCATACCGCACGCCTCGACCGGGTGGCCAATCTTGTGCACGCGGCGATCGACTGACCGCCGCACGAGCCCATGGCGCCCCGCGTCAATCCTGTTCGTTCCGATGAGGTGCTGCCGGCGCGCGCCGATGTCGTGATCGTCGGCGGCGGGATCATCGGCACCAGCACCGCTCTGTTCCTCGCGCAGAAGGGCATCCGTGTCGTCCTTTGCGAGAAGGGGCACATCGCCGGCGAGCAATCGAGCCGCAATTGGGGCTGGTGCCGCAAGATGGGGCGCGATCCCCGCGAGCTCCCGCTGATCATCGAGAGCCTGCGTTTGTGGCAAGGCATGAACGAGCTGGTCGAGGCCGAGACCGGCTTTCGCCAGGCCGGGATCATGTATCTGGCCGAGAGCGAGGCCGAGCTCGGCCAGCTCGAAGCCTGGCTCGATCATGCCCGCCAATATCAGCTCGACACTCGCATCATTGACCGAAGCGAAGCGGCCGAGCTGATGCCGGGTCTGACCGGCGCCTGGACCGGCGCGCTCTACACCGCCAGCGACGGCAAGGCCGAGCCGCAACGGGCGGCGCCGGCGATTGCCGAGGCGGCGCGGCGGTCGGGTGCCGCGATTGTTGCGAGTTGCGCCGTGCGCGGCCTCGAGACAGCGGCCGGTCGGGTGTCCGCTGTGGTTACCGAACGGGGGCGCGTCGCTTGCGATTCCGTCGTCCTTGCTGGGGGCGCCTGGTCGCGGCTCTTTTGCGGCAATCTCGGCATAGAGCTGCCGCAACTCAAGGTCCTGGCCACCGTAATGCGGACCGAGCCGTTGGAGGGAGGTCCGGAGATTTCCGCCTCTGGCGGTCTCTTCGGCTTCCGCAAGCGAATGGACGGCGGCTACACCGTCGCGACGCTTGGGGTTCGCACGATCGACCTGGTTCCCGATCATTTTCGGCTGTTCTTCGACTATCTCCCGGCGGTGCGGCTCCATTGGAAGAAGTTGCGGTTCCGAGTGGGCGGTCGCTGGGTCGAAGAATGGCGCATGCCGCGGCGATGGGGTCTGGACGAGGCGTCGCCATTCGAGGCGGTGCGAGTGCTCGATCCCGAACCCGACGGCTTCGTCGTCGATCGCGCACGTGCCGCCACAGCCCAAGCCTTCCCGGTCTTCCGCAACGCAGTCGTGGCGGAAAGCTGGGGCGGCATGATCGATGTCATGCCCGACGCGATCCCGGTGATCTCGCCGGTCGAGAGCCTGCCCGGCTTCTTCATCGCCACCGGGTTTTCCGGCCACGGCTTCGGCATTGGTCCCGGGGCCGGCAAGCTGGTCGCCGACATGGTCGCCGGCGACCTGACCCTGGTCGACCCGGCGCCGTTCCGGCTCTCGCGGTTCACCGACGGCTCGAACCCGCGGCCGCACCCGCTCGCGAGCTGATTTGACCCCTGCCGATCGACCATCCGGCTCGGGATCGAATTTTCCGTTCTGATCCAACTCATGGTTTAATACGCAAATGTCGGCTGTCTCAAATACAGCGAATCAGCAGCCAAATCTCCTCCTATGGTAGAATAGCCTTCGCCGCCTCGCCGCGAAGCAGCCCCAGCGCCGGCAGTATCCCGAAGACCCACCCTTCGCTTCCGTTCCGGGGGGCGGTTTGGGCAATTGTGCTACGTGAAATTGGCAATTTTACGGATCGATCGACGGCCATGAGCTCAGATGGCGGCCGTAGGACGCCCCCATCGGCATCGGGCTCACGCTCGATGAGCCGGAGGGGCCGTCCACCTCTCGGCAGAGTAGGGTAGTGACTACCGCGATATGACTTCGTGACGGGCACCCAGGGCCACCTGTCACCGAGACCAGTCCGGATAGAGGCCGAAGAAGACCAAAGCCGTGCCTACGCCCATCAGGCCGATGCTCACTGGCACGCTTGTCTTCCCCGTGCGGCTTAGGGTGAGACCAAGCCCCATGATGACGAAGCCGGCGAGGCTCAGGATGTTGAAGCCCGAAAGAACCTCTTTGGTGAGATTTTCCATGTCTCGCTTTGCGCTGGGGTAGTACCTCGCGCCGCACATTAAGCCGAAGTGAAACGGGAGACACGAAGGATAGGGAGCAGCGCGGGTGCCGATGCGGAGATGTAGCGGCAGTGGGGCAGATCAACGCCGACTAGCCCAGGTGTGACGGTAATACGGGAAAGGGAGGCGCCGCTGGCCGGCAATCACGACGCCGCGACTCTCGGTCGCGCACAGATGATTCGTGTCTGGGGATCACCATCATCTCTGTTGAGATATGGAGGTTTAGAATGAAACTGTTTCTGCTTACCTTCGCAACCTTGGCCCTAGTTGGCAGTGCCGCTCTCGCCGCCGACGTGACGGCGCGCGCTCGGGATGTAGATGCGAATTGCGTACCCGGAATGACGGCCTCTGCCGCCGGCGTCTGTTCGTTACCGGGCTACCACTGGGAGTTGACGACACATTACCTCAGCCACGGCGAGGCACGGGCTGATTGGATGCTGTTGCCAAGTCGTTAGCGCGCTGACGCGCCCCGGGTTGCGATCGGCTTTGGCGTGTCTCCGCCCACGTGCTGTCGGCGAACGAAAGAGAGCGGTTTTGATACCCTTCCGTGAAGAAATCGCCACCGCCTGCGAGGTGCCGGTACTCGGCTCGAGACCGCCCGACGGACACGGTGCCAGCCTGATGCCAGCCGATAGCCCATGTTCGCGCCGCGTTCCGCTATTTCAGATATGAGGTCGGCGCCAAGATCCGCACGGGATTTGGCGAAAATCTGGTCGGAGTGAGAGGATTTGAACCTCCGGCCCCTGCCTCCCGAAGGCAGTGCTCTACCAGGCTGAGCTACACTCCGTCGACGGGCGCCTCGCTATAGCGCCAACAGCGCTCGCGGGCAATATATAGGCGCCCCCATCATATAGGCGCGCCCGTCGGAAACCGGGTCAAAAACCGCGCTCGGTGGCGAAAGCGGCAGCTTCGATCAGCGCGCGGCGCTCGGCCCCGTCCTGAAACATCGACAACGCGTCGATCGCGGTTGCGACATAGGCGCGGGCGCGCGCCAATGTTTCGGCCAACGCGCCGCGCCGTTCGACCAGACGGATCGCCTGCTCGAGATCACCAGGCCGCTGGTCGAGATCTTCGATCGTGCGGCGCCAGAATGTGCGCTCTTCTTCGCCGCCGCGGGCAAAAGCGACGAGGATCGGCAGGGTAACTTTGCCGTCGCGGAAATCGTCGCCCACACTCTTGCCGAGTTCGCTCTGATGCGCCGAGAAATCGAGCATGTCGTCGACCAGCTGGAAGGCGATGCCGAGATTGCGGCCGAAACAATCGAGCGCTTCCTCCTCCTCGTGGGGCCGCTCGGCCATCACCGCGCCGATCCGGCTGGCCGCCGCGAACAATTCCGCGGTCTTGGCCTGGACGACCGCGAGGTAGGCGGTTTCGGAGGTTCGGGTGTCGTTCGCCGTGGTCAACTGGAGCACCTCGCCTTCGGCGATGACCGAGGAGGCGTGCGACAGGATCTCGAGGATGCGCAGCGAGCCGTCGGCCACCATCAGCTCGAAGGACCTGCTGAAGAGAAAGTCGCCGACGAGGATCGGCGGCTTGTTGCCCCACACTGCGTTGGCGGTATCGCGGCCGCGCCGCAGATCGCTCGCATCGACGACGTCGTCGTGCAGCAGGGTGGCGGTGTGGATGAACTCGATTGCGGCGGCGAGCGCGATGTGCCGGCTTCCGTTATAACCACACAGCCGCGCGCAACCCAGGGTCAGCATCGGCCGCAGCCGCTTCCCGCCGCTCGCCACGATATGGCCGGCCAGTTGCGGGATCAGCGCGACCGGGCTCTGCATACGCTGTACGATTAGTTTGTTAACGAGCTCTAGCTCACCGCTAAGCAGCCGAGACAGCGGGTCGAGAGACGGTCTTCGCCTTGCGCGCACCCGATCGACACTCGCCACCAGCGCCCCCGAACTCTCCCGTATGTTCCGCGTATCCGCCGCGATGCTGCCCGATCAGCTTGACGCACCCGAACCGGAACGAGCATAGATTGACGCGAAGGCCGGTCAAGAGCCCGGCCGCGCGCCCCATCACAGCCTCGTCAACGCTGTTCTCATGAAGGAGTTGCTGCGCACCAACGACCCTGTCCGCCTCTCCTGGCTGCGGGCCTTGCTGAAGGATTCCGGCGTCGACAGCCTCGTCTTTGATCAGCACACCAGCCTCGTAGAAGGCAGCATCGGTGCGATCCCGCGCCGTCTGATGGTCGCGGAGCGCGATTACTCGCGTGCTCGTGCGTTGTTGGCGACATTCGACGCGGAGGGCAGGTGAGCAACGAGCAAGCAGTCGCGCCGTCCCTCACCGAAGACCGGCTGCTTGGCGGCCGCGTCCGGGTCAGGCAGCCGGCCGACGGTTACCGCGCGGCGATCGATCCGGTCTTTCTCGCGGCGGCGGTGGCGGTCGAGCCGCACCAGCTTGTCCTCGACGTCGGCTGTGGATCGGGTGCCGCGATGCTGTGTCTCGCCACACGGGTGCCGGAGTGCCGCATCGTCGGGCTCGAGATGCAGCGCGACCTCGTCCGATTGGCCGGCGACAACGCGATCTTGAATGCGATGGAGACGCGCGTGTCGGTGATGATCGGCGATCTGCTGCATCCGCCCCCGCGGCTTTCGCCCGGCTCCTTCGATCATGTCATGGCGAACCCGCCGTTCAACCAGCGCGGCCGCGGCACGCCGGCACCGATTCCAGGCAAGACCGACGCAACGTTCGAAGGCGACGCCGATCTCGCCGCCTGGGTGCGCTTTTCGCTCGCCATGGTTCGCTCCAAGGGGACAGTGACGTTCATCCATCGTGCGGACCGGATCGATGCGCTTCTCGCCCAGGTCGCCGGGCGGGCCGGGGAGGTCGTAGTGTTTCCGTTGTGGGCGGGGCAGGGGAGGGACGCGAGCCGCGTCCTGGTGCGTGCGCGCAAGCAGATCGCGGCACCCGCGCGGCTCGCCGCCGGCCTGGTTCTGCACGAGGCCGACGGCCGCTTCACCGCTGCTGCCGAGGCGGTCCTGCGCGAGGCGAGGGGGCTCGATCTCTGACCCTATGGCGGGGGCGAGACCGCCTTCCCATCTTGCGATCGTATGAAGATCGCCGAGCGTCTCCACCTCGATAAGCTGTGGCCGCGCGCACCGGTCGTTTCGGTGCTGCGCTTCGACGGCATTATTATGGGACGTCCGCGGCGCGGTGGTGTCTCGCTCGAAACCCATGCCGCGGCG
>Ga0209217_1000339_pt1 | contig 12454 bp, 14 predicted proteins | sample JacPinW_OM3H0_M2_FD_187957 | JGI IMG/M metagenome (GOLD analysis project Ga0209217, IMG submission 187957) | Forest soil microbial communities from Algoma, Ontario, Canada - Jack Pine, Ontario site 1_JW_OM3H0_M2 (SPAdes) (version 2) | ecosystem: Environmental > Terrestrial > Soil > Boreal...
CGCTTTCGAACGCCCATCGGTAAAACGCCATGTTACAGCCGGGAATGTGTTCGGCCACGGTGTCGGTCAGCAAGACGTGGCTGGGTCCTCCCGGCGCAGCCGCAACCACAGCCTGGATCGCGTTTCTTGCCGGCGGACTCACATTTGGTCCGCCCACGCCCGCGTAATTGCCGCTGGTGAGCGTGCCGATCAAATAATAAAGCCAGTCGGGATCGGCCATGCAGTCCGAGTCGGTGTAGGCGAAGACTTCGCCCTTGGCCGCGCCCGCGCCCGTGTTGCGCGCCTGACTCAAACCGTGATTGCTCTGATGGATGTAACGGACGTTTGGAAATTGGGCGGCGATTTGCGCGGTGCTGTCAGTCGATCCGTCGTCAACCAGGATCACTTCGTAATTTGGATAATTGAGTTTGCCTAACGAATCGAGACAGTCGGCCAACGTTCGCGCGCCGTTGTAGGAACAAACGATTACCGAAACAAACGGCGCCTCCGAGAGAGCGCGATGCGGCAGAGTCGAATTGTCCTGACCGAATTTGTCGCGCAGTACGTAGAAAGCTTTTTTCGGCTCGCGCTCGCGGGTGACGATCCCGAAAGCCCAGTCCGTTACTTCGTTGCCGCCAGTAAACCATTCGTCCGTCCAGGAAAACAGAATTGTCCCGGCCAGTCCGCATTTGGCCACGCTCTCGATGTGCCAGCCGAGCATTTCCGCCTGCTCCTCCTGCGCATGGCGGATCGTGTCCATGCCGAACTCGCCCAGAATGAGCGGGCGCTCGCCGGTGAGATTTTGCAGGCGCAAAAGGTAGCGTTCGAAATCGCGCTGGTCGTGCAAATAAACGTTGAAGCAGAAGAAATCGACGTTCTGTGGCAGCAAATATTCGGTCGGCGGATAGGTCGCGTAGGAAAAGAGGACATCGGGATCGACTGCGCGTCCGATCCGAACGAGATACTCAACAAACTCGATCACACGCCGCACACCGAGCCAGCGTGCCATCGTGCTCGCAATTTCATTGCCCACCAGATAACCGAGCACGGCTGAATGGCCGACGTATCTGCGCACGGTGCTGCGCACCATCCGCACTATTTCGTTGCGAACTTTTTTGTCCCGCAAAAACTCGATGTGTTTTTCCCACGGCAGCGTGATCAAGACACGCATCCCGGCCGCGAAACATTTTTCCAGGAACCAACCCGGAGGCGGATGATAAACACGCAGGACGTTCAAACCGATCCCGCGCATCAGACGAAGATCGACATCCACCTGTTCGGGCCGGCCGAAAGTGTCCCCTTGTGCGTCCGGCTTGAACGGACCGTAAGTCGCTCCTTTGATGAAAAACTTCCGTTCGCCTTCGAAAAAGAACTTCGAAACAGCGCGAATCCGCGAGTTTGTGGAATTTGTCATCTCGAGCGAAGCGCTTCTCGAACCACTTTCGCGGTGCGTTCGATCTCATTCGGCGTGTGGGCCGTGGAAATGAAACCGGTTTCGAACTGGGAGGGCGCGAAATAAACGCCGCGTTCCAAACAGGCGTGGAAAAATTTCGCGAACATTTTCAAGTCGCTTCGCTTCGCACCTGCAAGGTCGACAATCGGTCCGCGCGCGAAAAACAAACAGAACATCGAGCCGATCCTGTGAAAGGTGGTGTCGATTTTCGGGTCGGCGATCGCGAAACGCGTCAGCTTTTCGAATTGGGAGCCGCGTTTTTCGAGCAGCTCCCACCCGTCGATCCGTTCGAGCTCGCGCAGTTGCGCCAATCCCGCCGCCATCGCCAGCGGATTTCCCGAAAGCGTTCCAGCCTGATAAACTGGTCCGTCCGGTGAAAGTTGGTCCATGATCTCGGCGCGTCCGCCAAATGCGCCGACCGGCAATCCGCCGCCGATCACTTTACCAAGTACGGTCAGGTCGGGCTTGATTCCGTAAATCTCCTGAGCGCCGCCACGCGCAACCCGGAATCCGGTTATTACTTCATCGAAAATCAGAAGCGCGCCGTGTTTGGCGCATTCGTCCCGCAAGCTCGAGAGAAAATTTTCCTTTGGAAAATAAAGCCCGGCGTTCGCGGGGATTGGCTCAAGTATGACGCCGGCGATCTGGCTTTTGTTTTCGGCAAAAGTTCTTCGGACAAGATCGAGATCGTTGAACGGGAGAGAAATGGTGCACTCGGCGAACAATTTCGGAACGCCTGCACTATCGGGGCGTCCATGGGTGAGCGCGCCACTGCCGGCCTGAACCAAAAGTGAATCGGCATGGCCGTGATAACAGCCATCGAATTTGATAATCTTGTCGCGCCCGGTGAATCCGCGCGCCAGTCGAATGCACGACATCGCCGCTTCGGTCCCGCTGTTGACCATTCTGACTTTCTCGATTGACGGCATCCATTGGCAGATCAGGTCGGCTAATTCCACTTCGAGCGGGTTCGGAATTCCGAAACTCAATCCTAGCGCAGCCGCATCGCGCACGGCATCGACCACAACTTTCGGGGCGTGACCGAGAATGGCCGGTCCCCAACTGCCAACGTAATCGACGTACTCTTTCCCATCGACATCCCAAATTTTCGCGCCCGCGGCGCGTTCGACGAAGAAAGGTTCGCCGCCGACATTGCGGAGCGCCCGCACCGGCGAATTGACTCCGCCCGGAATATGCTCCTCAGCGGCGGCAAATAGTTTCGACGAACGGCGAGTCACGCGCCGAAGATAATCATTAATTCGTTAATTCGCTAAATCTCAGAAAGCCGAGCGAGATTTCAAGGCAGGGTGGGAATGGAGCCGGTGGGAGCCGAGCGACATAGACGAAGCCCGCAAGGGTTAGCTCGCGGCAGCGAGCGAATCAATCGAACCGGCGTGTGAAGAGAACGCCCCGTTGTCGACAAAACCCGAGCGAGGTTTCAAGGCGGGGGCGGGAATCGAACCCGCGAATAGCGGTTTTGCAGACCGCAGCCTTACCACTTGGCTACCCCGCCATTAGCGGAAGTTGAGGGTAACGCGCGACCCAATTGTGTCAACGTCAGCGCAGTCTGGAGAGAGAAAGTCCGCCGTGGCACCGGTGATCGGTGCACAAGCTCGCGCCAGCAGACTCGCGCCTTACTTTGGAGGTTTTACGACGACCTGTCCTGGTTTCGCATCGTCGCCGATCACGATAAAACGACCGTGATACGGCGGCATCGGCTTCGCCGGATAAGGCGGGCGGATGATCGCGAACGCTTGCAGTGCGAGTGCAAGAACCAACAGGACGCCGAGGGCAAACGGCTTCATATTGCTGTTTCTCTCTGCATCATTCATGCCATAGAAATTCCTAATTCTGCGACGTTCGGCTCAGTGGGTGAACCACCGGCCAATTGGGTAGGCGAGAGACGGCCGAGCGCTGCAGCGGAAGATCGCTACATCCGATTTGGATTTCGAGACAACACCTGCGATCACTTCAGGAACAACTCCACTCCGCAGCAGGTTCAAATCGCGCGGACACTAATGGTCAAAAATCGGGTTGTCCAATGTTTTGTGAGCTCGCGGCCCACTTTCGCATTTCGGATTTCGAATTAGTTTCCCGTCCGATGCCTCAGTTTTCCTATCGAGCGCGCAACGCCCAGGGCGAATTGGTCGAGGGAGTTTTAGACTGCGCCGATCGCGCGGTCGCCATTCACCAGATCGAGCAAAAGCGTTGCATCCCGATTCGGATCGAAGTGGTGGGCGCGCCGCGAGTAAGTGCTGACAAGAAAGAATCGGCTGCCGCTCCGTCTGCACAAACGCAGAACCTGAAAATTCCGCACAATCAGCTCCTTATTTTCACCGAGCAGCTCGCCCATTTGCTTCAAGCCGGGATGACACTGGACGAGGGATTGTCGATCCTGGAAAAACGGCTCAAGCAACCGCGAGTGCAGCAAATGACGCGCACGTTGCATCAGGCTCTGGTTGACGGCCGAAGTTTTTCACAGGCTCTACGCGAGTTTTCTCGAATTTTTCCGCCGCTCTATGTCAATCTGGTCGCGGCCGGTGAAGCCAGCGGCGCGCTGCCGGAAATTTTGCTGCGGCTGGTGAAACATTTGACGCAGGCAAAAGACCTGCGCGATCGCGTCCAGCAGGCGTTGATCTATCCGGCATTTCTCGCCGTGGCCGGCGCGGCTCTGATCACAATTTTCATCACTTACATGGTACCGCAGCTGACCGGGTTCATGGCGCAAATCGGCGGCGCGCTGCCGTTGCCGACGCGCATCCTGATGCAGATTCATCACGCCATCATCAGTTATTGGTGGCTGGCGATCCTGATTGTTATTGGTGCGAGTGTTGGTTTCCGCGCGTTCGTCCGCACGGAAGAAGGACGGCTGACGTGGGACCGTTTTCGATTATCGATCCCTGGTTACGGCCGGGTAATTCGCCATCGTTACTACGCGCAATTCTCGCGCACGCTCGGGACGCTTATCCAAAACGGGATTCCCCTGCTCCGCGCGCTCGATTTGGTCAGCGAGATCGCCGGCAATCATTATTTGGAATTAAAAATTGCGGAGGCCCGACGCGCGGTGATTGACGGAGCGACGCTCTCTGCCGCGTTGAGTTCGCAAGATATTTTTCCGGACTTGTTTACCGACATGATGGCGGTGGGCGAACAGACGGGACGCTTTGGAGAAACGATGCAAACGATCGCCGATGTTTATGAACGCGAGCTGGACCGCAACGTCGCGATCATTTCACAATTGATCCCGCCCGTGATTATTGTCGTGATTGCGCTGATCGTGGGGCTCGTTGTTTACAGTATTCTTTCGGCGGTGTTTGAAGCGACACATAGCTTGCAGTTTCGACCGCACTAAGATAATCTTCGCAGCCAAATGCTGGTTCGCATCGTTGCGCTTATTTGGCTGATCGGCGCAACGTCTTCCGCTCTCGCTCAAGAAGCTTTTAGCGACGGCTTGCCTCAGAAAGAAAGCGGCGCAATCGCACAAAGCACCGCGGGAAACGCATGGATTGATTTGCGTCAGCATCCATCGGCGAACTCGCGCCCGCAAAGTGCGCCCAGCTGGGTCGAAGCGGTCAATATGACTTCCGCCACCGGCGCCGACGGCACGCCCAAGTCGGTCTTCCGCATCCGGGTGGGGCGCCCGGCCGGCGATTATCAAGTCATCTTTTTCCGTCTTTTCTTCGATGACAACGCAAACGCGCGACCGGAACTGGTGGCGTGGGATGAATCGGGCACGCAAGTTTTGCGATCGGGCGAACTTGGTTCGGGTGTAGGACTGCCGAGCTCAGATTCGGTCATGATTCCGATGAGCGGCATTTCCACGCTCGACATCGAAGTGCCCGGCGACGGCAAAACAATTCGCGGCGCCTATCTCGATTGGATGACGAGCAGCGAAGTTGTGCATCCGCTCAATGCCGAACATCGCGATATCATTCCGGAGCCGTTTTCGTCGCTGCCTCCGTTGCACTCACCGGAGCAGGACCGGGAAAATTTCGGAACTGTTACCGCGACACTGGCCACCGAAACGATCCCGGTCGGGTCCGATCCGCAACAAGGCGCCGTGTTTCAATTTGGGATTGAATCGCAGCCGTTGCTCGCATTGTTAACCTTCGAAGTGGCAAGCCCTCGGATCGATTCCCCACCGGAAATCTACGTGAACGGTGAAGACGTCGGGCCTGCAACGCTCACGTTGCCGGAACTGGCCGATCCCGGTTATCGCGGCAAAATGGAATCGTTGCTGAAAGAAATGCGCTTTCAATATACCGGCTGGCTGCGCGCCCAGAAACTGATTCCCGTCAGTAACTTGAAAGTCGGCAACAACGATGTGATCATTCTGAGCGGTTCCGCTACATCGACATCAGCGATTCGCGGGACGCAAGTGCAACTAAAATATCTTTGGGAAAAATCGGATTATCTGCTGCAAGCCGACCATTAATTGAACCGCAACCGGCCGCTGCGTTTCTGTGTTAGTCACCAATGATTAAACGAACCAATCAATCTGGCTTCACCCTGCTCGAGATCATGATCGTGGTCAGCATCATCGTGATTCTGCTCGGCCTCGCGATCTCAAAAATGGGCAACCCAACGGCGTTCGCAAAAACCACAGCTGTCCGGGCCGATGTCCAATCGATCGGCACCCAATTGATGCAGTACGAAGCGATGAACGGTTTTTATCCGACCACCGAGCAAGGCTTGCAGGCGCTCGTGACGCAAGCTGAGACCGAACCCAGACCAAATCGGTGGTATCAATTCTTCAAGGAAGTTCCGAAAGATCCCTGGGGCTCGGTTTACATTTATCGGTGCCCTGGAATTAAGCATCCGGACAAATACGATCTCTTTTCCGCCGGACCGGATCGTCAGCCGGACACGGCCGACGACGACTGGGGCGAATAACGCTTCTTAAGATTCCGGTTGTGCGGCTGGTGGTGGCGGTGTTTGCAGTTGCGGATTTCGTTGAATGGTGCCGCGCACATGCGGTGTCGGCGCGACCACTCCGGGATTTAGGCCCGGTTTCTGAAAACCAGGCTGCGGCGGCGGCAGTGGCGGGACAACACCCGGCGCCGGTCTGTTCGGCAACGGTTGAGTGATTACCGCCTGGTTGAAAGTGAGCGTCGCGAACTGGCCGTCTTTGCTGATCGTCACCTTGGTTTCGCCCACTTTGTCCGACCATTCGATGTTCGCGATTGCGTACCCATCGACAGGATTTTTGGTTGTCAGATATTTCTTAAACTCTTTGTCGCCGGTCGAAGCGATCGTAACCATGTCGCCATCGGGCGATTTCGCCGCGTTCGCGACGTAAAGATCTTTCGCGAAATTCGGCGTGGACGCCGGCGCAACCACTGCGCTGGCAACAGCAAACGGCGAATGATCCAGCATTCCCTTGTAGCGATCGAAATTTAATCGCTGCGGCAAATCGTCGGCCGCCACCGCGGAAACAGCGGCCATGAAGGCGAAGATCGACATCCATGTTCGAGAAGTTTTCATCGCTCACCTTTTCTTGGGTTGGGTGGCGCAAACCAGCGCGCGATCTTGAATTTACCACGCATCATCGTCGCGTCGCTGCCATCAATTGCGAGGTTCACACTTTCAAAGACAATGAAGGCGTCCGGTTGTTGAACGTCATAAAGAAAATGAACAAGCTCGGGCCAATGACTGTTGGTTTCGATGGAAGCGAAAACGGCTTGATGATTCGGGGTTGTTTCGCCGGAACCAATCGCCGGGTTCTCGATTACAATGTTGTATTTGCCGGCGATTTGTTTGAGTTGGTCGAGCAAAGTAGAGGCTTCCTCGGCGCCCTTGAGCGTGGGCTGAGTTTTCTGCAGCCATTGATCGCGTTTGGCCCAGAGCTCGCGTTCTTTCATGTAAACGGTTTGCTCAGAGCGGGTGGCTTTGCGCGCGGCCAGCTCACTCCGTGAACCGCTAGTCGTTCCCAAAAGCCATCTCCAAATGAAGATGTTGATGAGCAGGAGCAAAATGCCGGCGATCGCGAGCGTCATCACGCGCTCGCGCTGGCTCATTCGCTGATAGGCCGCTATCAATTTCGCCATCATCGCGGTTTTCCCTCTAGGCGAAACTGGGCGTGATTACTTGCCAAAATTCGCGGCGCGGCCATGTCGAAGCGGAAGTTCTGCAACCCGGGCTGCTTTTTTATTTTTTCTGCGAGTTGATAAGCCAGCGCGGCCGTGTTCGCCTCGCCATCCACCGAAATCTGACGCGCGGACTGATTGTAAGCCGTGATGCGCACGTCGGCCGACGGCAAACTTTCGTAAAGGTGCAACAATATCTCAACGGGGTAGAAGCGCGAGTCGATCGCCGGTGCGAGCGCTTTCCAGTTGGCTTCGGTCTCGCGAATGAATTGGGTTTGCGGTGCGTCGCGCGCAATCAGTCGATCAAGTCGTGCAATCGCGAAACGCGTGTAACCAAGATAAAGCAGAAAGAGGAGAAAAATCGCGGCGTAGGCGCCGCCGGCCAGAATGAGTCGCTTCTGCCATTCGCCGCGCTTAACGAGTTGGACACGCCGTTGTCGCCAACTGTCCGGCAACAGATTGAGTTTAACGGACGCCGGCGGCGTCTCGATTCCCACGAGCTCGGTCGGGCTCGCCAAAATCCCCTGGACGGTGTCACGCAGGTCGTAACAACTTTCATCGAGCAAAACATTTGGAAACGAACAATTGATGCCTTGGAGCTCGGCGCTCATGGCCAGCTGGGGCAGTTCCATTCGCAGTTGTTCCGGCGCGATGCTGTCGAGCGTGCGGGCAAAACTGACCTTGCCATTTTCGGTGACGGCTGAAACCAGCGTTTCTCCTTCGGGATAAATCAAGAGGGCCCGCCCCTCCGGCGCGTGCGTGGTCGCACGTTGCGCAGCGTAAACGGTGACCTGGCGCGGTATGATGCCTTTATCGAGCAGCGGCGCGGCGATTTCAGCCAACCGCTCATTTCTCACCACAACGGCCGAAATGACGCTCTCAGTTTCGTTTTGCTCGATCAATTCGAAGTCGGTCGTCACTTCGTCTGCTGAAAATGGAAGCGCTTTCTCGATTTGAATCCGGACCATTTCCGGAAATTCTGTTGGATCGACAGTTGGCAAACGAAATCGCTGCGCGAGGACAGCGGCGACTGGCAAGCTCAAGACCACGTCGTCCTGAGCGGAGACGAGAGGCACGGCTTCATCAAGCGTTCGAAGCAAGCGCACATTCCACGAACCGTCGCCATCACGCACGCGCAAAAGATTCCAGCCGTGCGCAGTCGGCGTGATAAAGACAGGTGTCGACGTCGGCTCGATGACTAAAACTCCTTCCAGGAAATTACTGAAACACCAACGCCGACTCTATTAAACACCATCTGAACAGTCCGCGTCGCTTTACCCGCTGTTCCCACACTGACGACGCGAAACATCTGCACTCCTTTGAACGAAACGCCTAGTTGCTTCAGCACAAGAAACTGGCGGTCGTCCTTGAGACCGAGCGCTGCCCGGGCTTGTTCCTCAGTTTGGATCATGTCGTCTTCTGTGCCGTCGATTCCATCTGGACCGCGTCGCAGTTCTAAAAAACGATCGACAATCTGCGCCGTCATACCAGGCAAGGCGAGCAACACATCGCGCGAAGCCCACGCAAGATCCACTCCTTTGCGACTATCCACTGTCAAATCGTCGGCCCAGCCCGGCTGTGATGTGAACTCGGCCCAACCCGCAACTTTTTTCAATTCGTCGATTGGTGTGAGCGGCGCGTGTGCCGGGTGATAATCGGCGCTCTCAGGCGGCGCGTTCAATCGATGCACGCCGACGTTTTGTTCCACCCAATCAATTAGAGAATCGATCATGGTATCGCGTTCATTCAGATCGATGCCTTTGTTTTCCAGATATTTCCGCAAAACGTCCACACCTGCCGGACCTGTAGCAGCTGAAGTATGCCAGTTTAAATCCAAACGCCCGCCCTCGCCGGTCAGACGCGCCTTGTAGGTTGCGCCGTTACCGACTTGGCCGCTTAAATTCGATGAACCAGGATTGATCATCGGATGCAAGGCCACTTCCGCCCCGGAACAGGCTGCCGCCTCGGCTTTCAACATTCGAGTTCCCTCGCTGGAAAACGACAAGCGCGAGTCGATATCGAGCGCCCATGAAATGACCAGCGCGCTCAACAAAAAGAGAGCCCAGAGCGCGAGCATGATCGCAGCGCCGCGAATTTTTTGGATCGACATCTTCATAAGATTGACATCGTCACATCGGCCTTCGGCCAAGAGGAATAATCGCCTCCCATGGCGCCACCGCATCCGGGCGGCCGACGATCACTTTCACGAGCCGCGGTAGAGCCTGTGTGTCGTTCCAACGTTCCACCCATACATTCAAACGCGCGTCAAAATAGCGAACTTGCAAACTGCGCACGTTCTCAATTAACGGAATCCAGCTTTCATTAGCGTTCGTGAGCGCCGAATCGTCTTTCGGCTTTCGTAGAAACCCGAGATCGAGCCGGTCGCTGTCTTTTTTTTCCGATTGCAACCGCAGCGCCACCACAAAATCGCCCGCGGCATAGCGCGTCATCAAACCCGGGCCCGCACTGCAGATCCACCGGATCTCGTCCCGCTCGCGATCGTTCAACTTAAAAGCGTCGCCGAGGAGCGCTCCTTTTCCGGAGGGCAAGCTCTGCCACTGCGCCGCGAGCACTTCACGCAAACCGTCGTAACGCGCATCGGCTGCATTTGCTTCGGAAGAAAGACGGATGGCGATCAGGTTCGATTGGACAAAGCGATAGATGGCCAGCGCCATCGTGGCCAAAATTGCCACCGCCATGATGATTTCGAGCAAGGTGAAGCCGCGTCGGCGATTAACCGGGACGATAAACATAAAACTCGATTTGCTGCGATTGCTCGGCGCCACCGCGCTTCCACTTTGCTGTGAGCGTGACCCGATTCACACCGGCCAACTGCGTTCCATTGTCCTCCTCCAATTCAGCGGGGAGGCTTTTCTGGATCAGCTTCACGGTCCCGTAACCGGTGTCGATGTTGAATTCCTTTGCCGAATCGGGAAATCCAGGCGTGGCTTGGACCTCGGCCATTCGATTCGATAAAATTTGTCGAACACGACCTTCCTCCGCGTTGAGGGTGCTGGCGTTGAGACAATTTTCTACTGCGCGACCGAGCGCGAGCACGCCGAGCGCGAAAATCGCCAGGCCCATCAGCACTTCGTAAAGCGCGAAACCTTTTTTACTTTGCCGCATAGTTTGCCAACTCGCCGTAGCCCGTAAGTGGCGAATAATTTGCCGTCCACGTCCCCGCTCTTCCAACAAAGCGAACGATTGCGGGCTCGCATGTGCCGGTCGGCCAGAAAATCCATTCGCCCGCGGGCTTCGCGGTGAGCGCAGCCGGCAGAGTGAGCGTCATTGTGCTTCCCCGTTCCAACGAAAACGTCGCCACCGCCTTTTTCTCTTCGTTTTTGGCGAACGCCTCCGGTTGCACGATCATATCTTTGTCGCCCCAAACGATGAGGTAAGCGCGGTGCTCGGCGACGCTTCGTTCCTGCGCCTGGCGAACGAGGTTGTTAAATCCATCCAACGACGCGCGTAATCGACGGTCCGCCAGAACGCCGCTTAAACTGGGCACCGCCATCAGAAGAAGAACGGTCAAAATCGCAACCGCGATGATGATCTCGATCAACGTAAAAGCCCGGTAACGTTGCACCAACGAAGTTACGCTCGCTGCGCGAAATCACAAGACACCGGGACCCGGGCGAGCTCTCGCCAGATGGCTTCCCCAATTTGCCTTGCAAGTTAGGCCAACGGGTCTGAATGTTGGCCACGTGGATATGAGCTTCCTCGCCAGCTTCATGAACTTGGGCGGCCCCGATTTGATCATCATTTTGCTGATCATTCTCGTTCTGTTCGGGGCGAAGAAACTGCCCGAACTTGCGCGCGGGCTTGGCCAGGCAATCAAGGAATTTCAAAAGGCCAAGGACGAATTCAGTGACGAACTGCACAAGGCCGGTCAGAGCGACACCGCGGCGAAGGGGAATCTGCCACCGGCATCGACCGTTGCCCGAACTGACGCTTCAGCAAGCAGCGCGGCCCGTCCCGATCCGAACCAGGCCGCTACCCCCGGGGACAAGGCCGACCAGGTCTAATCAGATTTGTCCGCTCGCTCGGAGATCGAGCCCTACCTTTCAAAATGCGCGGTTGACCCGCCGCGTGCTTTACGACAATTTCGCGCGCTTCATTTATGTCCGATCTTGACCTGCGCGCGCGCATCAAAGAGATGCTGGTTAAGAATTTGATGCTGCAGACAACGCCGGATCAAATCGGCGACGATCTGCCTCTTTTCGGCCCGGGCGGCCTCGGATTGGACTCGATCGACGCCCTCGAGCTGGTCGTCAGCATGGAAAAAACGTTCGGAGTTGGTGTGCCCAACTCAGAGGTGGCTGGCAAGGCCCTTCGGACGGTCAATACAATCCACGATTATATTCTCGAAAAACGCAGGGAAGTCAGTCACACTGGCGAAAAGATCGACAATCCCGCGTGAATTTACTTCATCTCGAGAGCAGTGGCAGCTGGGGCGGACAGGAATATCGCACCTGTCTCGAAATCAATTGGTTGAATGCGAGCGGTCACCGCGCCTGGCTCATCTGCGACCCGACCAGCGAAGTGCTTACCAAAGCGCGCGAGCTCGGCACTCCGGTTATCCCGATGTCGCTCAAGCATCGCATCAATCCGCTCGTCTCATTTCGCATTTGGCTTTTCTGCCGCCGGAACCGCGTCGACCTGATCAAAAGCTACAGCTCAAAAGATCACTGGCTCTGCCTGCCCCTTTTTCTCTGCGGCTGGCCCGTGACTCGGGCGCGCTGCATCACCGATCCGCTTGGCAAAAAGAACCGCGCGTTCATCTACCGGCACGGTTGCGCAAAAATCGTCGCCGACGCCCAAATCATTAAAAAAGAATTCATCGAGCAGTATGGGATCGCACCCGAAAAAATTGAGGTGATCGGGTCGGCTGTCGATCTAACGAAATTTTCCCCGACGCGCGACCCGATGAAATTCC
>Ga0209217_1000340_pt1 | contig 12439 bp, 8 predicted proteins | sample JacPinW_OM3H0_M2_FD_187957 | JGI IMG/M metagenome (GOLD analysis project Ga0209217, IMG submission 187957) | Forest soil microbial communities from Algoma, Ontario, Canada - Jack Pine, Ontario site 1_JW_OM3H0_M2 (SPAdes) (version 2) | ecosystem: Environmental > Terrestrial > Soil > Boreal...
TACTTTCGTGCAGAGCCTCGGCGGAGGAAAGACCTTCGACGACATCGACAAAGCCGCCAAAATGGTCACCGAGATGCATAATCTCGGTCAGTCCCTTGGCGTAAACATCGCAGACGTCAACGACACCGCCAGCTGGGCCGGTCCCATTCTCACCGCGCTCAACGCCACCCCCGTTTGCTCGATGAATCCGGATTGCGTCACGTCTCGCAACCAGTTGCAGCGCCTCGCCGACGCCCGCAACAGCGGGGCCTTGAACAACCTGTCGGATCTGGCCAAGCAGCTGCAAGCGACGCAGGGCACCGACTCCCTGGAGTCGACAGCGCGAGGCTTGCGACAAGCACTCAGCACCGCCACCAACAGCATGCGGTCACTGGCGGGCACCGATCCCGGCGGCGTGCCAGCCAAGCTGGACAACCTCCAACACGGTGCGGAGCAACTCGCAGACGGCAGCCGTCAACTGGCCGCCGGTGTGCAGGAACTCGTCGACCAAACCAGGCACATGGGCGCCGGCCTGGGCGACGCATCCGGATACTTGCTGGCCATGAAATCCGGCGCATCGTCCCCCACGATGGGCGGATTCTTCATTCCGCCACAGATTCTGACCCAAGACGACTTCAAGAAAGCCGCCGGCATATTCATCTCCCCCGACGGCCACTCGGCGCGATACCTGGTGCAAACCAAGCTGAATCCGTTCAGCGTGGCAGCCATGGATCAGGTCAATGCGATCACCGATACCGCGCATCAGGCCCAACCAAATACCACGCTGGCGGATGCCAAGATATCGCTGGCCGGTATTTCCGTCGGACTTCGGGACACGCGCGACTATTACAACAAAGACTTCGAGTTCATCGTCATCGCGACCATCCTCATCGTGTTCATGATCCTGGTCATGCTACTGCGGGCGGTTGTTGCGCCGTTGTATTTGATCCTGTCCGTGGTAATTTCGTACTTGTCGGCGCTGGGCATCGGCGTCATCACTTTTCAATTCATCTTCGGTCAAGAACTGCACTGGAGTGTGCCAGGGCTGACTTTCATCATCCTTGTGGCAGTGGGTGCCGACTACAACCTGCTGCTCATCTCCAGGATCCGTGACGAATCGCCGCATGGCGTCCGTTTCGGCGTCATCCGTACGGTAAGTTCGACTGGCGGAGTCATCACCGCAGCGGGTCTGATTTTCGCCGCTTCGATGTTCGGACTGCTGTTCGCCACCATCAGCATGATGGTCCAGGCAGGTTTCGTCCTCGGCATGGGCATCTTGCTTGACACGTTCCTGGTGCGCACCGTTACGGTGCCGGCAATTGCAGCGATGGTCGGCCGAGCGAACTGGTGGCCGTCGCGGTTCCGTCCGCAGCGGCATGCACCAGCTCGTCGGGCCGCGCCGGCGACCGCAACCCAGGGCCCGGAGAGCGAAACACCAAGCGCAAGCGAACAACTCAGCCTGGACCTGCCGTCGAGCGTTGTCCATCAGCACGGTCCTGTCGCCGGCCAAAGCCACGAACCCCTCCCCGAGCAAGCGCCGCTGAATGCTCAGTCGATACCGGGATCGACGAGCCACCGCCTGAAGATCAATTCGCTAGCCGGGCGTGAGCAGATCCGCGTCGCCCTGCCGCCGAGCGCCGACCACAGGCACCATAGACACGCTCTGCGAAACTACGAACACCTTGCGCACCAGCTTCCACCGCAGGTCCGTACTAATGGCCTCCCAGAGGAGCACACCACGACCACCCTGGAAAACACACTCGACGGCCAGATGCCCGCCAACGGTCAACACCCGGCGGAAGCCAACGGCGGACAACCAGTCGGAGAACATGAAATGCCTGTATGTGAAGGCCGGAACTGCCTGGGCCCGTCGCCCTTAGAATGTGTGTCAAAAGTTAGATGTGCCCGCGCAGACCGTCAGCTGATTGTTCAATCTGGCGCGAGTAATAACGATGAGTGACACAAGTTCTGATCGCGTTTCTATTCGCAACCGTGCCCTCTCGGGATACGAAGCTTTCCACAGCGTGTGGTGGCAATGCCGGTCTGGCCGAGGTGGCCGCGCTGCCGAGCAGCAAGCGCGACTAGGTGAAGGCTAGGTGCTGCTTATGAAATTTGCCCTGGCAGTACACGGAACTCGCGGTGATGTGGAGCCCTGCGCCGCAGTCGGTCTCGAGCTGCAGTGCCGAGGTCACGAAGTGTGCGTTGCCGTTCCGCCCGACATGCTCGGCTTCGTCGAGTCGGCTGGGCTTACTCCGGTCTGCTACGGGCCGGATGCGCAGGCGATGCACGAGGAGGACTTCGTGCACAACTTCTGGAACATCACGACTCCGATCAAAGTGGTGCGCGCGGGCAAGGAATACCTCAGCCAGGTCTGGGCGGACATGGGCACGACGCTGGCGTCGCTGGCGGACGGCGCCGATCTGCTGCTGACGGGGATGATCCAGCAGGGACTGGCTGTGAACGTCGCGGAGTTCTACGGGATTCCGTTGGCGGCGCTGCACAGCTTCCCGGTGCGGGTCAACGGCCGGCTACTCCCGATGGTGCCACCGCCGGTGACCCGCTCCGCCGTTTCAGCGCTCTGGTGGCTGCATTGGCGCATGACGAAGGCCGCCGAGGACGCCCAACGCCGCGAACTGGGCTTGCCGCCCATCACCACACCGTCGACGCGACGGATCACCGAGCGCGAATCGCTGGATATTCAGGCCTATGACGAACTCTGCTTTCCCGGGCTGGCAGACGACTGGGCGAAATGCGCTGGCCTACGGCCCTTCGTCGGTGCGCTCACGATGGAGCTGCCAACAGATGCCGACGACGAGGTCGCTTCGTGGATTGCCGCCGGAACGCCGCCGATTTACTTCGGCTTCGGCAGCATGCCGGTGCAAGCACTGGCCGAGACGGTTGCGATGATCAGCGGTGCCTGCTCGCGACTAGGCGAGCGCGCGTTGATCTGCACCAGCGCAAACGATGGCACCGGCATCCCAGATCGTGGCCACGTCAAGCTGGTCCGTGCCGTCAACCACGCGGCCGTCCTCCCGTCCTGCCGCGCAGTCGTTCACCACGGCGGTGCAGGAACCACGGCCGCCGGCATGCGAGCGGGCGTCCCGACGTTGATTCTGTGGGTCACCGCAGACCAGCCGATCTGGGCAGCTCAGGTCAAAAGACTGAAAGTCGGTTCTGCCCGGCGCTTCTCGGCCACCACACAGGAATCACTGGCCTGCGACCTGCTTTCCATCCTCACGCCAGAATATGTCGGCAGGGCCCGCGAAGTCGCCACCCGGATGACCAAACCCGAGGCAAGCGTGGCCACCGCTGCTGATCTTCTGGAAGAGACCGCCGGCCTGAGGGGGGCTTCCTGATGGGCACCGTGCTCGTGCTAGCGCTGATGATGGCGACCGATCCGGTGCGCCTCGGCGTCACCCTGCTTCTGATCTCCCGACCACGACCCATTCTTAACCTGCTTGCATACTGGCTCGGCGCCATGTTGGTAGGCGTTACCGCCGCCGTAGTTGTGCTGACGATGATGCGTGACTTCGCGCCAACGCTTCTGCAGAACTTGAGATCTCTTGCTGCAACTCCCGTAGTCCGGCACGCCCAGATCGCCTTTGGTGTGCTGGCGCTACTTCTCGCCGCGCTGACTACAGCGGGCTTGCCGGCGCGACAGCGGCTTCGGGTGCCCGTGTCGGTAGGTGGCGATCCGTCGGCATTGTTGCTGCAGCCGAGCACGCCGACCGAAATCTCGCAACTGCTGGGCCGCGCGCGGCGCGTGCTAGGAGGGGAGTCTTTGTGGGTGGCGCTTGCGGCCGGCATCGGAACAGGTCCCGCACCCCTCGAATACCTCGTCGCGCTCACCGCCATCCTGGCCATGGGAGGCGCAATTGGCACGCAGATCAGTGCCGCCGTTGTATTCAATGTCGTAATGCTTGCGGTCTGCGAGATTACGCTCGTCAGTTATCTTGCGACGCCGACGAGAACGCTGGCGATCATTGACCAGCTGAACAGCTGGGTGCGGACTCATCGTCGGCGAATCCTCTCACTCATGATCGGTGTGGCGGGAGTCTGCTTGGTGGTCACCGGCAGCGGCTGAGACCCAACATTCAAGCGGGCGAACGGACCGCACCAATACGGCTTCCAGAGGAAGCCCGAAACCTAGAGAGTGAGTCATGCAGGCACAAGCACTAATTGACGAAATCCGCCGGGAACGAACTGTCACTGCCGAAGACGGGAAAACGTATCCGATTCACAAACACGGCATCGATGTCGCCGAAGGTAGTTTCCTAACAGAGTTTATCGCCGGCCGTCCGAACGTCATACGAACGCTGGAGGTCGGCTGCGCCTACGGCTTGTCGTCTCTTCATATCGCGAGCGCACTTGCTGGGCGCCCAGGTGCGCATCACGTGATCGTCGACCCGGACGAAAGCACCGCCTGGAGCGGGGTTGGGGTGACCAACCTCGACCGCGCAGGCATCGACTTCTACGAACTTCGCGAAGAACCATCGGAGATCGCGCTACCCCAACTGCTGAAGGAGGGCGCCGAATTCGATCTGGCGTTCATTGACGGCTGGCACACCTTCGACCAAACGCTGATCGACATGTACTACGCCAACAGGCTGGTCAAGGTGGGGGGATACATCATCATCGATGATGCAGACTGGATCAGCGTGTCGAAGGCCATATCGTACTTCGCGAAGTACCCCTGCTACCGGATCGTCGCAGGCGCCGCTGGCCCGGTCACGAGAGTAGTGAATGTGCTCTGGAGACTTGGCAAGCCGTTTGCGGAGTTGCTGTTTCCACGCTGGCTATACGACTACTTCTACGGGCTTGGAAAGTATCCGTCGATGGTGGCACTGCAGAAGGTGACGGAAGACAATCGTAACTGGAAGTGGTTCCGCTCGTTCTGATTCAACGATGTCTGCGTGACCGTCGGCCGCATTAGGCGACCACTAACTCATGAACCCTACGCCCGGGCGAATACCTGTCGAGCCTAGACGGCGGCGCAACCCTGTCATTAGCGGATCCTCACGGGCGACTACAGCCAGACGTTCCGCAACCAACGATGCGCGCACAGCGTGATGCTGTTTCCTAACGGTACGAGCCCGGTAGATGTGCCAGCGCTTTCCAGAAGGGCAAAATTATCGATTGGTAGCGGTCATGGGACACACTGTGGGCCAGGGCTCGCATTGGAATTCTGGTCAAGCGATCCGACAACGGCATCAGTGACCGCAGCTTATGAATCACTTCATCGTTGGGAAATTGAACACTATCGTCGCCGATCTTCACGCCGACAAAGTAAAGATCGAAGTGCGTCGGCAGATACCAGAACCGCCACCGGCTGAACATCGAAGCCAACGGCACCCCCTCAAAGTCAGCGGCAGTCAAGTTGCGGTAGTAATCCAGCCCTCGTGACTGGGTGCCCGGAGAGTCAGTCCGGTCCGTGCGCGATGTTCCGTGCTCGGGGCGCCCAAGAGAAGCGCAACTGAAGGCCAACAGCCCGCCCGGCCGCGTCATACGGGCCATGTTCTCAAACGTCTCGCGCCAGTACGGGTCGTGCTCAAAGCATTCGCCCGAGATGGTGATGTCGTAGCTGCCGTCAGGATGGTCGACCTCGTGACCAAATGCCACTAAGTCGACGCCTGGCCCTTCGCTGAGGTCCACACCGACGTAGCTGGCGGCAGTCCCGAATAGTCCGCGGATGCTTCCGTTTACGTCGCAGGAACCGATCTCCAAAACCTTCGCACCAGCTACGAGGGACCGGTTTGCGTCGACAACGGCCGCGAAGAAGCCGAGCTGTTCCGGGTGACTCACTGGCCGGATGTTATTGCATTCGCACCGGACAAGCACGGGTTTCCGCCGGACCGTCGCTCCGCGCTCGGTGCTGGCGAGGGAGGTGCTAACGGTCGGTCAGGAAACGATACAACCCGTGCTTGCGTATCAGATACTGCGTCGCTTCGTGCGCCCACTTGTTTCGGTTCTTCCCTCTGACATCGATGTGTTGGTGAACGACTTGGATGCTTGGATCGAACTGCGTCTTAATGCCCCGCTTTTCCAACCGTATCGCCAAGTCTTGAACCTCGTGATGCCGCAATTTTGAGTCGTAGCCGCCAACCGATCGGAATATGCCGGAGAGGACCAGCATATTGCCTTCGTGAACCCAATAAGCCGGCGCCGGCGCGGGAGGCTCGAGTACGTTGGGCCAGCCAGTCATAGTACGAGCGGCCGCCCGATGCACAGCGCGGGCCAGCCGTGGCTTTTCCCTGAGGCGGTCGATCAACCGCGGACCGTTTGACGTGAAATTCCCCCAGAGCGAGAACACAGCACCGTAATTACAGTACTCCTGACCACCGTCTAAGCGGGTGACCAGCCCGCCGACCACGCCGACTCCGCGGTCTGCATATCGATCAATGACTTGCCTTGCGACAGCGGGTGTTTCAGCCGTTTTCAAGTCCATGTCGGCGTCGAGGAAGTGAATAATTGCCTCGTCGCCAACTTGATCGATTATTTGATTACGGTTAGCACCGGCACCCCGGTTCTCGGGGCTCCGCACCACTCTTACTTCGCCGCCATACTCACCAACCACATCCACGCTGTGGTCGGTGGAGGCGTCGTCGAGTACGAAAACGCCGTCGTAGCGCTGCGCCAAGACTTGTGGGATCAAGTTACGAAGATTCTCGGCCATATTGAAGTTCGGTATGGCCGCGACGACCGGTAACCGTTTAACCATGGTGCTCGCTATCTAAGACGAAGCAGTCAGAGATGCTCCGCTACAGGTTGTTACGGGCACCATAATCCACGGACGAGACAACCACACCGAGATTAAGGCTACGGGCTGATGGAACTCAGGATCGTCTCGGCCGCTGTGAAGACAACATCGGTTTCGTAGTTGGCCAAGAATATGCCCAGCCCCAAGTCGGCCGCGATTGGCAAGCCGATGACGTTGATCGGGTCGGAGAGGTTGTCCAGGAAAAGGCTGGCATCGTATGCCGGCAGGGTGGTCAAAAGGGCATTCGCGATATCTGCGGTCGGCAGCAAGGTGCCATACGCGGTTGAGAGATCACTCGAGAGCGTGTTCGCGAAGCCGGTGAGCAGCAGTGCGGGGTCACTGGCGAAGTTCGCCAGTGCGGTCGAGAGGTCGGGCAACGCGCTCGTTGTTCCCGACGACGAATCCATCAGTGAGGTCAGAGAGTTAAGAGAAAGGTCCACCGGGTTCGGCCCACTGCCGGTGAAATCGCCGATGAAGTTTTCGATGCCCTGCTCGGCCCCACTGACCAGAAGACCGGGCATCATCTCGATATCACTGAGGCTTGGGAACAAGCCGAACGGCGTCGCCACATTCGCCGCATCGGTCGAATAGCCATATAGCGGGTCGCCGTAGCCCAGGTTCACCAGGTACGTCAAGTCAGGCTGCAGCAGGTCGGCCAAGGGGTTGCCGATGAGCGGAATGTCACGGACCGGGTCCAGCAGCGGCAAGTCGTTGACAGGGATCAGGTAGTAGGTGGTGTCGGTGGCTCCCGAGGTGGGCAGCTGGATCGCCGTCGCAACCTCTGCCGGCGTCAGGTCGAGATACTGGCCGTGGACAACATCAATACCCTCAACAGCGTTCAAGTCAGACAAGATATCTAGCGGGTACCGCGGGAAGTCGGCGTAGCCGTCATATTCGAGCGTGTAAATGGTGGTCGGGAAGTCATCGGCCGGCGTCGCGCCGTAGAAGTCGAGCCCCAGGCTCGGGATAGTCAGGCCATCGAAGCGCTCGAAGATTCCACCGTTGGGATTCATCAGATCACCAATCAGCACGAAAGATGCTGGAGCCGTCGGATCCGTTGCCTCAAGCTGCTCCATTTCCAGTGAGGCGATAACGGCGCTTTGCGAGGCGCCGAAAATGTCGACCGGGTCGCCGGCGCTGAGGCTCGGAGCGATCGTCTCGTTCAAGATCGTCAGTCCCTCGGCCACCGAGGTATCGAGAGGCAACTGGTTAACGCCGGTGATCGGATAGAACTGCTCGGGTGTCGTTAACGCGTTGGGGTCGACATCCGGGAACGTCGGCTGCCCCGGGAAAAGTGCTGTCGAAGGGAAGTACAGCGATTGCAATTCATCGATGAGCTCCGTCGAAGGTGTCGGCAAGCCGCTGCCGCCCATCACTTCAAACGGCACCACCGGGTCGGTATCGACCGGCGCCCCATACGCAAAGGCCGAATTCATGATCGAAGTAAGTGACAATAGACCGGCACCGCCACTGGCTAACAGCGCGAAAGCCAGCCACCGGCAGTTACGGCCAGTCATCGTGATCCCCAGAAGGTTGTGCCCTCAACGTCGAATTGTTGGCTACACCAAAACGTTTAGCCCGCGGCACGGCAGCGTACTACGTATTTTTACACCCTTCGGGCACACGGTCCTCTAGGAGTTTCACTAGCCGGCGCGCGTCGATTATCGTGCCAGTGGCTATCGGATGAATAATTTGTACAGACCGCCGACTGCTGGAAGGCCCGAACGGGACGTTCAACTCAGGAGCCGCGGACGACCGGGTCGACCACTAAGCGTGGTCGCTCCTCTAACTGGTGCCGTGTATAGGTCTTGCTCGCATCCGTCTTGCCCAACATCGGCTGCACCCACGACCCCCGGGGGAATTGCTTACGCCACTTACGACCATGCAATTTCCGTAAGCCACGCACCTTTTCAAAATTGGCTTGCCACTCGTAACGCCGTCTGCCGAAGTGGGCATCGGCGGTCTTGTGTCCGAAGTGGTTGATATAGGCCATCTCGGTTATATACAAGCCGTACCCCGCTTTCCGGGCACGCAACGCCAGGTCGAGGTCGACCCCCCACCCGTATCGCCGAAAGGACCGTAAGTCCAGTCCGCCGATGGTCTGCCAGCATTCGCGCGACAGCACAAGCGCCGTCCCCTCTACGACCGGCACTGCCCGATATCGCGGTCGGGGAGCGTAGTCTGCTGCGTCCGGTTTCTCGTCAGCTTCCGCGGATGGGAATCCATGATCGATTGCCGGGCCGACGATTCCGACGTCAGCGGGTAGGCACGGGTCGATCAGAGCGTCGACGAATCCCCTCGAAATGCGGGTGTCGTTGTTGAGCGTCATCGCGTGGGAGTAGCCCTCCGAGAACGCGATTCGGAACCCGAGATCGCTGCCACCCGCCCAACCGAGGTTCTCTCCGGGTTTCAGAACCCGTTCTTTGCTGACCGCGGAATAGTCTCCCCGGTTGTCAACGATAAGATAGTCGGCGCCCTCACGCTCCAAGTCGTGCACGAGAGCATGCGTATACTCATGCTGGCCATACACTGGAACCGTAATCAGCAGGGGCACAAGCTGATTGTACATCGACATTCTGATACCCGCAGGCGATCTCGGGATGAGTCAACGTGAGGAGAGCAGCCCGTTGTCGCCAGCGTGGCCAGGTGGTTTTGGCGGCAATGGCCGTTGCCAGCGCCTAAATGAAGTCACTAACTGGATTCGCCCGCCCGACCGCCCCGCATGTTGGTGACATCGAGACAGACTGCTGCTAGTGGTTTGGTTTTGCCCCGAAACCGTCTACGGGACTGACGTTGTAAGGCCGGGGCGGACCCTTTTCCCCCTGAGACGAGCTTTCAGTGCCATCGCAGGCTTCTCGACCAAAAACCAGCTCATTGCGGCGAACGGCAAAGTGGCGACGGCAGCAATAATCGTGAACACGATCGGGTTTAAGATGCCAAGCCCGCAGATGACAAGCAGCTGCTGGATCGGGCACGCGTAGATATAAACACCGTAAGAAAGATCGTTACGCAGTCTGAACCGCTCGTTGTCGATGAGGGCACCCGAAACGATGATGGCGTAAGCAAGCGGAATGGCAGCAACCAAGCGGTAGTCGGGCAGCAGGGTGGCCACTAACACGACGGCCACGCTCACCGCGACAAGCGACCATCGCGCGGGAATCAAGTCCCGAAACTGATGTAGGAGCGCGCCGGCCAGAAACATGACAGCGAAGCGCGCACCGTTCTGGGCGACGGTCGGTACTCCGTCGAGTGTGTATGAAGCCAGCGCCGCCCAAGTGACGGCCAATGCCATGGCCGCCGCAAGAAACCACCGGCGACCGAGGAGCCCGACTACGCCGAGACCAGCAACAGCGATATAGCAGAGCACCTCGTATTGGAGCGTCCAGAGAGAACCGTTCCACATACCCGGATCTGGGATCCCGCGCGGTGTTCCCCCGATATCAACTTGGAAAATCCAGATTGCGCTGTTTTTGACGACGTAACCGATCGGTGCGGTCGACAGCAACAGCCTGGCGGCAGAACCACCCTGAATCGCCACACCGATCGGAGCTATGGCGAACGCGGTGATGGCCAGGCAGACCCATAACCCGGGGACAATGCGAAGACCCCGAGCGGCGAAGTACGCGCCGAGCCTCGGCCTGCTCAGCCAACTCGACGTAATGAGAAATCCTGAGACCGCAAAGAACCCGTCGACCCACGCCTGGCTGAAAAGCTGGTGAACCGCGAACGGCAAGTGGCGACCAGTGAGCGGGAAGGTGTGCCACAGGATCACCGCCGTCGCCAGCGCCAATCGGAATGAGTTCAGCGCGTTCGCTCGAGGATCGAATGCCTGCCCGAGTGTCTTACGTCGTCGCCTGCCGACTGGCGGGTCAATGTCTGACAACGTCGTTGACCCGCTGGGGACTTCGGGGTTCCCACTCATGCCAGGTGATCCCTAGGCATCCAGGCGCGCGAACTGACGCTGCTGGTATTGCTCGACACAGGCCCTTCGCCTGACCTTGCCGCTCGTGGTGATCGGAATCGACCCCGGTGATACCAGAACAAGGTCCGCGACGCTCAGACCATGCGAGGTTGAGATCGCCGAGGTGACTTCGTTCTTGACGCCGGCGAGCTTGTCCAGCACTTCCTCGCGGGCCTCCCCCCGATTCTTGAGTTCGGCGATGGCGACCAGCTTCTCGGTGCCGTCCTCTGGAACCGCTATCGCCACACAGCGGCCCCGCGTGATCTCCTGAATCGTCGCCTCGATGTCGTCGGGAGAGTGATTGCGGCCGTAGACAATCAAGAGATCCTTGATGCGGCCAATGATGAACAATTCGCCTTCGGAGAAGAAACCCAGGTCTCCGGTTCTCAACCACGGCCCCTCGGGCATCCCGGTCGACGGGCTCGCCAGCTTTCCACCGAACGTGTGCTGTGTCTCTTCTGGTTTGCGCCAGTAGCCGGTGGCGACGTTGTCGCCGTGTGCCCAGATCTCACCGATCGTTTCCGCCGGGCACTCGATGCAGGTATTGGGGTCGACGATCCGCAGGATCGGTGAGTGCGGCACGCCGTAGCTGACAAGCGGTGTGCCGTCTGGGCTTTCGCACCGGTTGGCCTGGCCGTCGGCCAGTTTCTCGGATTCGAAATGAACGATGTGCGGTGGTTCACCAGGTTTGCGGGTCGCCAGATACACCGTCGCTTCGGCCATTCCGTAGGAGGGTCGCAGCGCCGTGCCGGGAAGATTGTGGCGGGCGAACCGCTCGGTGAAGCGCTTGAGCGTTGCGGGTTGCACTCGCTCGCTACCGTTGAGAATGTGCAGCACATCCCCGAGGTCGAGCCCGGCCATGTCTTCGTCTGATGTTTTCCGCGCCGCCAGTTCGAAGGCAAAGTTCGGCGCGGCCGAGAAGACGTGGCTGTTGGTCGCCATCATCTGCATCCACCGTGCCGGCCGCGCCAGGAACGACACCGGACTGGTCACGACGGCATGCAGGCCTGCCAGCAGCGGCACACAGATACCCACCAGCAAACCCATGTCATGGTAGAAGGGCAGCCACGAGACGAATGTGGTGTCCGGCGGCGCAACATTGCCGTTCGCGGCGAAATAGTTCGACATGATCTGCTCGAAATTGGCCAGCAGGCTCCGGTAGTTAACCATGACCCCGGCGGGCGAGCGGGTCGATCCAGACGTGTACTGCAAATACGCGGTCTCGGCGCGGCTGTCGATTCCGGCCCTGGACCCGCTCCGAGCGTCCAGGTCCAACAGGTCAACTTCCACCACAGCCGGCGCAGGTCCGTCGGGCTGCGACTTGACGTATTCGGCGACGTTGCCCGCCACCGCAGATGTGGTCAGAATCACAGAAGGCGACGCATCGCGCAGCACCGAACTGACACGCTCGTCACTTGCCCCACCCAACGGAACCGAAAGCGGAACTGCGGTAAGTCCGGCCCGCAACGCGCCGAGAAAAGCATCGATGTAATTGAGTCCCTGCGGCGCCAAAATCACCGCCCGGTCACCTGCCGACCCGCAAAGTCGCAGTTCTTGCGCGAGGTTCAGCGATCGCCGATAGAGCTGCGACCACGTCAGGCTTTCCGCAACGCCCGCCCAGTCCTGCTCGTAATCGGTGAACGTGAACGCTGTGTCATTGGGCTGCAGACTGGCACGCTCGCGCAGCATGGACAGGAGAGACGCCTGGGGCATGGGCGTCACGTTACCGCCGCGGGCCGAAC
>Ga0209217_1000341_pt1 | contig 12436 bp, 10 predicted proteins | sample JacPinW_OM3H0_M2_FD_187957 | JGI IMG/M metagenome (GOLD analysis project Ga0209217, IMG submission 187957) | Forest soil microbial communities from Algoma, Ontario, Canada - Jack Pine, Ontario site 1_JW_OM3H0_M2 (SPAdes) (version 2) | ecosystem: Environmental > Terrestrial > Soil > Boreal...
GGGGTTGGCTCTCCGGCCACCCGCGAAAGTCAGCGCTCTGATCTAGGTCAGGAGGCTTCCGCAGGCGAACGCGGAGATGCGACTACTTGTGCTTCTTGTTCGCGCGGTCCTGCCTGGTGATGGTCCGCGTTGCGATCGTGCCTTGATCTACTCGGATGAAATTACCGTCGTTCCCGTCTCGAGCGATGAAGATATCAAAATGTTGTTCGTCTGGATGGAACGTGACGGTTCCCATGCACTCGGAATCCAGAGTGTACGTCGCCTGGACGTGTATCTTGGTGACAGTCACGCCGCCGCGGCTCTGACTAGCCACTCCAGACAGATTGCCTTCTCCGTCGAAGGTATACACGCCGGCGAAGACGCGGGGGAAGGTGGCTACATGTTCGTACATGGGAGCATCTGCGCTCCCGGTGAAAAGATAGTCGCCGAACAGAGTGGCTACCGAGCATTCCTGTTCGTCGTCCGCGAATGCGAAGGCAGGAGCGATCAGGCCGACGATCGCGAAGGTCAAAGACATTACGATTCGCTTCATATCGATTCCTCCTGTTGTTTGTACTGAGCAGCTGCAAGGGGAGTGCCGCGGCGGTCGCGTCACCCACGCCTTGAAACTCTCAGGCGCTGCGACGGACCGGGGCGGAGCGGCGCCCCAGCGGCGCCCCACCGGCGCTCCAGCGAACTACTTCGAGATGCCGATTACGGGACGGTTGCCGAGACGCTGAACTTCGTGCCGTGATGTCGCTCCATGGAAGGTGTGAGGTCCATCATGTCGAGAGTTGCGCGATGTCTCGGCTCAGTGCTGTCGCTCGGTCTTGCCGCATACGGCGGCGGCGTTGGAGTCAGCGAACAGCGTGCGACGCTTGCCGGTGCGGATCTCGCGCCTTGCTGGCCATGCCTGGTGGCACCAGAGAAGGCGGATCCCGCCATTGTCGATCCTGCCATCAGCAGAGAAAAGCAGTGGTTGAGCGAGCATTACGTGTGGCTCGATCCCGCGGTGAAGCACCGGGAGAAGCTGGTCGTGCACTTGCCAGGTCTGAGCAATATGCCTTCTCAATTCAAATATCTCGCCCAGGAGGCGGCCCGACGCGGGTACCACGTCATCGTGCTCATGTACGCCAACACGGTCGGAGTCGGAGACGGTCCTCGTTCGACTTGCAAGTTCACCACTTACGACAAGGCCGCTGAGGTCTGCCAGGAGAACGTCCGTCTGGAGGTCCTCGACGGCAAGGCCCACGGCGCGCCCCCGGTCCATCAAGTCTTCCCGGGCATGACCGCCGCGCACGCCTATGCGCATGGCGCATATCACCGCCTGACGAAGCTTCTCGAGCATCTTGCCCTTGCGCGTCCAAGCGAGGGCTGGTCCGGGTTCCTCCACGGTCGCGGACCTGATCGATCGCCGGCATGGCAGAAGATCGTGATCAGCGGTTACTCGTATGGTGGTGCCGAGGCGGCGCTCATCGCGAAGTCGCACCGCGTTCATCGCGTCACCCTGTTCGCGTCACCGAACGATGGCTCGGATGCGGGAAGATCTCCTCGAAACGTGCCTGGCGCGTTCGTTGCCCTCGGCAAGACACCTGCGAAGCGATACTACGGGCTGGTTCATGGCCGTGATCCTCGGCACGAGCTGACACTCGCCAGCTGGCACAAGCTCGGGATGTCCAAGTTCGGAGCCGCGGTGTTCGAGGACGGCATCAAGAGCTCCCCTCCTTACCAGAATACGCACATGCTTCTCACCGACCGGCCCGCGTTGCCGGATCAGAACGCTGGCACGACAACGTACGCAAACGCCCACGGGAGCGTTGCAAACGACCAGTTCACGCCGCTCGACGATCCGAAAGCGCTCTGGCCCGCCGGTAGTCCGCTGCTGGGCCCCGTTTGGCGCTACATGCTGGAGGCGCACGAACAAGAAGACGAGCAGGACTCGCTCGGCGACTTATCGGATGATTGAGCGGCCGCGCAACGCGCTCAACGGCGGAACGAGAGCGCATCGATCCGCAGACGCCGAAGCCATCGCTGGACCTGGGTGCGCCTCTTGCCCAACGCGCGCGCCACTGCGGTTACGTTTCCGCCGTGCTCGCGCAAGAGCGCAACCAGTTCGTCGTGTCCATGCCGCGGCTCGTCGAGCAAGTCCGGCGCGTCAGGCCTTTCGTTCCGCGGCGTCCTCACGTCGGCGGGAAGGTGCTCAACGTCGACGCGGCCGTTGTGCGCAAAGACGAGCGCGGTGGACAGGCACTTCTCCAACTCGCGCACGTTGAGCGGCCAGAGGTGGAGGAGAAGCACTCGGGCGGCAGCGGAGGTGAAAGTGACGTCCTGCGCCGCATCACCCGCCAGCTTGCGGAGCAGGGCGGCGAGGAGGAGCCCCAGGTCCTCGCGCCGCTCTCGCAGGGGCGGCAACACGACGGTGAATCCGGAAAGCCGCGCGAAAAGGTCCGCTCGGAAGGCTTCCCCAGACGCGAGCACACCCAGGTCGTCGTGTGTGGCGGCCACCACGCGGAGGTCCACCGCAAGTGGTCGTGTCGCGCCGACGGGCACGACTTCCGCTTCCTGCAGGACGCGCAGGAGCGCCGCCTGCGCCGGAAGCGGGAGACTGCCGATCTCGTCGAACAGCAACGTTCCCTTGTCGCTGCTGCGGATGAGACCGGGCCGGTCATCCGAGGCGCCCGAGAAAGCTCCCTTGCGGTAGCCGAACAGTTCCGACTCCACCAGGTTCTCCGGCAACGCGCCGCAGTTGACGGCAAGAAACGGCCCCGTTCTGCCGGAGAGCTCGTGGATGGCGCGGGCGATCAGTTCCTTGCCGGTACCCGTCTCGCCGAGGAGGAGGACGGGAATCCGCGAGCGCGCCACGAGCTCGACGCGGTCCAGCTGCGAGCGAAACGCCGGCGAGAGTGTCGCGAGCCCATACGCGGCAGGGCGCAACTCGCGGGCGTCGAGAATTTCGCAGCCGCTCACCGGCAACATGCCTCGATAAAGCAGAAAGGTGTGCCCGAGCTCGACTAGCGCACCGTCGTCGAGTGGCATGCTCGTGACGCGCTCTCCGTCGACCCATGTTCCGTTCTTCGAGCCGGCGTCCCGGACGATCCAGGCTCCGAGGACCTTCTGCAGCTGCGCATGGGACGAGGACATCCGCGAATCAGGAATTCCGATCCGCAGCAGCCTCGCGCCGCCGACCTCGTCCAGGTCGAGGGAGAACGAGTCAGAGCGCCCGATCGTCACGACGTCGAGCGCATCCAGGCAGAAGCGTGCTCCGGGCTCGAGCAGTTTGTCGCATCGCAGCACCAGGAACAGGTGCGGCCGTCCCGCTCCCGGCGTGGGAGGTGGTTCCGGCGAGCTCGTGATGGTGCGCGAAGGGTTCACCGGACGCCCTGCGCCAGGTACATCTCGGAGAAATGGCGGACTTGCCCGTAGACGTACGAGCTGGCATCCGCTGTGATTCGCACCCTGCCGATGCTCAAAACGCCGGTGAGATCGGGAGGGCTCAAGACCTTCCAGATCTCCTTCCGACGCGTGGTGAGGTCGAGCCGGTACACCGTGCAGGGCACTTCGCCGTGCCGGAAGGCGTACAGGAGCCGACCATCCTCACTCCAGGCGAACGGGAAATCTCCCCGGACGAGCTCGGGGAGAGGCTGCGGCGCACCGCCTTGCACCGGGTACAACGCGGACCTGCCGTTCGCATCCGTGGCCGCGACGAGCGAGCCGTCGTGGGACACGGCGTAAAGCAGACTCACCCCTTCCGGTGTAATCGGCTTGGGCGCTCCTGTTCCCAGGATGTACAGCCGCGTTGCGTATCCAGGCTCCTTGCCGGCGATGATGATCCGGGCGCCGTCTCCGGACCAGCGACCCCAAAGCGCTTCGATCTGACCCGAAGGCACTGGTTGTGGCTGGCCAGATCCCGTCGGTAGGAGCAAGAGGCGAGACGGCTGTCCATGAGAGATTGCAAGAACCCACTTCCCGTCCGGGGACAGAGCGGTACCGTCCCCCTCGCCGAGGAAGACCGCTGGAGAGCCATCCGTTTTGCGGAGATAGATGCGCCCGGGGAGGGAAGGGGGCGAGACGTCGCCGCGACGCTCGGTGAACAGTACGATCTTGCCATCGTGGGACAGGTCTCCGAGGAGCGGCCAGTCGAACCAGGACAACTCGCGCGGCCGGTCCTCGCCGGGCGGAAAAGCGGTCAGCACGGTCCGGACGCTGTCCTGTGCGAGAAGGACGCGGCCGTCGCGATCGACGTCGAGTAGCCGCAGCGCACCAGGCACGCTGAGAAGCGCGCGTTGCCGGCCCGAGAGGGTCACGGCGCGAAGCGCCTCGCGCTTGCCGGGCTCGGCCATCGTGAACCAGATCTCGTCGCCCTTCGGAGACCAAGCGACACCTTGCGCGAGGAACTCCGGAACCAGCGTCTGCACATTTCCCGCGAGGTCGATGACGGACACCGAGGCCACTTTCGTGAATCGCCGAGGGTGATGGAGGAAGGCCAATCGGTCGCCTCCCGGCGAAAACCGCAGGTCGCTGACCCAGCCAGTCGTTTCGAAAAGGACCTTGCCGATGGGAAACTCGATCCGGCTGCGTCCGCCGACGTCTCTCACGATCGCGAACGTGGCACCGTCCGGTGCCCAGTCGGCCTCGGAGACATCCTCGAGAACCTCGCGCGGCGCACCGCCGGCGAGAGGGACGCGGGCGAGCGTTCCCGTCACTCGCCAGGTCTCGCGCCGCAGCCCGAGCTGAACGAGGACCTCTCCGGCGCGCGAGAGAGACAGGACGTCGGCGTTCTGCAGCCCGAAAGATCTCGATTCCGCGCCCTGCACGCGCGACGAGAAGATCTCCGGCCGCGGCGTCCCCTCCCACGCCGCCCCGTAGACGATGGTCTGGCCGTCGGACGAGAACCTGGCCGAGTATATCGTCCCCCGGCGGAAGGTCAGCTGCCGGAACTCCGGATGCTGGATCTTCTGGGAGCGAACGCCGGCGACGAGCCCGGCGACAGCGGCCGCGCCGAGCAATGCGAGGCCGACGAGCGCTGCACGCCACCGCCTCATCGAATACGCGCGCGCCGAGCGCAGCGGATGGACCGCCGCCTCCTCGAGGTCGAGGGCAAGGTCCTTGGCCGACTGGTAACGGCGATCCGGGTTCTTCTCGAGACACCGGCGAATGATCCGATCCACCTCCATCGATACCTGCGCTGGCAGGTCGGGGGGCTCTTCGTTCAGGATCGCCGTCCCCGTGCCGATGGGCGTCGACTCCTGGAAGGGACGGTGACCGGCGAGCATCTCGTAGAGGATGGCGCCGGCGCTGAAGATGTCGGATCGATGATCGGCCTTGCGGCCTTGCACCTGTTCCGGGGACATGTATTCGACGGTGCCGAGGATCTCGCGTGTCCTGATGCCTTCCTGTGTGGATTGCGGGACCGCCCCCGGCATCGCCGCCCTCGTTCCGCTCAGCTTGGCGAGACCGAAGTCGAGGATCTTGAGGTGTCCCTCGTTGGTGACGAACAGGTTCTCCGGCTTCAAGTCCCGGTGGATGACGCCGCGTTCGTGCGCCGCGGCCAGGCCGAGGGCAAGCTGGACCGTGTAGCGGAGCGCCGTTTTCAGCGGCAACGAATGCCCGCCGAGCCGGTCGCGCAGCGTCGAGCCCTGGAGCAGCTCCGAGACGATGTACGGTCCCGCCGCGCAGGTGCCCACGTCGTGCACGGCGAGAATGTTCGGATGGTTGAGGGAACCGGCCACTCTCGCTTCCTGGGCGAAGCGGTGCAGCTCGTCTTCCCGGTGCGAACCCGCCGCGAGGAGCTTGATGGCGACCTCTCGGGCGAGGTTCAGGTCACGGGCGAAAAAGACGCGTCCCATCCCGCCGCGTCCGAGCTCCCTCTCGACGCGATAACGCCCACCGAGATCGGGAAGTTCGGGCAGAACCGGTTCTGCCCCCGTGTCCACCGCCAGACGGTGCTCTCATTCGACAATAGGAGTCAATCGAACCGCGACCATCCCATCGCTAGCCTGCCCGGTTTCGAGCAACTCCGTGGTTCGCCCTAGAAGGCGAGCTGAGTTTGCACGACGATCTGGTGCGCCGCCGGCGTCGTGTCGAGGCTCGCGTTCGCGATGACGCTGGCGACCTCCGCCTGGATCTTGACGCGGTGTCCCTGCAGGAAGAAGTTCAAGCCCCCGGCTACTTTGAGGAAGCTGTTTTTCTTGGTATCGCTGTTGTACCAGTAGAAATTCCCTTGCGGTTCAATCGATCCCCAGCGGTAACCCGCCTCGGCGTGTAGCCCGTTGCCGGTCCGCGCATTGCCGGTGCCGTAATCGAACCGGTATGCGCCGAGCGTCAGGACCGCCTCAGTGCGGGCGGTGAGAGCGATGTCCGCGAAGAGGTCGGTGGCGAGCGCGAGGTAATCGTTGTAGGTGCTCGTACCCGCTTGGAGTCCCCCCGAGTGTGGCTGATATTGTGCGCCCACGCCGATCGAGATGCGCGTCTTCCCGTCGAGATAGATTCCCGGGTAAGCGTAGGTTGCCTCGTCGCCAGCGAGGTTCAGCCGGATCATTCCGCCAGCCAGGGGCATGCCCTTCGGGTTCAGCGCCGGGGCAGTGGGCGGATTCGTGTTTCGCGCACCCTCGTATAGGCCACCGCGCACCAGGAGCCGGCGGTCGAGGAGCAAGGCACGGAGCTGGACGCCGGTCTCGCGCAGGTTGCGCGCGTTGTTGTACAGCAGGATGTCGGCCGGGATTTCGAGGGCCGACGTATCGGTTGCCGATGAGAGCGCCGCGTGGGTGAGCGGCATGTAGAGGAGGCCGATCTCGATGTTCACGTCCTTTGCCGGGACGTACCCTATGTGGGCGTCTTGTAAGGCGATGGCGACGTTGTAGTTGCCGCGCTCCCCCAACCGCGGCGCGTTGAGGAGGAAGGCGAACGTGAATTGTTTGTAGGCGGTTCCCCTGATGAGGAGGCGCGCGCGCCGGATGAAGAAATCGAAGTTCGCGTGGCCACTGGGCGACGCCGAGCCCGGCGGTCCGTCGAAATCCAACTCGAAGCGCGGTTGGACCTGAGGGTTGATGTCCAGGATGAAATCTTCGGTCCCCGTGGTGACCTCGATCGCAGAGGCGGCCGACGGCGCGAGCAGCACGGCAAACGCCAACATGGAGGCCCCCTCGCTCCAGGCCATGTGTTCCTCCCCGGGATCCGCGGGTGGCAGCCGCGTGAGGTATCACGGTGTTCGCTGCCGACCGAATCAACCTCCTTATCCGAGCACGACGTCGTGCATCTCGGCCTCGTGGATGAGTATCGGATCTTCATCAGTCCTATCCTCCTGAATCCCAGCCTGCGTGGGGTTCCGGGCCGTCACCTGCGTTTTGAGGAAAATGGCGGTGTCGCAGCACCGGTCGATGCCAGCCGCATCGGCGACGTATTCAGCCTGTACCTGGGGCGGGCCTCCGCGAGTGAGGCAGGCGCAAGGCGCCTTCTGCCAGGCCGACGCTCCCGTCCCTGGCGGGACCCCCCGCCGTAGCAGACCAACCCGCCAACGTGCTATGCAGCTGGCGCGCAGGTGGTAGAGCGGTCGTTCCCCAGTACAAAGGAGAGTTCCGTGCTCAATCGAGGCATCCGGCTCGCCGCGCTGCTGTCCCTGTTGGTGGGCGCCGCGGGCCAGGCCCAGAACCAGACCAAGGTCGTGATCGCCACCGTCAACAACGGCGACATGATCATCATGCAGAAGCTGTCCAAGGAGTTCGAGAAGGCGCACCCGGAGATCAAGCTCGACTGGGTGGTGCTGGAGGAGAACGTCCTGCGCGAGCGGGCCACGACGGACATCGCCACGCGCGGCGGCTCGTTCGACGTGATGACCATCGGCACGTACGAGACGCCCATCTGGGGCAAGAAGGGCTGGCTCGTGCGGCTCGACGACGATCTCCCTTCCAGCTACGACCTGGAGGACGTCCTCAAGCCCATCCGCGACGGGCTCTCCGTCGACGGGAAGGTCTTCGCGCTTCCCTTCTACGGCGAGAGCTCCTTCACCTTCTACCGCAAGGACCTGTTCCAGAAGGCCGGCGTGACCATGCCGGAGAAGCCGACCTACGCCGACGTCGAGAAGTTCGCCAAGGCCACGACCGATCGGGCCAAGGGCATCTCCGGCATCTGCCTGCGCGGGAAACCGGGCTGGGGCGAAAACATGGCCTACGTGGACACGTTGGTGAACACGTTCGGCGGCCGGTGGTTCGACGAGAAGTGGAAGCCCGAGCTCACCAGTCCGGAGTGGAAGGAGGCCGTCACCTACTACGTGAACATGATGAAGAAGTACGGCCCTCCGGGCGGAAGCTCCAACGGCCACAATGAGAACCGCGCCCTCTTCGCCACCGGCAAGTGCGCCATGTGGATCGACGCGACCGTGGCCGCCGGTTATCTCGCGAACCCCAAGGAGTCGAAGGTGGCGGACCAGCTGGGCTTCGCACCCGCGCCCATCGGCAAGGTGCCGAATGGAGCGCAGTGGCTCTGGTCCTGGGCCTTGGGGATCCCCGCCTCGTCGAAGCACGTGAAGGAGGGGAAGCAGTTCATCCAATGGGCCACGTCGAAGGAGTACGTCAAGCTCGTCGCGGCGTCGGACGGCTGGCCCGCCGTCCCTCCCGGCACCCGGAAGTCTACCTACGAGCAGAAGGAGTACCAGGCCGCGGCTCCCTTCGCCGAGCTGACGCTCAAGGCCATCCTCGCTGCCGATCCCACCCATCCGACCGCGAAGCCGGTCCCGTACACCGGCGTCCAGTTCGTGGCCATCCCCGAGTTCCAGTCCATCGGGACACAGGTGGGCCAGAACATCGCGGCCGCGCTCGTCGGCAAGGTCTCGGTCGAGGCCGCGCTCGAGACGTCCGAGAAGGCCACTGAGCGCACGATGCGCCGCGCCGGATATTACAAGTAGTCCCGTTCTCCGCCCGCGGAGGCCACCCCTCCGCGGGGGGCACCCCACCCACCCGGGGGAGAGCCATGGAAACATCGGCATCGCATATCCAACCCGGTGCGGTCCCCCCAGTGCCCTTGCCGGTGCCGGGCGGCCGGAGCGTCCGGACGGGACCGCTGAAGCTGCCGGCGATCGTGCTCCTCCTCTTGTGGTCCGTCGTCCCGCTGGCGATGACGCTGTGGTTCTCGTTCCAGCACTACAACCTGCTCAACCCGGGCGAGGAACGCTGGGTCGGCTTCGAGAATTATCGCTTCCTCGTCACCGATCCGGGGCTGGGTGCGGCGATCGGCAACACGCTGCTGATCGTGGGATCGGTGCTGGTCATCACCGTCTGCTTCGGCACGCTCCTGGCCGTCCTCTTCGATCAGGACCTCTTCGGCCGCGGCGTCGCCCGCGTGCTGATGATCGCCCCGTTCTTCGTCATGCCCACGGTGAGCGCGCTCATCTGGAAGAACATGCTGATGCACCCGGCCAACGGCGTCATCAGCTTCCTCTTGACCAGCGTGGGGCTGGAGCCCATCGACTGGTTCTCCCAGGCGCCGCTCGCCTCGATCATCATCATCGTGGCGTGGCAATGGCTGCCCTTCGCCGCGCTGATCTTGCTCACCGCCATCCAGGCGCTCGACCCGGAGCGCAAGGAAGCGGCCCGCATGGACGGCGCCGGGCCGTTCTCCATGTTCTTCTTCATCATCATCCCCCACCTGGCGCGGGCAATCAGCGTGGTTGTGATGATCGAGACCCTGTTCCTGCTCGCGGTCTTCGCGGAGATCTTCGTCACCACCGCAGGCGGGCCGGGACTTGCCTCCACCAATCTCGCCTTTCTCATCTACCGCTACGCGCTGCTCGAGTACGACGTGGGCGCCGCGTCCGCGGGAGGCGTCCTCGCCATCGTGCTGGCCAACGTCGTCGCCGCGTTTCTGGTCCGGGCAATCGCAAAGAACATCGAGGCTTGACAGCCATGAACAAGGCCCTTCGCCGCAAGATCATCGTCACCGCCGCCGCGTGGGCGGTCGCCCTCGTCATCTTCTTTCCCATCCTCTGGATGTTCTTCACCGGCTTCAAGACGGAGGTTGATGCCGTCGCGGTGCCACCGCACATCTTCTTCCACCCCACGGTCGAGAACTACGTCGCGGTGCAGGAGCGCGCCGACTACCTCAAGTTCTTCTGGAACAGCATCGTCGTGTCGGTCGGCTCGACGCTGCTGGCGCTGGCGATCGCGGTGCCTTGCGCTTACGCCATGGCTTTCTTCCCGACCAAGCGCACCAAGGACACGCTGGTGTGGATGCTCTCCACCAAGGCGCTGCCTGCGGTCGGCGTGCTCGTCCCCATCTACCTGATCTTTCGCGACCTGGGTCTCCTCGATACCAGGACCGGGCTCCTCATCGTGTACACGCTCGTCAACCTGCCCATCGTGTGCTGGATGCTCTTCTCCTTCTTCAAGGAAGTGCCCCGAGAGGTCCTGGAGGCGGGGCGCATGGACGGCGCGCAGCCGAGGGACGAGCTCTACCATCTGCTGCTCCCGCTCTCGCTGCCGGGCATCGCCTCCACCTCGCTGCTCGCCATCATCCTGTCCTGGAACGAGGCCTTCTGGAGCCTCAACCTGACCGCCGCCAACGCCGCGCCTCTCACGGCTTTCATTGCCTCGTTTTCCAGCCCGGAAGGGCTCTTCTGGGCCAAGCTCTCCGCAGCGTCGACCATGGCCATCGCGCCCATCCTCATCTTCGGCTGGATGAGCCAGCGCCAGCTGGTGCGTGGCCTGACGTTTGGTGCAGTGAAGTAGGGAGGACAACGCACAATGGCCACCGTCAAGCTCACCAACATCCGCAAGTCCTTCGGGGACGTGGACATCATCAAGGGCGTGTCGCTCGCGATCGAGGACCGAGAGTTCTGCGTCTTCGTGGGTCCGTCGGGCTGCGGCAAGTCCACCCTGTTGAGACTCATCGCCGGGCTGGAGGAGATCACCGGCGGCGACCTCTTCATCGACGGGGTCCGGTCGAACGACGTCCCGCCGCCCAAGCGCGGCCTCGCCATGGTGTTCCAGAGCTACGCGCTCTACCCGCACATGAGCGTGGCGGACAACATGGGGTTCAGCCTCAAGCTCGGCCACGTTGCCAAGGAGGAGCGGGACAAGAAGGTGAACGACGCCGCACGCGTCCTCCAGCTCGAGCCGCTGCTCCACCGCAAGCCCAAGGAGCTCTCGGGAGGGCAGCGGCAACGCGTGGCTATCGGGCGCGCCATCGTCCGCAACCCCAAGGTCTTCCTCTTCGACGAGCCGCTCTCCAACCTCGACGCCGCCCTTCGCGTGCAGATGCGGATCGAGCTCACCCGGCTCCACGACGTGCTCGCGGCCACGATGATCTACGTGACGCACGACCAGGTCGAGGCCATGACGATGGCCAACAAGATCGTGGTCCTGCAGGCGGGTCTCATCGAGCAGGTGGGATCGCCGCTGGAGCTGTACCACCACCCGAACAACAAGTTCGTGGCAGGCTTCATCGGATCGCCGAAGATGAACTTCCTGAACGGAACCGTGACCGGAGTGCGGGACGGCGTGGTCTCGGTGCGCCTCGCGGGCGGGGGAACGATCGACGTGCCGGTCGAAGCCGGTCGCATGAACGGGGGGACGGAGGTCACCCTGGGCATCCGCCCGGAACACCTCAAGGTGGTGGCCGACGGTGGCCTGCTCCGTGGGGAGGTCCTGGTGGTGGAGCGGCTGGGAGGGGAGACGTTCCTCCACGTGAAGGCGACGACCGGCGATCTGCTCACGGTTCAGGCCGACGGAGACAGCCCGGTGAACATGCATGACACCATCGGTCTTCAGGCGAGTCCGGCCGACTGCCATCTGTTCGACCAGGGCGGGCTGGCCATCCACCGGACCACCCGCCACCCGCTCGCCGGCAAGAAGGCGCCGGACGCGAGCCACAGCGCCGGCTAAGGCGGGCCAGGAGGAGGAGCCATGGCGAGCGCCATCCAGCTGAACCGGGCCAACCTGAAATCGATCGCCGGTCGGGCGCAGGTGCCTTCGTTCGACACCAGCGGACTGCCGGGGAGCATCGTGCACATCGGCGTGGGCGGGTTCCACCGCGCTCACCAGGCGGTGTACCTCGACGACCTCCTTGCGCAGGGCGGCCCGCGGGAATGGGGGCTCTGTGGCGTGGGGCTGCTCCCCCACGATGCGCGCATGCGCGACGTGATGCGCGCCCAGGACTGCCTGTACACGGTCGTGGAACGAGGCGCCGCCGGCGACCGGGCGCGCGTCGTCGGGTCGATCGGGAGCTTCCTGTTCGCGCCGGACGATCCCGAGGCCGTGATCGAGAAGATGGCGTCGCCCGGGTGCCGCATCGTGTCGCTGACCATCACCGAGGGCGGTTACTACATCAACGAGGGAACCGGCGAGTTCAACCACGCGCATCCCGACATCCGGCACGACCTCGAGCACCCCCATGCGCCCGCCGGCGCCGGCCACGATCAGCCGCATGTCGGACATTGATTTTTTCTCCACTTAAGTCTGCGGGCCGT
>Ga0209217_1000342_pt1 | contig 12410 bp, 13 predicted proteins | sample JacPinW_OM3H0_M2_FD_187957 | JGI IMG/M metagenome (GOLD analysis project Ga0209217, IMG submission 187957) | Forest soil microbial communities from Algoma, Ontario, Canada - Jack Pine, Ontario site 1_JW_OM3H0_M2 (SPAdes) (version 2) | ecosystem: Environmental > Terrestrial > Soil > Boreal...
AATTCCGCCGACATCCTCACCGGCGGTCGCATTCGGTCCGGAAGTAAAACTCCAAGGCGTGCGCTGCCGCGCGTAAAGCGCCGCATAGACAATTTGCGGATTACTTGGATCGAGAATTACGTCGCCACAGCCGGTGCGCGCGTTGTGCGGCGCGGCGGCCTGCAGAACGAGCTTCCACGTTTTGCCACCGTCAGTTGTTTTGTAGAGGCCGCGCTCGCCACCGTCCGCCCACAAATGTCCCATCGCCGCGACATAAGCGACGTCTGGATTTTTCGGATCGACAACGATCCGTGCAATCGTCCGGCTGTCCTTTAGCCCGACGTTCGTCCAGTGCTCGCCCCCGTCAGTCGTCCGATAAACGCCGTCGCCCCAATCGGAAGAATTCCGGTCGTTCGCTTCACCGCTTCCGACCCAGATGACATCCGAATCGGAAGGCGCAACCGCGATGGCCCCGATCGAAAGCACGGGCTGTTTGTCGAAAATTGGGTCGAACGAAACGCCGCTGTCGCCCGACTTGAAAACGCCACCGTGTCCGAGCGCGACGTAAAACACGAATGGATTGCGTGGATCGATCGCAATGTCGGAGACGCGGCCGCCCATCACCGCGGGACCGATCGAACGTGCTTTCAGATTTTTGAAAAGAACGTCAGTCAATTGCGGAGCGCCAGACGACGGCGCAGGCGTCACTGAAGCCGACAACGGCGGTGTCGTGCTGACCGGCGATGCGGCCGGCAGCGATCCCGCCGCGGCGGGCGCGGATGCGGGCGGAGATTCTTCCTGGGCGAGCGAAATCGAGCAAAGGGTGACGAACAAACCGAAGATCGAAGCGAATCGAGTACTCATAAGCGTGAAGAATAAATCATGGCGATTGATACGTTGTAGAGCAAGTCGCCGAGGCGACCCTGCAGATTTCTGTAGCGGCCCTCTCTGAGCGCCGCAATATTGTCGATCTTGTATGACGCAACCAGTGCTGGAAGGAAAGGTTGGAGTTGTCTTCGGTGTCGCGAATAAGCGCAGTATCGCCTGGGCAATCGCCCAAGCCTGGGCGGCGGCGGGCGCGCGTCTGATCTTCAATTATCAAGGCGAACGGCTGAAAGAAAATGTCGAGGAATTAACGACAGCGTTTGGAGAAAAAACGCCGCTCTTCCCTTGTGATGTGTCGAACGACGCCGAGATAAAAAGTTTCTTCGAAAAAGTCCGCGGCGAAACCGACCATGTCGATCTTCTACTGCACTCGATCGCCTTCGCGCCGAAAGAATCACTGGAAGGCGATTTCGTAAGCACGACGCGCGAAGCATTTCGGGTCGCGCACGACATCAGCGCGTATTCGCTGGTCGCGCTTGCCCGTGAAGTTGCACCATTAATGACCAATGGCGGCAGCATTGTGGCCATGACTTATTACGGCTCGAAGAAAGTGGTGCCGCATTACAACGTCATGGGCGCGGCAAAAGCCAGCCTGGAGGCATCAACTCGCTACCTCGCATACGATTTAGGCCCTAAAAAAATTCGGGTGAATTGCATTTCGGCCGGTCCGGTGCAAACCCTGGCCGCGCGCGGCATCAGCGGATTTAGCCAGATGCTGAAGCATTACCAGGAACGGGCCCCATTGAAGCGCAGTTGCGAGCCGTCCGAACTGGGTGCGACCGGCGTATTCTTAGCGAGCGACGACGCCGCGGCCATCACCGGCCAGGTGATCTACGCGGACGGCGGCTACCAAATTATGGGGATGTAGAAATTATGATCGCGCGGATTTGGCACGGCTGGACGTCATGCAAAAACGGGGAGAAATACGAAAAGCTCCTGCGCGAAGAAGTTTTGCTCGAAATCGCACAACGCAGCATTCCCGGCTATAAAGGTGCGGAATTATTTGTTCGGGAAGCGGGAAACGATGAGATGGAATTTATCACGTTGCTGCGCTTCGAAACGCTCGATGCCGTGAAAATTTTCGCGGGCAAAGACTATGAGCAACCGGTCATCCCTCCCGAGGCGCGGCGACTGCTCAAACGACACAGCGAACGATCGCGACACTACCGAATCGTCCCACTTAACTAGATGTCATTGGGCGACGAACTGCGGCAGTTGCTAAGCAACGACGCAATCGCCGACGATCCGGATACTCTCGCGGCACACAGCGGCGATAAATGGTTCGCCGCTGAAGTGCCGGAAGTTGTGGTCTTCGCAAGATCGACATCCGACGCGTCGAAGCTGCTAAGATTTGCTTCGCAGAGAAAAATTCCCGTGACTGCTCGAGGGGCTGGATTCGGTTACGTCGGTGGCTGCGTTCCGTCGAAGAAAGGCATCGCACTTTCGCTCATGCGAATGAACCGGATCAAGGAAATCAGTTTTGCCGACGCGATCGCGATTGTCGAACCAGGTGCGATCACGGCCGACCTGAAGGCGGCCGCGCGCGCAAAAAAGTTATTTTATCCGCCGGATCCGGCGAGCATGAAAGATTGCAGCATCGGCGGGAACATCGCCACGAACGCGGGCGGGCCGCGCTGTTTGAAGTATGGCGTCACGCGCAACTATGTGACCGGCTTGGAAGTGGTCCTCGCAAGCGGGGAGGTTCTGCGGACCGGCGGACGCGTCCACAAAAATAAAACGGGATTCGACTTGGTTGGTCTTTTTGTTGGATCGGAAGGAATGCTCGGCGTCGTCACTGAAATCACGCTGCGGTTGCTGCCGCTTCCGCCGGCGCGGGCAACGCTCTCCGCGGCATTCGCTAACATTTCGCAAGCGGCCGCCGCGGTGCAGGAAATTTTCGAGAAAGGTTTTTTGCCGTCATCGCTCGAGATCGCCGACAGTTTTACGCTCGAAGCCGCGCGAAAGGACCTGGGCAAAGCCCTTGTTCCGCCGGGCAGCGCCCATCTCCTGGTCGATCTTGACGGCCAGAAAGAAAGCGTGCGAAGCGAAGCGGAAGCGATTCGCCAATTACTCGCGAACAACAAGCCAAATGCGCTTGAAATGGCAACCGGCGAAGAAAATTGCGAGAAGCTGTGGGCCTTGCGACGGCAATTCAGTAATTCGCTCCGCGCGACCGGGCTGACGAAATTGAACCAGGACGTGGTCGTGCCCCGGAGCCGCATTGTCGATCTTGTCGAGTTCGCGGAGCGCTTGCACGCGAAGTATGGATTTCCGATCGCCTGTTTCGGCCATGCCGGCGACGGCAACATTCACATCAACATCATGGCGGACCGTTACAATCGTGACGCGAGCGTGCGCGAAAAAGTAGAGCGCGCGCTCGATGATTTATTTGCGCAAGTGCTGGCCTGGGGCGGTGTTATCACCGGCGAACACGGAATCGGTCTGGCGAAAAAACGCTGGTGGCCGGAAGCAACCAGCGAACCGGTGCGCGATCTTCATCGCAAACTCAAAGACATCCTCGATCCAAATGGGATTCTAAATCCCGGAAAATTTATCGAATAAAGCGCCTTGGAGCGGAGCAGAACCCTCACCTCACTCCTCTCCCTCGAGGAGGGAGAGGACGACGCGTAGCGGCAGGTGAGGGTGATTTAAAGAAGACTCCAAAAGCTCTATCCGCACATAACTCATTTGACTAAGCGCGATCACGCGACTTCATTCGAATTTCTTAGGGAGGGTTAACGTCTAAATTTTTGCCGCGCATTCGCGCCGCTGGGCCATATGAAACCGGGGAAAATCACACACACGCTGACAGCTTTGCTCTCGTCGGTCACGTCGCTTTTTGCTCACGGAGCAGTGACTAAGGCGGAGCCGACGAAGGTGAAGTTGAGTAAAAAGCCAGAAAAAAAATCGGACCAATCCCGGGTCGGTGTGGAATCGCTCGCGTTCGCGCCAACTCATTTGAGATCGGCCCCACCCTCGCCAAGCGAACCGTATCCCTGGAAGCGCCAGATTGTGACCACCGTTTTCTGGATCGGTGAAAAGCCGAGTGAAAATAATCCGGCGCCGAACCGCTCCAGTTCATGGGACAAAGAGTGGTCGAAAAGCTACGGCGGCTTTGACGATCCAAATCCGGCGCGGCGACAGGATTATACGCCGGTAAAATTCACGCCGCGGCAGAATCCATTTTATTGTGCACTGCCCTACAACGACAAAGCCGCGACCGGTCATCGACCAGAGGCGCCGCGCGTCGTTCCATGGTTCAAGGGCGCGTATCAAGGCCCCGGCGTTTCGGTTTGCAAAGATCGCTGGATCGCAATTCGCAAAGGAAACAAAGTCGCGTACGCGCAATGGGAAGATGCTGGACCGTTTCGGACCGACCATTGGCAATACGTTTTCGGCAACGAACGGCCAAAACCAAACCTGAACAAAGGCGCCGGTCTCGATGTTTCTCCGGCGGTGCGGGATTATCTTAGTCTAAATGAAACTGATGTGACCGATTGGCAGTTCGTCGACTTCAAGGACGTGCCGCGCGGACCGTGGTCGAAACTGGGAGAGAACAATACCTTCGTCATCGCCGATCGGAACGCCGGGACACAGTTGGCTCGAGCAAAGAGCAACGGCGGTCCTGAAGCTACGCATGCCGCGGAATAGTTATTCCTCCGCGCAAGATCGACATCAACGGTCCGAAGTGGAACTGGTGGCGGCGGTTGGCTGACGTTGTCGTGTTTCGCTCACGCGAAGGAAGGCAAAGTAACCGCCGATGAGGCAGCCGACGATTAGGACGAAGAGGAAAACGAAGCCGGCGGCGCGAAACGCACGGTAGCGCTCGGCCGCTTGTTTCCACGTGGCGCGCTTTTGAATCAGCTCCAGTTCGAGCAATCGGGACAAACTCCCGGGATCCATCTCATCGGCTTTGAGCTTAGCGGGATCAGCCATGGCAGGGAGAATTCTGCAACTCCCGTGCCGAACTCACATTGTCGAAGCAATCTATAAAGAGCTTCGCCACTGGCACTATCGTTGCTGTTAAAAAGGAGTGCACGCGACCTTCTTCCAGAAAGTCCTCATCTGCGCCTTCGCCGGTTTCCTTGCCGCCAGCCTCATCGAATGGGCAAGGGTTTTCGTCGAGGGCGCCGACGACGCCTTGAATAAAGGCTACAAGCACCGCGCGGTCCTCGATCCGATTAAGTAGCACAAAAGACGATTGCCGCTGGCTCACCCGCGCATAATTTGCGTGATGAAAGTCGGCTTCGCCCAGCTCAATGCCACCGTGGGCGACTTGCGGGGTAATTTCGAGAAAATCGTCCAATCTTACGAACGATTGGCCGCGGCCGGCGCTGAACTCATTGTCACGCCCGAACTTGCGATCACCGGGTATCCGCCACAGGACCTTGTCTTCAAGTCGCGCTTCGTTCCGGAAACGCTCGAGATTGTGGAGGAACTTCATCGCCGGATCGGGAAGGCAGCGTTGCTGGTCGGCTTTGTCGACCGGAACGAAGGCCGTGGCCGCCCATTTCATAACGCGGCTGCGCTGCTTGCGCCCGGAGAACCGATTCGCAAAGCCCACAAATCGCTTTTGCCAACTTACGACGTCTTCGACGAGGACCGTTATTTTCAACCGGCGGCCCGCGTCGAGCCTTTCGACCTGAACGGGAAAAAAATCGGTGTCACCATTTGCGAGGATATTTGGACCGAACATTATCTCCCCCGCCCGCTTTACGACTGCGAACCGACCCGGAGTCTGATCGAACAAGGCGCCGACGTGATTCTCAACTTGAGCGCGTCACCGTTCACATTGCACAAACCGGCGATCCGTTATGAAATGGTCGCGACGCTCGCGCGAACTTACAAGCGCCCCATCTTTTACTGCAACGCCGTCGGCGGCAACGATCAGCTCATTTTCGACGGTAATTCCATTGCAGTGAATGCGTCTGGCGGTTTGATCGCGCAACTGCCCGCGTTTCGCGAACACGAACAGATCGTCGATAGCGATTCGACCACGGCCGTGGAGTTTCGGGATGAATCGACACCGGAGCAGCTTTTCCCCGCGCTTTCGTTAGGCCTGCGCGATTATCTGCGAAAGTGCAATTTCAAATCGGCCGTGCTCGGACTCAGCGGCGGCGTTGATTCCGCGGTCGTAGCCGTGATCGCCGCTGACGCGCTCGGCGCGGAAAACGTCGTCGGCGTTTCAATGCCGAGCCAGTATTCGTCGCACGGCAGCATCGACGATGCGAAGAAGCTGGCGAAAAATCTCGGGATCAAATTATTGCACATCCCGATCGCGGAAATGTTCGCCGTCTTCAAAGGCCAGTTTAAGGAAGTCTTTTCCGGACTGCCGGAAAACGAGACCGAGGAGAACATGCAACCGCGTCTGCGCGCGATGACGCTGATGGCGCTCTCCAACAAATTCGGGCATCTGGTTTTATCAACTGGAAACAAAAGCGAGCTCTCGGTCGGTTATTGCACGATTTACGGGGACATGGCCGGTGGTCTCGCCGTGATCAGCGATGTGCCGAAGACAATGATTTACGAGCTCGCGCGCTGGATAAATCGGCAAAAAGAGATCATTCCAGGATCGACAATCGAAAAGCCGCCCAGCGCAGAATTGAAGCCGAACCAGAAGGACCAGGACACGCTGCCGCCGTACGAAAAGCTGGACGAGATTCTGCGGCTCTACGTCGAGGACAACTTGAGCGCGCGCGACATCATCGGGCGCGGGTTCGACGAAAAAACCGTCCGCTGGGTCCAACGCCGCGTCGATCTCAATGAATACAAGCGCGAGCAAGCCGCGCCCGGATTAAAAGTCACGAGCCGCGCGTTCGGGCTCGGCCGCCGGATGCCGATCGCGCAAAAATACGTCGACTGATTCCAAAACACGTACGCACTCTCTAATTAAGACGAAGTGGAAAGTAGGAATTAAAAGTAGAAAACATTCCCCCTGTCCCTTGCGCGCCCAAGCGTCGGGCTTCATCTTGGTGTCGTTAGATCACGTAACCGGAAGAGCTTTGTATGGCACTCGATGGAAAGCGCGCACTGATCACTGGGAGTTCGCGCGGGATCGGAAGAGGAATTGCGCTGAAACTGGCGGAGACCGGCGTCAAGATCGCAATTCACTACTACCAAAACGAGCGCGCTGCGAATGACACGCTTGCCCAAGTCCGCAAGCGAGGTTCCGACGGCTTCGTCGTTCAAGCCGACGTAACACGTCCAGAACCGATCACCGAGATGTTTCGCAAGGTTCAAGGCGAATTCGGAAAGCTCGATATCTTCGTCAGCAACGCACGGCCGGATCTGCCGGGCTTCTACCGGCGGCCTTTGGACATCACGCTTGAACAATGGCACATGGCGCTCGACTCCCAGGCCCGGGCGTTCCTGCTGGGAGCCCAGGAATCAGCCCGCCTCATGCGCGATGGGGGCAGGATCCTTGCCATTACTTACAGCCCCGGCGGCCGCACAGGGAGCTGGCAGCCATGGGTTGCCATGGGTGCCGCCAAGGCAGCGATGGAATCGCTGGTTCGCTACTTCGCTGTGGCCCTAGCGCTACGAGGGATCACTGTCAATGGCATCAGTCCCGGGGGCGTTTTCGGTCCACCCAATGTGGTTGAGGGGGGTGTCTTGCGCGTTTTGCCGCAAGAGATCCAAGAGGCGATCCGAGTCTGGCACGAGGGCGGCTGGACCCCAATGGGTCGGTTGGGCACCCCGGAAGATGTCGGCAACGCCGCGATGCTACTGTGCATGGATGAAGCGAGCTTTATTACCGGCCAAATCCTCCACGTGGATGGCGGGGCTTCGATCATGGACACCGTCTTGCCGCTCGACATCCAGCGGGGCTAACTCCGCTTGTGGAGAAGGCTTTGCGCTCGTGGGCGGCCTAACCAAGCTGATGCAGCGAACCGATAGCGCGTGTTCAACTGACCTCTGACCTCCGACCTCTGACTTGTGAAATGCCGAGCAGCTTCTGCTGCCACGACACAAGCAGCGCGCTTGCGCGTGTTTCATCGGCGGCGATTACTTCCAAGGTCGCGCGCGGGGCGATCAAGGAAGAGTCAATCTGCAAATCTTTTGCGGCGTGATCGCGATTGCGGCGAAGTTGTTCGATTCGCTTTACAACTTCAGCAGTCGCGCGCGTTCCAGAACGGCGCGGCCTGACCGGCCAATCTTTTTCCAGCAATTGCAACGCGCGAGCGGCTGCTTCCAGAAAAGCGCGGCGGCGGCGGTCGGAAAAATGTTTGTAGTCGGGAGATTCGCCCGCGGCGAACCGTTCGGCCGAGTGCAGCAACTCGCGGTTCTGTAAAATGTGAAACGGCGGACGATCGGCGGCTTCGGCTTCCTTCTCTCTCCAATTCCACAATTCGCGCAAGATCGCGGACGCTCGACCACGCAACGCGCCCGCCCCGGAAATTCGCCACGCTTCATCGACATCGCGCTCGCGATCGATCGCGGCTTGCTCGAGCGCGCGCTGACACGACTGCCGAAACCACTCCATTCGATTTCGCGATTTCAATTCGGTTTCCAATTGCTCCGCCAACGGCAACAAATAACGCGTGTCGTTGACCGCGTACTCGGCCATGCGCGTGGGAAGCGGGCGCTGCGCCCAATTCGCTTTTTGCGATCCCTTCGCCAGCTCGATTTGAAAATAACGCTGCACGAGCGCGGCCAGACTGAATTCGTGGATGCCGATCAGGCGCGCGGCAAGCACGGTATCGAAAATTCTTTGCGGCACGAACCCCAGATTCCGCCGGAGCAATCGCAGGTCGTAATCGGCGCCATGCAGGACGATTTCCTTATTCGCGAGCGCGTCTCGCAACGGCGCAAGATCGACATCGGCCAGGGGATCGACAATCACGTCGCGCTCCGGCGTGCTGATCTGAAGCAGACAAAGTTTTTCTCGGTAACAGTGAAGACTGTCGGCTTCGGTATCGAGCGCCACCCGATTGACTGATTTAAGTTGTGGAAGCAGCTCGCGAAGCTGCGAGGAAGTCGCGATCACTTCAATCCGCTCAGGAGCAGCTCGGCGTTGGTTTTGGTCGCGTTCAGGTTGTCGATCAACTTTTCCATCGCTTCGATCGGCGGCAGCGCGGCCATCGCTTTTCGCAAAAGCTGCACCCGCTCCCATTCTTCCGGGTGGTAAAGCAGGTCCTCGCGCCGCGTCGCCGAAAGCAGCGGATGAATCGCTGGATAAAGCCGCTTCTCCTGCAATGCGCGGTCGAGATGCAGCTCCATATTACCGGTGCCTTTGAATTCCTCGAAAATCAATTCGTCCATGCGACTGCCGGTTTCGGTGAGCGCAGTCGCGAGAATGGTGAGGCTACCGCCTTCTTCGACATTGCGGGCCGATCCAAAAAATTTCTTCGGCTTAGTCAACGCCTTTGCTTCGACGCCGCCCGACATGATCCGTCCTTTGCCCGGCTGCAAACTGTTGTAACCGCGCGAGAGGCGGGTCAGGCTGTCGAGCAAAATCACCACGTCTTTTTTCATTTCGACCAAACGCTTCGCCCGCTCGAGCACCATCTCCGCCACCTGCACGTGTCGGGTCACGTTCTCGTCAAAGTTGGAATGATAAATCTGGCAATCGACCTCGCGCTCGAGATCGGTCACTTCCTCCGGCCGCTCGTCTACGAGGAGAAGAATGAGAACAATCTCGGGGTGATTTACCCGAATCGCCTTGGCGATTTCCTTGAGCAAGATCGTTTTGCCCACACGCGGCGGCGCCACAATTAACCCGCGCTGCCCGTGGCCAAGCGGTGCCAGCAGATCGACTCCCCGCGCGCAGATCGAATTCGTCTTCGGATTTTCGAGCATGATCCGCCCCTGCGGAAACTGCGGCGTCAATTTTTCGAAATCGGTCGGCTCACTCCATTTTTCGGCGGGCTCGCCCTCGATCGTGATGACGTCGTCCAGCACGAGGCCTTTTTCGCGATCGCGAGGCAGGCGCAGTTTGCCAGAGAGCTTTTGCCCCGGCCGCAGATGATAAAGCTCCATCGCTGCCCGTGGTACGTAAACGTCCTCCGGCACCGGAAGAAAATTCAATTCGGGATACCGCAATAACCCAAACGAATCGCCAACCTGATCGACAAAACCTTCCGCAGTGACGTTCGCGCCCTGGCCAAGCGCAGCCCGCGCAATATCGAGAATGTGATGATGGCGCGAACGCGCCGGATGCAGATGCAAATTGAAATCGCGCGCGACCGGCAAGAGATCGTCGAGCTTCTCGAGTTCGTTGATGCTCAACTCCCGTGCCGACGGTGCAACTTTAACGGCAGCCGCCTCGGCTGCATCGGTCGAATCCGCAGGCGAGACGGTCCGAGCCGGACTGGCATTTGCCTCCACAGGTTCTGCGGTTTCGTCTGTTAACTTTTTGTCCATTTTTCCTGACGCCACAGGTCCACCAGACTCGCCGCCTGGGCTGCGAGCACAGTTCGATCGCCGTTGTTCCAGGTAACGTGATCGGCCCGTTTGATTTTTTCTTCGAGAGGCATTTGCGATTTGATCATGGCTTCGGCCGCCGCGCGCGCGATCTCCATTCGCCGCATGAGATTGGCGAGCTGGATCTCAGGCGAACAGGCCACGACCACCACGCGGTCGCACAAGGTTTCACCACCGGTTTCATAAAGAAGTGGAATGTCTGCGAAGAAAAATTCAGGAGATGTGCGGTGCTTATCCGCTTCAACGCTCCATTGCCGGCGAATCCGGGGATGGAGAATTTGTTCGAGCGCGCTTTTTTTAGCCGCGTCCTGGAAGATTATGGTGCGAACTGCCTCCCGATTCAAGTCGCCGTTACGCAAAAAAATGCCGAACCCGAACTGGGCGAGCAGCTCCTGTTTAACCTCTTCAAGATCGACAAGTTGACGGGCGACGTCATCGGCATCGAAAAATTTGGCGGCGGGAAGAATTTCCTTAAGACACTCACAAAACGTGCTCTTGCCCGTGGAAACTCCCCCGGTGATCCCTATAGCTGGCATCACCCACAATCTAACGCCGCCGTTTTTGTAACAGAAGAAAACAAGTTACCGCGGAGTTCCGGGTCGCTCGCGCTTGACCGCTTTAAGCGGTCAAGTTTAATCTTCGTTTCACAGTCATGAAAAAACCATGTACCGTTTTGGAAGTGTTATTCCCGCGCGTGCGCGCCGAGATGTTGCGCTTGCTTTTCGGGTTGCCGCAGAAGGAACGCTATGTGCGCGAGTTAATGAGAATGAGCGGCCTCACGCTTTCCACAGTTCAGGATGAGCTTCGTAAGCTCAGCGCGCTTCACCTTGTTACTAGTTGGTCAAACCGTTACCACCGATTTTACAGCGCTAACCGCGATCACGCGCTTTTCACGGACCTCGTCCGGATTGTCGAGAAGAGCGAGCAAGCTCCACCAACAGACTACTCTCTATTGCACCGACACCGTGGAACGCGGCACCGCCGTCGAACAAAAGCTCGCGCGTTGCCTGCCGATCGTCCGATGAAATGGAATCTATTTTCGAAGCCGCGGAAAACTTGACCGTTTAAAGCAGTCGAGTTCGGAGATCTCGGAAGCTTTGGTCTTCGGTTAGCAAAACTATTTTTTATAGGCCGGGATCTCCGGCAAAACCGGCGGCTGCACCGTTTCCTGTTCCTCTTCTTCTTCCGCTTGATTAACCGGTTGACCCGCTGGATTCACCAGCCGCGCGGTCACGAAGATGATGAGATTGCGTTTGATGTGTTGATCGACATTGGTGCGGAACAGGCGGCCCACCATCGGAATGTCGCCAAGGAATGGCGTGCGGTCCTCCACTTTCTGGACGTCTTCGCGCATCAATCCACCGAGAACCACGGTTTGGCCGTCCCAGACACTGACACTGGTCGTCACTTTTCGGGTGCTGAAGATCGGTTGATTAATGACGTTGTCCGTCAGAGTAATTGCCTGGGTCGTTGTTCCAAGAAGCGTCGTAGGAGAAAATCCGAGCAACGCAGGATTTACAGTCCTGATAGGACTTCCGTAGTTAATGAAGCCTTCAAATTCAACGACCTGCGGCACCAAGTTTAGATCAATGGTGACGCCGTCGGGCCCGACAACCGGTTCAACTTCCAACGTGACGCCGGTATTTCGCGTCTCGAAATTCGAAGGCGTGGACGGTCCGACTACTGGCAAGGCAATCGTCGTGGTCGTGGAACTACTACTGCCTCTTCCCTGAATGTCCGGAACTTTGGGCTCAGTAAACTGCGTCGGATAACGGAATTCACGCACGATCTCGATCACGGCGCGCTGGCCACTCTTGGTCGTAATTTTTGGCGCCGAAAGGAGGTCGATCCCTTTCTTTTGATTAAGCGCGCGAATGACGACCTGAAATTGCGGATCCGTGAAGACGCCGGACAATCCAAAAATTCCCGGCGCGAGCGAGCTTGCTCCCAGAGTCGGGAACAAGAGCGCGTCAATCGCGTTCGCACTGATGGCCAGGTTGCCGCTGCGGTTGCCGGCGGGGCGCGGCGCCTACAAGCCCCAGCTCGCGCTGTCCTACGATTCGCAGGCGGCCAACGGCTGGACCGGAATCGGCTGGGACCTCTCGGTCTCGTCCGTGATGGTC
>Ga0209217_1000343_pt1 | contig 12406 bp, 10 predicted proteins | sample JacPinW_OM3H0_M2_FD_187957 | JGI IMG/M metagenome (GOLD analysis project Ga0209217, IMG submission 187957) | Forest soil microbial communities from Algoma, Ontario, Canada - Jack Pine, Ontario site 1_JW_OM3H0_M2 (SPAdes) (version 2) | ecosystem: Environmental > Terrestrial > Soil > Boreal...
AGTTTGCGGATGTTGTAAACCTCGACCTCCGCGAAAAAATTGGACAACTCGGCTTCGTCGCCGCGCTGAGCGGGTTTCGCGCGATGCTCGCCGATTTTCTTTTTATTCAAGCACACGTCGCATGGGAACGGACCGAATGGGGGCGCGTTTTGTTTTTGTTCCGACAAGTCACGACTCTGCAGCCGCATGTCCCGCTCTTTTGGGACATGGCCGCCTGGCATATGGCCTGGAACGCGAGCGCGGCCGCAATCAACGATCCATCGCAGCCGCGGCTCGCTCTGCGGGTGAAAGCGCAACGTGAATATTTCGCGCTCGGCAAGGATTTCCTCGAACGCGGGATCAAAAATAATCCCGGCAAACCTCAACTCTACGAAGCGCTCGCCCGGCTTTATCGCGAGAAATATAACGATCACGCCCGCGCGTCGGAATGCTTCGCAAAAGCCGCCCTGTTGCCCGGTGCACCGAGTTACGATAAACGGTTTTCCGCATACGAGCTTTCGTATTGCGACGGACGCGAGCGCGAAGCTTACGAACGTTTGCGCGCCCTTTACGACGAAAGTGAAAAGGAACGTCTGCCGACTTTGATCAAACGTCTGAAATTTCTCGAAGAGAAACTGAACGTCCCGCTGGAGGAGCGGATTCCGTGAAACGTTAAAAATGCTACATCGTTAAATCGTTACATTCCTCTTCGTTTTAACCTTGTAATTCTTGTAACCTTGTAACCTTCATCATGCGCTTCGCCATTTTCAGTGACATTCACGCCAATCTCGAAGCGCTCGAGGCTGTGCTCGCTGATGCGCGCGAGAACAAGTGCACCCACTTTGTTTGTCTCGGCGACGTCGTCGGTTACAACGCCAACCCACACGAGTGCGTCGATCGCATCCGCGAAATGGATTGCCCGATCGTCAAAGGCAACCACGACGAACAAGCGTCGCTCATCGAGTCTTCCCGCGATTTCAACGAGATGGCCGAGGCCGCGATTCAATGGACGCGCGATAATTTGAGCGACGCGGACAAGGAATGGCTCCGCGCACTAAAATTGCTGCGACAGGTGCGCGATTTCACGATTGTGCATGCGACGCTCGATACGCCCGAACAATGGGGCTATGTCTTCAACAACCTCGACGCCGCCGCCAGTTTTACTTATCAGCACACGACTGTTTGTTTCTTCGGGCACACTCATGTGCCGATGGCGTTCGTGCGCGATGAAGGCGTGCAACGTCAGCGTGTCGACAAGTTGCCGATCGATCCGAGCAAGAAATATTTCATCAACGTCGGCAGCGTCGGCCAACCGCGCGATGGCGACTGGCACGCGGCATATTGTATTTATCACATCGACAGCAATGTGGTCGAACAACGCCGCGTGAAGTACGATCTTGCCACGGCGCAGAAAAAAATCATCGACGCCGGCCTGCCCCGTTTGTTAGCCGAACGCCTCGCCATTGGCCGCTAGGATCGACACTTAACCATGGATTCGATTTTGATCATCAAACCAAGCTCGCTCGGCGACATCGTTCACACGCTTCCGGCAGTGGCGGCGATTCGCGATGCGCATCCGAAAGCGAGCATCACCTGGGTAATGAATCCGGAATTCACGCCGTTGTTGCGGGGTAATTCCGACGTGAATCACATCCACGTTTTTCCGCGCCGCGATTTCCGCGGACTCGGCGCGCCGGTCAGCATGATGCCGTGGCTCAAAGAAACCAGAAAACTGCGGCCCGATCTCGCACTCGATTTTCAGGGACTCCTCCGGAGCGCGTTCATCGCCCGGGTGAGCGGCGCGAAGCAAGTTTACGGAATGAGCGATGGGCGCGAAGGCTCGCGTTTCTTTTACAGCCGCACCGCCAAAGTGAATCGGCGCGAACACGCGGTCGAGCGATACCTCAAACTCGCCGAGCTTGCCGGCGCGCAAATCGGCGATGCGTTAAGATGTCCGCTACCAAGCGGCGATCCCTTGCCGCGGTTCGACGAATTTCCGCCGTTTATTTTGCTGCACCCATTCGCGCGCGGACGTGGTAAATCGTTGACCAACCGCGTGATCGAGGAAATTTGTCTCGCGTTCGCGCCGACGCGCGTGGTTGTCGTTGGAAAAACGAATCGCAACATCGACGTGGCCGAGAATTGCGTCGAGCTCACTAACCAGACTTCGCTTTTGCAACTCGTCCGGCTCATCCGCGTCGCGCGCTTCGTCATCAGTGTCGACAGCGGCCCGATGCACATTGCCGCCGCCGTGAACAATCGCCTCTTATCGATCCACACCCGGACCAATCCGCGTCGCGTTGGCCCCTACAATACCGACGCCTGGGTTTGGAAGGACGGAAAAATTCTACGCGTCAGAGAATTGGAAAACGCAAAACTTAAACGCCACGGCCGCGCTTTCAAAACCAAAGACGTCCCCGCCATTGTCGAACTCGTCCGGCCGCTCGTCCCGATCGATCCGATGCTGGCGTGAAAATCACTTCCGCGATCGGCGATAGTCGAATTCGTCTCGCGGAAAGAGATCAGTATTGATGTCCGCAGGTCCCGGACGGATCGCGTCAGGGCCATAAGCAGTGACTTTACCCGGCTGCAGATAATCTTTAATCATTGCTTCGACATCAATTCCAGCCTCAGCAAAATAATCGTGAACAAATTTTGCCTGTCCCTCGGCATAAACGTTCGCGCGATCAAATGCGATGGGATGCGAACTGCCAACATCAACGTTGTCGCCGAACCGAAGGACGTACGGAAAAACGCTAAGAAACGTTTGGTGGACCCGCTCCGTCGGCGCCCAAGTAACGGCAAAGCCCCCAACCTTGAGACGGCTCTTTACCAGTTCGAAATATTCACGCGAATAAAAGTTGCCGGCATAGGCGGTGGTAGGCCACTGCGCATCGGCTTCAATGATATCGAAGCGCAACTCCGTGCGCATAAGATACGCGCGGCCGTCGCCGGAAAGATGATGCACGCGCTTATCTTCGAGCAACTTTTGAAGACCGGGATCGGGATGGGTTTGAACAAGTTCACGCAAGTTTCCGAGCTGAGGTCGAAGGATTTCGATACAACGAATCGATTGCACTTCCGGACGTCCACCGATACTGAACACCGTATCGCCGGACCCAAGTCCAATGACGGCAATATCGCGCGGGTCGGGATGAACCAGTAACGGCAACGCGCCTAAAACCGTGTGAATATCGCCATAGGGAATCCAACTGTAACCAAGCCCGTTAACAAAGACGGTGATGTATGGATTCGATTCGGTCCCGTCGTCCCTCATCAAGGACAACCCCGATCCATCTTCGGCAAAGACGACCCGGCTTGGCGCGGCCCCGTGCAACCTCGACCAAAGCGTTTGCGCTGACGGCAAAGCGACACAGGCAATCGTTATTAACGCCAGTGCAAATGCGACCGAACCGACACGCCTCCTAAGCGCAATGCGCAGCCACAGGGCCGCAAAAATTGACGCCAAGCCGATAACGATCTTCACAGTTACGGCCGTCCCAAATTCATTTAGCAAAGTCAAACCAGTTAGGGAGGCTCCCGCCATACAACCGAGAATGTTGGCAACCTGAAGCGCGCCGACCCGCCGACCGATTTTGTCGATATCGTGTTGAACTGCCTTTTGCAGATAAGGGAAACTTAATCCCATCAAGGTCGTGGCCGGCAGAATCAAAACCAAAGGCACAACGACCAGAAACAAAACCAAACGTCCGGTCTCCGTCAATGTCTCCGGTGGCACCGCTTGATTTTGCCACCATGTCAAAATGCCATTGAGCGCGAGGCTCACGTTGAGCGGATCGCGAACTCCAAGGTAGATCGATAAATTTGGAATGAGCGATTCCGCAGTGTGCGAGACCAAAAGAACTATCCCAATCCCGGCGAACACGGCCACTAACGTTTGCAACGCCAAGAATACCGACACCGGCCGGCGGCTTGTCTGCACAAACTTTGTTCCAGCAATCGCTCCCAGGCCCAACCCTCCGAGGTAAATCGTGAGCATTGTGCCGAATGCAAACGCAGTGCACTTCAGCATTACGGTGAGCAATCTGAGCCACAAGATTTCCAGAGACAGTGCGATGAACCCCGAAAGGACGTAGAGCAAAAGCCATGTGCCGAAGGTGAATCCCGCAGACTCCGCCGTTTGCGGAGGCGACGGATTTGGTTCCAGCTGACGCGGTTCTTTCGCCACAGGACTCGCCTCCGGTTGTTCGCGCATTGAAATAACGAACAAAACCAATGCGCATGCACAGGCGAAATTGAGCGCACCTCCTACCTTAAGCGTCTGTTCAAGACCCAGTTGTGGCAGCAAAACCCACGTCGTAACGAGAGCACCAATGGCAGCACCCAAAGTGTTGATGCCATAAAGCCGCCCGATTGTGGGCGCCGCTTCCCAAACATCGCGGGTAAGCGCTTTGGCCAGCAATGGCAGCGAGACACCCATAAAAAACGTCGGCCATAACAAGCTGCAAAACAAAACGATCCACAGTAACCAATTCGACTGTCCGAGTTCCGCATGTTGCGTGTACAGAAAATCGTAAAAAAATCCTTTGCTCAAAATGCCGAAAATCAGGATCGCCACTTCGGCCGCAATAAACATGACCAGATTGGTTCGCCTTGATAATAGGTCAGCCACGTAGCCGCCGACGAGATTCCCAAGGCCAAGTCCCGCCATGAAAGTAGTCACGATCAGCGTTACCGAGTAAACATCCGCGCCCGAAAAGAATACGAGCAGGCGCTGCCAAATGACCTGATAGAGCAAGGCCGCGAAACCGGAGACAAAGAAAACGATGAAGGCGACCCAACGGTACCAAGACGTGCGCGACTCATCGGCCTTCATATACCCTGACTTTCCGTACGAAATCGCCTGGTTCTCATTCCGCTGCCCCTCTCGAAATCTGCTGAATATTATTTATTCGCCGCTCGCTGTTTCAGAACGAATTCAGCCATCGGCAGATCGCGCGGGTAAGTGATCTTGAAATTGAAGTCGTGATTCGGGACGAGGACGACTTTGCGGCCGAGAAGCTCGACCGCGGAAACTTCGTCTGTAACCGAAACATTCTTTTTTGCGACCACCTTGTAAGCTTCTTCCAGCAATTTTCTCGCAAAAACCTGCGGTGTTTGCATGGCGTAAATGCCGTTGCGATCGACTGACTCCTTGACGGCAAGATCGACATCGGCGCGTTTCAGTGTGTCGTTGATTGGTTCGGCCAATGTCGCCGCTCCACCGGTCGTCCGGCAAACTTCGAATACGCGCGTGATTTTTTCCGGAGTTACCAGCGGGCGCGCGGCATCGTGCACCGCAACGAAATCGGACTTTGGATTTACATGATCGAGTCCGGCGCGCACCGAATCGCTCCGTTCTGCTCCGCCCGCGACGATTTCTTTCACTTTTGTCGGCTCGCCAACAATCTTTCGCAATTCGCCCAAGCTATCAGCGCGGCCGACCAGAATAATTTCGGCGACGCAAGCAGTGCGCTCGAATACAGCGATGGTGTGGGCGATCACGGGTTTTCCGCTCACCAGCGCGAACAATTTGTCGAAGCCCATACGTTCGCTGCTCCCGGCGGCGACGATGATTGCTGTCAGCATGTTGAGATGTTGAAGGGTTGAGAAGTTGAGTGGAATTTCAATTGGTCAACGCAGGATGAGCTCAACATCTGAACAATGCCAGTCCGGCTCGGACCTCAACCACTCAACTGCCGTTGCACTTCTGCGCTTAACGTCTTGCCATCGGCGCGTCCCGCGACCTTCGCCTGCACTGCTTTCATGACCGCGCCCAGTTGCGCTTTCGAACTGGCGCCAACTTCGGCAATTGTCTCGCGCACGACCTTCGAAATTTCGTCGGCGCTCATCGCTTGCGGCAAATACGATTGCAAGATCGACAACTCCTCTTTTTCTTTCGCGGCCAGTTCGGCGCGCCCGCCTTTCTCGAAACTTTCGATCGAATCCTGCCGTTGCTTGACCTGTTTGCGAATAACCTGGGTCGCATCGGTGTCGGTTAACTTCGAACCCGTGCCACCCTTTTCGATCGTCGCATTCGTGAGGGCGGCTTTGAGCATGCGCAGAACGCCCAACTTGAGGGCGTTCTTCTCGCGCATCGCCGTTTTCAAATCTGAATCAACACGCTCGGATAAATTCACGTCGGAAAATTACGACGCCAAAACGTAATTGTCGATCTTAGCTACGGCCGCAGAGAGACGGACCGAAAGATCGCCTAACGACTGGGAACCGCCGCCTCGCCGGCCCAGGCGGTGTCCAAAAGCTGCGGTTCGGAATGAGCGGCCGGTACTTCGACCCAGCCGGCTTGATCGAAAAATAATGACCGGCGCTCCAGTTTCAGAAAAATCGGTTGGGCCGTTGAAAAGAGCGGCACCCTTAATTCGCCAAGGCGCGTGGGCAGCTGGAAGCGGGCCGAGCACAATTCGCCGGAGTCATCGCGGCCGGCGAGCAAAAGCGTCGGTGCGAGCAGCGCCCGGCTCACGATCGGGATCCGAAGTTTGAGCCGAAGAGAGGTGGGCCGTCTCGTGATTGATCGAATGAAACGATCGTCCAGCGTGGCTGCATTGGCCACGCGCCAACTGATGAAAAATTCCGGTCGACTGACATATCCGAGGAATCGCTTCTTGGAGAGTCTTAACTGGGTCGCGTGACATCGAATCGCCTGAAGTTTCATCAATTGTTCCGAGTCCGAAGCCTTCATCGGCTCCGCTAGACTAGAAAACGCGCGGCTGTTCCCATGGACCGAGTAGGTCCAAGCCGATGCGGTAAGGCCGTTCGAGATGAGATCGGGCAAAACGAGCTGAACCATGACCGAGACCGCGCTGTGATCAGGATGCCGATCAAAATGTGATGGAAAGATGAGATGGGTCGGATTCCATCGACTGATCATCGACCCAAGTCGTTTGAGCACGAAACGACAATCGCGGATTAACAGCGCGGTCAACTTTTGATCGGGTAAACCGATGAAATGTGCTGCCGCCGGTTCAACTCCCAACAGGCAAAGCGCCGTCAGCGCCTCGGCCCGCCGGATCCGTCCCCAGCGACTACGATCAGTCGCCTTTAATCGCCATTTCGATTCAATGACGCGCTGCGGCCACGGATTGTTGTCGCCATCGCTAACATAAATCACGCGAATGGCCGCTCCGGCCCGAACCGCTCGTTGCAAAGCAACCGCGCAAGCGAGCGATTCATCGTCGGGATGCGGCGCAATCAGCATCAAACGCGAGCCAGAGTCGAAGGTGGGATTACTCACGTGCCGGAATAGTTAATTCAAAATGAAATAAGGGCGATCGGCAAACGAATTACCTTTGAAACGGGATATTAGGCGGAAAGGGGTAAAGTTCCGGTCAACGGCTTGAGCCCAGAGACAAATGTAAGGGCCAGCTGTCGATGTTGAGTCAAAGGTGTGCGGGCCGGCGGCGAGAAATCGCGCGCCGTTATATTCGCTGCCGTCAAGTGCGCCTGACACGTTTCCGTCACGAGAAATAATTTTATAGGAAGCAGGAATTACAACATCGAAATCAAATCGAAGAGGATCTTTGACCGAAGGCTTCAGGATCGCCCCAGCGACGCGCAAGTTGTCACTCACCGGCAAATAATTGCGCTCCACGAATTGGCGGGTGCCGGATGAGATTTTTTCGAACAGTAGCGTCACAGCTACGCAAGTATGCGTTTCGATGCATCGCTGGGGAACGTCGTCCACCATCATCCCGAGCTGGATGCGTTTCTTTGTGATCGTTTCGAGAACGGGACGAAAACAGCGTTGCCGAAAGACGGTTTCGCCTTTGCAATCGAAAACATAATCGTCCGGTTTGGTTAGGGCGAGAACATCACGGAGCAGATGGGTCTCCGGTTTTGTGTGGTCAATCCAGAATGGGTGGATTGAAAAAGCGAGCAACAGCTCAGTAGCCGCTATAAAAATTGGTATCGGAACATATCGCAGGAGACGATGAGCCGGTATTTTGCTTCTGGCCACTCCATCGGAGATTGCGAGCAGGGCGGCGCTCCCAATGACAAATGCGAGCGGATCATACGGAAGAAAATCTTGCCTCGTACTCAAAGGCCAGAAGCCTTTGAGTACCAGGAAATAGATTGCGCAAAAGATAACGAGTAGAGCGCGCGAAAACCCTATCAGCGGATCGCGCGATGCCCGAACGATCTTGCGCGCAACATAAATCACGAGCGGAAGCGCCACCAAAGAGATTGCGATCCATCGCCCCAAATGAGGTTTGGGTTGGAGCGGTGCGAACAAATTATGCTCAAAGACGTCATGGAAAAGTTGCGGCCAAATGCCATTGACTGCGAAAAAGAACATGATCACGGCTGGAATAATCGACATGGCCGCCAGGAACACCAGCGTACTCAAGGCGATTTGCGGCCTGCTCACTCCGAGCTTCGATCGGCCAGTGAGCAGCAGCGCGACGCAAGCGCCGAGAAAAAGTGAAAACAGGAGCAGCGTTGATTTCATCGAGATACCGAAACAAAAACCGAGCAGCAGCCCCGCGACGAGACCCCGCCTTACTGAGATTCGGCCTTGTAAAAGCACCGTCACGCTGAGCAGCCAAAACGGCGCCCAGAGGTTGTCAGTGCGAAATTCCAGCGAAGTAAAGTAATACGAAGCGTAGCAACCGGTCAGAACCACAGCCCAAATCCCCGCCCGCCGGGAAAAAAGTCGTGTCCCGATTTGGTATGTGCACCATGCCGCAACAAAATACATCGGAAGGAGAATGAAACGCATCCAAACCAGCGCGGTTGCCCGTTCGTCGACGAGAAGAAAAATGGGAGCGAACAGAACGTGAAAGAGCGGCATGTGATTATCAAAAACGTCGCGGTATTGGACAAGCCCATGTGTCCAAGCCCAGATGACGTGCAAATGCTGCGGCTCGTCGCTGTCGAACCGATAGTGAAGGATATAAATGATCTTGAATACGCTTAGTACAGCAAACAGAACTGCGGCGATGACGAATTCCGCCACGGATGACGTTCCGAAATAATCAGCGCCGCGGCGCGCAAAGGAAGATGTCGCTCTTGTCTGTGTGCCATTCATCTCGCGGGAATGCGGCGAATTATTTTGATTGGCGAATTTTCTCCGCACACGCTCGGACCGTCGCGACATCGTTTACCGAGATCACATCGACATCTTTCCGCGTCCGTTTGAGCAGACCGGCGAGCACGCCGCCGGGCCCGAGTTCAATGAACAAGTCGCAGCCGAGAGCTACCAGTCGTTCCATGCAATCGACCCAGCGGACGGTGCTGGTGACCTGATCTTGCAGCGTCCGCCGAATTTCGATCGGCGTTCTCACTTCCATACCGGTCACATTGCTAATCACAGGAAAACGTGGTGGCTGCACCACAACGTGCAGAAGCGCTCCGCCGAGTCTTCCGTAAGCGCTTTGCATTAGACGCGAATGATACGCGCCGGCCACGTTGAGCATGGTCGCGCGGCGAATCCCGTACTCCTTCGCGACACCAACCGCCGCTTCCACTTTCGCCAGCTCGCCGGAAATGACGATCTGGCCAGATGCGTTAATGTTGGCAATATCGACATCCTCGTCGGCTGCCAGCCGCCGCACATCGTTTTCCAATCCGCCGATCATTGCCGCCATTCCGCCGACGGTCGTCGCGCAAGCCTCGTCCATGAACTCGCCGCGTCTTTGGACAACCTTCAGACCATTCTCGAAGTCGAATGTGCCAGCGGCTGCGTGAGCGGTCATTTCGCCTAACGACAGACCGGCCGCGCCGCCGATCGGAAAATTACCGGCGAGCTCGCGCAAGATCGACAAACACGCGAGCCCATGAACAAACAATGCGGGCTGACAATTCGAAGTCTTGGTCAACTCCTCGATCGGACCGTTCCAGGCGATGTCGCTCAATTTGCGGCCGAGAATTTCGTCGGCCCGCCGAAACAATTCCGCCGCGACCGGAAACTGATCGGCCAGATCTTTTCCCATTCCGACGACCTGCGCACCCTGTCCGGCAAATAAAAGCGCGACTTTTTTCATTTCGTTCTCTTGTTAATCGCGTTATGGACTCGGCGCGAGCGTTGATTTTTTACGGCCGCCAACGCCTCTCGATACGATAAAGAAGAAACAGATCGTTGCAGCCTAACGAGCTATCCCTCAATGAAAACTTACAGCCTGTTGTGCCTGCCACTTTTGTTTTTTACGTCTTGCGCAACCATCACGCGCGGCGTCCATGAAAAATTGAAAGTGGTTAGCGATCCGTCCGGCGCCAACGTTGTCCTTTCCACGGGTGAGAAAGGAATTACTCCAGCCACCTTCGTCGAAAAGCGCCGGCGCGATGCGTTGACGGTAACAATCAGTAAGCCCGGCTTTGCCACTCAGACTGTAACGGTAGTAAGCAAAGCGGGCGGCACCGGAGTGAGCGCGATGGCGGGAAATGTTCTCATTGGCGGAGCCATCGGAATGGGAGTTGATGCCGGGACCGGCGCCTACAATTCGCTTTATCCAAATCCGGTGTCCGTGCACTTGGTGCCAACATCCAAAACAAAGATGTCGAAGCGATCGACAACCTCCAGCTCTGCAGAAAAGCCGCGCCCAAAATCGAAAACCACAAAGACGGCGGCGAAAGTTGAGACGGCGCCGAAAATGGACACTACGACAAGATCTGAAAGTGCGCCGACACCAGCACCTATTTCAACTCCTTACGTTCCGCCGACTCTCGAAACTTCGCCGTCACCGTAGCGATTCTCTCACCCCGAGCGACGGATCCCGCAGTCGAAGCGCGGAATGCACAGACTGCTAAGCGTGATCAGGCAGCTTATGTGAGATCCTTCACTTCGTTCAGGATGACAGACTCATTCTTTCTTGCGCGCGCAGTTTAACTCGCGAGCATAAACCCAATTGTTGATCTATGGCATTCACCGTCCGCGAAATTGAATCGCCCGATCCGGTAGCGCGAGTCGCCGCCGAAGAAGCGAAGCTGCGCGAAGCCGATCACGACATCGGCGAGAAAATGATTCTCAACATGGGCCCGTCGCATCCGGCGACGCATGGCGTGTTGCGACTCGTCCTCGAATTGGATGGCGAGACCATCACCAAAGCGATGCCCGACGTCGGATTTCTGCATCGTGGCGATGAAAAAATTGCTGAGAACATGCAATATAACCAATTCGTCCCGTACACCGATCGGCTCGATTACCTCGCGCCGCTTTCGAACAACGTGGCTTATGCGCTGGCGGTGGAAAAATTAATGGGCTGGGAAATTCCGCCGCGCGGAAAAGCCATTCGCGTCATTTGCTGCGAGCTTTCCCGGATTTCATCGCATCTGATGGGGCTCGGCGCGATGGCGCTCGATCTCGGCGCGATGACGGTGTTTCTCTATTCATTCACGCAACGCGAAAAAATTTACGATCTGAGCGAGTTGCTCAGCGGCGCGCGCTTCACCACCTCCTACACGCGGGTCGGCGGACAGATTCGCGACCTCCCCGAAAAATTTATTCCGATGCTGTGCGAATTTCTCGATCAATTCGGGCCGGCGCTGGAGGAGATGGACAAATTGCTGACGCGCAATCGAATCTTTGTTGATCGAACCAAAGATGTCGGCGTCATTTCAAAAGAGCGCGCGATCGCTTACGCGCTGTCGGGTCCAAATTTGCGCGGCAGCAGCGTCGAACACGACTTGCGGCGCAAACATCCCTATCTCGATTACGAACAGTACGATTTCGAAGTCGTGATCGGCAGCGCGGGCGATTGTTACGATCGCTATCTGGTGCGGGTCGAGGAAATGCGCCAGAGCGCAAAAATTCTGCGGCAGGTGATCGACAGAATGCCGACCGGCCCGATTAACGTGGCCGATTGGAAAAATATGACGCCGCCGAAATCGCACGTGATGACAAAAATGGAGGAACTGATTCACCACTTCATCGTCGTGACCGAAGGCCTCGACGCGCCGCCGGGAGAAATTTATTTCGCGGCTGAAAATCCAAAAGGCGAGCTCGGTTTCTACATCAACAGCAAAGGCGGCGGCGTTCCGCATCGCCTCAAGATCCGCGCGCCGTCGTTTGTGAATCTGAGCATTTTGCCGGAGCTGCTTCCCGGCTGCATGGTGAGCGACGTTCCCGCAGTGCTCGGAAGTCTGGACTTTGTCATGGGCGAATGCGACAGATGAATATGTCGCCGAACTTTGGGAAACAAAGCAGCTCCTTCAGTCGAAACGAAGAAATGCGCGAAAATTCAAAACAGAAGGAGCTGGGCGACCCAGCTGATTGTCGCAATCGGCTGCCTTTGGCGCGCAGCGGGTCGATCTTGCAAAAGTTTTCCCGTCTTCTTCTTGTAGTCGTGATCTTGCTCTCGATTTCCTGCGTCGGCCGGCGCATCACCAAAGCCAACGTCGATGAAGTGGCCGAAGGAATGTCGAAGAAACAGGTGGAATCGATTCTTGGACCACCGACCGAGCTCGATAACAA
>Ga0209217_1000345_pt1 | contig 12354 bp, 12 predicted proteins | sample JacPinW_OM3H0_M2_FD_187957 | JGI IMG/M metagenome (GOLD analysis project Ga0209217, IMG submission 187957) | Forest soil microbial communities from Algoma, Ontario, Canada - Jack Pine, Ontario site 1_JW_OM3H0_M2 (SPAdes) (version 2) | ecosystem: Environmental > Terrestrial > Soil > Boreal...
GTTTGCGAGGTCTGCCACAATAGCGTGAAGCCGGTGGCGACCAGGGCGTAGATCGCCCCGGTAGCAAGGCCGGCCACGAGAAGATCGAGCAGATTGGACATGCTTCCCCTGTTTTCTACAGACGATACGCTTCGCGCGGCAAGAAGCCCGGCTCAATTCAGCTTCGGCAATACCTTCTTGATCACTTGCTTGCCTTCGACGATCTCGACCAGAAAACCCTGGCGATCGATGTCACCGTTCGCATCGAAGGTCACGTCCATCAGGATGCCCGGCTCATCCGCGGCCTTGATGGTGAGGCCGTGCAGGGTGTCGGCGAACGCCTTGCCGTCGACCTTGCCCATTTTCTCGGTGGTCGCCTTGATCATGTAGATCGCGAGATAGCCTTTGATGCCGTTATGATCGGGAACGTAATTGTACTTCTTGACGAACTTTTCGCGGAACGCTTTTACGAGATCGATCGGCGCATCGGTGGTGAGACCGACATGGCCGCGGGCGCCGTTGGCGGCGTCGCCGGCGAGTTCGACCACCTTTTGTCCGACGAGGGTGGTTTCGCCGATCAGCGGCGCGGTCACGCCTTGGCGCTTCAGCTCTTTCAGGATGCGCGCGCTTTCTTCTTCATTGACGTAGATGAAAACCGCGTCGGGCGCGGCGGCCTTGATCTTGCTGACGTCGGCGGCGAAATCGGCTTGTCCGGCTTCGGTCGACAGATCGGCGGCGACCTTGATGCCATAGCGGGCGAATTCCTTGGATATGACGTCGCGGCCGCCTTTGCCGAAATCATTGTTGACCCAGACGATCGCCACCGATTTGGCCTTGAGATCGTCGTTGATGTATTTGGCAACCTTCGGCATCGACGATTGCTGGCCGAATGAAGTGCGGAACAGGAATTTGTTGCCGCCTTGCGTCAGCTCGGCGGCTTCGCCGCCCATGATCTGCGCGATGCCGGCGTCGGCAGCGAGCGGAGCTGTGACTTTTACGGATCCGGAATAGCCGGGACCGAGCAAAACGTAAGGCTCGCTGTCGAGCGCCTTCTGGACCTGCGCGCGCGCCACGCCGGGGTTACTCTGCGAATCCGCGTGGGTCACTTCGAGCTTGTGGCCTAAAATGCCGCCCTTGGCGTTGATCTCTTCGACCGCGAGATCGATGCCGTTTTTCCAGTTGTTGCCGACGGTGGCGCCGCCGCCGGACAATTCGGCGACGTTGGCTAGCTTGATTGGCGCGCCCGATTGCGCCAGCGCCGCTCCGCTCCAGACTGCCGCGAGCAAGACGCCCGCCAAAATTCTAGGCTTCATTTGTACCCTCCCTGGTGATCTCGCGATTTTTTTAGCCGCGGCCTTTTTCGCAAAACCGCGTTGTCATGCCGCGTAGGATGCGGCGTATCCTTTTGCCATCACGTCGTCGAATGCAATTCCCATTTCGACGGTGGACGGCGTAAGCCCTGTGAATAATTCAAACGCGTCGGCCGCCTGGTAGATCGCAAGATCGCGCCCGGTCATGACCGCGGCGCCCTTGACCTTGGCGGCCGTCAGCAGCGGCGTCCACAGCGGCGAGTAGACCGCGTCCGCGACCCACATGTCGGCCTGCAGCAAATGATCCGGAACCGGCGTGGCAAGGCTTGGCAGCATGCCGACCGGCGAGCCGTTGACTACTCCCGCAATGCCGCGCAGCGCATCTTCAACATTGTGGGTCACGCATGTCTTCACGCGGCCTTCGAGCTGCTTCACGAGACGCGCGGCCTTGGCGTCCTCGCTGTCAAAAATCCGCAGTTCGGCGACGCCGAGCCCCGCAAGCGCGAATGCAATCGCCTTGCCGACGCCGCCGGCGCCGATCAAAGCGACCGGGCCATGCGCGGACGCCGTGACGAGGTGGGTGACGGCGCGCGCAAAACCGGTGGTGTCGGTGTTGTGGCCGATCAGCATGCCATCGCGGACGACGACCGTATTGACCGCGCCGATTTGCGCCGCGCCCGGCGATAGCTCGTCGAGCAGCCCGACCACGGCTTCCTTGTAGGGAAAGGTGACATTGATGCCGGCAAAACCGAGCCGCCGGACGCCTTCGAGCAAGAGCTTCAATTCATCCCCTGCTGCGCCGCCGATCTCGATGAGCTGATAGTGGCAGCGAAGGCCGAGCGCCTCGGCGGCGCGCTCGTGCATCGCGGGCGAAGCCGAATGCGCGATCGGCGCGCCGAGCAGACCGGTAAGAACGTGCCGGCCGGCGCCGCGCGGGTTAGGGGTGGAAGATTTCATCGTATCGCTGCTCTTGGCATCGGCGGGAGAAATTTCACCTCGAATTCAGCGCAAGGATAACGCAGCAGCAGTCTAACACAATTACCCTCTTATACGACAAACATAACATCATGTTAATTTTTTCGGATCCGTGTTGAAGGCTTCTTTGGCGCGGTCCGCGTCAGCCCCACCGCGCGCATTTCCGAGCGCAGGCAGTCGATAAAATGTTCGATGTAATGTGACAATGGCGCGCCGCGCTTCACCGCGATGTAGGTGTCGAATTGGGTCGGCTCGGCGATCCGCAACAATTCGATGCCGGGATAGCCGCCATGGGCAACCGTGAATTGATCGATCACCGCGATTCCGAGCCCGGCCTTGACCAGGGCGCAGACCGTGGTGCCGAACCGCGCCCGGATCGTGATGTCATAGCTCAATTTATTGCGGGCGAAGATCTCGGCCATGATCCGGCCGTAGGGGTCATTGGGATCGATGCCGATCAGGGGATAGCGGATGATTTCCGCAGCCGTGATTTGCTTGCGTCCCGCAAGCTCGTGCCCGTCGGGGACGATGCAGAACAATTCGCCCGACGCTAAGGGCAGGAAGTCGAGGCCGGAGTGATCGAGCCGGTAGCTCATGGCGACGCAATCGCCCCTCCCGAGCAGGAGATAATCGACCGCCTCCTCGAGCTTGAGGATGTTGATGTCGATGCGCAGCTCTGGATAGCGCCGCCGCACCCGCTCGATGGCGCGCGGCACCATCACTTGCGAAATGCTCGGCACCGATCCGATGCGCAATTCCGACAGCGCGCCGCGGCCGATCTTGGAGATGATCTCGGTGAGATCGTCGACCTTCTTGTAGACACCGTTGATCTGCTCAAAGATATTCTCGGCTTCCGGCGTCGGAAAATAGCGGCCGTTTTGGCGCTGGAAGAAGCGGATGCCGAGCGATTTTTCGGTGTATTTCACGAGCCGGCTGATGCCGGGTGCCGACACATTGAGAAGCTTTGCGGCACCGCCGATGGTGCCGGTCACCATGACGGCGCGGATGACTTCCACCTGGCGCAGCGTCATCATGCCTGAGCTTCCTCCATGCCGCGGCTGCATCCAAGTCGGCCCGTCGGCATTTTGGATATTAGCGCAAAGCGTAAGGGAGCAGGAGGAAGATCAGACAGGCTTTGCCGCCTGCGCGAGCCTTCGCTGGAACGCCGTGGCAATCGCGCCCAGCGCCAGCAGCGCGGCCGAGACGTTGAGCGCATAGGACAGGCTGCCCATCGCGTCGGTGATGGCGCCGACCGCGATCGGTCCCAAGGTCTGGCCCAGGCCGAACGCAATCGTCATCGCCGCAATTCCCTTCGGCCATTCCGAGGTCGGGTAGTTGAAGCGCACGAAGGCGGTGGTGGACGCCACCACCGCAAAGAAGGCGACGCCGAACACCAGCGCCGATATCGCCAGCAACAATGTCGAATGTCCGAACAGCGGCAGCGCCGCGCCAACAGCGTTGGCACCGAGAATGATCGTGGTCGAGATGCCGCCGCGGTTGAGCGCGAGCACGCTGCGCCACACCCAAGGCGTCACGAACGCACTCAGGCCGATCAGGCTCCAGAACGCGCTCTGCGCCGCCGCGCCGCCGCCGGCGTCGCGGACATAGGCGATCATGAAGGTCATGTAGGCGATGTATCCGGCGCCGAACAGGAAATAGCCGGTGAGATAGACCAGGACCGGCCGGATCGCGAATTTGGCCGATGCTGTTTCGGCAAGCTGCGCTCTTGTTTCGATCGGGGTCAACAATAGCGGGATGATCAAGACGACCGACAACAGCGTCAGCGCCCACCACACGATCCACCACGATCCCGGACCAAAAGCCTGCAGCATATAGGGCGCGACCAGGCCGGACGAGACAATGCCGAGCCCGGGGCCGGCGTAGAACAAGCTCAGCAGGAAATTCGCGCGCGCGGGCTGCGATTGCGAAATCGTCGCCGCCAGCGCGCTGCCGGCGACAAATCCCGCCGCTGCGGCAAATCCCACGAGCAGCCGCGCAAAACTCAAAATGACAAAATTGCCCGACATCGCGCACAGTGCCAGTGACACGACGCAGGCCAGTGTCCCCCAGCGCAGCGCCGCCGGCAGGCCAAATCGCTTGATGATCCCCGAGGCCATCAAGGCCCCCACGAGATAGCCCGCGGCGTTGATCGTGTTCATGAAACCCGCGGCCGAATACGACCAGCCCAGCGCATCGCGCATGTCCGGCAGCACCAGCGCATAGGCGAAGCGACCGATGCCGAGGCCGACGGTAGGTGCGAGCGACAGGATCAGGATCAGACGCGCAGGATGCGCGTAAGATTTGGGACGATCGGGGGCGTGCAAGGGGTTACTCCGGCAGCGCTCAATGTGGCAGGGTTCGGGGCATTTGCACAGGGCGCCGCCAGCAATGGTGTCTTGCCAATCACGCAACGCCGCTTTAGCACTCGGCGCGCGCAGCGAAATTGGTCGTCATGCCCGGCCATAGCGGTCTGCCTTGCGCAGACTGTGTATACTTGTCTGCGATGCCGGGCATCCACGTCTTTCGTCTCGTTGCCAACAAGACATGGATGGCCGGGTCAAGCCCGGCCATGACGAGTTGGATAAGGAACAATCCATGGCGACCCATAAACTGCTGCTTCTCCCCGGCGACGGCATCGGCCCCGAAGTAATGGCGGAGGTAAAACGCCTGATCGACTGGCTCGATGCGCAAGGCATCGCGCATTTCGAGACCGAGCAGGGGCTGGTCGGCGGTTCGGCCTATGACGCCAGTAAGCAGAGCATTACGGATGCGACGATGGCCACGGCGTTGGCCTCCGATGCGATCATCTTTGGCGCGGTCGGTGGCCCGAAATGGGACAGCGTCCCCTACGAGGCGCGACCCGAAGCCGGGCTGTTGCGCTTGCGCAAGGACCTCGGCCTGTTCGCGAACCTGCGTCCCGCCGTGTGCTATCCCGCGCTTGCCGATGCCTCGAGCCTGAAGCGGGAGGTGGTCGAGGGCCTCGACATCATGATCGTGCGCGAGCTCACCGGCGGGGTGTATTTTGGCGAGCCCAAAACCATCACCGATCTCGGCAACGGACAAAAGCGCGCGATCGACACGCAAGTCTACGATACCTACGAGATCGAGCGCATCGCGCGTGTCGCGTTCGACCTGGCGCGCAAGCGGCGCAACAAATTGACCTCGATGGAAAAGCGCAATGTGATGAAATCCGGCGTGCTCTGGAACGAGGTCGTTACGCAAGTGCATGCCCGCGAATACAAGGATGTCACGCTCGAGCATCAGCTCGCCGATTCCGGCGGCATGAATCTGGTGAAATCGCCGAAGGCGTTTGACGTGATTGTCACCGACAATCTGTTCGGCGACATGCTCTCGGATATCGCGGCGATGCTGACGGGCTCGCTCGGCATGCTGCCATCGGCCTCGCTCGGCGAGGTCGACGTCAAATCCAAGAAACGCAAAGCCCTGTACGAACCGGTGCACGGCTCCGCGCCCGATATCGCCGGCAAAGGCTTAGCCAATCCGATCGCGATGATCGCCTCGTTCGGAATGGCGCTGCGCTATTCCTTTGACATGGGCGCGCTCGCCGACAAGCTCGATGCCGCGATCGCGGCGGTGCTGGCGAGCGGCCTGCGCACCGCGGACATCAGGTCCGAGGGCTCGAGGCCAGCAAGTACCACGCAAATGGGCGAAGCGATTTTGAAGGAGTTGCAGGCGCTGCACGCGTAGGCGCGCAACTCTCCGCATCGTCGTCCCGGCCTTGAGCCGGGACCCATACGCCGCGGCCGCGCTTTTGGCACGGTGGCCAACGGCTTCCCTAAATCATAAACGCCTGTGGTTATGGGTCCCGGCTCAAGGCCGGGACGACGTTGATTGATTGTCGCGGCAATCAATACAGCGGGAAGCCCCGCGGATACCCACCCAGATCCGACGGCGGGTTGAGCGGCTGGCGGTCGATCGGCCGATTGTTGTTCTCGCGCGCGAACGACGGGTAGCCGAGCTCCGGCGGGTAGGCGTAGTCGGTGAACTTGCGGTCGCCCGGCAGCACTTCGGTGCCAGCGTCGAGCCAGGAGCGTCGGGTCACATAAATTCTTGTGTGCGGCCCCTGCTGATAGGACACGTTCGGACCATTGGACCCGTAAGTGGGACGGCCGCGATTGTCATATTTCTGCTGCGCGCTGGCCTGTGTCGTCGCGAAACCGACCGCGACAAGGGCAACGAGCGACACCGCAAGCTTGTTCGCAGCGGGAAATTTCCAGGTCATTTGGTCCTCTTGGGCTGGCGGATCGCCAAAGTTCGATTTGATTACGATTTTAGCCGTCGCGGGTAGCCCGTCACAAGGTCAATCGGGCCACACTGGGTCACAATAATGCGGGGAGTTGCGAAAAAGTTGCATGAAAACCAGCATGTTGGCTGGCGGCGAGATCAAAGCCTGCCGCGCAAAAGGGGGTTTTCCGCCGAGGTCATCCAATCCGCGGATGGGGCTGACGTAGCGCTGCTTCCGCGTCTGAGCTCGGCGTGGGCGAATAATTCGGCCAGTTTCGGGTCGTTTCCGGCGGTAAGCAGGGTCAGCCGGTCCAGAACGCAAGAGATCGCGGCGCGTCGGGCCGCCAAGCCGTCGCCCTGGCACGACCAGCCGGAGATCTGCAAGTCGGGCTCGTTGAGGCGCTTGATGTAGCCCAGGCAGGATCGGGCGTCGGCCTCGCCGGCACGGCGCAGCAGTGCGACCTTGCCGAATTTGCTGTCGATGATCCCGGCCGTTTCCAGTTCGGGCGTGCCTTTGAGGTCCATGTGCGCGGCTATTTCGGCGGCGGGCGATCGCGATGGGTCGAACTCACTGCCGAGGCGGTAGATTTCCAACTCCGCGGCCGGTTTCTCGCCTTGAACGGCCCAGCGCAGGATGTCCCTGCGGCCGCCTTCGGGGTGCCGGAGGATCTCGTAACTAGCTGTTTTTTCGGGAAAATCGAGCTGCCTGACGGCAAAGGCGGGGTATGAGCGGCTGGCCACGCTCCAGCCGGGTTTGCCTGCGGGCTCATCGGCTTCCAGTGAAGGCAATTGGTCCCACAGATGGATGCCGCAGATGGCAAGCAAAGCGAGAGCACCCACATAGACAAACAGATACGCCAGCGTCCCGCAAAATTCGTCGGCCAGGCGGATCAGCGCCGGATGAATTTGGGACGAATAAGATGGATTGGCGGGGCTGGCCCAAAACGTTCGCATCAAACGCCCAAACTACAGCTCTCAACGTTGTATTAAGGGCGTTTCTCGCATAGAAGCGCTGCTCGTTTCGTTTCCGCTAAAGGCGCGGGCGGGGCATTTTTCATCGGAGAGTGAACGATGGGTTACAAGATCGCGGTGGTCGGAGCGACCGGCAATGTCGGGCGGGAAATGCTCAACATCCTGGACGAGCGCAAATTCCCGGCTGACGAGGTGGTGGCGCTGGCGTCACGCCGCAGCATGGGCGTCGAAGTGTCCTACGGCGATCGCACCCTGAAGGTCAAAGCGCTCGAGCATTACGATTTCTCCGACGTCGATATCTGCCTGATGTCGGCGGGCGGCGCAGTGTCGAAGGAATGGTCACCGAAAATCGGCGCCGCCGGCGCGATCGTGATCGACAACTCCTCCGCCTGGCGGATGGATCCCGACGTGCCGCTGATCGTGCCCGAGGTCAACGCCGACGCGGTTTCAGGCTTCAGCAAGAAGAACATCATCGCCAACCCGAACTGCTCGACCGCGCAGCTCGTGGTGGCGCTAAAACCGCTGCACGACAAGGCGGTGATCAAGCGCGTGGTGGTCGCGACCTATCAGTCGGTGTCGGGCGCCGGCAAGGACGCCATGGACGAATTGTTTACGCAGACCAAGGCGGTCTACACCAACAGCGAACTCGTCAACAAGAAATTCCCGAAGCGGATCGCCTTCAACGTCATCCCCGAGATCGACGTGTTCATGGAGGACGGTTACACCAAGGAAGAGTGGAAGATGATGATGGAGACCAAGAAGATTCTTGATCCTAAAATCAAGCTGACCGCGACTTGCGTGCGGGTGCCGGTGTTCGTCGGCCATTCCGAAGCCGTCACCATCGAATTCGAAAATCCGATTTCGCCCGATGAAGCGCGCGACATCCTGCGCAATGCGCCGGGCTGTCTCGTGATCGACAAGCACGAGCCCGGCGGCTATGTCACGCCCTACGAGGCGGCGGGCGAGGATGCCACCTATATCAGCCGCATCCGCGCCGATCCCACGGTGGACAATGGTCTGGTGCTGTGGTGCGTCTCGGACAATCTGCGCAAGGGTGCGGCGCTGAACGCGATTCAGATTGCCGAATGCCTGATCAATCGCAAATTGATCAGCGCCAAGAAAAAAGCCGCCTGATCGGGGACCAGCGGAGCCGGGAACTGCGATGAGCGAACAGCCGGCCCCGTATCGGCCCAACCCGGTGCTCAAGCCGGTCGAGCGCGTCATCGAGGCGATATTATTCAACAGCCGCTGGCTGATGGCGCCGTTTTATATCGGCCTTGTCATCAGCCTGTTTGTGCTGCTGCTGAAATTCCTGATGATCCTGTGGGAGTTCATCCTGCACGCGCCCGGCGCCAAGGAGACCGATATCATCCTCGGCGTGCTGTCGTTGATCGACGTCTCGCTGGTCGGCAATCTGATCGTGATCGTGGTGTTTTCGGGCTACGAGAATTTCGTCTCGCGGATCGATGCCGGCGGCCATCCGGACTGGCCGGACTGGATGACCAAGGTCGATTTCGCCGGGCTCAAACAAAAATTGCTCGCGTCGATCGTGGCGATATCGGCGATCCAGGTCTTGAAGGCATTCATGAACATCGACGCCGCCTTCGATGCCACCAAGATGGTCTGGCTGGTCGGCGTGCATCTGGTGTTCGTGATCTCGGCGCTATTGCTGGCGCTGTCGGATCGCTGGGGGGCCGAGAAAGCGAGCGGCGAGTAGCCAGGGCAGGGAGGGCAAAGGCGCGCTCTTCGCGCCGTGCCCACCATTCCATTCGTGAGCGATGTGGTGGGCACGCTTCCGCCTGCGCTCGTTGAGCTACGGCGGACAAGTCGCTTTGCCCACCCTACGCAGTCTCCTTGACACTCCGAAATTCTTTCGCCGCCGGATCGAGCACGAACAGCGAGCCTTCGGCGACGCCGAAATAGGCGCCGTGCAGCTCGAGCTCGTCGCGTTCGACGAGGGTGCGGACGAAGGGAAACGTCATCAGGTTTTCCAGTGAGCGGAACACCGCGGCCTTCTCGATCCGGACCGTGAAATCCGCCATCGTCTCATGCTCGCGCTGGGACACGGTCTCGCCCGGCTTGATGAACATCGACATCCATCGGCCGATGAAGTCGCCGGGCGACAGCGGCTCGGTATTGTCGATGAAGGCACGGATGCCGCCGCATTGCGCGTGCCCGAGCACCACGATGTGCTTCACGCGCAACGCCCGCACGGCATATTCCAGCGCCGCCGAGACGCCATGGGCGCCGCCGTCCGGTTGATAGACCGGCACCAGATTGGCGACGTTGCGGACCACGAACAATTCGCCGGGGCCGGCGTCGAAGATCACTTCCGGCGACACCCGGGAATCGCAGCAGCCGATCACCATCACCGCAGGCGCCTGGCCGCGCTCGGACAGTTCGCGATAGCGGGTCTGCTCGGTCGGCAGCCGCTGCGAGGTGAAGGTCTGGTAGCCGTCGAGCAGATGTTGCGGGAATGCTGACATGCGACTTGCTAACCACAGGTGCCTTGCGGGAACAAGCCTTTCGGACCTTGGGCCGAAATGATATCGCGAGGGCGTGGGAAACCGAAAGGAAAATACCATGATACGTCCGCGCCGCAGCCTGTTGTTCATGCCGGGATCAAATCCGCGGGCGCTGGAAAAGGCGCGCATTCTCCCCGCCGACGGCATCATCCTCGATCTCGAGGATTCGGTGGCGCCGGATGCCAAATCTGTGGCGCGCGACCAAATCGCACAGGCCATCGTGGCTGGTGGCTTCGGTAAGCGCGAGGTGCTGATCCGCGTCAACAGCCTCGATTCGCCGTGGTGGATGGATGACCTCACCATGGCCGCCAAGGCGCGGCCCGACGGCATTCTGGTGCCAAAAATCTCCGGGGTAGCGGATTTTATCTCGATCGCCCGTTGCCTGAGCGATATCGGCGCGCCGTCGTCGATCCGGGTCTGGGCGATGATCGAGACCGCCAACGCAGTGCTGCATGCCGAGGCACTCGCGGCTGCCTCGCCCGATCTCGACATGCGGCTCGCCGGATTCGTGTTCGGGCCGAACGATATTTCGCGGGAGACAAGGATCCGCATGCTGCCGGGCCGCGCGGCGATGATCCCGATGATCACGCATTGCATTCTCGCAACCCGGGCGCACGGTCTCGAAATCCTTGACGGACCCTACAGCGATTTCAGCAATGTCGATGGCTTTGCGCTGGAATGCGCGCAGGCGCGCGATCTCGGTTTTGATGGCAAGACGCTGATCCATCCAGGCCAGATCGTGGCCTGCAACGCGATCTTCACCCCGCCTGCAGAGGAAGTCGCGCACGCCCGCAAGATCATCACCGCGTTCGAGCGCCCCGAAAACGCTTCGCGCGGCGCGATCCAGCTCGACGGTCAGATGGTGGAGCGATTGCACGCCGAGATGGCCAAACGCACCATCGCGATCGCCGACGCGATCGCGGCGATGGGGAATTGATTCACGTCGTCCCGGCCTTGAGCCGGGACCCATAACCACAGTCGCCAGTAATTGCGCGAAAGCCGTCAGACAGCTTTTTCAAAACGAGAAGCCGCGGCGTATGGGTCCCGGCTCAAGGCCGGAACGACAACGGGAACGAGGGTCAGTGGAACTTCTCCGCCGCCCACGCATACAAACTACCCGGAACCGGCGGCTGATTGCCCCTGCCCTTCGGCGAAACGTGCAGCCCGATGATGTCGGGATCGCTGATCAGTTTCGAAAAATCCGACCGCTCAAAAAACCGCTTCGGGTCTGCATGAACCGCATAAAACGATTTTTGCGGCAGCGCGTGGCGCAATTCGCCGGTGCGGCGGGCAAGCGCCGTCAGCGATGCCGGGCCGTAGATCGCGATGCGAATGTCGGAAAGGCGGTTCGATCCGCCGCGCAACTGGCGGAGCGCGAAGGTGAGGCGGTGCCGCAGCGCCAGCCAATCCGGCGTCAGCTCTTCCTGCTCCATCAGCTCTTTGAACGCCACCACGATCGGGTGATTGGCGGGCAGGTACAGCACTGAGTTGCCGAGCTGGCGCGGCCTCTCCCAGGCGAAAAATGGTTTTGTCTCGTCGATCTCGACCGGTTTTAACAACAGCACGTCGGCGTCGAGCCAGAGGCCGGCGCCGTGCGCCATCAGCCGCATCCGGAAAAAATCCGAAAACTGCAAAATGGTCCAGTCGCGCCAGCCGCCGTCCGGTTGCGCCGGGCGCAGCTTCTCAGAAAAAGAATGCGGCAGGATCGCTTCGGCCTCGGCATTGCCGACGCCATCGGGCAATTGCCCAATCGGCTCGAAACTGTAGACGGTGACTTTATGGCCGGCTGCGACCTGCGATCGCAGGCAGGTCCGCCGCAGCGAATCGAGCGGGCCGTGCCAGAAGGTGACGACGTCGGGCCGCATGCGCGTCACCTTCAACTGGCGGCAGTGGCGCCATCAGGCCCAGGCGCGCTCGGTTTTGGCCTTTGCCTCATAGGTGTCGATCGAGGCCTTCTTCTCCATGGTCAGCCCGATGTCGTCGAGGCCGTTGATCAGGCAATGCTTGCGGAACGCGTCGATCTCGAACTTCACGGTGCCACCGTCGGGGCCGCGAATCTCCTGACTGGCGAGATCGATGGTCAACGTCGCATTGGCGCCGCGTTCGGCGTCGTCGAACAATTTGTCGAGGTCGTCCTGGCTGACGCGGATCGGCAGGATGCCGTTCTTGAAACAATTGTTGTAGAAAATATCGCCGAACGAGGTCGAGATCACGCAGCGGATGCCGAAATCCAACAGCGCCCACGGCGCGTGCTCGCGGCTCGAACCGCAGCCGAAATTATCGCCGGCGACCAGAATTTTCGCGTTGCGGTAGGCCGGCTTGTTGAGGATGAAATCCGGGTTCTCGCT
>Ga0209217_1000347_pt1 | contig 12351 bp, 12 predicted proteins | sample JacPinW_OM3H0_M2_FD_187957 | JGI IMG/M metagenome (GOLD analysis project Ga0209217, IMG submission 187957) | Forest soil microbial communities from Algoma, Ontario, Canada - Jack Pine, Ontario site 1_JW_OM3H0_M2 (SPAdes) (version 2) | ecosystem: Environmental > Terrestrial > Soil > Boreal...
AGGTTTAGGTCGATGACCTCGGCCCAGGTCGCCGGATCGATGTGGCCGAGCGGGGAGAAGACGCCAAACTCGGCGGCGTTGCCGACGAGGATGTCGAGCCGGCCATAACGGTCGAACAGCTTCGCCGCGAGCTCGTCGATCTTGATGAAGTCACGCAGGTCGACAGGAACGAGCGTCGCGCTGCCACCGATGGCCCGGATGGCGTCGTCGACTTCTTCGAGACCGCCCACCGTGCGCGCCGCCAAGACGACATGTGCGCCCTCTGCGGCAAAGTGCCGGGCGACGGCGGCTCCGATGCCGCGCGAGGCCCCGGTGATCAGCGCAATCCTGCCGGCGAGACGGCCGGTTACTCTGTCGGAGCCTTCAAGCGGGTTCAGCAAGGAGCGACAGCTGCACAGCGACCTTGCCGTCATTGGCGTCGACAAGCGGGATCGGGTAATCGCCGGTAAAGCAGGCGTCGCAGAAGTGCGGTGCCAAGTCGTCTCGCCCGGCCTCGCCCATCGCCCGGTAGAGCCCGTCGATCGACAGAAAGGCGAGGCTGTCGACACCGATCAGCTCGGTCATCCCGGCGACATCCAAGTGGGCGGCGAGGAGCTCGTCACGCTCCGGCGTGGCGATCCCGTAAAAACACGGATGGCGCGTCGGCGGGCTCGAGATCCGCATGTGGACCTCCCGCGCCCCGGCGCGTCTGACCATTTCCACGATTTTGATCGAAGTGGTGCCGCGCACGATCGAGTCGTCGACGAGGATCACGCGCTTGCCGGCAAGATTGGCCCGGCTCGCGTTGTGCTTCAAACGGACGCCGAGGTGGCGGATCTGGTCGGTCGGCTCGATGAACGTCCGGCCGACATAGTGATTGCGGATGATTCCCAGCTCGAAGGGCAAACCCGATTCCTGGGCATATCCGATCGCAGCCGGTACGCCGGAATCGGGGACCGGGACGACGATGTCCGCATCGACCGGACTTTCGCGTGCGAGTTCCCGCCCGATGCGCTTGCGTGCCTCGTAGACGCTCCGACCCTCGACGACGCTGTCGGGGCGGGCGAAGTAGATGTGCTCGAAGACGCAGAAGCGGCTGTCGCGGCGGCCGAACGGCAGCAGGCTTTTGACCCCGCGCGCGCCGATGATGACAATTTCGCCCGCTGCGATATCGCGGACGAACTCGGCGCCGATGATGTCGAGTGCGCACGTCTCCGAGGCGAGGATCCAGGCGTCAGCGAGCCGCCCCAGAACCAGCGGCCGCACGCCGAGCGGATCGCGCACTCCGATAATTTCGTCTTGCGACAGCGCCGCCAGGGAAAAGGCTCCCTGAACCTGCCGCAGTGCATCGATCAGTCGATCGACGACGGTCTCCTTGAGGCTCGTCGCGATCAGGTGAACGATGACCTCGGTGTCGCTCGTCGATTGAAACAGGCTGCCGCGACGCACCAGCTGACGGCGCACCTGGTAGGAGTTCGTCAGATTGCCGTTGTGGCAGATGGCGAGCCCGCCGAACTCGAAATCGGCAAATAGCGGCTGCACGTTGCGCATCGCAACCTCGCCGGTCGTCGCGTAGCGGACATGGCCGATGGCGGCACTGCCGCGCAGCCGTCCGATCACCTCCTTGGAGCTGAAATTGTCGCTGACTTGGCCGAGACCGCGGTGGGCGTTGAACTGTTCCCCGTCATAGGCAACGATCCCCGACGCCTCTTGTCCGCGATGTTGCAGCGCGTGCAGACCGAGGGCAGTCAGCGCCGCCGCGTCGGGGTGGCCGTAGACCCCGAAGACGCCGCATTCCTCGTGAAAGTGGTCCGTATCAAAGGGATCGGTCGTCGCCATCCTCGATCCTCGTTTCGGCACCGGAGACATGGTAACTCCGCATTTCCGATGCGAGTGGCGGAGAATCCGCACCCACACTATCGCGCGTTTTCGATCAACCGGTCCAGGTCGCGCCGGTCGCCGGTCTTGTAGTTCGGCACTTGATCTTGGCCCGGCTTCGCCGGTAATGGCGCCACCGGGCTCGAAAGAGCGCGCATCGCCTTCTGAGCTTCCTTGGCTCGTTCAAGCGCCCGCTGCGTGTCATCGACGACGGCTGCACTTTTGATCTGCAGCGATTGAGGCAGCAGACCGCGCAACATATCGGCGCCCTGAGCAAGAAACGGTTCGCTCTTTGCCTCTTTTACTATGGGGGGCCAATCCGCGGGAGCAAGAATTACATTCAGCGCGAGGTAGACGAGGGAAACTACTACCAAGCCGCGGGCGATCCCAAAGATCAGCCCGAAGGTCCTGTCGATCGCGGACAGCGGCGTCGAGTGGACAAGGCGGGCAAGGTATCCCGTTATGATCGTCAGCACGATCAAGCTGATTACGAAGAGGCCGACACCAGCAATCAAATGCGCCAGAAGCGGCATCGAGGTGTAACGGCTCATCATTGTCGAGACCGGGTAGAAACCATAAAAAGTAACCAAGGCCGCGCCGACCCAGGCCACAATCGACAGGGTTTCGCGCACGAAGCCGCGGGCAAAGGCGAAGATCGCCGAGAGCCCGATCACCCCGAGGACGCTGAGATCGATGGCGTTCACGACGCGGCCCCGATCCGCCGTTGGCCCAGTGATTGGCCGCGCAGCGCGTGCCTGGGCGCCAATCGCTCAACAAGCTCGCTCAGATGCCCGATCGCCGCGATCTCAAACCCCGCCGCGGCAGCCGTGCCGCGCCGCTTTCCGCGGCCGCTCGGTATCCAGGCTTCGGCGAAGCCGAGTTTGGCCGCCTCTTTGAGCCGAGCTTCGGTGTGGCCGACCGGACGAACATCGCCCGAGAGAGCGATTTCGCCGAATACGACGGCATCGGGAACCGGTGTGTCGGTCAGCGCCGAGACGAGCGCTGCGGCCACGGCGAGATCGGCCGCCGGCTCGACGATGCGCAATCCGCCGGCGACGTTGAGGTAGATGTCGTTGGCGCCGACCGAGAGCCCGCAGCGCGTATCGAGCACCGCGGTAATCATTGCCAGCCGCGTTCCGTCCCAACCCACAACCGCGCGGCGCGGCGTCCCCAAGACGGCTGGTGCTACCAGCGCTTGAACCTCGACGAGCACCGGCCGAGTGCCCTCGATGCCGGCAAACACGGCCGAGCCGCTGACTCGTCCGGCACCCGGAGCGGCTTCGTCCGCCCCAATCGCCGCTTGGCGTCCAGCGAGAAACAACGAGGAAGGGTTCGGGACCTCGACCAGGCCGCGATCGCTCATCTCAAAGACACCGATCTCGTCCGTGGCGCCAAAGCGGTTCTTCACCGCGCGCAAAATGCGGAATTGGTGCCCGCGTTCGCCCTCGAAATAGAGCACGGTGTCGACCATGTGCTCGAGCACGCGCGGCCCGGCGATCACACCTTCCTTGGTCACGTGGCCGACGAGCACCAGGACAAAACCGCGCCGCTTGGCCACCCTGATCAACTCCTGCGCGGCTGTGCGAACCTGACTGACCGTGCCGGGCGCGCTGTCCAGGGTGTCGAGGTACATCGTCTGGATCGAATCGACGACAACCAGGGCCGGGGCGTCCTCGCGGTCGAGCGAGGCGATGATGTCGCGCACATTGCTCGCCGCAGCCAAGAGCAGGGGGCTCGCGGCGACGCCGAGACGCTCCGCGCGCAGGCGAACCTGGTCGATCGCCTCCTCGCCAGTGATGTAGGCAGCAATCGCGGTCTGCCCCAGCGACGGCTCGTTGCCGGGTGCGATCGCTGCTGCCGCCTGGAGGAGCAATGTCGACTTGCCGATCCCGGGATCGCCGCCAACCAGTATCGCCGAGCCGGGTACCAGCCCGCCGCCGCAGACACGGTCGAGCTCGACAATGCCGGTCTTGCGACGCGGTGGCAGTATGCTCGGCCCAGTCAGGCCGACAAAGCCGAGCGCGCGGCCGCCACGCCGGTCGGGTCCTCCCTTGAGGCGTCCGCCGGGCAGCTCCTCGCGCGGGAATTCCTCGATGAGGCTGTTCCAGGCACCGCAGCCGTCGCAGCGACCGGTCCATTTGGCATGGACGGCCCCGCATTGCTGACAAACGAAGCGAGCCTGCTGCCGCGCCATCACGATCAATCCCGTCGCGCCTGACAGACCGTCGTCATAGTCCTCGGATCTCCATCTGGATCGGTCCCTCGGCGCGGCCGTTGATAAACTGGTCGACGAACGGGTTGCCCGAGCGATCGATCTCTTCGGTCGGCCCGTTCCAGACAATGCGGCCACCGTGCAGCATCGCGATCCGATCCGCGATCTTGCGCGCACTCACCAGGTCGTGAGTGATCGAGACTGCCGTAGTGCCCACTTCGCGCACGCACTTCACGATCAGATCGTTGATCACATCGGCCATAATCGGGTCGAGGCCGGTTGTCGGCTCGTCGAAGAAGATGATTTCTGGCTCGGCCGCAATCGCCCGCGCCAGCGCAACCCTCTTCTGCATGCCACCGGAAAGTTCGGCCGGCCGCAGGTCGCTTGCTTCGGGACCGAGCCCGACCGCCGCGAGCTTCGCGAGCGCAATCTCCTTTGCCGCAAGCCGCTCCATGCCCCGCCCGTGGATCAGTCCGAATGCGACATTCTCCCATACACTTAGGGAATCGAACAGGGCGCTGCCCTGAAACAGCATGCCGGATTTCTGCATCAGGCGCTCGCGGGCTGCGCGCCGCAGCCCCACGGTTTCGATGCTGTCGATACGGATCGACCCTTTCTCGGGCTCGAGCAATCCTAGAATGCATTTGACCAGAACGGATTTACCTGTTCCCGAACCACCAATGACGACGAGGCTTTCGCCGGTCGCGCAATCAATGTCGAGACCGTCGAGAACGCGCTTGCGGCCGAACGATTTCGTGAGCCCGCGGACGGAGATCTTCGGCAACGAGGCGTCGGTCATTGCGAACCGCCCGTCATCGCGCGAAGAAGGCCTCGGTGATTATGTAATTGGAGACGAGAATCAGCACCGAAGCTGAGACAACGGCATAAGTGGTCGCCCGGCCAACCCCCTGCGCCCCGCCGCGCGAGTAATAGCCGTGATAGCACCCCATCAGAGCCACGATAAAGCCGAACACGGCCGCCTTGACCAGACCGGAGACGACGTCGATGGTCTCGAGGTATTGCTGCGTCCGGTTCAGATAGGCCTCCGGGTTGAAACCCAGCTTGTAGACGCCGATCAGATATCCGCCGAAGACGCCAATGATGTCGGCGACGAGCACCAGCATCGGCAGAGTGATCAGCCCGGCGACGAGCCGCGGCAGCACGAGATAGCGCAGCGGGTCGGTGGACAGCGTCGTCAACGCGTCGATTTGATCGGTCACGCGCATCGTCCCGATTTCCGCCGCCATTGCCGCTCCGACGCGACCGGCGACCATCAATCCGGTGATGACCGGCCCAAGCTCCCGGGTAATCGAGAGCACGACAACCGTCGCCACCGCTCCCTCGGCGGCGAATCGGCTGAACCCGGTATGTGATTGTAGTGCCAGCACCATGCCAGTGAAGACTGCCGTCAGCCCGACCACCGGCAGCGAGAAATAGCCGATATTGACCATTTCGCTGAGAAAGACGCGAAGGTGAAACGGCGGCGTGAACGCCGTGGACAGTGCCAAACCGGCAAACACCACGAGCCGCCCGGTCGCAGCGAGAAAGGCGAGAAAGACCGCGCCAATCGCGGCGAGGAACGTCAGCATCGATGCGGCTCGTCGCGATAGACCCTGTGGTAGCGCCGTCCGAGGGCTGTCAAGACCTCGTACCCGATCGTGCCGGCGTCGGTGGCCGCGGCATCGGGACCATAATCGTCGTCAAGCAACTCGATAGAGCCGCCCGGGCGGGCCAACGCCGGGTCGACGGCGGAAACGTCGAAAACGGCGAGATCCATCGAAACTCGGCCAATAAGCGGCACTCGTGTCCCAGCGAGGCGACCCGAACCCCTGTGGCTCAGCGAACGGAGCCACCCGTCCGCGTAACCGATCGCAACGGTCGCGAGGCGGCCCGGATGGTCCATGACATGTGCGGCACCGTAACCGACCGGGTCACCGCGATCAACCTCGCGGACTTGGAGGATTCTGCCCTTGAGCCGGACGATCTGGCGCATTGGGTTGGGTGAGCCCGGCTGTGGGTTGACGCCATAAAGTGCAGCCCCTGGGCGCACGAAGTCGAAGTGAAACGCCGGGCCGAGAAAGATCCCAGACGACGCAGCCAAGCTGGCAGGCACGCCGCTCAGCCGGCTTCTTGCGGAGGCGAACTTGCCGCGCTGGAGGTTGTTCAGCGGGTGCCGCGGCTGGTCGGCGCAAGCGAGGTGGCTGATCAGCGCGCGCCAGCGGATTTCGCCATGTCCCGCAGGTCCGGCCCTCACAAGAGCTTCGAACTCGGGCACGGTCAGTCCCAGACGCGCCATGCCGGTGTCGAGGTGTAGCACCGCGGGGAGATAGCTGTGCCTGCGGGAGGCCACGGCCCAGGTGGCGATCTGACCGGGCTCGTTGAGGACGGGAATGAGACGATGCGAGACGAATTCCTCCGCCGAGCCGGGTGCGGGGCCGTTCAGGACCGCGATTTCGCAGCAAAAGGGAAGCTTGCCACGCAGTGCGATGCCCTCGTCGAGCGTGGCGACGAAAAAGAGCCGGCACCCGGCCGCGGCGAGTGCCGCCGACACTTGCGCCGCACCCAGGCCATAGGCGTCCGCCTTGACGACCGCGGCGCATTGCGCCGGCTTGACCCGCCTCGCCAGCAGTCGCCAATTCGCAACGATGCCCGCGAGATCTATTTCGAGCACCGCGTCGGCACGGTCAGCGCGATCGGCGGACATTAGGAGGCGCTGAGCCGATCAGCGCACGATCGGCAAGTGGTCGGATGCGGCAAAGTCTTCGAACTTCGTGGTTTGCGCGTCGAAGCGAAGCTTGACGGTACCGATCGGGCCATGCCGTTGCTTTGCGACGATAATCTCGCCTATGCCGTGCACCCTTTCGAGCTCCTCTTTCCACGCGTGGTAGCGCTTGTCGAACTTGTCGTCGGCCTCGTCGGGCCCGCGGATCGGCTCTCGCGACTTATAGTATTCCTCACGAAAGATAAACATTACGACGTCGGCGTCCTGCTCGATCGAGCCCGATTCCCGTAAGTCGGCCAGCATCGGTCGCTTGTCCTCGCGCTGCTCGACGGCACGCGACAACTGAGACAACGCGAGCACCGGGACATTGAGTTCCTTTGCCAGCGCCTTTAACCCACGGGTAATATCCGACACCTCCTGCACTCGGTTTTCGATGACACGAACCTGATTGGAAGCTCGGAGGAGCTGCAAATAGTCGACGATGATCAGCCCGAGCCCCTGCTGGCGCATCAGGCGCCGCGAGCGGGTGCGCAAGGCAGAAACGGTCAGCGCCGGCGTGTCATCGATGAACAGCCGTAATGCCGCGAGTTGCTGGCTGGCTCGGACGAATTTGTCGAAATCCTCATGGCTCACATCCCCGCGGCGGATGCGGTCGGATGAAACACCGGATTCCTCCGCGAGGATTCGCGTGGCGAGCTGTTCGGCCGACATCTCGAGTGAAAAGAAGCCGACGACCGCGCCGTCCTCGGCAACGGTGCGGCCATCTGGCCCGCGGGCCGGCTTGTATGCCTTGGCTGCGTTGAACGCGATATTGGTCGCCAGGGCCGTCTTTCCCATCGACGGCCGCCCCGCCAGGATCACGAGATCGGAGGGGTGCAGACCGCCGAGCTTCTTGTCGAGATCGGCGAAACCGGTGGCCACACCGACCGTCCTGCCGCTGCGCTTGAACGCCGCTTCCGCGTTGTTGATGGCGTCGACGAGGGCGGTGTCGAAGGCGCGAAACCCGCCCTCCAGCTGGCCCGCAGTGGCGAGATCGAACAGCCTCCGCTCCGCTCGCTCGATCTGCTCGCGCGCGGGGTCGTCGAGATCCTGATGAAAAGCGTCGTTGACGACGTCCTCACCAATTGTGATCAGCTCACGCCGCTGGTAGAGATCGTGAATAATCCGACCGTAATCCTCCGCGTTGATGATCGTCACTGCGCTCGTGGCCAATCGCGCGAGGTACTGTGATCCGCCGATCGAAGCCAACGCAGTGTCCTGGTCGAACAAGCCTTTGAGAGTGACCGGGTCAGCCCTTTGACCGCTCTCGATCAACTTGCCGATGGAGGCGAAGATTCGGCCGTGCACGGCATTGCCGAAATGCTCGGCCTGAAGAAACTCGGAGACCCGAGAATATGTCGCGTTGTTAATCAGGATCGCCCCGAGAAGCGCCTGTTCGGCGTCGGTGTTGTAGGGCGGGATGCGAATAGGCTCGGAGTCGGGACCCCGCAGCGGAGTGACCCGAGACATTGCGGCTGTTTCCATGCGGTCGCAAAATAGCACCGCTGGGACCGCGGTCCCGCGAGGAATACGATACACACCTTGTGGATGTCGGGGATGAACGTCAGGCGGCCCGATCGGAAGCAGCGCTGCCTTCGCGCTCCCAGTCGAGCATGTAGTCCCGCGTCATAGGCACCGAATCGACCGCCTTCGCGAGCTGCATTTGGAAGACCATACACGTGCTGCGGCGAAACGCGATCTCGGAGCCGACCAGGTACATCTCCCACATCCGGCAGAAGCGCTCGTCGTAGAGCCCGCGCAGGCGCTCGCGATTGCCCTCGAAGCGGCGGCGCCAGGATCTCAGTGTCTCGGCATAGTGCAGGCGTAGGATCTCGATGTCGGTAACCCACAGCTTTGATCGTTCGACGGCCGGCAGTACCTCCGAGAGCGCCGGAATGTAACCGCCCGGAAAGATGTATTTGCGGATCCAAGGGTGGGTCGAGCCGGGCCCGTCCATGCGGCCGATCGAGTGCAACAGCGCTATACCGTCCGGCGCCAGCAGCGACTTGAGCTGATTAAAGAACGCATTGTAGTGATTGACGCCAACGTGCTCGAACATACCGACAGAAACGATTCTGTCGTAGTGGCCTCTCTCCTCGCGGTAGTCGCGCAGGCAGAACTCGACGCGGTCGGCCAATCCCGCGATTACCGCGCGGCGCACGGCTACTTTGTGCTGCTCCGTCGAAAGGGTCAGGCCGGTCACCTTCGCGCCGCATTCCCCGGCCAGGTAGAGCGCAAGGCCGCCCCACCCCGAACCGATATCGAGCACCTTTTGCCCTGGCCGGATCAGCAGCTTTGCAGCGATGTGCCGCTTCTTGTCGAGTTGCGCGGTGTCGAGGTCGTCGGTGCCGTCACGGAAGTAGGCGCAAGAATATTGCCGATCCTGATCGAGGAACGATGCGTAGAGTTCTTCCGACAGGTCGTAGTGATGGGCGACGTTGCGGCGAGCACGCGGAAGCGGATTGTATTGATGTAGTCGGCGCAAGGGGCTGAAGGCACCGTTTACGTGATGTCCTAAAAATCCCTCAGGCAAAAGCTCGATATTGGTGGTCACCAAGTCGATTAAATCATAGAGGCTCCCTTCTTCGATGGTCAGCGTACCGTCTACATAAGCTTCTGGCAGGAATAGCCGCGGTCTGACGAGGAGCTTCCAGTGCAACGCAGGGTCGTGAAACCGGATTGCGACATTTGCCCCAGGTGATCCCTGGAAAGCAAAGGAGCGTCCGCCGGCATCGACGATACGAAGCTTGCCTACGCGAATGATGCGTTCGAACAGGTGTGCCAGCAGCATCGCATTGAAAGCGAAGGCAGATTGTGCCTCAGCCGGCGCGGGTCCCGGCCGCTTCCTGCCGGCGGGTCGGGTTATCGGTAGGGGCCAGGTCGGCTTCGTTGTCGTCTTCGTCGCGCAGGCGCAGCGGGTCGATGCCTTTAGCCTGCATAGCAGCTTCTTCCGTCGACTGAGCAACGTTGGCGGTAATCGTTACCGAGACTTCCGGATGCAGGACGATCCTTACCGAATGCATTCCCAGGCTCTTGATCGGCCTTTCGAGAACGACTTGGTGTTTGTCGATCGTAAAACCTGCTTTGGTCACCGCATCGGCGAGATCGCGAGCAGAAACCGAGCCGTAGAGCTGGCCGCTTTCGCCCGCCTGGCGAACGATGACAACGCTCAAGCCTTCGAGCGTGCCGCCGATTTCGGTCGCTTCCGACTTTCGCTCCAGATTGTTCGCCTCGAGTTGGGCGCGTTGGCTCTCGAAATAGGTTAGATTTTCCTTGGTCGCTCGCAGCGCCTTCTTTTGCGGAAGCAAATAATTGCGCGCGAAGCCCGGCTTCACCTTCACGAGCTGACCCATTTGACCGAGTTTCTCGACCCGCTCGAGCAGGATCAGGTCAACGATCATTTGTGCCTCCAAGAGACTGACGCAGGGGGAAGCGGCCGCGAAGCCGAAGCGAAGCGTCGATCAGCCCTAAAAAAGTGATCAACAGCAGCGGCCAACCGAACAACCCGGCCAGCACGTAGAATGAAATGAGCAGGATTGCGGGGCGAGAGAACCGGTATGCGATGGTGTGGAGCACTGCCAGGCCGGCGAGGCAGAATGGCAGGGTTAGCACGATCATCATGTTGATGCCGAAAAAGCCTATCGTTCCGCCAAGGGCCGTGGCCGCGGTAGCGAGTACCGGGAGAAGCGGAAACCACCTCGGAAGGCTGAGCGTGGCGAGGGCTGGTGAAGGCCGCCAGCTCGCTCCAAAGCGCGCCAGCAGTCCTTGGGCGAGAATGCCGTTGATTAAGGTCATAGCCATCCAGGAGGCGGCGACGAGACCAGGCATGATCATCGCGAGGAGGTGGGCAAACTCATCGCGACCGGGAGCGCTCTTGTCGAAGAGGCGATCGAGCGCGGGAGCCAGCATCTCACGCATCGCTGACTGAAGACTATCGGGACCCCCGAACAAGAAAAAAGCAACCGCGATCGCGGTCAGCCCGAGGCCAGTCAACCAAGCGGCGAGAAGGCCAGGCGGATACCACTCCATCGCGCCGGCGGTGGCAGTGCGGGCAAGCAAGGCCTGGCGGACCAGAAGAATCACCGGCACGCCGTTTAGCGCGGCAAACATCAGCGCCGCCGTGATATCGCTCGCGGCCAGCAACATCATGGACGCGGTGACGCCTGCCGCCAAGGCAACCCCGGCGCCCAGCCACAGCCCACCGATGAAGAGCGGCAGCTGGGATAGGTAGATGAGGATCAGCGAGCTCGGTGAGCCCGTCGCTACGGCGAGCGACGGACCGGCGGCGAATGCTCCGCAAAGCGCGGTGATTCCAACGACCCCGACCCGACCCATGGCCTCGCCCGCCGCACGCCCAGCTACTTCACCATGTAGGGAAGCAGACCGAGAAACCGCGCCCGCTTGATCGCCTGCGCAAGCTCGCGTTGTCTCTTGGTCGAGACCGCCGTGATGCGGCTGGGCACAATCTTTCCCCGCTCCGAGACGAAACGCTGCAACAGCTTGACGTCCTTGTAGTCGATCTTCGGCGCGTTCGGACCCGAGAACGGGCACGATTTCCGCCGACGGAAGAACGGGCGTCGTGCTCCGGCGCCTCGCGCCGAACCGCCACCCGATTGACTTTCCATCTATGCCTCCACCGCTTCCGGCACTGCCCGCTCGGGGCGGTCGGCTCGCTCGGTTGCGCCGTCACGACCTTCGCCGTACCGATCGCGGTCACCGGAGCTGCGCCGCTGGCGATCGTCGCGGCTGCCCCGGCTCTGCATGACCACAGACGGTCCCTCGTCGTGGGCGTCGACGCGGATGGTCAGGTACCGGATCACGTCTTCATTGATCCGCATCGTCCGCTCGAGTTCGGCGATGGCCGCGGGCGGCGCTTCGATGTTGAGCAGCACGTAGTGCCCCTTGCGGTTCTTTCTCATCCGGTAGGAAAGATTGCGCAACCCCCAATATTCTCGCTTCTTGACTTCGCCGGCGTTGTCGGTGAGGAGCTGGGTGAACGCGTCTGCGAGGGCATCGACCTGCGCGCCAGATATGTCCTGGCGTGCGATAAATACGTTCTCATAGAGAGACATGCCGCGGAGAACCTTGTGGCTGTTCACGAACCGACGCGCACCGCGAACGGGAGCCGCGGGCGCGATCGTAAAAAGACCGGGACACTATACCGCAAGCCGTCTCAGAGGCAAGCTAGCCAAACGAGAGCAGCCTCGGTCCGCGATGACAGCCCTGCTTCGGTCAATGCCCGGCTTCCCGCGACTACGCTGGCCCTCGCACACGCTGGGCTCCGACGGACAGCGCTCGCAACAACTTTTAGGCCGTCTTAACCGATCGCTGGTACCGGAAGCGCTGAAATTGTGACAGCTTGGTTCCGGGCGCAGAGGCAGCTGACGCATGACGGCGGCGCCGAATGGCGAGGTAGCACATTTTTCATCCCGAAGACCGCGCGCGGACGACGATCGACGGCCAGCTGGCCGAAGCCGGCTGGGTGATCCAATCGCGCGAGCAGATGAACCTCGGCGCGGGG
>Ga0209217_1000349_pt1 | contig 12346 bp, 12 predicted proteins | sample JacPinW_OM3H0_M2_FD_187957 | JGI IMG/M metagenome (GOLD analysis project Ga0209217, IMG submission 187957) | Forest soil microbial communities from Algoma, Ontario, Canada - Jack Pine, Ontario site 1_JW_OM3H0_M2 (SPAdes) (version 2) | ecosystem: Environmental > Terrestrial > Soil > Boreal...
GAAGGCTGCGCCCTGCGCATCGAGACCGTCGTCAATGATCCTGGCGATCTCGATATTCTGAAGGGCCTCGTTCATCTGCCCAAGGTCGTGCGAACGGCTCGCCAAATCAACGCTCGTGTGCTTACTATGCTTCGTGTTGGCCAGAGCTGTGCCATCGAGACCGCGCTCCTTGAACGCGTCTCACAGCCCTACGTAAGGGAGGGCCAACGAACCGGAGCCCTGCGCTTCGGGGACTCACGCGTCATGGCTCTGGCCGGCGCCTTGTGTCTGACGGTGCATGCCGTCGCCGGCTTCAACAACAGGAGCCTGCGCGCCCTCGTCGCCGGGAGGTTTTGAGAGTCACATGAAGCCGGCTGAATTTTTCATCGTCCGACTGACACCTGGCCGTACGCCGTTCGATCGCCGCAGCGGGAGGTTTCACCGTTTGCCAAATCGGAGAATGCCTAGATCGTGGTTTCTGCGATCAGACCAAAACTAAGTAGGGGAAAGATTCTTTCTAAAGCTTTATCGCCGCTTCGCCGCCAACAACTAGAGCTTTACGACTACCGTAATTTCGCTGCTTCATTTCAGCGAATTCCGCGTGATATGGGGTTAAGCGCCAGCCCTCGTACCCCGCACGTGAGAGGAGGGTGGTAATGGTCTTGAAAGAGAAAATGCATAGATGATCGGGATGGGTCGATTCGCGGTTTGCCAATGCTATCAGGCAATTATGGATGGCGGTCGCGTTTGGCGTGGAGAGCAGCAGGCTTTTTCCCTTAAGCCGGGCAATATGCCGAAATGACCTCAAGAACGCCAAAGGGTTTTCTAGGTGTTCAATGAACTCTCCAGCGACCACTATATCCGCGCTGACTTCGATTTGGGATAGCAGAGAGTTTAAATCCAGAATGTTTCCCCTCATGATCATCGCGTTCTCCGCCGTCACCAGCCCATCATCAGGCACAGCGTCTGATGAATCTAGGCCAATGACGCGAACCGCAACTTTCGCCATTTCCTCGTGCAACCAGGAGCCGTGTGCCCGTTTCGCGGCGAAGGCGGTCTCATCCAACGCGCCTAGATCAAGAATGACTTTATTCATGCAAGCGCGGGATATATATGAAATACGGTCGACGGGATGGCCTATTTTGATATATTCTAACGGAGTATAGCTTAGATTACCTGGGCCTCCGCTCATTCCCTTACTTGTCGCCCCATGATAACTCATCGCACACGGCCCTCTCCGGAAACCGCGCACAATTTCAGGATCAGCTCGCATCGTTGATCTGCATTCGTACCAAGGGCACAGATCGGTCGGGCGATCATCGACTCAGCGGCGGACGAGGAACGCAACATTGTTGGACCATGGAGGCACCAGGGCTTCTTCGCGAATGGCGTCGCGATCGAATGCGCTGGTCAGGAGCGCTCTCGCGCTTGCTGCTGTGCAAAACTGCACATCGTCCCCCGTAAGATAACGATCGGACATACTGCACAGCCAATGGATGGGACTGAAGGAAACTATCCAGTCTTTAACAACCAAACTGCCCCCTGCGGCCATAGCGCGACCAGTTTCGGAAGCAGCGGCTGGCGTTCGAGCGGTGGCACATGGTGCACGACATCGCACAATACGACAAGATCGAAGGACGCGGGCTCGTCGCGGGCTACGTCCTCGACCGACTTCCGAAAGAACCTGACCCGGGTAGCATCTCCGCGGAAGAGCCTGCCGATCCTTGGGGTGATGTCTATTCCGGTCACGGTGGCGTCGGGGTAAGCCCGGCTCAGCCGCTCGGTCATCGCGCCTTCACCGCAGCCGACTCCCAAGATTCTGTGCGGCCGAGGGACCCAGTCCTGCAGGCGGTCCGTGAAATCGTCTAGATCGACAAAGAGCCTGCGATAAGTTTCGGTTATCGCCAGCTCATATCGTCCAAACAAACCCCTAATAAGCGGTCCTGGGCGCATCATCTTAGGCCCATACTCCGAGTTTCGACAGCAACATCCCGAAACGATATGTCAACGCCCGGTAGACAGCGATCACTCGCCTCACGCGACTCGGCTAGGCCGCTTTGGCCGAACTGTCGGGAACCGTTGCGTGCTCGGGGCGGGAAGCTCGGATCTCGAGAATGCTGACAAAAAAGGCGCTGTAGATGATTTGAAAGCCGAGCAGGATGGCGGTGCTCGACGGAATGACAAGCCGCATCGTCTCCGGGTACGACAGTGCCCCAAACCGTTCGGCGCCCCAGGTGCTGAGCGCATAGACGGCGAGCCCGAGCCCGCCCAGCAACAACGCTGCGCCGACGATCAGCCCGGCTTCCAAGGTGACGACCGACATCAGCGATCGGAACCATGGGTCCGGTGGCACGATCCGTTCCCGCATGCCGTATACCTTGGCAAAGACCCAGAACGTCATCGACTGGAAGCCGACGACGACCGCCAGCGAGGCATAAAGCAGGCTGTGGACGTCAAAGCCGACGCCGCCCAGCAGCCGCGGCTGCGGCAGGAGCCAAGCCGTCGCCAGACAACCGACGGCAAAGAGGCCGAACCCGGGATAAAGGAACAGCGAACGCGGGCTGAACAGCAGGAAAAACCCGCAAACTGCGCCAACCGTCGCGCCTTCACCGCAGATGCGGCGGCCGGCCACGCCCGTCCGGTGACAGCGTGGTCGGCGCCTCGCTCACCCTGAGGCCGAGGACCGTCGCCTTGACCAGCATCTCGAGTGCGAACTCCATACCTCGCGCCTGGAGATCGAGCGCGAGAATGGCCTGACGATCGAAGCCGCGCAGACCACAATAGACATCTCCGCAGCCGGTGCGGAAGAACAGACCGCCGATCGCAGTCAGCAGAGGATTGCCCAAATAACGGTGCAGCGGCGGCATGGCACCCGGCAGGATGCCGCCGCGATAGCGATTGCCCATGACGAGCTGATATCCGGCGCGCAGCTGTTCGACAAAGGCGTCCAGCCGGCTGAAGTCATAGCTCTCGTCGCTGTCGCCCATGATCACGAATTTGCCACGTGCCGCGCGAATGCCGCCGAGCAGAGCGCTGCCATATCCCCGCTCGGCGACATGAACCACCCGGGCACCGTTTGCCGCGGCGATCGCCTGCGAGCGGTCGGTGCTGCCGTTGTCGGCGATCACTACCTCGCCAGTGGAGCCGCTGCGGGCGAAGAAGGCGCGTGCCTTGGAAGTGCAACTCGCCAAGGTTTCGGCTTCGTTGAGACACGGCATTAGGATGGTGAATTCACACGCTTCACTCATCCCATCATCCCCGAGCTTACGAAATTCGCCGGCCGCGATGTCCGATGATTTCTGCGGCGATACCGAAAATCAAGCAATTTTAGCAAAATGTCTGCTTTTGCCTACAGCTCGCCGGATCGCGGGGGCTTGAACGGCGTTGCCGGCCGCGATGCGCTAAAGGTTGCATTTATAGTGGGCATATGTTATTTTGTCAACGATTAAAATGCTTTTTCAACAACCATTACGCCATGCCCGAACGGTGCTTCATGTCGACACAAAGTTCCCCTGCTCCTTCCCTCAGGACCAGCAATCGGCTCCCTGCTTCGGAATGCTGCTTCGGGTGTCTATCTATTTGATCTACGAAGACTTATCGCCTATCCTACCGGCGATTCACGGCGCCGAGCCGATTTTTCTCCCTGCTATTCCCCGGCGGCAGGGAAATCCGGGCACTCGGGCGGGAACGGACAGGCGCGGCCGCGTCTACTCGATGACGATGCGTGGCGGCGGCCGGCGCTCGGAGGTGGCGCCGCTGACCTTCTCCCAGATCCGCGCCGCCATCCGGCGGAAGACGACGGAGTGCGGGTTGTCGGGCTCGGCGACGGTGATCGGCGTTCCGCTGTCGGAGGTCTCGCGGATCTTGAGATCGAGCGGCACTTCGCCGAGAAACTCGACGCCGAGCCGCTCGGCTTCGCGGCGGGCGCCGCCATGCGAGAAGATCTCGCTGCGGCCGCCGCAATGCGGACACAGGAAATAGCTCATATTCTCAACGATACCTAGCACGGGCACGTCGACCTTGGTGAACATGTTGAGCCCCTTGCGGGCGTCGAGCAGAGCGATGTCCTGCGGGGTCGAGACGATGACCGCACCGGCGAGCGGCACCTGCTGGGCCATCGTCAGCTGCGCGTCGCCGGTCCCCGGCGGCAGGTCGACGACCATGATGTCGAGCTCGCCCCAATCGACCTCCCGCAGCATCTGCTGCAAGGCGCTCATCACCATCGGCCCGCGCCAGATCATCGGCGTGTCCTCGGCCACGAGAAACCCCATCGACATGCAGCGAACCCCGTAATTCTCGAGCGGCGACAAAACCTTGCCGTCGCGCGAATGGGGCCGCTGGCCGGAGATTCCAAGCATGCGCGGCATCGAGGGACCGTAGATGTCAGCGTCGAGGAGGCCGACGCGCAGCCCGTTTGCTTTGAGTGCCAGCGCCAGGTTGGCGGCGACCGTTGATTTGCCGACGCCGCCTTTGCCCGAGGCGACCGCGACGATCGCGTTCACCCCGGGAACGAGGCCGCGCTGGGTCCGGCCGCCGGCTGCCGGGTGCGGCGCGTTGCGCCCGCGCGCCACCGCCTGCGCGGTCAGCACCGCGGTTACCGACAGCACGTCGGGGAGCGCCTCGACCGCCTTTTCGGCCGTCTTGCGCAACGGCTCCAGCCGCGGGCCGCGTTCGGGCTCGACCTCGATCGCGAAGGCGACGTTGCCGTCGCGCACGACGACACCCGATACCATACCCAGAGAGACGATGTCGGCGCCCTTTTCGGGATCGACAACCCGCCCCAGCGCATCGAGAACCTGTCGCTCGGTGACGGCGGCCATTTCGTTCTCCTGCCCGAACGGCGCAGCAATTTGGTCGCGGAGCGCGACCCGTCGTCGACCCGGAGCGTCGGCGCCGCTGGATACGCGGGATTTGGGGCGGGCAGCACCACTTGACAACACTCGCCCGCGCGCCCTCTATCGGACGGGTGCCTGCGGCGCGGCTGCGTAGAGGCCCATGAGACCGCAGCCATTGCGAGCGCGGCGCGGGCGTGGGCCCGCGGAAAGGTTCGAGGTCGATGTTCTGGCAAAGTCAGGGCGGTGGTCCGTGGGGCACCGGTCCGCGCGGCGGCGGACCGTGGGGCGGCGGCGACCGCGGCAATGGCAGCGGGCCGGGCCCGCGCGGGCGCGGGCCGCAGCCGCCTGATTTCGAAGAACTGCTGCGTCGCGGCCAGGATCGCTTCAGGCGGATACTGCCGCCCGGCAGCTTCGGCAACCGGCGTTGGATCGCCATCGTCGCGTTGGTCATTGTCGGCGGCTGGGTGGCGAGCGGCATCTACACCGTAGACCCCGACCAGGTCGGCGTCGTGTTGCGCTTTGGGGCCTATAATCGGACCACCGAGCCCGGCCTCAATTACCACCTGCCGAGCCCGATTGAGAAAGTGCTGACTCCCAGCGTGACCCGCGTCAATCGCACCGAGATCGGCTACCGCGGCGCCGAAGGTTCGGCGATCCGCGGCGCGGTGACGCGCCAGGTTCCGGAAGAAGCCTTGATGCTGACCGGTGACGAGAACATCGTCGATATCAACTTCACCGTCTTTTGGGTAATCAAGGACGCCAAGGCCTATCTCTTCAGTATCCGGGGACCGGACGCGACGGTGAAATCCGCGGCCGAGAGTGCCATGCGCGAAGTGATCGGCGAGACGCCGATCGCCCAGGCGCTGGCGGAGCGGCGCGGCAAAATCGAAACCGACACGCATGCCCTGCTGCAGGGGATCCTCAACGCCTACGACGCGGGGATCGAGGTCACTCAGCTGCAGCTGTTGAGGGTCGATCCGCCAGGCCCGGTCATCGACGCCTTCCGCGACGTCCAGCGCGCGCTCGCCGACCGCGAGCGGCTGCGCAACGAAGCCGAGGCGTACCGCAACGACGTCATCCCGCGGGCGCGCGGCGACGCCGCGCGAATCAAACAGGAGGCTGAAGCTTATCGCCAGGAAATTACCGCCCGTGCCCAGGGCGATGCCGATCGCTTCAACTCGGTCTATCGCGCCTTTACGGCAGCGCGGGACGTCACCCTCGAACGGCTCTACCTCGAAACCATGGAAGAGGTGCTGAGGAACAGCCACAAGGTGATCATCGACAAATCCGCCGAAGGCGGAACCGGTGTGCTCCCCTATTTGCCGCTGCCTGCCCTGGGCGGCGGCAACCCGGCTGGCGGTGCTCCGGCTCAGGGGAGTGCGGCGGGAACATCGGCGCCAGCCACCGGCCCGGGGCAATCACCGGCACCGCCTGCCGTCCCGCCCCTCCGCGGCCGGCAATGAGGAGATGAGGATGGACCGCCGCCTGCTCCTCGTCCTCGCCGTGGTTCTCGTCGTCGCGGGCCTCGCCTTGACCAACGCACTGTTCATCGTCGACCAGACCGAGCAGGCGCTGGTGCTGCAATTCGGTCAACCTCGGCGGGTCGTCCGCACGCCCGGGCTGTGGGCTAAGCGCCCCTTCCTTGAGGACGTAAAGCGCTATGACAACCGCCTCCTCGATTTCGAGCCGCCGCCGGAAGAGGTGATCGTCTCGGATCAGAAGCGTCTTGTTGTCGATACTTACACGCGATACCGCATTACTGATCCGTTGCTGTTCTATCAGACGGTCAATACCGAGGTCGCCGTGCGCGCCCGGCTGAGTGCGATGGTCAACGGCAGCTTGCGGCGTGTCCTGGGCAATGTGACGTTATCCGCGCTGCTCTCCCATGAACGCCCGGCGATCATGAAGCAGATCCGCGACGAGGTCAGCGAGCAGGGAAAGGGGTTTGGCATCGATGTGATCGATGTCCGGATCCGTCGCGCCGATCTGCCTGAAGAAAACAGCCAGGCGATTTTTGCTCGAATGGTGTCGGAACGCCAGCAGCAGGCGGCACAGTATCGCGGCGAGGGCGCCGAGGCGGCGCAGACCGTGCGCGCCAACGCGGACCGTGAACGTACCATCATCGTGGCCGAGGCGCAGCGCAGCGCCCAACGAGTACGCGGCGACGGCGACGCCGAGAGCATCCGGATCTATGCCGATGCGTTCGGCCAGGACAAAGAGTTCTTCGCCTTCTACCGTTCGATGCAGGCCTATCGCGACGCACTCAACGGCCGCAGCACATCGTTTGTGCTGACACCCGGCAGCGGCTTTTTCCGCTTCTTCGAGAAGCCGGGCGCGGCAACCGGCGGAGAGGCGCCCTCGGCAGCGCGGGCCGGCACGCCGTAATGGCGTGCAGGTCGCGCTCGGGCCGATGAGGGATTTGTGGACGGCGCTGGCCCTAGTCCTGGTGATCGAGGGCGCGCTCTACGCGCTGTTCCCGGAAGGCATGAAGCGGGTGGCGGCACGGGCTGTCCTCGTTCCGCCACAGGCGCTGCGGCTGGCGGGGCTGGCAGCTGCGTGCATCGGTGTCGTCCTCGTTTGGATAGTGCGCCGCTGATACGGGCCCACATCGGCGTTGCGGCGATTGCCGATGGCCCGCTTCTCCCATAATCTTAGTGCAAGCCTAAAACGGCTCAGATCGCTCAGTCGAAAAGATCATGCGGCTTTGCCGCGAGGAGTTGCGTCCCGTGTCGTCCCACCCGTCAGATTTGGCCCGCTGTGCCGTAGGCGCGCTCGCGCCCTTGCTGATCGTCGCCGCAGCGGCTCTCGCCTTGGGATCGGCGGCTGCCCGGCCCGCGCCCGACAGCTTCGCCGATCTTGCTGAACAGCTTCTCCCCTCGGTGGTCAACATCTCCACGACGCAGACACTGAAGTCCGAGCGAGGCCGCGAGCGCACCGGCCCCGAGATCCCGCAATTTCCGCCGGGCTCGCCTTTCGAGGAGTTCTTTCGCGACTTTTTCGACCGCGGCACGCCGAAGAGCGGCCGCCCCGAGGCGCAGCCGCGGAAGGCCACCTCGCTCGGTTCGGGCTTCATTATTGATCCGGCGGGCTATGTCGTGACCAACAACCATGTGATCGCCGACGCTGACGAGATTACCGTGATCCTGCATGACGATACAAATCTGAAGGCCGAGCTGGTCGGACGCGACACCAAGACGGATATCGCGTTGCTGAAGGTCAAGACCGACAGGCCGCTGAGCGCTGCAACCTGGGGCGATAGCGATACTGCGCGCGTCGGTGACTGGGTGCTGGCGATCGGCAATCCGTTCGGTCTGGGCGGCAGCGTCACCGCCGGGATCCTCTCGGCGCGCCAGCGCGACATCAATTCGGGCCCCTATGACGACTTTCTGCAGACCGATGCCTCGATCAATCGCGGCAACTCCGGTGGGCCGATGTTTAACATGGACGGCAAAGTCATCGGCATCAACACTGCGATCTACTCGCCCTCCGGCGGCTCGATCGGGATCGGCTTTGCAATCCCGTCCGCGCTCGCCAAGGCAGTGGTGACCGAGCTGGCGAACGAGACCGACCATACGGTGCACCGCGGCTGGCTTGGCGTGCGTATTCAGGCGGTCACCGACGAGATCGCCGAAAGTCTCGGGCTCGACAAGGCGCGTGGGGCGCTGATTGCGAGCGTTAACGAGAACGGGCCCGCGCAAACGGCCGGCATCCAGGCCGGCGACGTCGTCGTGAGCTTTGACGGCAGGCCGGTGGGGGATATGCGGCGGTTGCCGCGGCTCGTCGCCGAGACCCCAGTCGACAAGACAGTTCCGGTCGTAATTTGGCGCAAGCGCGGCGAAACCACTCTCCAGGTCAAGATCGGCCGGCTCGAGGAGAGCGATCAGCAGCAGGCGAGGGCGCCAGAGCAGCCCAAGAAGGGCGGCAGAGAGCCGGCCGGCATCGTCAGAACGCTCGGCTTGACATTGTCGAGCATTACGCCCGAGCTGAAGGAGAAGTTTTCTCTTGCCGAGGATTTGAAGGGCGTCGTGGTGGTCGACGTCGCCAAGGACAGTCCCGCGGCCGCCAAGGGCGTGCGCCCCGGCGACATGATCATGGAAGCCGCGCAGGAGGAAGTGAAGAGCCCCGGTGAGGTCAGCACCAAGATCGACGAGGCAAAAAAATCGGGGCGGAAATCGATTCTCCTGCTGGTCGAGCGTCAGGGCGATCTACGCTTTGTCGCCCTACGACTCGACCAGGGGTAAGCGCTCACCCGACGATTTCCTCCTTTCGATATCCTTGGGCGTAGAGCAGACCCGTCAGATCGGCATGGTCGAGACGCCAGCGCGCGACCTCGGCAACTCTCGGCCTGGGTCGAAAAGCAATGCCGATGCCGGCGGCGGCCAGCATAGGCAAGTCGTTGGCGCCGTCGCCGACGGCGATCGTCTCGGCCGGCGCGAGACCGAGCTCAGCCGCCAGAGCGAGAAGCGCTTCCTGCTTGGTATCCCCGGTGACGATCGGCGCGTGGACGACGCCGGTGATCCGACCTTGTGCGAGCTCGAGCCGGTTGGCGATCACGCGGTCGAAGCCGAGCGCCGCTGCGACCGGTTCGGCGAAGACCGCGAACCCGCCGGAGACGAGCGCCGTTGCAGCTCCGCCGCGGCGCATGGTCGCGACCAGCGCGCGCGCCCCCGAAGTCAGCCGGATCCGTGCTGCTGCATCCGCGAGCCGCCGGACCTCCATTCCTCGGAGGAGGGCGACGCGAGCTTCGAGCGCGGCGGCGAAGTCGATCTCGCCATTCATCGCCCGGCGGGTGATCTCGGAAACCTGCTGGCGGAGCCCAAGCGGTTCGGCGAGCTCATCGAGCATCTCGTTCTCGATAATTGTCGACTCGAAATCAGCGAGAAGAAGCCGCTTGCGCCGCCCTCTTACGGGCTGAACGAGAATATCGATCCCGGCGCCATCGATCAGAGCGCGCGCCGTATGCTCGACTTGCTCCGGGGCGGCGTCGAGGACGAGATCGCAGGCCTCTTCGGGGGCAAGCCAGATCGGCTCGCCGTCGATCCCCAAGGCCCCGGCGATCGTGAAGGCGAGATCCGGCAGCCTCGACCGGCCGTAGAGCCCCGCGATCAGGGTGAGGACCATCTCCATGGGCTCGCGTCCTACTCCCGAAAACGCGCCTGCCACAAGCCGGCCCCCGCAAGCGGCGACAGCGCGCCGCCCGTCCTCGTCATCGCCGGTCCGACGGCGAGCGGCAAATCGGCGCTCGCGATGGAGCTAGCGGATGCATTCGGGGGCACCATCGTCAACGCCGACAGCCTGCAGGTCTATCGCGATCTCCGCGTCCTGACGGCACGCCCCGATGCCGCTGCCGAACAACGCGCGGCGCACCGGCTCTACGGTTTTTTGGATGCCGGCGAGCGCGGCTCGGTCGCCGATTGGCGTAGGCGGGCGCTGGACGAAATTGCCGCGATCACGGGCGCTGGGCGCCTGCCGATTGTGGTCGGCGGCACCGGCCTTTACATCCGGGCGCTCGAGAAGGGTTTGGCACCGGTTCCAGAAATCCCTGAAGAACTCCGGCGAGAGGCGGCCCAGCTCCATCTGGTTCTCGGGGGTGCGGCATTCCGCGAGCGGCTGGGGGAGCTCGACCCGTCCGGCGCTATGTGCCTTGCTCCCGGCGACCGGCAGCGCCTGGTGCGAGCCTATGAAGTGGTGCGCGCCACGGGTGTGCCGCTTGCGACGTGGCAACAACGCCCCTATCCGCCGTGCCCGTATCGCTTCGTCATGATCCTGCTGACGCCGCCACGGGACAGGCTCTATGCAGTCTGCGACACTCGTTTCGCCCGAATGATGGCAGCGGGAGCGCTCGCCGAGGCGGCGGCGCTCGCTGCCCGCAATCTCGATCCCGATTTGCCTGCGATGAAGGCCGTCGGGTTGCCCGAACTCTTGCGCCACCTGCACGGCGAGATGGCGCTGGCGGACGCGATCGCGGCGGCTCAGCGCGCCACCCGGCAGTACGCAAAGCGCCAGACGACGTGGTTTCGCCATCAAGCCGCGCCGGATTTGCAGCTGAACGAGCCTTTTTCCGAAGATCTGCTGCGCTGCACGCGCCGGTTTGTCGATGAGTGCGTGTTGACCGGATAGGTCGGGCTGACTAGGGTGCGCCCCCCGTCCCGCAGTGCAAAACAGCGGCGGCGCGAATGGTCCGGCCGTTTATTGTCGGAGAGGAGGGTGTCATGTCGGCCGAGCCGCTGAGCGGAGCAGAAATCGTCATCCGAGCCCTGGTGGACCAGGGCGTCGATGTCGTTTTCGGTTATCCGGGCGGCGCGGTTCTGCCGATTTACGATGCTTTGTTCAAGCAGAACTCGCTGCGCCACATCCTGGTGCGCCAAGAGGGCGGCGCGGTCCACGCTGCCGAAGGCTATGCGCGCTCGACCGGACGCGTCGGCGTGGTGCTGGTGACGAGCGGACCGGGGGCAACAAACGCTGTCACCGGGCTCACCGACGCGCTGATGGACTCGGTCCCGATCGTCTGCCTGACGGGCCAGGTGCCGACGCATCTGATCGGCAATGATGCCTTTCAGGAGGCCGACACCACCGGCATTACGCGGCCTTGCACCAAGCACAACTACCTCGTCAAGGACGTGGGCGAGTTGGCGCGGATTCTGCACGAGGCCTTCTATGTCGCGAGGAGTGGCCGGCCCGGACCGGTCGTCGTCGATCTGCCCAAAGACATTTTGTTTGCTCCTGGTCCCTACAGCGAGCCGGGGCAGGGCAGCTCGTTCAAGGTCTACCTCCCACGGACCGACCAGGAGGCCACCGCCGCCGCGCCGAGCCCGTGGCCCACCTCTTTCAGCAGGATCGGATAACCGAGCGCTTCGGAAACATCTCGAAGCCGGGTGACGGACCCCGAGAAATCGGTGTCGCCGCCGCTTTGGATCGCCTCCTGCAGCGGATTGGTGTGCACCGCCAGCGCGTCGGCGCCCACTCGATCGAGCGCTTTGACCAGGTCGGGCAGCGTCGACTTGGTCAGCTGCGACAACCCGATGTTGCCAATCAGGAGAACATCGGGAGCGATGTCGCGGACCGCGAAGCTGGTGGCCGCGTCCTCACCGAGCGCGCTGTCGAGCATGATCCGTTGCGATCCGAGCATCATCCCGATGCCCAGCTCTTGGGCCGCCGCGGCCAGGTTGCGGTTGATCGTGCCGGACAGCTCCGCGCCACCCGTCATCGCGCCGACGAGGACGGGCGCACATAGTCCGCTGCCGAGGAAGTCCGTGGCCAGCCTGATCTCGCCGAGACTGGTCTGGGTCAGTGCGTTGTAGGGCAGCCGATAGCGCTCGAGGCCCGTGGTCACACCGCCGTGCTGGACGTCCTCGGTCAGGCACACGTCGATGTGCCTGCGCTTGCGGCCTGCCAACTGGGCGGGCCGGATCGTCATCGCCCGGCCACCTTGGGAGAATGGCCGGGTGGGAGAAGGTCTGTGGATCGCACTCGCAGTTGTTGCCGTTCTGGTTGTCGCCGCGCTCGTGGTCGGCCTGGTGCGGTACCGGCGG
>Ga0209217_1000350_pt1 | contig 12333 bp, 8 predicted proteins | sample JacPinW_OM3H0_M2_FD_187957 | JGI IMG/M metagenome (GOLD analysis project Ga0209217, IMG submission 187957) | Forest soil microbial communities from Algoma, Ontario, Canada - Jack Pine, Ontario site 1_JW_OM3H0_M2 (SPAdes) (version 2) | ecosystem: Environmental > Terrestrial > Soil > Boreal...
CTTCACCGGCCACGGTAACGGTCTGGCGAACACTATCAAGGACGGGCCTGGAAACGACACGCTATCAGGTGGCGCCGGCGCCGATACTTTCGTGTTCGCGCCGGTCAATCCGACCACGACCAATGGCATCTACACTGCCGGCTTCGGCAAGGACGTGATCACCGATTTCACGGCCAACATCGGCAACGCGAACCACGACATTCTTTTGTTATCGGCGTCCATGTTCGTGACCGGCACGACGGCGGCCTCACTCGTCGGCGGCACGGCTCACAATGTCGCGGGCGGGGCCGTCACTGTGGCGCAGTCAGGCAGCAACGTCGTGATCACGGTGGATCCGACAGACACGATCACGCTGAATAATGTGACGCTTTCGGTACTCAAGACCGGCGCCGCCGCCGACATCCACTTCGCCTGACAATCGACCAAAAGGAAAAGGAGCAGCCCAGGCAAGCTGCCGGATGCCGGTCTACCCGTTCGTACCCAGGGCGAGCCTGCTCTTTTTTATTGCAATGAGGCATAGGACCTTGCTGAAAAACCGATCTTCTGATCTCTCCGCCGCCTTCGACGGCTTTCGCGGTGCCGTTGTCGCTGTTTCAGTGATCTCCGGGATCATCAACCTGCTGGCGCTGACCGGTTCCCTCTACATGCTCCAGGTCTACGATCGCGTATTGTCGAGCCACAGCGTTCCGACGCTCGTTTCGTTGTCAGTCCTTATGTTCGTCCTGTACGCCTTCTATGGGGCGCTCGACCTGCTGCGCAGCCAGGCATCCGGCCGGGCCGCCGTGCTGTTCGATCGCCGCATCGCAGGCCCCGTGCACGCCGTGGTCGTCAACTTGCCGCTCAAAGGCGCATCAAGGTCGACGGCGCAGCAGCCGATGCGCGACGTTGACACGATCCGCACCTTTTTCGCCAATGGCGGTCCGATCGCCTTCCTGGATTTGCCATGGATGCCGCTCTATCTCGCTTTTGTGTTCTTCCTGCATCCTTTGCTCGGTCTCATGTGCTTTTCCGGGATGCTATTGCTCGTTCTGCTCACGTTCCTGACCGAGCGGCTTTCGCGCAATGAGGTACAGGCCAGCGCCCGCGCCGATGCAGCGCGCAAGGCCATCGCTGACGCAAATGCGCGAAATGCCGAAACGCTGAAGGCCATGGGATTTGTCAGCCGCGCCGTCAACCGGTTCGAAAAGGTCAATCAAAGCTACTTGGCGCTGCAGACCAAAGCGGGGGACGTGACCTCGAAACTGACCGCCGTCTCGAAATTCCTGCGATTAACCTTGCAATCGGCTATCCTCGGGTTGGGTGCGTACCTGACCGTTCGTGGCGAAGTCACCGGCGGCGCAATCATCGCCGCCTCGATCACCACCTCCCGGGCATTGGCCCCGGTCGAGCAGGTGATTGCGCACTGGCGCAATTTTCTGGCCGCGCGGCAAAGCTTCGATCGGCTATCGAGGATGCTCGACAGGTTTCCGGCCGCTCACCGGCCGTTGGCCCTTCCGTCTCCAGTCGAGCGGCTCGCGGTGGAGAACGCAACAGTGTGCGTGCCCGGCACCGAACGTCCAGTTCTGTTCGACGTCAGCTTCGAGTTGCGGCGCGGCCAAGCGCTGGCCGTGATTGGCCCGAGTGCGGCAGGCAAGTCATCACTGGCGCGCGCAATTACCGGCGTGTGGCCGCTGCTGCGCGGGTCCATTCGCCTCGACGGCGCCGAACTCGAGGGCTGGTCGCCCGACGAATTGGGCCGGCATATCGGCTATCTGCCACAGGACGTGACGCTGTTCGAAGGAACGATCGCAGAAAATATCTGCCGCCTCGAGGACGAGAAGGACAGCCATGCCATCATCGCGGCGGCCAAGGCCGCCGGCGTCCACGATATGATCCTCCACCTCCCCAATGGCTACCAGACGAATGTCGGCCCCGACGGCTCGGCACTGTCGGCCGGCCAGCGCCAGCGCGTCGCGCTCGCCCGCGCGCTGTTCCGTGACCCCTTTTTGGTCGTTCTTGACGAGCCTAACTCGAATCTGGATGCCGAGGGCGAAAACGCATTGTCAGCCGCGATCCAGGGCGTCCGAAATCGTGGTGGCATCGTGCTTGTCATTGCGCATCGGCCCAGCGCGCTGAACACCGTCGATCATGTCGCCATGATCAATGCAGGGCAGTTGAGCGCGTTCGGTCCGAAAGACGAGGTGCTGAAGAAGGTCCTGCTCCATCCGGTTCGGACCGCTGTCAGTTGACGAGTTGAAAGCGGGAGCGATTTCAAGCATGACGGCTTCGGTTGTAGTCCTGAACAACAACTTGCGGCCCTCGAAAGAGATCCGCCCCGCGGCCACGCCGGCGGATGTCGCCGAGCTGCGACGGCCGCTCGCCATCGGCTTGGCCCTTTCCGGCCTGATCGCGCTTGCCGTTTTCGTCTGGGGCAGCGTCGCGACGCTGTCGGGAGCCGTAATCGCACATGGGATAGTGGTGGTCGATGGCAACAGCAAGAAGATTCAGCATCAGCAGGGCGGCGTGATCGGAGAGATTCTCGTGAGAGACGGCAGTCGAGTCTCCGCCGGCGATCTGCTGGTCAAGCTGGACGACACGCAGGCTCGTGCCTTGCTGGGCATCGTCACATCGCAGTTGACCGAGCTGCTCGGCCGCAAGACGCGTTTGGCTGCCGAGCGCGATGATCAGGACGATCTGGAATTCCCGCCCGGCTTCACGACGTCCGGCCCGGAAGCAGAGCGAGTCGCCAGCGGCGAGCGGCGCTTGTTCCATGCGCGACTTGCATCGGCGAACGGACAGAAGGCGCAACTTGGCGAGCGGATCAAGCAGAACGAGGACGAGATCAAAGGGCTGACGCTGCAGAACTCCGCCAAAGCCCGCGAAGTCGCGTTGGTCCGTGACGAGCTATCGCGGGTCAATGACCTCTATCAACGGAATCTGCTGCCGGTGATGCGCGTCCTTAGCCTGCAGCGCGACGAGACCCGTATCGAGGGTGAGGTCGGAACGCTGATGGCGCAGATCGCCAAACTCGGCGGCCAGATCGCGGAAACGCGACTGCAAACTATCGCCGTCGATCAGAACCGGTTCTCCGACGCGCAAAAAGAGCTGCGCGAGGTCGAGGGCCGCATCGCCGAGCTGCAAGAAAGAAAAATTGCAGCTGAGGATCAACTGCGACGGGTCGAGCTCAAGGCCCCGATCGACGGGATCATTCACGAACTCAGCGTCCATACCGTCGGCGGCGTAGTCAACCCGGCCGAACAGTTGATGCTGGTCGTTCCAAGCAGCGATTCACTGTCTGTCGAGGTTCGCATCCCGAGCTCTGATATCGACCAGCTGAATATCGGGCGGCAAGGCATATTGCGCTTCACAGCCTTCAACCAGCGCACGACGCCAGAGGTGAAGGGAGTCGTGAAAAGGCTCTCCCCGGATGCCGTCCGGGATAAAGAGACGGGACAGTTCTACTACACCGCTCGCATCACACCCGACAATGGCGACCTCGCACGGCTTGGGGACCAGAAGTTGGTTCCGGGGATGCCGGTCGAAGCTTTCATCGAGACGTCGTCACGAACCGCGCTGTCATATCTGACGAAACCTCTCACAGATCAGTTCGAACGCGCTTTTCGTGAGCGCTGAGCGTTTCTCGGCTCGAGACCTAGGTATGTCAACACGCATCCGTCCTTGGCTGATTGCCGTCGGTCTTTCAACCATCCAGGCCGTCGGTGGCGATGTCGCCGCAGCGCTTGCGCAGGAGCCAATCCCGGTCAAGCGGGAGATCATCGCTCTATACGATGGCGCGCAAGAGGGTGACGCCGACCTCACGCGGATTCATCGCTTTGCCGAAATGCCACTCAACCACTTGGGCTTCATCCTGCGATTCCACGATATCCGCACGAAGCTGCCGGAGCCGGCTGAAATGGAGCGCTACCGCGGCGTGCTGGCTTGGTTTGTAGGTTCGGTGCCCGATAGCAATGCCTATCTCGCGTGGGCGAGCCAAGTTTCGCGCATGAACCTGCGCTACGTCATCTTGGGGGATATCGGGGTCGCGACCAATTCGGCCAATATCCTGGCCGTCAACCGATTGTTGGATTCGACCGGAGTGCACCATACCGGCGACTATGTCGCACCGACGCTGGGGACGCGCGTCGTGCAAAAGGACCAGAGCCTGATCGAGTTCGAATGCCGTCTTGGCCCTGTTCTGTCGGACTATCCAGTGATCAATGTAAATGGGGCCGGCACGCGAATCGGCTTGATGCTCGAAACGCCTTCCCATGACGGAAAGAGGAAAACGGTTCTGGTGGCGATCGGAGAAAAAGGCGCTTACGCAGCGTTGAACTACGAATTCTGCCATCAACGGCCCCCATTGTATCAAGGGAAATGGCTAGTCAATCCGTTCGCTTTTTTTCGCGCTGCTTTCGGTTCCGGCGATCAGCCAATCCCGGATACCACCACCGCATCGGGCAACCGACTGTATTTCAGCACGCTCGACAACGAGGGCTGGAGCCGATCGAGCAAGATCGAGGGCTTTCGGGATGCCCCGGCTATGGCAGGCGAAGTCGTTCTTCGCGAACTGATCGAGCCGTTTCACGACCTGCCGGCGACCATTGACCTGCAGGATAAGGAGGTCGCGAAGTTCGGGAGGAGCGGCAGACAGGCGCAAATGACCTTGCAACGCCTGTTGGCCAACCCCAACGTAGACCTGTCGCGGCGCCGCCTGCGAGCGACGCTTTCGAGGTCCGATCCCGAATATCCCTCGATCTCAAATCTCTCCCCCCTCATCAGCGCAGGTCCTGATCACCTCATCAATGAATCGATAAGCGATGAAACCGCTTACAACAACGTGGGCCCGGTCGGAGAGAACGGGTTCTCTGCCCTCAACGAAACCGTAACCAATACCGAATCGCCACGTCGCCTCAAGCCATTCAGCCTTAACTACCATGCCTATGCGGGTGAGTATCCGGCTCTGCTTCGATCGGTTAAGGATCGGCAGCGCGCGGCGAGCCTAGCCGCGCTCACGCCCGTGTCGGCGAACCGTTACGCTGCCATTGTGGATGGGTTCTTCAGCGCGCGTGTCGATCGCGTCGGCAGCGCGACCTGGCGGATCAGCAATCGTGGCAAGCTACAGACGGTTCGATTTGATGCCGCCGAGGGACGCGAGGTGGACTTCCAGTCAAGCGTTGGCGTTATTGGGCAAAAACGAAATGGGACAACGCTTTATGTCGCGCTCGACGAAACGATTGAGCCGGCTGTCGTCGTCCTCGGCCCGCCTACACTCTCCCGCACGGTATCTCGTGGCTTTGCTCTCGTCGAAAGTCGATGGCTTGTCCGCCACGTTGTGAAAGACGAATGTGCGTTGAGTTTTGAGGCACAGGGCTATGGTGACGGCTCGTTCACCTGGTCGGACGCCGCTTCCGGCCGCTACATGATAACGGTCGATCGAGCGGGCCAAGAGGTTTGGCGACAGACTGCGGAAGCCGATGGTGCAGGAAGGTTGAAATTCGTCTTACACGTCAGCGCGATTGATCCCGTCACGATTCGGGTGAATTGCGCCAACGCTGCTCGCTCTGCGGAGCAGTAAGAACAAAGTGCTGGACAGCGTCTTCATTTGAACGACCAGCACGTTGCCCAAGCGTTGGAACGCCGAACGAGCGTTGGCTTGGATCGGTCGAAATCGTCGCGTGACTGGTGACTGCGAGTGATATGCTGAAGCTGTCGCAGCATTCGCCAGTCGTGCTCTGATTGGCAAAAAGCCCCTGCTCCTCATGTCAACGCTCGCGTCAGGAATCTAAGCTTCACGGATGGGCTCTGATACAAATCAGATTTTAGCATTGGCTTTCGGCAAAACGGATATCTAGACTTATATTCAAGAAACTATCTTTGTGGGCGACCGGAAAACTATTTTACGTGCGTCGAAGGCTCTGATCGACATGACTGCGCACGGGAATGGCTTCCGGCGCAATACTCTCATTCGGATGCGAGTGTCGTCGCCCGCGCTTCATTAACTCGGCTCCAGTGGGGAGCATGAACGTAACGTCGCCGCGATGATAACGTCGCCGCGATGAGGGAGTCGACGAATGAATAAACTTTTATGGCCGGGGCACCGGTCTGCGAGCACGAGCAATGGCTACCATGTCTGCGAGCCATCGCCGGTTGTCATCCGCCAAGCGGTCATAATGGCGGGAGGCAAGGGCACGCGGCTGTATCCTTATTCGGCTCTGTTCCCGAAACCGTTGATGCCGCTGGGCGACATGCCGATTCTCGAACTCCTTCTGCGAAGGATGAAAGCCGTTGGAGTTCGTGAGGTCATCATCGCGGTCAATCATCTTCGGCATCTGATCGAAGTGTATTTTGGCGACGGCTCGGAACTCGGGATGCGCCTTTACTACTGCAACGAGGACAAGCCGCTCGGCACCGCAGGCGCACTCGGCAATATGCTTCCTCTTCTGGACGAAACATTCTTTCTGACGAACGGAGACCTGCTCACCACGATGGACCTCAGGCGGATGGCCCTGAGCCATATCTCCGAGCGTGCCGACGCTTCGATCGGCATTTATGAGCGGGAAAACAAGATCGACTTTGGACTGATCGAATTCGACGCCAAGAACCGACTTTCCGCCTATCGCGAGAAACCTACGAGCAAATATCATGTCAGTATGGGCGTTTATATTCTCCAACGAGAGGCCGTGCGCCCCCATGTGTCGGAGGTCGATTATCTGGACATGCCAAACCTGCTGCTGAAGATCAAAGCCAGCAATGGCAATGTGGTCTGCTTCCAAGACAATTGCATTTGGCTCGATATCGGGCGGCCGGATGACTTCGCGCTTGCCCAGAAGATGTTCGAGGAAGATCGCGAAGCATTTTTAGGCCATGCGTAGCGCCGTTGTAACCGGTGGGCAGGGGTTCATCGGGCGACATCTTGTCGAGGCGCTTCGTCGGCGCGGCGTCGATGTCAGGACGCTCGGCCGCAGGCAGTCCGTTGATACGACGCACATTGTCCTGGAGGGGGCGTCTTGGGACTCGCCTGCTCTCGATCGCGTTTTCGAGGATGCAGCGCCCGACTGCATATTTCATTTGGCCGGCAAAACGCGAGGAACGCCGGCTGAGCTTACTCATGCGAATCTTGGCTTGATAGAGGGCCTTCTGCGGGCCCTCAGGCGGACAACCCTGCGGCCGCGATTGGTCATAGCGGGCAGTGCCGCCGAGTACGGGTCGGCGATCAGGGATGGCGAACCGATCTGCGAAACGGCAATCTGCGCGCCGCTATCTGCCTACGGGGCCAGCAAGCAAGCCCAGACACGCGCGGCTCTGGCCTATGCGGATGCTACCGGAACATCCGTGCTCGTGGCACGCATCTTTAACGCGCTAGGCCCGAACATGCCGGTGCATCTCGCGATCGGCGATTTCGTAAACCAGATCGCATCCATGCCGCGGGATCACGGGACGCTGCAGGTGGGCAACATCGACGTGCGCCGCGACATGATCGACGTCGAGCACATTGCAACGCTTCTGTGCCAGCTTGCAGCAGACCCTCACGCCCGCGGGGTCGTGAACGTGTGCAGCGGTCAGGCGCCGCTGCTACGCGAGCTTGTCGAGATGCTGATCGACGGTTGCGGACGAAAAATCGACATCGAGGTTGATTGGGCGCGGGTGCGTGGGAACGAGCCGCGGGCTATCATCGGAAGCACCGATCTTCTCGAAAAGCTTGGGTGTCCACCGCCGCCGACCGACTTTCCAGCCGTGATGGCGCGCGTGTGTCGGGGTATGGAAGAGAGCACGGCGCGAACATCATGATCCAGGGACAATCCTCTTGCGATCGATCGGCGTTCATGGCAAGCGGCCAGACGCGACGGGCATTCCTCGCGGCCACCGCTTGGCTGCTATCTGCGGCGACGGGAAAACCCAACTGCTCCGAGGCAAGTGCTTTTCCTACGGCCGAGAATTCGATTCGATGGTTGGCGTTCTACGGCGTGACTGCCGAGGAAGCCATTCTGGCGACCTATAATATCGTGGTGCTGGACTCTGGGTTTCAGGGTTCAATCAGTCTGGTCGCCGGTGCAGGCACACGAGTCTGCGGTTATCTCAGTCTCGGCGAGATCAGGACCTCGGACCCGTTCCTGACATTTCTGGATCGTGCGGCCCTGCTGCCGGAGAATCCGGACTGGCCGGGAACCCGTCGCGTCGACATCAGACACGACTCATGGCGTTCGCTTGTTCTCGACCGGCGGATCCCATCTCTCGCCTCCCAAGGCTTCACTGGCCTGATGTTCGATACGCTCGACACGCCGCCCTACCTCGAGCAGTTGGACCCCGCCCGTTATCATGGCATGCGGGAAGCTGCCATCGGGCTTGTGGATTCCATTCGCGCGCGCTGGCCGGAGATGATGCTCATCATGAATCGTGGCTATGCCTTGCTGCCCGACGTGGTCCAGAAAGTTGATGCCGTAATTGCCGAGAGCCTCATGACTTCGCCGGATCGCCAAACAGGAGGATTCGCCTGGGTTGATCCCCACCAGGTGGAACTGCAACTCACACTGCTGAATCCGGCGGCACGCAGGTGTCCCCCCCTGCCGATTCTAAGCCTCGACTACTGGGATCCTGACGATGCGGGAACGATTGCAGAAATCTACCGTCGGGAGCGCGAACTCGGTCACCATCCTTACGTCGCGACACGGTCCCTCAACCAAATCGTGCCGGAGCAACGCTGAATGCCGACTGTGCCGGCGCTTGACTCGAGAAAGGCCGATGGCAGGCAGGGACGATTGCGATCTGACTCAAGTCAGAGTTCTGGATTGGCTTTCTCGAAAGTCACCGATTACACGAATGAGTGAGCGTGCGCATGGGCAGTCTGGCTCGCGCGAGAGCGCTTTGCGCTGAAAGGGCGTGCGGGCCGCGTGGCCGGCCGTGGGCACTTTTCTGGCGAGAATGGAAGCATGTCGACCACCTCGATCAAGAACGGTTTTGTGGTCCCAGCAGTTCCGCGGGATTGCCGCGAGGCCGGGGGTGACAGGGCCAGCGATGGCGGTGCGGCACATCGGGAGCCGCCGTTGCTTGAGATGCTCTCGTTGGCCGGCTGGCGAAAGTTGGTATTGGAAACATTCGTCTTCCTCGCCGTGATTACGGTCATACAGCGCTGGCTCTTTGGCGTTACCGAGATCCCGGGCCTGCCGCACCCCTATTGGCTTCCCGTCCTTCTGGCCTCCTGCCAATATGGGGTGAGTGGCGGCATGATCGCGGCTGTCTTGGCTTCTTTGGTTTATTGGTTTGGGCTTTCGCCACCATCAGCCGCGCAGGATTTCTACGCTTATGCCGGGATGATCGCCGTCCAGCCAGCCGCCTGGCTGGCGACGGCGCTCGTTGTCGGTGGGCTGCGCAATTTGCATATTCATCAATCCACGGAGCTGGCCGACCAGCTCGCAGCCAGTCGCCGACATGCGAACGACCTCAGCGGTGGCCTCGAGCGAGCCACAGCCGAGATCAATGCGCTTGAGCGGCGTATTGCCGTCGACATGAGCAGCGTGGCGGCGTTGTCGCGGAGCCTTTCCCTGATCGACATGAGCGATCGGTGGACTGCTGCGGCGAGCTATGGTGAGCTATTCCGCGCCGGCACCGGCATAGCGACGTTTACCATTTATCTGAAAGACCCCGACGGCTACGTGCCGGTGTGGGCGGTTGAAGAAGACACCACCCGTTCCACAAAATCGATGGAGCCGCTCCCCTCGACCACAATCGATGCAATGATGACCGAGAATGCAGGGCGTGGAGCGAAGGGTGCCGTTGGAGAAAGCGAGCCCTGTACCGGATGCTGTGTCGTTCCTGTGCCGCCCTCCGACGTCGACTCCGAGCCGCTGGCAGTGATCGTCTGCGACCTGCATCCGTCACAGGACGCAAGGCAGTTCCGTCGCCGCGCCGACGAGTTGAGTCGTGCCTTTGCGACAATTCTGTACGCATGCCCGGATCCACCGTTGGGGGTGCGCCCATGAAGCCGGCCGTAGTGCTTGCCGCCGCCACGCAATCGCTCCCCGGTCGCGGCGATATCGTCTGGCTCGTGCGGCAGATCAATCGCTTTGCCGGACCGACGAACTGGCTGCTGGGTTTCGTCGTTGTGCTGCTCGGCTGGCAAGTCGCTTTGTTGTTCGCGCTCCTCGGCGGGGTTATCGAACTCGGCGCCTATGCCGGGATCCATTTCTTCGGCTGCTTCGTTTTGGCGGCTTGTCTGGTTTGGCGCTTGAACACCCGCGCGATCGATGATCGATACTCCGCGGCCCTGCAGATCGTCGCCTGGTCAGCCCTCGCCGGGCCGTTCGGCACTTTCGTTGCGGCGGCTCTCTCGTTACCTTCGCCGATCCGGTCAAAGATCTTGCGCGACGGCGACATTGATAGCCTGACGACCGATTGCTCCGCGATCGAGCGCGTCGAGCGTATGCACGGCACCTTGCTCGACCGCCGCATCCGTCTTGACGGTGCCTGTCGTATCCGCCCGTTGATGGACGTGATCGCCGAGGGGTCGCAATCGGAGAAATTCGAGGCGTTGGGTGTTGTCTACCGGAGATACGAAGCCCAATTGAGCGCAGTGCTGAAGCGTGCGTTGCGCGATCCCGATGCTTCGGTTCGAGTGTTGGCAGCCACCGTAACTGCCAAGCTACATACCGCATACAGCCGCAAGATCGGCGATTGCCAGACCGCGGCCGCTGCGAAACCAAGTCTTGCGCAGAACTGGACAAACCTCGCCGAGGCCCGGCTTGCCTATGCCGAGAGCGGCCTGCTCGAAACCTCGCGGGCGTGCACTCAAATCGAATTCGCTGTTGGCGATTTTTCGCGCGCAGCCGAACTGGATCCGGCCGATGGACCTTCGGCCGAACGTCTCGATAGGGCGCGCCGGCAATTGACAGCTTGGAGGACGCGAATTGGGCACCTATCGTCCAGGCATTCAGGAGGAATGGGATTGACATGACCGCTCGCGCTGACGTCTGCTTGGTCGTCGAGGGGGGCTATCCCTATTGGGTCGGCGGGGTGGCTTCGTGGGTCGATGCGTTGATGCGAGCGTCTCCTCAGCTCACGTTTCATGTCATTGCCATTGGTATTTCCGCGCAAGCGCGGCGCAGAAACTTTGTGCTTCCCGCCAACGCCGTCGATGTCACCGATGTCCTCCTCGATGTGTGCCCCCGTGGTCGGAGTCCGACGCACAGCGACGCGGATCGGATCAAACGGGTTCTTCGGCTTCTGGAAGATGCGCTGACCTCCGGTGACCGTTCCAGGTTTGAGGAACTCATTGAGCAGGTGCGCATCACTGGCTTTGGGCAAGCGGCGCTGCTTGATTCCAAGGAGGGCTGGCACGCGATGGAGGAGGCCTACGGGCGACTCCTGCCCAATGGGCCTCTGCTCGATTTTTTCTGGTCTTGGCGCTTCCTGGTGCGCAGCCTGTTGGCGGTGATGAGCACGCCTTTGCCCCAAGCTCGTGTGTTCCATACAGTCGCGACAGGATTTTCCGGCCTGGTGGGCAGCTACGCAAAACTCGCTGCCAAGATTCCGCTGCTGGTGACGGAGCACGGAATTTATACAAATGAGCGTCGTATCGAACTCGCTGTGGCCGACTGGCTGTTCGATTCCGGGGCCGGCGGCTTTGACGTTACCGCCAAACCGGCCGAGCTCCGCTCGATCTGGTTGAATGCATTTCAATCCTTCTCGCGTGTGAGCTATGCGGTTGCCGATGTCATAACCACTCAATACCGCGCCAATCAGGCCTTTCAGCGTACGGATGGCGCACCGGATGACAAGCTTCGTATCATCCCCAATGGCATTGACGCCACCAAATTTGCAGCTATCCCGCGGGACGCGACGCCGCGGCCGCCGACGGTGCTGATGATCGGGCGCATAGTACCGATAAAGGACGTTCGCACCTTCATAATGGCCGTCGCACTGCTCAAGGATCTCGTGCCGAACGTAGTGGCAATCCTTATCGGACCGGAGGACGAGGATCCTGAATATGCCGCGAGTTGCCGCCAACTTGTCCATCAGCTCGGAACCGAATCGTCGATAGAACTCCTCGGTCGCGTGCCGGACGTGCTAAAATACTTGCGCGCAGCCGACGTGCTGGCGCTGGCCAGCATCAGCGAAGCTCAGCCAATCGCGATGCTGGAAGCAGCAGCGACCGGGCTCCCAATCGTGTCGACCGATGTCGGGTCCTGCCGGGAGATCATCGAGGGTTTTGATGGGGACCCCGTCGATGGCTGCGGCGGCATCGTCGTGGAGCCCTGCAACCCGAAGGCGATGGCCGAAGCACTCGCCACAATCCTGCTTGATGATGCAATGCGGTCGCAAATGGCGGAGGTGATGCGGCGCCGCGTCGCGTCCTACTAT